>Ga0302314_10005220_pt1 | contig 23721 bp, 28 predicted proteins | sample III_Palsa_N2_3_FD_200533 | JGI IMG/M metagenome (GOLD analysis project Ga0302314, IMG submission 200533) | Peat permafrost microbial communities from Stordalen Mire near Abisko, Sweden - III_Palsa_N2_3 | ecosystem: Environmental > Terrestrial > Soil > Palsa > Peat permafrost | place: Sweden... | reverse complement strand
AGAAGATTCTTTTGATGGAAGAAAGATAGGGCTGGGGATGGTGGGGAGAAGTCCGTCTCGAGCGACGCTGTACGCCGGCTGTCCACAGGCGAACCGACAAGGCCCTACCGTCCGAGCGCGACTCTGTCACAGGTCTGTCAATAACCGACAAGTCGCTGAGTTTTATCGGGTTTAATGGCGATCTCCAGTGGTCCGCGCACAGGTTTGGAAGGTGCGGATCGCCATCCTGGGGAAATCCACGACAGGTGGCCTGTGGACGTTGAGGCTCGAGGGCGCCATGGGGGGACGGACGGCAGGGTTTTCCCCAACCTCGGCAAGCGGCGGAGGGCGGCTGTTGACGGAGGTGGATATGCTTCACCGTCGGAGGCGTGCGGTTAAGGTGTTGTTAACCACGTCTGCACAGAAATATTTCGCGAGCGCGGCATGACCGCTGTCCGTTTGGCGACCTATTTTCACGTCCACCTCGTCTCCGACTCGACCGGCGAGACACTGAACGCGATGGCGCGGGCGGTGTGCGCCCGGTTCAACAATGTCCTGCCGATCGAGCACATCTATTCCCTGGTGCGTTCGCAGAAGCAGCTCGAGCGTACGCTCGGCGAGATCGCCGAAGCCCCAGGCGTGGTGCTGCACACCATCGTCGATCCGGCGCTGCGCGCCGCGCTCGAGCGCGGCTGCCAGGAGTTCGACATGCCTTGCATCGGCGCGCTCGACCCGCTGGTGACCATTCTTTCGCGCTATCTGGGCGCGCCGCTCTCGACCCGGGTCGGCGCGCAGTACTCGCTCGACACCGACTATTTCAACCGGATGGAAGCGCTCTCCTACGCGCTTGGCCATGATGACGGCCAGGGCGGCCCCGATCTGGCGCGGGCGGATGTGGTCCTGGTCGGCGTTTCCCGCACGTCCAAAACGCCGACCTGCATCTATCTCGCCCACCGCGGCGTACGAGCGGCCAATGTGCCCTTGGTGCCATCGGCCCCGCTGCCGGCGACGCTCGAGACGCTGACGGGTGTGCCGGTGGTGGGGCTGACGGTGTCGCACGACCGCCTGGTGCAGCTCCGCCGCAACCGCCTGCGCGCTCTGAACGAGCAGCGGGACACCAGTTACGTCGACAGCGACGCCGTGCGCGCCGAGACCATCGCGGCGCGACGGGTGTTCGAACGGCGTGGCTGGCCGGTGATCGATGTCACCCGCCGGTCGGTGGAAGAGACCGCCGCGGCGGTGATCAACATCATCTCGGGCGGTCGCGGCCAGGTGGAGATGCTCGGGTGATCTTGCTGGCTTCCGCCAGCACGGTCCGGGCAAGGCTGTTGCGTGAAGCCGGCGTGCCGTTCGAGGTGCGCGCGTCTCGACTCGACGAGGCCGAGGAGAAATCGCTCTACAAGGGCGATCGCCCCGAGGATATCGCCATACGGCTGGCCGAGGCCAAGGCGCTCGCGGCCCCGGCGGGTCCGGACGATCTGGTCATCGGCGCCGACCAGACTCTGGAACTTGATGGCGAGCTGATCGACAAGTCGGCGAACCTGAGCGAAGCGCGGGCTCGTCTCATAAGCTTGCGCGGCCGCGACCACCGGCTGCATTCGGCCGTCGCGCTCGTTCGGGATGGCAAGGTCGTGTGGATGGGGGTCTCCAGTCCGAGGCTGACGATGCGCGCCTTCTCCGAGAGCTTCGTGGAGTCCTATCTGGCCGCACATGGCGACGCGGCATTGAGCTCGGTGGGCTGCTACCTGTTGGAAGGCGCCGGCGCCCAGCTGTTCGAGCGCATCGACGGCGACTATTTCGCGATCCTGGGTCTGCCGCTGATCGAACTGCTGGCGGCGTTGCGGGCCGAGGGAGCGCTGGCGGCGTGAAGATCTCCGGAACGACTCGCGTGGCTGCGGTGGTCGGCGCGCCCGTGGCCCATTCGCTCAGCCCGCTGATCCACAATGCCTGGATCGCGTCGGCGGGATTGGACGCGGTCTATGTGGCGCTGGAGCCCAGGGCGCTGGCTGACTTGGTGGCGGGCCTGCGCGGCGGCGTCGTGCGCGGTCTCAACGTCACCGCGCCCTTCAAGGCAGAGGCCCTGGCGCTCGCCGATACAGCCAGCACACGGGCGCGAGCGGCCGGCGCCGCCAATCTGCTGGTCTTCAAGGAAGACGGCCGGGTGACGGCCGACAATACCGACGGCGCAGGCCTGCTGGCCGCCTTCGCGGAGCAGGCGCCGGGGTTTGATCCGGCCGCGGGGCCGGTGGCAATCCTGGGCGCGGGCGGCGCTGCGCGAGGGGCCGCGGCGGCGTTCGTCGCGGCGGGCGCGCCCGCCGTGCGCATCCTGGCGCGAAGCCCAGACAAGGCGCGCAGGCTCGCGGACGATTTTGCGCCGGCGGCTACCGGCCATGCCCTCGATGACCGCGGGGCCTTGGTCGACGTCATCGCGGTGATCAATGCGACACCGGCCGCCCCGCGGGTGGCCCTAGCGCTCGCGCCATCGACAGCGGTGGTCATGGACATGGTCTATCGACCGCTGGTCACGCCGCTCCTGGCCGAGGCGCGGACGCGCGGCCTGCAGACCGTCGATGGCTTGGCCATGCTCATCGGCCAGGCCCGGCCGAGCTTCGAAGCCCTGTTTGGCGTCGCGCCGCCAGCCATCGACGTACGGGCCCTGGCGCTCGAGGCGCTGGAGCGAGTGGCATGATCGTCGTCGGGCTCACCGGCTCCATCGGCATGGGCAAATCGGCCACGGCCGCGATGTTCGCGGAGGCCGGCGCGCCGGTCTACGACGCCGACGCGGAAGTGCGTCGGCTCTACGCGCCCGGCGGCGGCGCCGTCGCCAAGGTTGAGGCGGCCTTTCCTGGGGTCGTCGTCGATGGGGCGGTGGACCGTGGCCGTCTCGGTGAGCGGGTTCTGGGCGATCCGGAGGCTCTGGCCAGGCTGAATGGCATCGTCCATCCGCTGATGGGCGAGGCGCGAGCTGAATTCTTCCGCGCCGCGCGCGAGGGCGGCGCAGAGGTGGTGGTGCTCGACATCCCGCTGCTGTTCGAGACCGGCGGCGAACGCAACGTCGACAAGGTGGTGGTGGTCAGCGCCCCGGAGGCGCTGCAGCGGGAGCGAGTGCTGGCGCGTCCGGGCGTCACCGCCGCGAAGCTCGCCGCCATTCTCGCCGCCCAGACCCCGGACGCCGAGAAGCGCGCCCGCGCCGATTTCGTGGTCGATACCAGCCAGGGCTTCGACCATGCGCGAGAACAGGTGAAAGCCATCCTCGCCGCCTTGCGCGCCGGCGGCGAAGCGGCGCATTGAATCAGGACATGGCGCGCGAAATCGTCCTCGATGTGGAGACCACCGGGATCGGAACCCGGGAGGGTCACCGGATCATCGAAATCGCTTGTGTCGAGCTTAACGGCTACATCCCTACCGGGCGGCATTTCCACAGCTATGTGCACCCCGAACGGGATATCGATCCCGACGCCGAGCGTGTGCACGGCATCTCGCTGGCGGCGCTCGAAGGCATGCCGACGTTTGGCGACCCGGTGGTGGCTGACGCCCTGATCGAATTCGTCGGCGATGCGGCCCTGATCGCCCACAATGCGGCCTTTGACCGCGACTTCGTGAACCACGAACTGAAGCTGGCCAGCCGTCCGATCATCGCCGAGAGCCGGTGGATCGACACCCTGCCCATGGCTCAGAAGCGCTTTCCTGGGCTGCGCAACTCGCTCGACGCCCTGTGCAAGCGGTTCAACATCTCGCTTGCCGAACGCGAGAAGCACGGCGCGCTCGTCGACGCCAAACTCCTGGCGCACGTCTACCTGGAATTGCGCGGTGGCCGCGAACGGTCCCTCGATCTTTCCGGCGCCGAGGCGGCCCTGGCGACGGCGTCTGGCCGGCCGGTCTATGGTCCCCGGCCCAGACCGCTGGCGGCGCGGTTGACCGCAGCCGAGGCCGCCGCCCACGAAGCCTTCGTGGCGGGCATGCTGAAGGACGCGCTCTGGCTGAAGGGCGCTTAGAGCACCTCAGGCCTGACCGACGGCGCCCTGACCCTGCTGGGCGAGGCGGGCGGCATAGATGCCGCCGAAGTCGATCGGCTCCAGCCGCAGCGGCGGGAAGCCGCCTTCGGTGGTGAGATCCGAGATCAGCCGCCGCGCGTAGGGAAACAGGAAGCGCGGGCATTCGATCATCAGGATGGGTTCGAGGTCTTGCGACGCCACACCGACGACCTGGAAGAGTCCGGCGTAAACCAGCTCGACATGGAACACGGTCTCTTCGTCGCGCGCGGCGCGGGCGGTCAGCTTGAGCTCGGTCTCGTAGAGGCCGTCGTCGCGCGACTGGGCGTTGAGCTCGACGTTGAGGTCGATCTGCGGCGGTTGGGCGCCGATGCGCAGGGACTCGGGCGCATGCGGGCTCTCGAAAGAGAGGTCCTTGATGTACTGGGCCAGAATGCGGATGCCGGGCTGAAGATTCTCGTCCCCGCCGTTGGGGTTAGGCGTGGAAAAATCGGGAAACGTATCGGACATCCAAAGCTCGCTATGTCGCGGGAAGCGGGCTCGCTATCACGCCGCCCTGGGGGTGGCAACGCGCCGCGCCTGCGCAAGGCTTACGTGCGGGCGCAGATGGCCTATATTGAATGACTGTTCCTATTGAGCGCAGTGGGCCGATGCAGGTTGTGGAATTCATCATCCTGGGGGTTCTGGCGGGCGTCGTCCTGTTCCAGCTCTACGCCGTACTCGGCCGCAAGGTTGGCCGCGGCCCCGGGACAGGCGCCCTGCCGCAGCTCGAACCGGCGTCGGCGGACGCCCGACTTTCCGCTTTCACGCCGACCGGGCCGGCCGCGTCGCTCACCGGCGTGGCGGCCTTGCGAGCCCGCGACGCCAGCTTCGATCCGGCCCAGTTCCTGCAGGGCGCGCGGCAAGCCTATCAGACCATCGTCAAGGCCTTCACCGAAGGGGACCGGGCGACTCTGAGGCCCCTCCTGGCGCCGTCGGTCATGGACGGCTTCGAGACAGCGATGAGCGAACGGGAGGCGGCCGGGCGCACCGAGACCGTCGAGTTCCTGCAACCGCCGCGGGCCGATCTGGAGACCGTCAGCCTGGCCGATGACCTGGCCCGCGCGGCGGTGCGGTTCCTTGGCGAACTGCGCAACCGCACCAAGGACGCCACCGGCGAGGGTGTGGACGATCGCCGGATCGCCGAGGTGTGGACCTTCGAGCGCAACATCAAGAGCCACAATCCGAACTGGACGCTGATCTACGTCGACGCCGCCGAGGCCTAGAGCCTCATGCGGGGTTGGCTCGGGATAGCCGCATCGGCGCTGGCCGCCTCAGCGTGCGCCCAGACTTATCCATACGCCGACTCCCGTCCGCCCATCGAAGCCCAACCGACCTCCCCCGCGAGAATTGTGTCGCTGGCTGACCTGCCGGGTTGGGGGGACGAAGACCACGTGGCGGCGCTCGCCGCCCTGCGCGCCGCCTGTCAGGTGGCTCACGATCCGCGCTTGCTCGCCGCCTGCGCGAAGGCGCCGGCGGACGCCGACGAGGCCGCTGCGCGGGCGTTCTTCGAGACGACCTTCGACGCCGTCGAGGTCGGCCCAGCCGGCCGCCTGACCGGCTATTTCATGCCCGTCTATGAGGCGCGCATCGCCGAGGACGACGAATTCAGCGCCCCGGTGCGCCCGAAGCCGGCCGACCTGCCGCCGGCCAATCTGAGCGCCGCCGGCCGCGCGCCCTACGACACGCGCGCCCAGATCGAATCCCGACCGGCTCCGGACGCCCTGGCCTGGATGCGGCCGGAGGATCTGTTCTTCATGCAGGTCCAGGGCGCGGGCGTGCTCAACTTTCCCGACGGAAGGCGCGCCAAGGCGGTGTTTGCCGGAACCAACGGCGCCGCCTTCGTGGGCATCGCCGCGCCCATGCGCGAGCGTGGCCTCCTGGCCGACCAGGACACCTCGGCGAGCGCCATCCACGCCTGGCTTGCCCAGCACCGCGGGCCGGACGCGATCGCGATCATGGACCTCGACCCGCGTTACGTCTTCTACAGCCTGACCGCGGACGATGGACTCGAACCCTCCGGTTCGGCAGGCGCCCGTCTGCCGACCGGGCGCGCGGTGGCCGTTGACCCGGCGTGGCACGCCATGGGCGAGCTCCTGTGGATCGACGGCGAAACGCCGACCCTGGCGGGCGCCTTTCCGACCTACCGCCGACTGGTGGCCGCGCTCGACACCGGCGGCGCGATCAAGGGCCAGGCTCGCGCCGATCTCTATCTCGGCCGCGGGCCGGCGGCGGGGCAGGAGGCGGGCCGGATCCGTCATCAACTGACGCTCTGGCGCCTGACACCGAGGTGAAGCCCCGCGCCGACGATCTCGACGCCTGGGCGGTGGTCGCGGCCACGGTGCGGCCCCTGCCGGGGCGGAACGTTCCCAAGCCGCCGCCGCGGCCGGCCGCGGCGTCACCCGCAAAGATTGCGCCTTCCGCCAGACCCGCGATCCACGTCAAGGCGCAGGTCCCGCCGGCGACCATCGAGCCTGGACGCTGGCGACGTCTGAGCCTCGGACGCGAGGAGATCGGCGGTCGTCTGGACCTGCACGGTCTGACCCAGGATGGCGCGCGGGCCGCCCTGACCGCCTTCGTTCTGGGAGCCGCGGCGCGCGGTCTACGCGGCGTGCTGGTGATCACCGGCAAGGGCACGCTGGGCGACGGCGTCCTGCGTCGCCGCGCGCCTGAATGGCTGGCCGAGCCGCCGCTGCGGCCTCTCGTGGCCGGCATTTCGGAGGCCCACCGCCACCATGGCGGCGCGGGCGCGCTCTATGTGGCGCTGAAGCGACAGCGACGGAGCTGACGCGCGCGGGGTCTTTTCGAGGCCGGACAATCGACCTATCGCAACCAAAAGTCTGCTTGAGAGGCGGGGTTATGCGTATCGTATTGGCGGGGTTGGCGATCTCAGCGGGTCTGGCGGGCGGCGCGGTGGCTCAGAGCCTGCCGCAGCCTGCGCCCATGCCGCCGCCGATCGAGGCGCCGAAGGATGTTCCCTATCCCGGCCTCCTCAAGCTGGCGGTCGACGCCACCGATCTCGGACACGGCATCTTTTCAGTGCGCGAGCGCGTGCCGGTGGCCGGCCCCGGACCCTTCACGCTGTTGTTTCCGAAGTGGCTGCCCGGCAACCACGGGCCGACTGGGCCGCTCGACAAGCTTGCTGGCCTGATCATCACCGCCGACGGCAAGCCTGTCGCCTGGACCCGTGATCCGGTCGACGTCTACGCCTTCCACGTCGACGTCCCCGCCGGGGCCAAGGCGCTGGAACTCTCTTTCCAGTTCCTGTCGGCCGTCGCCCGGCCCGAGGGCCGGATCATGATGACGCCGGACCTGCTGAGCCTGCAATGGGACACCGTGGCGCTCTATCCGGCCGGCTATTTCGCGCGCGACATCCAGGTCGAACCTAGCGTGAAGCTGCCGGCCGGCTTCACCGGCGCCACGGCCCTGGAGGCGGCCGCCGCCGACGGCGATGCGACCACCTACAAGCCGGTCGACTTCGAGACCCTGATCGACTCGCCGATGATCGCCGGGCGCTATTTCAAGCGCTACGACCTTGATCCGGGCGGCCCGGCCCGGGTCAGCCTCGACGTCGTCGCCGACAAGCCCGAGGAGCTCGAAGCCACGCCGGCCGAGATCGACGCCCACAAGGGGCTTATCACCCAGGCCTACAAGCTGTTCGGCTCACATCACTACGACCACTATGATTTCCTGTTCTCGCTGAGCGACAAGCTCGGCGGCAACGGCTTGGAGCACAACCGCTCGAGCGAGGACGGCACGCAGCCGAAGTACTTCCTGGATTGGGACAAGACCCCGGCCGGGCGCGACCTGCTGTCCCACGAGTTCACCCACTCCTGGAACGGCAAGTTCCGGCGGCCGGCCGACCTGTGGACGCCGAACTTCAACGTGCCGATGCGCGACAGCCTGCTGTGGGTCTACGAAGGCCAGACGCAGTACTGGGGCTTCGTGCTCGCCGCCCGCTCCGGGCTGATGACCCGGCAACAGACGCTCGATGCGATCGCCCTCACAGCGGCGACCTACGACGCGCGGGTGGGCCGCGCCTGGCGCGACCTCGAGGACACCACCAACGATCCGATCCTCGCCATGCGACGGCCCTTGCCCTGGCTCAGCTGGCAGCGGAGCGAGGACTATTACTCGGAAGGCGAGCTGATCTGGCTCGACGCCGACACCCTGATCCGCCAGCTATCGGGCGGCAAACGCTCACTGGATGACTTCGCCCGCAGTTTCTTCGGCGTCGATAACGGCAGCTGGACGGTGAGCACTTACACCTTCGACGATATAGTCACGGCGTTGAACGCCGTGCAGCCGTATGACTGGGCGAGTTTCCTGCATGCGCGCCTGACCGGCCACGGCCCCGGCGCGCCGCTCGACGGTCTCGTCCGCGGCGGCTACCGCCTGACCTACGACGACCAGGAGAGCCCGTACCTCCAAAGCGCCGAGCGGGAGCGCAAAACCCAGAGTCTCGATTTCTCGCTCGGCCTTGCCGTGAGTGCGGATGGAACCTTGAGTTCGGTGACCTGGGACGGGCCGGCCTTCAAGGCGGGGCTCGCGGTCGGAACGCAGATCGTGGCCGTGAACGGCGAGGCTTACGACGCCGACGGACTCAAGGAGGCGATCAAGGCGGCGGCGAAGGGGACCGCGCCCATCCAGCTGCTGGTCAAGACCGACAACCTCTACCGGACGGTGGCGATCGACTACCACGGCGGCCTGCGCTACCCGCACCTGACCCCCAGCGGGCCTGGGGCCAAGTCCCTGGACGACATCCTGGCGGCGCGGAAGTAGGGGCCCTACTCGCCCGGGTGGTACGTCCTGACCGCGTGCGCGGCGATCTGGTCGGGCCAGAAATTGACCTCGCGCAGATCGCCGGCGGCGTAGCGTTCGGCCTGGTCGGCGAAGTGGGATGAGGCCGGATCGCCGCTCTCGCCGCCGGCGGTGACCGCGACGGCGCTCACCCTCGGTCCGAATTCGACCACGGCGACGAAGCTGTTGCCGGCCGTTCCGTACCACTTCTTGGTTCCCGGCCAGGGTTTGGCGGCGAAGGAGGCCAGCGAGCCCCACAGCGAGTAGGTGAAGGGAACGGGGAGACTGGCCTTCGCATCGTCGAAGTGGGGCTTGATGGAATCGTCCAGCCTCTGGAAGCGGTTGATCTCGCCCCAGGGCGTGCGCCAGGTCCCGAAGTCCTGGGTTAGGCGGTCGGCAGCGTCGGCCAGGGCCTGGAGCTTCTCATGGTCGGAGGTTTCGGCCCCGATCTTCCGGATCAGTTCGACCTGCGGAACCTTGTCTTCGTCGCCGATGCGGCGCGCCAGGGGTGTCGCCCAATAGACGGCCAGCGAGGTGGCGACCGAGTCGGCGCCCCAGCGGTCGTCCCAACCGCGCAGGACGGCGATCTCATCCTTGAGCGAGGCTTTGAACGGATCGGCCGTTGGCGCGCGATCCCAGGCGGCGATGAGCTGCGGGATCAGCTCCGCGAAGGCCGGCAGCCAGGAATCATAGGCGGCCGCGCGCAGCGACTCGCGCGTGAAGTCATGGCGGCCGGTCAGCAGGCGCGTGGCGTGCAGTCCGCGCGGGTTCTCGCCGGCCGTGTCCATGTAGCGGGGGAAGTCGGCGCGCTTAGGGCTGTCGGGGCCAGCGGCCGAATAGGGCCAGTCGTTGGAATTGAAGATCCAGCCGACCGCAGGGTTCAGCAGGTGGGGCGAGCCTTCCGGCGGGTGCAGACCGTTCCAGTCGGTCGCCGGGTCCGAGCCGTCCACCGGTTGGGTGTAGTCGAAGCGGTCGTCGCGCTTGGGGATGAAGCTGGCGTGCAGGTAGGCGATCTCGCCCTTGTCGTCGGCGAAGATGGCGTTGTTGGACGAGTTCGCCTGCAGCGCGTCGGCCTTCAGGAAGTCGGCATAGTCGCGCGACTTGGTGCGCAGAAAGGATTCCTCCAGGGCCGCCACCGGCCGGTTCATCAGGGCTTCGGCGATCCACTTGCCGCCCTCGGCGCGGACGATCGGGCCATGATGGGTGGCGTAGACCGTGAAGTTGCGATGTTTGAGTGAGCCGTCCGGCGCCCGGTAGGCGAGTTCGACGGTCCGCACCGACACGGGCCTGAGCTCGGCGCCATAGCGGTAGAAGAGCCGGCCGTCTTTGTGGACAATGGTCTCGGCGAACTGATCGACCGAGTCGACGCCGCTGGAGGTGTGCATCCAGCCGGCGTGCTCATTGAAGCCCTGGTAGATGAAGAATTGGCCCCAGGTCGCCGCGCCGTAGACGTCGAGGCCCTCGTCGCTGGTCATCTGCAGCTCGGAGCGGAAGTAGAACGAGGTGTGCGGATTGATCAGCAGCAGCGCGTGACCGTCGCGCGTGTTCTTGGGTGCGATGGCGATGCCGTTTGAGCCGCCGGGCTCGGGCTCGCGCGTCTCCGCCTCGGCCGTCCCGCCGTAGAACCTGGCCAACTCGGGCAGGGCGACGCGCTCGATATCGCCGCCGATGCTGCCTTCGGAGAAGGCAAGCGCCATCCACGGCTCAAAATGGGTCAGGACCTTGGGGTGAACAGACGGGTGGGTGGCGAGATAGTCGTTCAGCCCGTCGGCCCAGGCGTCCATGAGCTTGCGAAGCCAAGCCGGGCTGGCGGCGTATTGCGCCTTGAGCGCGTCCGGATCGATCCACAGCCGCTGGCGCAGGTCCTGCCAGATCGCCCCTTCGCCGTCCGCCTCGGCGGTGCGGCCGAGGGCGGTGAGATAGTTGGCTTCGACGCGGCTGAAGTCATCTTCCGCCTGGGCATAGACACCGCCGAACACCGCCAGGGCGTCAGTGGGCGCGCGGACGTGAGCGACGCCCCAATTGTCGCGGGTGATGGTGATCCTGGCCGCCTCGGCCTTCTCGCGCGCCAGGTCGGATTGGGCGTGCGCGGCGCCAGCCAGGAGCAGCCCCAGCAACAGGCCGCCGGCGAGCTTCATGACCGCGCCGCCTTCTCCGCGATCCCTGATCGTCCTTCGCGGGCGCGCAATACAGCGGCCACCTCCTCGAGACTGACGCCGGTCGCCGCCAGCAAGGCCAGCCAATGGTAAACTAGGTCGGCGCTCTCGGCGGCCACCGCGGCGCGATCGCCCTGGACGGCGGCGAGGGCGGTCTCGACCGCCTCTTCGGCCAGTTTCTTGGCGGCCAGGGCCGGATCGGCGATCAGTCGCGCCGACCAGGAGGTTTCGGGATCGCCGCCGCGGCGGCTCTCAATCGTCCGGGCCAGGGCCTCGATCGTTTCTCCGGGACCCGCCATCGCCGCTCCTTACGACTGGCGAACGCTGACCCCAGCAGCCGCCATCGCCCGCTTGGCCTCGCTTATCGACAATTCGCCGAAATGGAAAATCGAGGCGGCGAGTACGGCGTCGGCGCCGCCCTCTTTGACCGCCTCGACAAGGTGCGTGGCGTTACCCGCCCCGCCGCTGGCGATCACCGGAATGTCCACGGCGGTCGAAACGGCTTTCAACAGCTTCAGGTCGAAGCCGTTCATGGCGCCGTCGCGGTCCATCGAGGTGAGCAGGATCTCCCCGGCGCCCCGCGCCGCGGCCACGCGCGCGTAGTCCACTGCGTCGAGACCGGTGTCGCGCCGACCGCCATAGGTGAACACTCGCCAGGCGTCGTCCATGCGCTTGGCGTCCACCGCGGCGACCACGGCCTGGGAGCCAAAGGCGTCGGCGCAGCGGGCGATGAGGTCTGGATCCTCGACGGCGGCGGTGTTGAGGCTGACCTTGTCGGCTCCGGCCCGCAGCATGGCGCGGGCATCCTCCACCGTGCGCAGGCCGCCGCCGACCGAGAGCGGCATGAAGCAGACGTCGGCGGTGCGGGCGATCACCTCGATCATCGCCCCGCGGCCCTCGTGGCTGGCGGTGATGTCGAGGAACATCAGCTCGTCGGCGCCGGCGGCGTCGTAAGCGGCGGCCTGCTCCACCGGGTCGCCGGCGTCGCGCAGTTCGACGAAGTTGACGCCCTTGACCACCCGCCCGTCCTTGACGTCCAGGCAGGGGATCACGCGCACCTTCAGCATAGGGCCAGGGCCTCGGCCGGCTCGATATTCCCCGCGTAGAGGGCGCGGCCCAGAACGGCCCCGGCCACCGGTGTTCCCGGGCGAGCGATCAGGCGCTCAATGTCTACGACGCTGGCGAGCCCCCCGGCGGCGATCACCGGAATGCCGACCTCGTCGGCGATGGCCCCGAACACCTCGATGTTGAAGCCGAGCTGGGCGCCGTCACGGTCGATGTCGGTGACGATCAGGGCGGCGACGCCGACATCCTCGAACCGCCGGGCGACGCTGGCGGCGCTGAGCCCGGTCTCCTCGGTCCAGCCCTCGATGGCGACGCGGCCGCCGCGGACGTCGACGCTGACGGCGATCTGCTCGGGCCAGCGACGCGCCGCCGCCTTGACGAGGTCCGGATCGCGCACCGCGGCGGTGCCCAGGATCACGCGGCTGATCCCGGCCTCGATCCAGCGCTCCACGTCGGCCATGGAGCGGACACCGCCGCCGAGCTGGACGGGGATCGAGACGGCGGCGAGGATCTTGCCCACCGCTTCGTCATTGACCGCCCGGCCGGCAACCGAGCCGTCCAAGTCGACCACGTGCAACCAGGCGAAGCCGGCTTTGGCCCAGTCGCGGGCCTGGGCGGCCGGATCGTCGTTGAACACCGTGGCGGTTGCGAAATCCCCCCGCACGACGCGCACGCACTTACCGTCCTTCAGGTCGATGGCCGGATAGAGGATCATGGACGCCATTCCAGGAAGTTGGCGAGCAAGGCGAGGCCCGCCGCCTGTGATTTCTCGGGGTGAAACTGGACGCCGGCGAGCGCGCCGCGCGTCACCGCCGCGACCACCGGCCCGCCATGGTCGGTACGGGCGGCGACGTCCGACGGATCGGCGGGCGTGAAGGCGAAAGAATGCGTGAAATACATATCGACGCCGGTGGGGAGCCCGTCGAACAGCGGATGGCCGTCAGCATAGCCGACCGTGTTCCAGCCGACGTGAGGGACCTTATTTCGCGCCCCCTCGGGCCGCAGCCGCGCGACGTCGCCGGCGATCCAGCCCAAGCCCGGAGTCTCGCCGAACTCCAGGCCGCGCGTGGCCATCAGCTGCATGCCGACGCAGATGCCCAGGAACGGCGCGCCGCGGCCTCGCGCCGCCGTCTCGATTGCTTCGACGACCCCCGGTCGGGCGTCTAACGCCCGGCGACAAGCGGAGAAGGCCCCGACACCCGGCAGGACCACGGCGTCGGCCCAGGCGATGACGTCGGGATCGTCGGTGGTGACAATGGTCGGCGGACGCGCCAGGCCGGCGGCGGCCCGCTGCAGAGCCTTCTCCGCTGAGCGCAGGTTGCCGGAGCCGTAGTCGATGAGCGCGACCGCGCGGGTCATGTTGCCAGCGTGCTCTAGAGCACGCCCTTGGTGGAGGGGGCCTGACCAAGGGTCTTGGGGTCGGCTTCGACCGCCGTCCGCAGGGCTCGGGCCAGGGCCTTGAAGCCGCTCTCGGCGATGTGGTGCGAGTTCTCGCCGTAGAGGGTCTCCAGATGCACGCAGGCGCCGGCATGCATGGCGAAGGCGTGGTGGAACTCCTTGAACAGCTCGGTGTCCATCTCGCCGACCTTGGGCCGCGAGAAGCTCACGCGCCACACGAGGTAGGGCCGGTTGGAGAGGTCGACGGCGCAGCGCGTCAGGGTCTCGTCCATCGGGATGTAGGCCGAGCCGAAGCGGCGAATGCCCTTGAAACCGTCGAGGGCGCGGTGGAACGCCTGGCCGAGGACGATGCCGGTGTCTTCAACCGTGTGATGCATGTCGATATGCAGGTCGCCTCTGGTCTCTATCTCCAGATCGAAGCCGCCGTGGCGGGCGAAGCTGTCGAGCATGTGATCGAAGAAGCCCACCCCGGTGACGATCTTCGAGGTCCCGACGCCGTCGAGGTCCAGCCGCACCCGGATCTGGGTCTCCTTGGTGTCGCGGGCGATCTCGGCGATGCGGCCCATGTCACAATCCCCTGGCGGCGACGAGGTCCTTGAGCCGCACCTGCGGTCGCGGGCCGAAATGCGAGACCACTTCCGCGGCGGCGATCGACCCCAACCGACCGCAGTCGGCGAGCGGCCGGCCGGCGGCGAGGCCGCTGAGAAATCCGGCGGCGTACTGGTCGCCCGCGCCGGTGGTGTCCACCAGCTGCGCAGCCCGCTCGCAGGCGATCTGCTGCTCGGCGTCGCCGGCAAGCACCACCGAGCCCTGGGCGCCGCGGGTGACGGCGGCGATCCTCACCCGACCGCGAAGACCCCCGAGCGCCTCGGCGAAATCGGTCTGAAAGAGCGCCGTGACTTCGGCCTCATTGGCGAACAAAACGTCGACCTCGGCGTCGATGAACGCCAGCAGCTCGGCCCGGTGGCGTTCGACCACGAAGGCGTCGGAGAGGCTGAGCGCGATCGTGCGGCCGGCGGCGCGGGCGACCGCCGCGCCCTTGGCGAAGGCGGCGCGGGCCTCAGGCGGATCGAATAGGTAGCCCTCGAGATAGAGGATCTCGGCCTGGGCGATCGCCTCCGGCGAGACGTCGGCCGGGGTCAGCTCCACCGCCGCACCCAGGAAGGTGCACATCGTCCGCTCGCCATCAGGCGTGACGTTGACCAGGCATCGGCCGGTCGCCGGACCGCCCGCGAGCGGGGCGGACTCGAACGTGACACCGATGGCGCGGATGTCATGGGTGAACACCTCGCCGAGGCCGTCAGCCGCCACCTTGCCGACGAACAACGCCCGGCCGCCCAGGCTGGCCACGCCGGCGATGGTGTTGGCCGCCGATCCGCCCGAGGCCTCAACGCCGGCCCCCATGCGGGCGTAGAGCGCTTGCGCCCGCGCCTCGTCGACCAGCTGCATCGAGCCCTTGGTCAGCTGCTCGGCCGCCAGGAAGGCGTCGTCGGCGCTGGCCAGGACATCGACGATGGCGTTGCCGATGGCGGCGACGTCGTAGAGAGCGGTCATGCAGGCTCCGGCGGTAAGGCGAGCGCGACGTACAACAGACGCCCGCAGATTGCGAGCACGCGGCCGGCCAGAGCCTCCTACGCCCCCAGAAACAGCTCACGAGACGGGCAGAGATCGGCCACCAGGCAATCGGCGCAGCGAGGCTTGCGGGCCAGGCAGGTATAGCGGCCGTGCAGGATCAGCCAGTGGTGGGCGCGGCTTCGGCGCTCGGGCGGCACGACCCGCATAAGGTCGGCCTCGACCAGATCGGGGGTCTTGGCCTTGGAGAGGCCGAGGCGATGGGCGACCCGGAACACATGGGTGTCGACGGCGATCGAGGCTTCGGCGCCCAGTTCGTTCAGGACCACGCTGGCGGTCTTGCGGCCGACGCCCGGCAGGGCCTGCAACGCCGCGCGGTCGAGCGGCACCTTGCCGCCGTATTGTTCCAGGAGAATCCGCGAGAGCGCGATGACGTTCTTCGCCTTGGTGCGGAAGAGGCCGATGCTGGCGATGTAGGGCGTCAGCGCCGCCTCGCCGAGCGCGACCATCTTCTGCGGCGTGTCCGCAACCTTATAGAGCTCGGCGGTGGCCTTGTTGACCGAGACGTCGGTGGCCTGGGCCGAGAGCACGACCGAGACGAGCAGGGTGTAGGGCGAGGCGTAGGCGAGTTCGGTGCGCGGGTCGGCCGTCCGGGCGGCGAAGCGGTCGAAGATCTCCGCGATCCGCTTCGATTGCCTGGTTTCGCGCGCCATGGCTCGACCTTGGTGTGGTTCGGCGCCCTCGCCAAGGCGGGGGCCGGCGGTTAAGGATTGGGCCGGGATGGACGGCCCCTTCTACATGGACGCGGTCATCACGCCGCACCGCTCGCTCTCGCAGCGCGGGTTCATCATCCTCATCTCGGTCCTGACCACGATCAACGCCCTGAGCGCTATCGTCTTTCTGCGCCTGGGCGCTGGGCCGGTGCCCGCCTTCCTCGGCCTGGACGTCGTGGCGCTCGTCGTTGCGCTGCTCGTCAGCCGTCGGGCCGTGCGAAACCGCGAGCGAGTCCAGATCACCGCCGCGGAGATTCACGTCTGGCGTGAGACGCCGAAGGGCGCCCAGACGCTCTGGCGGTCGCCCACCGCCTTCACCCGCGTGGCGCTGGTGGGGCCGGACGAGGACGATCCCGACCTGCAGCTGCGCCTGTCCGATCGAGGCGTCGCGGTGGCCCGGGCGCTGACGCGGGCCGAACGCCGCGACTTCGCCGTTGCGCTGGAACGGGCGATCCGCAGGGCCCGAGGCGGCGGCGCGGTCTTCTAAGGCCTGCGCAGCAGAGCCGGGCCGACCAATTGCTGCAGGAGAGGCGCGCGCGGGAACGGCTCGCCGCGGTAGTGACGGAAACCCTCGGCCAGTTCGGCGCCGAATTCCGTGCCGCGGCGGCGGGCGAAAGCCTCCATCAGGGCCGGAAAATCGACCGAGCCATGCTGCTTGGCGACCCAGTCGATCTGACTGACATGGGCGCGAAGCATCTGCAGCTTGGTGGCGAAGGCCTCACCGACGTCGACGGCGAAATCCGGGACCACATCGCGGCCGTCACGGTCGCGACCGCCGATCGGATCGGTGAAATAGAGGTGCGGAATGGCGTCCAGCGGCGCGGCGGGACCGGTGCGGTAGTTGGGGGCCGAGGCGGCGAAGCAGGCGTCGCGGACCAGCGCGCTCGCCGCCTCGTGGTCGGGGTGATAGTCGGCCGGGGCCGCGGCGATGACGATCGCCGGCGCCGCAGCGCGGATCAGTTCGGTCACCTGCCGGCGCGTGGGGTCGTCGTTGAACAGGCCGAGATCGGGAAGGCCGAGGCAGCGATACTCGGCCCCGATCATCGCCGCCGCCCGCGCCGCTTCGCCGCGACGGATGCGCGCCGTCTCCTCGGCGCTGAAGTCGCGCGAGCCGCAATCGCCGGCGGTCAGGGTGGCGATGAGCACGTCATGGCCGGCGCGCGCCAGCACGGCCAGGGTCCCCGCCGCCAGTGTCTCGATGTCGTCAGGATGGGCGTGCGCCGCCAGGATCCGCGCCATGACGCCAGCTTAGATGGCAGACCCTAGCCGCACCACTCCACCCAGGCGCCGTGCGGATGGGCCGTGGCGAGCAGGCGTTCGCCGCCATCCGGCCAGAGCGTGAGACGCAGCTCCATCATCGCCGGATTGTCCGCCGCCGGCTCCATGCGCAGCCAGGCGAGCGGCGCGTCAGCGTTCGCCCGGGCGCCGAACGCCGCCAGAGTCTCGACGAGGGCCGCCTGACTGTCGGCCGGCATGTACTGGAAAAACACCGAGTGGAAGACGACGGTGGCCACGCCGGCTTGCGGCGCGGCATGGCGGCGCGTCCAGGCGACGGCGTCTTCGCGCTCGACGGTGACGCCCGCGTCCAGAGCATCGGCGACAGCGGCGTCGAAGCGCGCCAGGCGGTCGAACTGATCGGGCCAGACATAGGCGCCGAGACGCCGGCGTTGGGCTGGGTCGGCCAGCGCCACTGGGCTGCGATCGCAGGCGCCGCGAGCGGCGACGTCGACCGGCGCATCGAGCCGCGGCAGATCGCCCCGCCACTCGGCGTCGATGATGACCCGGGCTGGTTCCGGCCCCCAGGCGAAAGCCTCGCCGAAGCGATAGCGCCGCCGGTCCCAGAGCTGGTTCAGCCCGGCGCTGGCGCCCAGTTCGAGGATTCGCAATGGCAATTTCGTCTGGGCGGCGACTTCCAGGAAGCCCGGCTGCAGCACCGCCGAACGGCGCGGCTCGTTGGTCTGGGGCTCATGGCGCATGAAGGCGGCCAGACGGTCGGCCTCGCCACGCACGAAGGCGAGGGCGTGCGGCCAGGCGACCGCGGGGTCGCCAGGGCGGCCATCGCGCGGGTAGGCCTGGGCCAAGGCCGAATCGGGGGCTTCGAGGACGAAATCGTGCAATGCGCCCAGCCAGCGCAAGGCGGCGGCGTCGTCGAAGATCGCCCGCCGATCGGACCCAGACCACGGCGCGAAGGCCGCCTGGAGCGAGGCTTCATGCGGCAGGGCCTGGGCCGCTCGCTCCAGCAAGCCGCCGGAGAAGGGCGAGCCGAGCGCGGCGCAAGCGCCGGCCTGCATCTTCAGAACATCGATCACGGCTTCGTAGGCGGCCATCGTGCGAGTTGAAGCCGGGCGCGAGGACCGGTCAATCTTGATCGGCGCGGTCAACCTGCGGGCAGCGGAATGGCCGTGGTGTGCTTCATCACCTCCATGGCGAAGGCGGAGCTGACGTCGGAGAGCCGGACACCACGGATGAGGCGCTTGTAGACCGCGTCATAGGCCGCGATGTCGGCCACCTGCAGTTTGAGCAGGTAATCGACGTCCCCGGCCATGCGGTAGAACTCGACGATCTCGGGGATGCGCCGCACGACGGCGGCGAACTCGCCCATCCAGGCGTCCGAATGCTCCGGCGCGCGGATGGAAACGAATACCGTCACCCCTATGCCCAGCCGCTCCGCGTCGAGCAGGGCCACGCGACCGCGGATGAATCCCTCGTCATCCAGGCGCTTGATGCGCCGCCAGCAGGCGTTGGCCGAAAGGCCGACGCGCTCGCCGATTTCGGCGATGGAGAGCGCGGCGTCGTCCTGAAGCACGGCGAGGATGCGCAGGTCGGCGGCATCGACGTTTTCGGCGCCCGGAGGTGATTTCATCCCAATTTCCGCAGCTGGAGTAGCAGAGTTTGGGAGCACATTAGCCGAATGCTGGGTTAGCGTCTGCAGATCGGCGCAATTTCGGGGATGAGGTGATGCAGGTTCGCGCGTTTACGGAGCATCCGGCCTCGGTTGGTGAGAGCTATTTCGAGCATCAGCGCGTCGCTCTGTCGGTGGGACTGCGTCTCGTGGCGGCCGGATTGGCCTGCAGCGTGCACGCCTTCGCCCCGTGGCTGTTCGTCGACACCGGCAGCCGCACGATCTTCGATCTGCATCGCCGCCTGACCACGCGCCGAGTGGCGGCGGAGGACGCCCGGCCGTCGCAAGGCTTGGCGGCTTGATCCTGTCAGAGCGCTTGCGCGCCTGGACCCCGGGGTTCCTGGCGGCTTGCGGCGTGGCGTGCGTCGCCTGGCTGGCCGGTCGCGGGCAGACGGCCGCCTTCGGTCGCGCCTGGCTTGAGCCCGTGGTCGCGGCGATCCTGCTCGGCCTGCTGGCCCGCAACCTGGTTTCGCTGCCGTCGAGCTGGAAGTCCGGGATCTGCTTCGCCGCCAAGCGACCTCTGGAGGTGGCGATCGCCTTGTTGGGCTTCGCAGTCGACCCCGCGGCCCTGCGCGCCGCCGGCGCCTGGCTGATTGCCGGCCCGGCGGTGATCGTCGTGCTGGCGCTCGCCGCCAGCTACGGCTTGTCGCGCTTGGTGGGCCTCAACCGCCGGCAATCGACGCTGGTGGCCTGCGGCAATTCGATCTGCGGCAACTCGGCCATCGCCGCCGCGGCGCCGGTGGTCGACGCCACGCACGACGAGTGCGCCTCGGCCATCGCCTTTACGGCCGTGCTCGGCGTCATCGCTGTGCTCGTCCTGCCGCTGCTCAAAGCCCCGCTCGGCCTGACCCCGGTGGCCTATGGCGCGTTGGCCGGCCTCACCGTCTACGCCGTGCCGCAGGTTCTCGCCGCCACAGCCCCCTTCGGCGGCGCAGCCGTGCAGGTGGGCGCCATGGTCAAGCTCGCCCGGGTGATGATGCTGGGTCCGGTGCTGGCGGCCGTGTCCGTCGGCCGTGGAGGAACGGGGCGCGGCTTCGGCCAGGTCGTCCCCTGGTACATCCTGGCCTTTGCCGGCGCCGCGGCTCTGCGCATGCTCAGCCTCGTTCCCGGAGGGGCGGCCGCGCCGCTCGGCACGGCGTGCGACCTCATGACCCTCATCGCCATGGCCGCGCTCGGCCTTTCAACCGACCTGAAGGCCGCGTCGGCGGCGGGGGTGCGGATGGCCGCCGCCGCCTCGGTGTCGCTCCTGGCGCTGGCGGGCATGAGCCTCTGCCTGCTGCGGCTGCTGAAGCTGGCCTAACCTCCGACCATCGCCCGCAGGGGCGCCCAGGTCATCCGGTGGATCGGGCAGGGGCCCAGCGCGCGCAGGGCTGCCGCGTGAGCCGGCACCCCGTAGCCCTTATGCACGGCGAAGCCGTAGCCGGGATAGTCGGCGTCGTGCGCCACCATCAGCCGATCTCGCGCAGTCTTGGCCAGGATCGAGGCGGCGGCGATCGAGGCGCTGATCCCGTCGCCGCCGATCACCGCCTCGGACGGACAATGGAAGTCAAAGGCCTTGTCGCCGTCCACCAAGGCGAAGGTTGGGGCGTGGCTGAGCGCCTCGACCGCGCGACGCATGGCGAGCGCGGTCGCGCGCAGGATATTGAGCTCGCTGATCTCATCCACCGAGGCGAACGCCACCGCCCAGGCCACGGCTTCCTTCTTGATCCGGCTCTCAGCCATATCGCGCTGACGGGCGGTCAGGCGCTTGGAGTCATCCAGGCCGTCCAGCCGGGCGCGGGTGGGCAGGATGACGGCGGCGGCGCAGACCGGCCCTGCCCAGGGCCCGCGTCCGGCCTCGTCGACCCCGCACACCGGCCCCGGCCGCGCGCGTTCCAGCTTCAGATGCACGCCGCTCATCTGAGCTTCGCCACCTCGACGTGGCGGAAGCAGCCGGTCAGGTGGTCGTTGACCATGCCCACCGCCTGCATGAAGGCATAGGTGATCACCGGGCCGCAGAACTTGAATCCCTTGGCCTTCAGCGCCTTGGCGACCTCGGCGGCGAGCGGCGTCTCGGCTGGGACCTCTCCGATCGAACTCCAATGGTTCTGGATCGGTTTGCCGTCGGTGAACGCCCACAGAAAGGCCGAGAAATCCTCGCCGCGGTTGCGCATGTCGAGCCAGATGCGCGCGCCGGCGATGGCGGCGTCGATCTTGGCGTTGGAGCGGACGATGCCCGGATCGGCCATCAAGCGGGCACGGTCGGCTTCCCCGAAGCGGGCCACGACCTCTGGATCGAAATCGGCGAAGGCGGCGCGGAAAGCCTCGCGCTTGCGCAGAATGGTGATCCAGGCGAGACCGGCCTGGAAGCCGTCCAACACCAGCTTTTCCCAGAGGGCGCGGCTGTCGTATTCCGGCACGCCCCATTCCTCGTCGTGGTAGGCGAGGTAGAGGGGATCTTTCAGGCTCACCCAGCCACAGCGGCCCTCGTCCATGCGCATCCTCAATGTCGCCGACTTCAACTGGATGACGGGCGCCGAGCGCCACACCGCCAACCTCTCGCTGTTCGACATCTGCCGCAAGTTCAGCCTGGCGGCGACGCGGGCAAATCATCTGGTGGTGGAATTCTCCGACCGGGCCGTGGCGCGCATCGCTTCGCCGTGGCGGCCCGGCCCCGACCGGCGCTTCCTGCAGATGGTCGATGAGCTGAAGCCGGACCTCATCCTGCTGCACTTCGCCGACCAGATCAGCAACGCCGCCCTCGCCGAGGCGCGCAAGCTCTCACCCGGCGTGCTGATCGCCGACATCAACATCGACCCGATCGACACCGAAAAGAACCAGCGGCGGCTGGCGTTGCGCAGGGGCGTCGCCGACGCGCTGTTCGTCACCACCGCCGAGCCTGCGCTAGCGGAATTCGTCGGGCCGGGCGCCTTCGCCGCCTTCCTGCCCAATCCGGTCGACCGGGCGATCGAGACAGGGCGAGTGTTCGAGATCGAGCGGCCGGCGTCTGACCTGCTGTTCCCGGCCTCCGACGCCGGCCCGCGCGAGATCGGATCGGAGCGCCTGGCGCCGGGCGAGGCCGTGGCGCGGCTGAGGGCGGCGATTCCGGGCCTGCGAACGCTGACACCCGGCGTCGGCGGCGATCCGAAGGCGCGCGGCGCCCGCTACTTCGAGGCCCTGGCCTCTGCTCGGTTCGGCTGGTCGCTGTCGCGCCGCGCCAGCCTGCCGCTCTATGCCTCCGACCGCATGGCCCACTTCTTTGGCTGTGGCCTTGCCGTGCTCCTCGACCGGCGAGCCGGCTTCGAGCGATTCTATGCGGCCGACGAGGCGGTGTTCTACGACGATCTCGACGACCTCGCTGGCTCGCTGCGCGGCCTGATGGCCGACGATGAGGCCGCGCGCGATGTCGCCCGCCGCGGCTGGGAGAAGACCTGGACTCTCTTCGACAGCAGCCGGGTGCTGGCCTACGTGCTGGCGCAACTCTTTGAGGGCGGCGGCGCGCAGGGCTACGAGTGGCCCTCCACGCGGTGGGGAGGGTGAATCAAACTCACGCGATCAGTACGTCACCGACGGGAGCCAGGCGCCGGCGGGTTCGCTGTAGAGACCGATCGCCATCAGGGTCATGGTCTGGGTGATCTGCAGCCCCGATTGCAACGCCCATCTCAGAAGGGCGTGGTTGCGGGTGGGAATCAGAAATCCTGGACCCAGATAGGCCTCGGCGGCGCCGATGAGCGCCTTCAGGTCGTCGTTGGTCTCGCCGACGGCGTGGCCGAAGAAAGCGATCAGCGTCGCATATCCGGTGATCCGCCCTGCCCGCTCAACCACCGTCGCTCCGCCCTGGATAATGGCGTCGGCCAGTTCGCCGCCCCGCGTGTGGCCGTGGACCTCGAAGCACAGGCGGTCGCAGGCCCCGATGTCGGCCGCGGTGGCGGGGCGGACTGCGTAGCCTGGAAAGGTCTGGGCGATCGCAGCGCCTTGCATGCAGGCCAGCTGTTCGCGCGGTGCAAAGCCCAGCTTGGCGTAGAGGGCCAGCGAGCGGCTGTGATAGCCGGCCTGCACCAGGCGGATGCCGGCGAAGCCGCGTTCTTCTGAGCGGCGCATGACGTCGGCCATTAGCGCCCGGCCGGCCCCTTCGTTCTGCAGGTCGGGGTCGACGGTGATCGGCCCCACACCGCTGATAGCGTTGCGCTCGTCGAGGAAGTTGCTGCCGACGATCCGCCCGTCCGCCTCGGCGACCACATCGTAGAAGCCTGGATGAGCCATCATGCCGCCCATGAAGCCGGCCGCCATCTCTCCGTTCGGCAGGTCGGGCGGGAAGTTGTGCGCCTCGGCGATGTGCTTGAAGGCGCGGTAGCAGATATCGCCGATCACCCCGGCGTCCGCGGCCTCGCCGCGGCGCAGTCGAACTGCCATTTCCCAGCCTCCCCAGAGCGGTCCGGCAGGCTAGGCCTGCGCCCGGCGGCGATCAAACGGTTTGGACGGCGCCCGTCATCCAGGCCGGCAATTGCGATCGCCATTCCCGTCCATCCGGCAGGCGGCGATCGCCAGCCTCCAGGCGATCGAGGCGCAGGCTGGCGATGGCGACGCCAGCGCCGCTGGAGTGGGTTTCGCCGGCCCGCAGCTCTCCGGCCAGGAGCTCGCTGCCCGGCGCGAGGGCCGAGCCTTCGTAGGTCACCGGCGCCATGCGGGTCTTGATCTGACCCCGGCGCTTCATGCGCGACGTCGTCTCCTGGCCGACGAAGCAGCCCTTCTTGAAATCGATCCCGTTGAGGAGGTCGAAGTTGGCCTCGATGGGATAAGTCCGGTCTGAGCCCCAGTCGGCGAGGCCCGGCACGCCGAGCGAGAGCCGGTGGACGTCGTAGTCACCCGCGTCGGCGCCGATCGGGGGCGCCAGGCCATAGCCGCGGAGTCCGAGGGCCGGCAGGCGTGGGTCGGCCAGCCAGCCGGGCGGCGGCGCATCCGAGTCCCACAGCGCCGCGACCGGCAGATCGAGCGGCGCGATCGTCACCTTGGCGCGCAGGCGATAGAGCGAGAGGCGGGCGATCAGCGCTTCGCGATGCTCGGCG
>Ga0302314_10005219_pt1 | contig 23722 bp, 19 predicted proteins | sample III_Palsa_N2_3_FD_200533 | JGI IMG/M metagenome (GOLD analysis project Ga0302314, IMG submission 200533) | Peat permafrost microbial communities from Stordalen Mire near Abisko, Sweden - III_Palsa_N2_3 | ecosystem: Environmental > Terrestrial > Soil > Palsa > Peat permafrost | place: Sweden... | reverse complement strand
CTTCTTCGCCTACCTCAACCTCTTCATGGCGATGATGTTGACGCTGGTGCTGGCCGACAACCTGGTCCTGCTCTTCGTCGGCTGGGAAGGCGTCGGGCTGTGCAGCTATCTCCTCATCGGTTTCTGGTACACCGACGCGGCCAATGCCTGGGCTGGACGCAAGGCCTTCATCGCCAACCGGGTGGGGGACTGCGCCTTCATCCTGGCGATGATGCTCCTCGTGCTGACGGTGACGGCGTTCTCCAAGGCACCGGGAAACGACCCCCCCGCCATCTTCAACGTGCAGCGCAGGGCGGTCTGGACACACGCTGTGGCCAGCGACCCGGGTCCCCTCAACTTCCAAGCCCTCGAGGAGTTCGCCCGCTACCTTCCGGTCGATGCGGCCTTCGGAAGCAAGGGCAACCTGGAGGTGCCCATCCCCTCCGGCCCGCTCGCCGGACACACCTACGGCCACACCGTCACCGTCATCTTCCTGCTGCTGCTCCTGGGGGCGGCGGGGAAGAGCGCCCAGCTTCCGCTCTACGTCTGGCTGCCGGACGCCATGGCCGGTCCGACACCAGTCTCGGCCCTCATCCATGCCGCGACCATGGTGACCGCCGGCGTCTACATGCTGTGCCGGATGAGTCCGCTCCTCGTCATGTCCCCGACGGCGATGGCCACGGTGGCCATGGTGGGGGCTCTCACCGCTGTCTATGCAGCCGTCATTGCCTTCGCCCAGAACGACTTGAAGAAGGTGCTCGCCTACTCGACCATCAGCCAGCTCGGGTACATGTTTCTCGCGGTGGGGGTGGGCGTCTTCTGGGGAGCCATCCTTCACCTCGTCACCCACGCCTTCTTCAAGGCGTGCCTCTTCCTCAGTGCCGGCAGCGTCATGCATGGCAACGGCGGCGAGGTGGACATCAAGAAGCTCGGCGGCCTGCGCAAGGAGATGCCCTGGACGACGGCCTGCTTCTTCATCGCCACGTTGACCATCACCGGCATCGTCCCCCTGAGCGGCTTCTTCAGTAAGGACGACATCCTCCACGGGGCCCTCGGCGCCCACCTGGTCGGCTACGCGTGGGTGGGCCCGACGGTGTACGTGCTGGGCTCGCTCGGCGCCGTGTGCACCGCCTTCTACATGTCCCGGGCGTACCTGCTCACCTTCACCGGCGAGCGCTCCAAGGATGCCAAGCTACCCCACGCCCACGAGAGCGGCTGGGTCTTGGTGGCGCCGCTGGTCATCCTGGCTTCCTTCTCGCTCTGGCTCATTCCCCACGGCTGGCCTGACTTGGTGAAAATCCCCATCGGGCCGCCCCAGACGCTGATGCAGATGTTTCTGAGCCCGGTGTTCCGCCTGGCCGAGGGGCTCGGCTCCAAGGCGCACACCCTCTTGCCGGAAGCCGAGAGGAGCCCCTGGCCGGGCTTTGCCATCGCGCTGGTGCTGGCCTGGGTGGGCGGAGGCGCCGCCTGGGTGCTCTACAAGCGCGTCTTTCCGGCCCGCATCGGAAAGCCGGTGCCCGCGTTCTTCGCCGCGGTGCACTCCTTCACCGAGCACAAGTTCTACGTCGATGAGGTGTACGACGTGGGCTACAGCTTCATCAAGTACCTGAGCATCGGACTCTTCCGGGTGGTGGACGAGGGGCTCATCGACACGGTGCTGGTCGGCGGGACGGCCTGGGTGACTTCCAAGGTGGGCTCGGTCCTGCGCTACATCCAGACCGGTGACGTGCAGACGTATGCGGCGATGATGGCGGCTGGCCTTCTGGCCGCCGTCGGGTACGCGGTCTTCGAGGCGCTGGCCAAATGAACACCGCCCAGCTCCAGCCCTACCTCTTGACGCTGGTGGTCTTCATCCCGGTGGTGAGCGCGGCGTTCCTGGCCTTCCTTCCCCGCTCCGAGACGGGCCAGCTCAGGGCCTGGACGCTTCTGGCGATGGTGGCTGACCTGGTTCTGGCGGCGGTGGCCTATGCCGTCTTCCAGCCGAAGGGGCCCGAGTTCCAGCTCGAGGTGCGACGGGCGTGGATTCCGGACCTGGGCATCACCTACCACCTGGGGGTGGACGGGCTCAGCATCTCGCTTGTGCTGTTGACGGGGTTTCTGGGGCCGGTGGTGGTGCTCAGCTCGTGGAAGTTCATCCACGAGCGGGTGAAGGAATTCCACATCGCCTTGCTGCTCATCCAGGCGGCGATGATGGGGACGCTGGTCTCCCTGGACCTGGTGCTGTTCTACGTCTTCTTCGAAGCGATGCTCGTCCCGATGTACGTGTTGATTGGGGTGTGGGGCTCGGAGAGGCGCCGCGAAGCCGCGATGAAGTTTTTCCTCTATACCTTCTTCGGCTCGCTCCTGATGCTGGTGGCGATTCTGGCCGTCTACTTCGTCGGCCAGCCGCCCGGGACCCGAAGCTTCGACTACGGCACCATCTACAACTCGCTCCTGGACGCCAACCGGCAGCTGTCCTTGTGCGCCAAGGGCGTGGAATGCGCGGGGCTGTCGCCGCTGGCAGTGACGCTCAAGGCGTGGGGGCCGCTGATGTTCCTGGCCTTCGCCATCGCCTTCGCCATCAAGGTCCCGATGTTCCCGGTGCACACCTGGCTGCCCGAGGCACACGTCGAGGCACCGGTGGCCGGCTCCATCATCCTGGCCGGCGTCATGTTGAAGATGGGCACCTACGGCTTCTGGCGCTTCGCCATCCCGCTCTTCCCGGTGGCGGCCTACCAGTTCCGGTCACTCTTCGTGGCGCTGTCGGTGGTGGGAATTGTTTACGGCGCGCTCATGTGCCTGGCCCAGCAGGACGTGAAGAAGCTCATCGCCTACAGCTCCATCTCCCACCTGGGCATCTGCATGCTGGGAATATTCGCCTTCACCGCCGAGGCGGCCTCGGGCAGCGCCTACCAGATGCTCAACCACGGGGTGACCGCCGGTGCCCTCTTCTGCCTCTTCGGGTTTCTCTACGAGCGGCGCCACACCCGCCGCATTTCCGACTATGGCGGCGTGGCCAAGGTGATGCCCTTCTTCGCCGCCTCCTTCCTGGTGGTGACGTTCTCCAGCATCGCCGTCCCTGGCACCAACGGCTTCGTCGGCGAATTCCTGGTGCTGCTCGGCACCTTCAAGGCCGGAGCGCTGTGGCTGGGCTACCCGGTGCTGGCCTCCACCACCGTCATCCTCGGCGCCTCCTACATGCTGTGGATGGTGCAACGCGTCTTCTTCGGCCCCATCGACCGGCCAGAAAATGCCGGCCTCAAAGACTTGGACCTCCGGGAAGGCCTCACCGCCTGCGTCTTCATGGGCATTGTCCTCTTCATGGGCCTCGTCCCGCAGCCGCTGCTGGACCGCATCGCCCGGGCAACCCTCGGCACGCCCGAGTCGGCGAAGGTGCGCGACGCGGACCTCCGCGTCACGGTGCCCCCCGTCGAGGGCACCCCTCTGGTCGTTCCACGGGCGCCCGTCACCGCCATGGCCGTCCCCCGGCTGAGCCCCTAAAGAGCGCCGCCGACCGCGAGCCATGCCCCCCATCCCGACCCTCACCGCCGCCGACTTCCTGCCGCTCTGGCCGGCCCTGGTGCTATCTCTGGCCGGCATTGTCCTGCTGCTGAGCGAGGTGTTTCTCTCGGCAACCAAGTCCGAGGGGCAGGGCCTCCGCACCTACCAGGCGGTGCTCACCGTGGTCGCGAGCGCCGGTGCCGGCTGCATCGCCCTCGTCTCGACGTTCGAGCCGGCGCGGCCGGTGTTTCTCGGTTTCGCGGTGCTGGACCCCTTCAGCAGCTTCCTCACCGCCGTGGTGTGTCTAGGGCTCGGACTGACTGCGCTGCTGGCCGATGGTTTCCTGCGGACGCGGCAGGCGGAGCGCGGGGAGTTTTACGCCCTCATGCTCTTCGCCGCGGCGGGGATGAGCCTGCTCGCGAATTCCAGCGAGCTCATCATGCTCTTCATCAGCCTGGAGGTGATGGCCATCTCCACCTACGCGCTGGCCGCCTACCTTCGCCGCGGGCCGCGACCGACCGAGGCCGGCTTCAAGTACTTCATCCTCGGCGCGTTCTCCTCGGCGCTTTTTCTCTACGGCGTGGCCCTGCTTTACAGTGCCACCGGCACCACCTTCCTCTCCGGGATGTCCTCAGAGGTAGGTCGAATTTTTGCCGACCCGAGTTCGGACCGCCGTCTGGTGGTGTACTGCGGGATGGCGCTGGTGGCGGCCGGCCTCGGCTTCAAGGTGGCGGCCGTGCCCTTCCACATGTGGGCGCCGGACGTCTATGAGGGCTCCCCCACCCCGGTGACGGCGCTGATGAGCGTCGCGGTGAAGGCGGCCGCCTTCGCCGCGCTGGTGCGCGTCTTCATGGCCATCGGCCGCCATGTGGACGCCTCCGTCCCGGTGCTGCTCTTCAGCAGCCTCGCCGTGCTCACCATGGTGGTGGGAAACCTGCTCGCCCTCCCGCAGCGCAACGTGAAGCGGATGCTGGCCTACTCGTCCATTTCCCACGCCGGCTACGTCCTCGTCGGCGTCACGGCGCTCTTCGTGCCACAGGCCCGAGCCGGCCTGCCCGGGGTGACGGTGCTCGTCGCTGGCACGCACGCGGACCAGGCCGACGCGCTGCGAAGCATCCTCTTCTACCTGCTCGCGTACACGGTGACGACAGTCGGCGCCTTCGGGGTGGTCGGGGCGCTGGAGCGCCGCGAGGACGAGACGCGGGGCTTCGCCTGGGACGTGGACCGCTTCAGCGGGCTCGCCCAGCGCCGCCCGGGCTGGGCGGTGGCGATGGCCCTCTTCATGCTCTCCCTCGGCGGCGTTCCGCCCCTGGCGGGCTTCATGGGAAAGCTCTTCATCTTCCGGAGCGCCGTGGACTCGGGACTCATTTTCCTGGTGGTGGTGGGCGTCCTCACCAGCGCGGTGGGCGCCTACTATTACTTGAGAGTCGTGGTGTACATGTTCATGCGGCCTCCACCCGAGCAGGCCACCCTGCCCGGACCGCAGTGGGGCACGGAGCTCGCGCTGGCCGTCACCGCCGCCGCGGTGGTGCTGCTGGGCATAGCCCCCGCCCTGGTGAACCACTGGCTCGGGCCCGCGGGGCGCCTCTTCGGACAGTAGGGGCCGCTGTCGGCCGGCGTCCGTCCGCGCAGGGACGAGCGCCCCCGCCAAGACGAGAGAATACCCCCCAGGAGGCGTGTGCCTGCCGACTGTTTCCTCGCGCTTGACACGTCTACACACGTAGTATTACAGCTGTCGGAGTTCTTCAGCGGGAGCTCCCATGCCGGACACCACACAGCTCACGGAACTCCAACTCGCCTTACTTCGTGTCCTCTGGACGCGGGGGGAGGCCACGGTGGCGGACATGGTGGAGGCGCTCCGGCCGGAGCGCGACCTGGCCCCCACCACCGTCGCCACGTTGCTCAGTCGCCTGGAGAAGCGGCGGGTCGTCTCTCACACCACCCGGGCGCGGCAATACGTCTACCGCGCGCGCGTCTCCGAGGGTGCGGTGCGCGCTTCCATGGTGAACGGCCTGACAGACACCCTCTTCGGCGGCGACGTGGCCGCCCTCATGAGCCACCTGCTCGACGCCCGGGCCGTCAGCCCGGGTGACCTGGACCGGGTGCGCGACCTCATTGCACGTGCCGAAGCCTCACTGGAGAAGCCATGACCACCGAAACCTTCTTGCGCTGGGGCGAAACGCTGACCGCCATCGGGGCCGCCTGGTTGCTCACCTACGCGCTGCACTCGAGCGTCCTCATCGGGAGCACCTGGGCCCTGCAGCGACTCGGCGTGGTGCGCTCCTTGAGGCTGCGAGACCTGGCCTGGCGCGGGGCGCTCGTCGGCGGAGTCCTCACGGCCAGCGTCCAGATGGGCATGGGGCTGGCCCCCTGGGGCTTCACCCTGGCGGCCCCGAATGCCGCCGCGGTCTCGTCGGCCTTCGACCTGGGCCCTCAACCGGACGTCGCCCGACAAAGCCCGGACCCAGAGCCTTCGGCCAAGGCCGAGGCCCCGGTCGTACTCCGTGCTTCTCCCCAAGAGGCCCTGGACGTCACCGGGCCCGTCGAGACGTCCGGCCCCGAAGCCGAGCCACGCGCAGCGGTGGCCGTCCCGGCTGTGCGGGTGGGCTCCCTCTTCTTCATGGCCTGGGTGGCGGCCTCCTCGGTGCTCCTGCTGCGGCTGGCGGTAGCCCGAGCGCGCGTCCTGGACGGACTCGGCATGCGCACGCCCGTTGTCGACGCCTCGGTACGCGGGCAGCTGGACCGGCTATGTGCCGAGGAAGGCCGCGAGGCCCCGGTGCGCCTCACCACCGCCGAAGGCCTGAAGAGCCCGGTGGCGCTCGGCTGGTCGGAGATTTGTCTTCCCCGCGCAGCCCTCACCGAGCTCGACGCCTCCCAGCAGCGCAGCGTCCTGGCCCACGAGCTCGCCCACCTGCAGCGCAAGGACCCGCTTTGGCTCGTGCTGGGAACGACGCTGGAGCAGCTCCTGTTCTTCCAGCCCCTCAACCGGCTGGCTCGACGCAACATGCAGGAAGTTGCCGAATACCTCTGTGACGACTGGGCCGCGGTTTGCGACGGCTCGGGCCTCCCCATTGCCCGGGGCCTGGCCTCGGTGGCCCGCTGGCTGGACGGCGAGGAAAGGGGCGTGCCGCTGGCCGGAATGGCCGAGCGTCCCAGCCTCCTGGTGGCTCGTGTCCAGCGCCTCCTCGAGGCCACCACCGTCTCCCTGGAACCCCGCCGCTCCTGGCACCTCCTGGCGCTCGGCCTGGCCCTGCTGCTCACGGTGGTGCTGGTGCCCGGAGTCCGCGCCGCGCCAGCAGTGGGCTGGTTTGAAGGCGAGGCCAGTGCTGGGGCCCAGCCTTCAGAGGCCGCGGCCACACCGGAGGCATCCGAAGCAACTCCTGCCGGGGAGGCGTCCGCCGCAGATGAGGCCACCTCCACGCCCACCTCCCCCGAGGTCCGCCGCGCGCAGCAGCGCGCCCGCGACGCGGCGCAGGCCAAGGCCGACGCGGCCCGTGCCCAACGCGACGCCCGCACGCTGGTGGCCCAGCTCACCCCTCTCACTCCGGTAGCCCCCGTCCCTCCCGTGCCGCCGACTCCGGCCGGCTGGCCGGGGACGCCCGACGTCGCCTGGGCGTTGAAGCAGAAGAAGTGGGCCCTCCAGGCAGAGAAGCGAGCGATGGCACAAGTCCACGTCCAGCTCGGCCACCTCAACGTCCATGTCCACGGCCGCGGTCACGGCCACGGTGAAAGCACCTCCAGCGCCGACCCGGCCACCGTGGACGCCCTGGTGAAGGCCCTCAGGGACGCGGACGCAGGCGTCCGCGAGGCGGCGGCCGAGTCGCTTGGCAGGCTCGCCGACGCGCGCGGCCAGGACGGCCTGATGGCCGCGGCAGGCGACTCGGACGTCAAGGTGCGCGCAGCCGCCATCGAGGCCCTGGCGATGCTCGAGGACGTCCGCTCCATTCCCGTCTACGCCAAGGCCCTGAAGGACACCAACGCCAGTGTGCGGTGCGCCGCGGCCGAAGCGCTGGCCGCGCTGGACGAAGCGCCCCAGACGGTGGAGCCCCTCGTGTCCGCCCTCGCCGACACGGACGTGCACGTCCGGCTCGCGGCGGTGCAGGGCCTGTCGGCCCGAAAGGACAAGCGGGCGCTCAGCGCCCTCGGAGGCCTGGTGAAGGATTCCTCGGCAGAGGTGCGCGCCGCGGCCGTGGCCGCCCTGGGGGACATGCAAGACCCGTCCTCGGTGCCGGTACTCACCGCCGCGCTCAAGGACGACAGCGAGGAGGTGCGGGCACAGGCCGTCCGCGCCCTGGGAAGCCTCGGCTCACCGAAGGCCACTGCAGCCCTCATCGAGGCCACCAGGGACAGGAGTGTCCACGTGCGCTCCCAGGCAGCGGAAGCGCTGGCCGAAAACCATGACGCCTCCAACTCCTCCGCGGTGGTGGGGGCCCTGAAGGCACTCCTCGAGGACTCCTCGGCCGAAGTCCGCGAGCAATCCATCGACGCCCTCGCCGAGATTCGCGACGCGGGCGCCGTCCAGGCCCTCATCGCCGCGATGCAGAGCAAGGACCCGGTGGTCCGCAAGGCCGCCGCCGCCGCGCTCGGCCAGAGGGACTGATGCGGCGCGCCATCGCCTCGGCGGTGCTCGTCCTGGGCTGCCTCTCCCAAGAGGCACGGGCCAGTGGCCGCCACTTCCACCGCGGAATGGACGGGCGCCAGTTTCCCGGCCCTTCGGCCAGCGAGCTCTTGCCACTGCTCGAGGCCTTCGGCCGCTCGGACCCGCTGGTGTGCGAGCTGGCCGTGAATGCCGTCCTGTCCGGGGTATTTCTCAACCAGGCGCCCGGCGAGGAGCCCTCCGCGCGGAAGTGGACAGACGTCCTGGGTGGCTCCGTCACCGCGGCCGACACGGTGGCGCTGCTCGCCAGCCGCCTCTCGGACGCTCACGCCTGCGTCCGCCGGCTGGCCGCAGAGTTGCTCGGAAGCTCGGACAGCCCGGAGGCGCTGGCTCGACTGCGTACTGCGCTTGGCGCGGCCGGCGCCGAAGAGCGCCGGGCTGCGGCCCTCGGGCTTGGGGAGCGGGGAGATGCCTCGGCGCGGGAGCCACTCGAGCGCGCGCTCCGCGACGCCGACGCCTCCGTAGCCGCCACCGCCGCCTGGGCGCTCGGCGAGAATGAGGACGTGCGCAGTGTCCCACCGCTGCTCCAGGCGGCTCGCCACCCGGATGCCCGCGTCCGGCGAGCGGCGGTATCCAGTCTCGGCAATTTTGAGGACGGCCGCACCCAACCGGTACTCCTGGAAAGCCTTCGCGACACGGACACCGACGTCCGCCGGGCGGCGGCCGTCGCCCTCTCCGAGGGCGAGGTGACGCCGGCCGTGCAACGGGCCCTGCGCGCGGCGTTGGCCGACGCAAGCCCCGACGTCCGTCGCGAGGCCGCCCAGGCCCTCGGGCGCTAGACAGTCCGCTGGCCGAAGCCGCCTCGGGGACAGTTTGCGGCAACACCCCTTCCCTGGCAGCGTGTGGCTGCGCCATGAGCGTTCCCGAGCGAGCCGAGGATGTCGAGGTGGAGGAGATTCACCGCTTTCTTCTGCCGCTCCTCGCTGGCTCCAGGCGCGTCCTGGACGTGGGCTGTGGCAACGGCCTCCTCGCCCGGAGGCTCTTGGGCGATGGCCTCGACGTCACCGCGCTCGACCGAAAGCTGAATAGGACGGAGCGCACGGCCGGCATCCGTTTCGTGGAGGAGGACTTCCTCGGCTTCGAGGACGCGCCCTACGACGCTCTCGTCTTCTCCGCCTCGCTGCACCACCTCTTCCCCCTCGAGACGGCCCTGGCCGCGGCGGACCGACTGCTTTGCCCGGGTGGCCTCTTGCTGGCGAGCGACTTCGACCTGCAGGCGCCGGACTCAGCGACGGCTCGCTGGTATTACGACATGGAGGGGCTGCTCCTGGCCGCCGGCCTCTACCGCCCGGAGAAAGTCAGCGGCTCGCAGGCCGAGGACCCCCTGCGGCGCTGGCACGCCGAGCACCAGGACACGCCGCCCTTTCACACCGGCGCCGCCATGCGCGCGGGGCTCGGCCGCCGCTTCGCCCTCCTCGGCGAAGGAAGCGGCGCGTACCTCTACCGGTACGTCGTCGGTGGACTTGTGCCCTCACCGCACGGGGCAGCCGTCGCCGCCTGGGCCCTCGCCAGCGAGAAGCGGCACCTCGCGAGCGGTGTTCTGAAGCCCGTGGGCCTTCTCCTCTGGGCGAAGAAGGCCGAGCAGCGGTAACGGACGATTCGTCCTCCCGCGTGAGCGGGAGCAAAGTCGCCAGTGCCAGAGAAAGCCCTTCATGCGTGCCGCGTCGCGGCATCGCATCGCGCAAAAGAGAAATGTCGCGGCGCGCCATCGCTCGCGTAGTGCTGAGCAAGGATTTGCAAGCTTGGTCTCCGGCGAAAAATGTATGAAGGCGCGTTTTTCACCTTGAAGGGACTCCGTCTCTCCGCTGCTTCAGTGCGAATCGCTCTTGCTCCTCCAGAAAATTTTCCGCACCGGGCAAGACGGAAAAAAGCCCGTCGAAGTCCCCTTGCGAAGCGCGCTGGAGGAACACACCTTTAGTGACCCCGCGAACACCCGCTCAGCCTGATGGTGTCGCTGGACCGCTTCGACACTGGTAGCCGCAACGAAGCACTCGAGCCCCTGTCGGCGGTGCCGACAGGGTGCATCAGCCCCGTCGGGGATGTGAGGAGGAGGGGACCATGAAGGTGGGAGCTCGAGAGTCGCACGCCTGACGCGTCTTAGGCGTCCTCCGAGTAGAGCGGAGAGCGGCGTCAAGCGACTCATCGAGATTCGGCGACAGCCAGGAGCGCATCGCCCTGCGAACAATTTCACACGCAACGACCGTACGTTCAAAGAGACCGTAAGGAGCATTCACTCATAGGGAGACAACCATGGTTCTACGAAGGCTATTTTCGTCCAAACTGTCCTTAGCAATGGGCGTCGGCGTCGGTCTGGCTTCGTTGTTAGCCGCGTGCAGCGGCGGTGACGGCGTCAGTCCCAATGGCGCTCCAAGCACTCTGCCCAGCGCTGACAACAAAGAGCACCCGATCGCGTGCTCACAGCTGGCAAACAAGACAATTCCCGCCAACGCAATTGGATTGCCCACCACGGGAGCCGTCGTCACCGCCACCCTGGAAGTCGCGGCGACGGGGACAGGCACAAGTGCCATCGGCGCATATTGCTTGGTTTCAGGCAACATCATGCCGGTCGACCCGACTGCGCCCAACATCGAGTTCCAGCTTGCCTTGCCGGCGGTCTGGAACCACAAGGTCATGATGTTTGGTGGTGGCGGGTTCGATGGGTCGATTACCCCGGTGACGAGCAACACTCCGAACGGTCCCACCGATGCACTCGTCCCGCTGGGCCGCGGCTATGCAGTCTTTGCAAGCGATTCTGGGCACCAGGACACGAGTAATGGCGGTGGTCCATTTTCGGTGAACCAGGAGGCGTATTTAAATTTCATGGGTGATGCGCTGAAGAAGACGCATGATGCGGCTCTATTCTTGGTCAAGGACTTCTATGACGTGAGACGTCCAGAGAGGTCTTACTTCGCCGGCGGCTCTACCGGCGGACGTGAGTCGCTCACCGTGATTCAGCGCTGGCCGGACGATTGGGATGGAGCAATCGCGCTCTATCCAGCCTGGGATTTCACGGCCCTCACGCTTGGGCAACTCACCGCGACCGAGGCCTTCGCCGCACCCGGCGCTTTCCTCGACGCTGCAAAACGCGGCGTCCTCTTCAGCGCCGCACTGGCCGCCTGCGACGCTCTCGATGGTGTGAGCGATGGCGTCATCAGCAACGTGCAGGGGTGCCAGGCGACGTTTGACCCGACGAGCGTCAGGTGCGCGGGTGGCGCCGATACCGGCGACACCTGCCTCTCCGATGCCCAGCTGGCCGCGCTGAACACGATGAACAGCCCGATGCCTTTCAACTTCGAGCTGGCCAGCGGGGAGACGTCCTACCCTGGCTACAACGTCTTCATCGCCGACACCGGTATTCCGAGCGCCTCGCCCTTTGAAGCCATCGTCACGGAGCTAGCGCTGGGAAGCGTGCAGCCGGCATTCCCCATCACGGCCGCGATGATGTTCGACGGGCAAATCTCGGACAGCTTCATCCGTTATACCGTCACGGATGACCCGACGTTCGATTCGCTGACGTTCAACACCTCGAACCCGGGACCGTTTGCTTCGCGTCTGAGCGACCTCTCGTCTATGGACGCTGTAATTACGGACCTCAGCCCATTCGCCGCGAGGGGTGGAAAGCTCCTGCTGGCGCACGGCACGGCCGATTTGACGGTGAGCACACGTGCAACCGAGTTTTATTTCCAGAAAATGCAAGCGACGATGGATGTGGACAATGTCGCGACGTTTGTTCGCTTCTACGAGATTCCGGGCCTTCAGCACGCATTCAGCACGGTCTTCAATGCGGCCTGGGACAACCTGACGGCGCTTGAGAACTGGGTGGAGAAGGGCATTGACCCGGCCACGAACCAAATCGTGACGGATACGCTTGGCGTCCCCGGCCGGACGAGGCCCCTGTGCCTCTACCCGACGTACCCCAAGTACAACGGCTCGGGAGACGTGAACGCGGCGGCATCCTTCAGCTGCGTGGTGCCGTAAGAAAGCGCTTTGGGGTCTGCTGCCGGAGGCATCCGGCAACAGACCCCAAGGTGTCGTGACGGCAGTGGCGCAATCTTGCCGCTAACACCCTCTTGCTGGAACGGTGCTTACTGCCAGTTGGAGGTGGTCCAGTTGCCCGTGTCCCATACCAGCGCCGGGAGGCCGATGGTGATGCTGAGGCTCGCCGTGGTGCTCCCCGTACTGTTCGTCGCTGTCACGGTGTAGTTGGCAGCGGCTGTGCCCGTGGTGGGGGTGCCGGTGATGACACCGGTCGAGGTGCTGAGACTCAGGCCCGCCGGCAATGTTGGCGACACCGAGTACGAAGCCACCGCCCCGCCACCGCTGGAAGGAGTATTGGGCGCGATGGCGACTCCCACAGGGTAGACGGCCGGGTTGGTCGAGTAGGTGAGGCCGCTGGGCGCGATTGTCCTGGTCGACTGGCCGCAGGCCAAATTCCCCAGTGCAAACCCCACAGCCACAGAGACAGCCAAGACTCGACCACCGGACCGAGACAGCGACGGCCGCTGTCGCGTGGCCGTACCTGCCGCCCGGGGGAGACCCGACAAAGACAACTCGAACCACGCTTGATGCGTCATGGTTCAGGCCTCCTGAGGCGAGAGGAAATGTGGCTTGGACCCACTCCGAGCGGGTCGTCTCATTGCGGAATGAACATGGCCGACATGTTCCCTCCGTAAAAGTTGCACCCATTGGCAGCGACGAGTTTGATCGCGTTGTAGTAGTAGGTGTAGGTGCCGGCTGCAGTCACCGCGAATGCCCTGTGCGCATCCATTGGGCTGTCGAAATAAAGTCCTGTTGTCCCCATCGCGCGGAAAAGTGCCAATCCGTCGCCCAGAGTTGGGGTCGTAACGGAAGCGGCAATCTGCCCCCACACCTCGATTCCGGTTCCGGAAGTACTGACATTGCACTCGACCGAACCGGTGAAAAAGACCAGGATCATCCCGGAACCAGCCGTCGTGATGCTGACTTGATTGATGGTCTGGACCGTGTCGGCGGTGGCGGGCATCGCTGCACAAATACCGTTTCCGCTTCCACACCCGGTCGCATCAACGGCCGAGGGCTTGATGGCAGCTCCCAGGCCATTCACTGCCGCCGCGACCGCGCCGAAGTTGGCATTCACATCCGCCGCCTTGGCCGGTGTGCCCGCAACGAATGTGTTTGGGATAGTGACGGTTTGGGCCAGAGCCGGCACGGCATAGAGACAACCAGCAGCCGCCAGCAGCACTCCGAACGTCGTCTTCATGGGTTCCCCCTCTGGGCGCCGGGGCGAACCGGCGTTGTCGACTTCAACGGGTTATTTTGCCCCAGGCTAGTGTCGAAGTCACCACGGGCCTCGGACATGAACGACGAGACTCCAGAGCACCTTTTGCGGTGGACGCCGAAGCGCCTGCTTGCGGCCCATGTCCAGAAGGCGGTGGACCCGCTTCTCTGGGCGAGCATCGCCGAGGGATGGTAGTGGAGCACAGCGCAGGCGCGGTCCCGCCGGTGCACGCGCCCGACTTTCGGGCCGCCCTCTGGGCAGTGGCCGCGTGGCCAGTCGCGCTCGGCTTGCGCCTCCTCACAGAAGTTGTTGAGCGGACATCGCGCGTCTCGGTCGCTGGGCCGGGCGCCACCTACGTCGGGCCCGCCCTCTACGTGAATTGGCACCGCTACCTGCCCTACCTCGGCATCCACCATGGCAAGGCTCGGCGCTGGCTGATGGTGTCGCGAGACGCGTACATGGCGCCGATTGTCCGCTGGAACCAGCTGCACGGGGTGCGCATCATTCGCGGCGGGAGCGGCGACGGCGGACAGCAGGCCATGGAGAAGATGGTGGAGCGCCTCATGGCCGGTGACTCGGCCTTCCTGGCCGTCGATGGACCGGCTGGCCCGGCACTGCGCGTGAAGCGGGGGTGCGTGGAGATGGCCCGCACCGCCTCGGTGCCGGTCATTCCCGTCGGCTACGCGTCCCGGCGCGGGCGCTTCTCCGCTCGCCGCTGGGACCACTGGCTCCTGATGCGGCCCTTCGACACGCTGTCAGTCGTGTACGGGACGCCGCTCTTCTTCGACACGGAGGAGCCCCCGGCGGTGGCTCTGGAGCGCGTCGCGCAGGGCCTCGCCGATGTCTGCGACACAAGCGCTGACCCAACGGTTGCCTAGAAAAAAAGCAGCCCGGCAACCCACGAGGGGACACCGGGCCACTTAGGGACTGCAGTCAGCGCGAGGAAAACCGCTTGGGCCGGTGGGGGGGAACCTGCCCACTGCGGCGAACCTCACGCCCAGCACTTTCTATAACCACTCCCTTGGCTCGCGTCCATTCCTGCTTCGCACGCTGTTCGTTGGTGTTCAGACGCCGGAGGGCGACACACAGAGTGAGCCAGAAAGCACTCTGTGCGCAAAATTCCGCAAGCCTGCTTGCTTGGGCAACAGGTGAACGCCTCTGTCAGTGGTGGTTGGTGCGCGCCACCCGACGCTCCCCCACCCGCAGGGTCACCTTCTCCCGGTCGAAATACTCGGAGAGGGGAATGACGAATTTTCGACTCTGGCCGACGAGCTGTTTGAAGGCCGGCGTCGAAATCTCCCGATGCTCGGCCAGATGCGCCAAGAGCTGCGCCCTCAGTGCGGCCAGTGGGGCAGCATGGAAGTAGAGCTCCTCAGTCACCTTCACCACCGTCCCTTCCCGGACGGGCCCTGCGAGCAGCGCGGAAACTCGGGCCGGCGTCAACCCGAGGCTGTGCCCCAACTCCCCGAGCGTTGGCGGGGCGAGTCCGGCCCCGGCCAGCGCAGCCACACCCTTGGAGCGTGCGGCCTCCTCGTCGAGTGTGAGGCTTCGCCCCCGTCCCCGGAGGCGGACGGCGTCCGGCGCCACCAGCTCCACCTGCCCGCGCTCGACGAGCTGCTGAACGAGACGCACCGCCAGTCGCGGCTCGAGCGCCGCCGACAGCCGCTGGCGGAGTTCCTCGCGGCCGAGCGCGTCCTTGAGCGGCTCCCGCTCATGGAAGGCCTGCAGGAGCGAGAGCGTCCGACCGAGCAAGCCCTGGAAGACTTCACTGGAGAGGTAGAGCCGTCGCTCGCGGTCAATGAGGAGCACCTCGCCACGGCTGCTGAGCACCTCCAGGGTGCGTGTCAGCAGCTTCTGGCTGAGGCTCGCCCGGACGAAGAGCTCCGCCGCCGTGAGTCCCCGGTACCCGGCCTGGCGCACGAGGCACCGAACGCGAGCCTCGCCGTCCCCGGCCCGCATGGCCTCGAGTTCCGCGCCGCCCCCGCGCCTCCGGCGCGGCGCGGACAGGGTCAGTACCCGGCCGCCGGCGACGGTTGCTCCCCTGCCCGGGAGCGGCCGCGGGCCTCGGAGGATGAAGCGCTGGCCGGGAAGGGCCGCCAGGGGGACGGACATGCGCAGCTGTGCCAGGGCCGTCTCGCCAGGCTGGAGCGCATCGACGTCCAGGAGCCGCACCCGCGCCTCCACCTGCGCGGTGCCCAGGTGCAAGAGCAGCGTGCGCCGCCGCGGCAGCGCGGCCTCGGCCGCGGGAAGCAGCGTCAACTCGACGTCCAGCGTCTGCGTCTCGGGGAGCTCCTGAAAGCGCGTCAGCACCATGCCCCGGCGCACGTCGGCGGTGGCAACGGCGGGCAGATTGACGGCGGTGCGCTGGCCGGCGACGGCGCGGTCAACTTGCCTTCCATGCACCTGGACGGTGCGCGCGCGGAAGGGGCCGGCCAAGCCAGGAAGGAGGGAGACGGGCTCCTCGGCCGCCAGCGTCCCGCTCAGCAGCGTACCGGTGACGACGGTGCCGAAGCCCTTGAGGGTGAAGGCGCGGTCCAGGGGAAGAAAGAGCGGCCCGTCCGCGCTCCTTACCGGAAGCGTCGCCGCGGCGCGCCCCAGCGCTGCCACCAGGGCCGGGAGGCCGGCTCGGGTGCGGGCTGACACCTCCACCACCTCCGCGCCCTCGAGCGCGGTGCCGGCAAGCAGGGTGCTCACGTCCGCTTCGAGGAGGGAGCTCCAGTCGCTGCCGAGCTCGGCGAGGAGGTCGGACTTGGTGAGAGCCACCACCCCGGCCTGGACACCGAGAAGCTGGCAAATGTCGAGGTGCTCCCGCGTCTGGGGCATGACACCCTCATCGGCGGCGACGACCAGGAGCACCAAATCCACCCCGCCGGCGCCGGCAGCCATCGCTTTGACGAAGCGCTCGTGCCCCGGCACGTCCACCACGCCGGCCACGGTGCCATCCGGTAGCTGCAGGTGGGCAAAGCCCAGCTCGAGGGTGATGCCTCGCCGCTTCTCTTCCGGCAAGCGGTCGGTGTCGATGCCGGTGAGGGCCTTCACCAGCGACGTCTTGCCGTGGTCGACGTGCCCGGCGGTGCCGACAATCACCGCCGCTCCCGAGCACGGCTCTTGGCGGGCGGCACGGTGTCGAAGCGCTGGTCTTCGGTGACCGCGGCATAGTCCCACGGGAAGACGAAGAGTGCGTCGCTGGTGAGCGCGCTGAAGTCCGCGGCGTAGCCCTCTTTCCGGGAGACGAGCGTGGCGGTGCGCAGCACGCGCGCGCCAGCCTTCAAGGCCAGCTTCTTGGCGAGCCTCAGCGTCTCTCCGCTGGCGGCAACGTCGTCGACAATCAACACGTGCCGCCCCTTGAGCTCTCGCGGCATCGTCCCGGACAGGCGCGGCCGCTTGCCCCTCACGCTGTGGACACGGCTCCGGCGGCTGATGCGCACCGGGAAGAAGTCCGCTCCCAGCGCCGAGGCGAGCGCCCCGCCGACGAAGACGCCGCCGTGCGCCACCCCCACCACGGCCTCAGGCGAGAAGCTGCGGACGATGGAGCGCGACAGTGCCTGGACATGCACGTCGAAAGCAGCCCAGGAAAGCTCCCTCACCCCCGCCTCGGGGCGGGAGCGGTCCATGCCGAGACCGCCCCGGGGGACTTCCGAGAGAGGCGCGAGGGGCTCCTCGGAAACGGCGGCGGGGGCGCCATGGCCGCGACGATGTCTGTGGGAAGGGCGCACCGCTCGAGGGGACATGGCTTTCGAAAAACCTCGTCTCTAGTGAGTCTCACACCTCCGCTGCCGAGAGGAACCCGGATTTCCTCCAGCGAGGAAGCCATCGACTGTGCGGAAGCTCACAAACGGTGCTGGCTTTTTCCCGTGCCGACGACGGATTCCCGCCGAGCGTATTTCACACGGTGACGGAAATGCCTCGGTTGATGCATGAAGCTTCTTTCTTCCGGATGGGCTAGGAGGCACGCATGCCACTGGCCAAGACACGCAAGGCCGTCGGCGGCCACCCCGGGCGCACCCTCCCGGGTTGCCGAAGTGATGGAAGCTGACTGGCTCGACTCCGAAGACGTGGTGCTCCCGCAAGCGCGGGTTGCCGGAGCGACATGGCTACTCCCCACCGCTGTCTTCGACGAGGCGGCCGACTATGCCCACAGCGTCTGTGCGACACGCTCCGGCAAACCTGGAAGTAAACGCGCCGCCTTGATGGCGGCGAGGATGTTTCTCGGGATGAAGGGCTGGTCCCTCGCTGAGTCCAACCGCGCGCTCTCGGATGCCCTGGTGGCGGTGGCTGCAGGGACCGAGGGCCATCCCGCTCTGGCCGCGGCGCTCGAACGGCGCTTTCGCGGATAGCGCAACAACTATGGACACCGACAGACTCGGCAACGAAGCCATGCCGCTCCCGACGACCGTCCTCGACCAGGCAGCCGACTATGCCTTTTGCGTCCACGAGACGCGCTCCGCCCAGCCCGGAAGCCACGCCGTCAATTTGCTCGCGGCGAGAATGTTTCTTGGAATGAAAGGCTGGTCTCTTACCGAGACGGACAGCCCTCTCTCGGAGGCTCTCCTGGCGGTGGCAGCGGGAACCGTGCCCCATCCTGCGCTGGAAGCGGCGCTGGAGCGGCGCTTTCGTGGATTGAGCGCGCTCGAGGCGTCGCCCCTTCCCTGACGCCTCGCAAATAGCGCTGCTCGCTGCGCGTCCTGTGGGCCACTGGAGCAGCCGCCCGAGTGGCCTTCAGCCGAGAAGAGGCTTCGCTACACCATGCCGCTGAAGGTGTCTTCGAGGTAGTGCTCCTGGTCACGCCCGCTCCTCTCTGACTTCAGGAACTTCACCCACGCCTCCTTCTCGTGGGTGACCGGGCCGAGTTCCCAGACACAGAACGCGGCTCGGTGCGGGCCGGCGGACGGAAAAAGCGCGAAGTCCTCCGTCGCTTCATTCTCCTTGTAAAGGACGGTCTCCCACAGCTCGTTCGAGCCGCGCCAGGTGTTGACGAGGAGAAAATAGAAGGCCTTGCCGCAGCGATGCAGGATGACGAAGCCAAGCTCTCGGTCGAGCCCCAACCCTCCCCCCGCGGATTGCGCCATGAGAAACGTCCGGGCTCTTTGCTCGAGTTTCGGTGGCACCGGTTCGGCTGCCGGGGCGAGGTTGTACGACTTGAGCCTTGCGCCCCTGACGTCCAGCCGCGCTCGCGGCGTGACCTCTTTGAGTTGGTGTCGGTACTCCGGGTCAACGTAGCGAAGCGCAACGTCGTGGATGGTCGGGCCTGGCATGCCTGCGGGCACTCGTGCGAAGCGCGCCTTGGAATCAAGCCGCACGCCCATGGCCCCACCGAGAGGACGGGCGGGAGTCGCGGCGACTCGGTCAACGTCGTGACGCCGTCCGCGCGATGCCGCCTTCCCGAAGCGGCCTCGAGACCAACATGCCTGTTTCTCCGGGGTCGAGCCAAACCCAGTCCTTGCGCGCGGACTCACCGGGCGACCGTCAAAGTTGCCGAAATCCTTGGGGACAGGACTCGGTATCCGAGTTGCAACCGAGCCGGCCCAACTATGAAAGGTCCGGTCACTGAAATGCGGAAGGCGTTTGTTCTCTGTGCGTCGCTGGGAGTGCTTGTGGGGTGTGGCGGTGCGGGTTTGCCGGGCGCAGCTGGCGCTGCGGGGACGGACGGTACGGACGGCAAGAATGGGACGGCCACCTTGCTGAGCGTTTCCCGTTCGGACTCGCTCCCCAGTTGCAACGGAGGCTCTGGCATCACCGTCGTGTCGTACATCGACGTGGATGGCTCAGGGACGCTCAGCCCGGGCGACACCATCCTTTCCCAGGCCGTGGTCTGCGATGGCGCAACCGGGGCAACAGGTGCCACCGGCGCGCAGGGAGATGCCGGAACAAGCTGCAGCGTGGAGTCGGTGGACCCGGACCCAACCGTGGCGCCCAACGGCGGCGCGCTCATTACGTGTGGAGCGACTTCCACCCTGGTCCTCAACGGCGCGCCTGGGCCGGCGGGTCCGCAAGGGGATGCCGGGACGCCCGCGCCGCCCACCGCATACTCGGTGGTGAATGTCATCGACCCCTGCGGTCCGTCCGGCGGCGCTGATGAGGTCTTCCTCCAGCTGGCCAACGGGACGGTGGTGGCGTCTTTCTCAGACGATGCCTCGGGGTTGAATACCCGGCTCTCCATCCTCAACGACGGCTCGTACGTCACCAGCGATGGCACCAACTGCTACTTCACCGTCAGCACCAACACCTCGGTGACGCCGAATACGCGCACCATCGCCTGGGCCGGCGGCGGTGACACCTGGCCCATCACCCCCTGAGGCGTGTGCTTCGAAGCGAGCGGCGCCCAGCAGGACGGGCGCTGCTCTCCAGAGGTGGGCGGCGCACCTCCGGTGTCCTTCCCTAGTCCTCCGCCGCGGCGCGGGTGCGCGCAATCCACGTCGCGAGTGCGTCCGCATCCGCCACTTTGCCCTGAAAGCGGAGGATGGACTCCTCCTCGTCGAGAAGCTGCAGCGCTGCCTGTCGGAGGCGCGGCGCGGCCAGCACCTCGAGTGCCGCCCGCGCATCGAGCGAGAGGAGCATGCTTCGCGGGATGCCAAAGAGCTCGAGAGTGGCGCGGTGAATTTCCTCCAGCGCTTGCTCATCCGCCCCCCGCGCCCGGGAGTCGAGCGCACGGGCAAGCACCGCCGCCAGCTGGCTGAGAAGTCGCTCTAGCCAGTCCCTGCGAACGGGGCTCACCTCAAGACCTCATTCTCCAGTCATCCCTGCGCAGAAACCCCCACGCCGAAATAGGCCGTGGGGGGAAAGAAGCGCCGCCCGGGGACGTTGGCTCTCGGGCCCCTTAGAAGGGGATGTCGTCCTCGGCTCCTGCGCCGTTGGCGGTGTGCGCCATCTCCTCCGGTGCTGGGGCCGTGGCGGCGTACTCGTCTCCGTTGCGCGCTGCCCGGGGCCGCCCGTTGCCGGCGCCTGCCTCACCGCGAGGGCCGCCGAGGAATACGACGTTCGAGCCCACCACCTCGGTGGTGTAGTTCTTCTTATTCTCTTTGTCCGTCCACTCGCGCGTCTGCAGTCGGCCTTCGACAAAGCATTGCCGGCCCTTGGCCAGGTACTCCCCGCACAGCTCGCCGAGTTTTCCCCAGACGACAATGCGGTGCCACTCGGTGCGCTCCTGTTTCTGCCCCGCCTTGTCCGTCCAGTTTTCACTCGTGGCAATACGGAAATTCGCCACCGCTTGCCCACTGGGAGTGAAGCGCACTTCGGGGTCCGCACCGAGGTTGCCCACCAGAATGACCTTGTTCACGCCTCCAGCCATGTTCCTTTACCGTCCTTTCGAGCACCGGCCCGTTGCGGCCCGGTGACAGAAACGCTCGTAGCAGAGGGAGCTGACAGCCGCCAAAGCCCTTTGTGGCCGGGCGCCCCGCGGCAGCACAGGGCTAGCCGCCCGGCCTGTCCGAAAGCGGCGTGACGGCTGGACTCTTTGCGGCGGGGGGCGGGGGTGGGGGCTGCGCCTGCGGAAGCGCGGAGGCCTTGTCCTCGGCAATACGCTGGCTGAGGCTGGACTCCAGCTCCTTGGCAAAGGCAGCCTTCGTCGGCTCGGTGGCACCCATCAGCTGGCGCACCGCCGCCCAGAACGGGTGCTCCGAGTCCGCCTCGCGCTCCAGTCCCTTGGCCAACAGCCGGAGGGCAGCCTCGCGGTCCGCGGGGCTCCCCGTCTGAAGCGCGTGCACCAGCTCCTCCGGGGCGGTCCGGGCCACCTCGGACAGCCCCACCGCCAAGTCGCTCTTGGCGTGCTCGTCCGCCCCGGCAGCGCGCGCCAGCTCCACCAGCCGGCCGAGCGCTTCGGGGTTTCCTTCGGCCGCCAGCGTCACGAGGGAAGAGACCCCGGGTGTCTCGACGCCCAGGGAGCGAGAGAGAAGCCTGAGCCGCAGGTAGACGTCGTCGGACGCCGAGAAGCTGTCGAGCAGCGTGCGCGCTCCAATGTAGTCCGATGGGTTGGAGAGGTAGATGCAGTCGGCGATGGCGGCGCGCACCGCAGGGTCCCTCTCGCTCCGCCAGGCGGTACGCAAGAAGGCGATGTTGCGGCGGTCTGCCTGGCCGCCAAGCAACAGGTACGTCTTCAACCGTGCCCGGGCCTCCTCGGCGGGCGAGGGTTGCACCGAGGGTCCGCTCAGGGCCGCCACCGCGGCACCCGGACCGGCCGCGGTCCCGGAGGCGAGGAGCGCCGTCCCCACCGCGTCGATGGTCTGCACCACCGGAGCGGTGTGCCCGGTGAAGTCATTCACCAGGATGCTGAAGGCCAGCGTCTCACCGCCGGCGGTCTGCACCACGCCGCTGAGCGCGCAGACGTTTTCCAGCGTCCCCGTCTTGGCGCGCAGCCGGCCGGCGACGTCGTTGCCCTCGAAGCGCCACTTGAGCGTCCCGTCCTTGCCCCCAATCGGCACGCTGGAGAGGTATTCGGCGCTGACGGGAAAGCGCTCGGCCATGGTTTTCAGCAGGCGAGCGAGCTGGGCCGTGCTGAAGCGGTTGGTGTCGTTGATGCCCGAGCCATTCTTCAACACGTAGCTGCCGCGCGCCAAGCCGACTTCGCGCTCGAGGAAGTCCTCGGTGGCCTGCACGCCCTTGGCGGTGCTTCCCGGAACGCCCTTCATCTCGGCCCCCAGGGACTTCATCAGCATCTCGGCGATGAAGTTGTTGGAGGTCTTGTTCATCCGCTTCAGCACCAGGTCGAAGGTGTCGCTAAAGGCGACGTAGAGCATGTGCACTCGCTCCGGGACGTTTCCGAGCTTCACCTTGCCCCGGACGTGAACGCCGCGCTGCTCGAGCAACATCTTCAGCGTGTCACCGTAGTAGAGCGGTGGGGCGTCGATGCGCCTGTACACCACCGACTCGCCGCTCGAGGGCACCGTCCCGCGCACGACGATTTTCTGCCGGTCCCCGTCCAGCTCCGAGCTCACCGAGACACGGCGGGCACGGCTGTTGGTCCCCACCGCGCCATTCACCACCGTGAAGTAGTCGCTCGGCGGGTCCACCTCCACCGCCGGCTTCACCCCCGTGCCGGCCGAGCGGATGTAGATGCCAACAGTGTTGGCGTTGAGGCTCAGAGCTCCGGTGGGTGCGGTGTAGGGCCGGTCGGTGGTCTCCTGCTCGAAGCCTGGCGCGAGCCGCTCGGCGTCGAAGTAGCTGTCGTCGAGGACAATGTCCGATACCTCCCTGAGCCCGAGGTGCTTGAGCTCGCCCACCACCTGGTAGAGCCGCTCGGTGGTCATGCTGGGGTCGCCCTTTCCCCGCACATACAGACGTGGCCGCTCGCCAAGCGTCCCATCCAGGGAAAACTCGGTCTCGAAGCGCCAATCCGGCCCGAGCCGGGACAGCGCCGCGGCGGCGGTGACGAGCTTCACATTGGACGCCGGGTTGAGCAGCTCGTCGGCGTTGCGCGCATACACCACCGAGCCATCGGCCAGACTGAGGACCTCGATGCCCACCCGGGCGGTGCCGAGGGGCCCCTGGGCGGCCAGCGTCGAGAGCACCTGTCGCAGCGCCTCGCGGTCGCGCGAACTTGAAGGCGGTGCTGCCTGCGCGCCCAGGCTCGCAGCGAGGACGGCGACGAGGAGCATGGAGGCACGGCGCTGCACGGGACGGTCGTAATGTTCGCGCGAGCGGCGCGCGCGCCGCAAGGCCTACAGCCCCCGAAGGCCCGAAGGGCGAGCCCCGGCCCCGGCTCCGGGCGACGTCAGGCCGCAGCGTCGGGGCGTCGACGCGAGGGCAAAGCGCGCAGAAGCAGGACGCCGAGGGTTCCGGAGAGGGCCGAACCGACGAGAATCCCCAGCCGGGCCTGCTCCAGCAGCGGCACCTCTCTGGAGAAGGCCAGGTTGGCGATGAAGAGGGCGACGGTGAAGCCGATGCCGGCCACCGCGCCCACCCCCAGCACCTGTCCCCATGGCGCATCGTCGGGCACCTGCGCCAGCTTCAGCTTCACCGCGGCCACGGTGAAGGTGAAGATGCCCAGCACTTTTCCAAGCAGGAGACCCGCCACGACGCCCAGGAAGACGGGCGAGAGGAAATCCCTGCGGCCAAGGCCGCCTACCTCCACTCCGGAGTTGGCCAGGGCAAAGAGGGGCATGATGGCGTAAGCCACGAAGGGGTGGATGGCGTACTCGAAGCGGTCCAGGGGGGACACCGTACCGGCGAGCGCGCTGCTCGCCCAGGCGAGCTCATCGGCACTCACCCGCTCCACGCCGGTCGACACTCGCTCGTCGAGCCGCCGCCGCAAGTCTCCCAGGACTTCGCCCGGGGCATGGCGGCTCTCGGCGGGAATGAGAAGGCCGAGCACCACGCCGGCTAGGGTGGGGTGGAGCCCGGCGGCGCGGAAAGTC
>Ga0302314_10005217_pt1 | contig 23726 bp, 25 predicted proteins | sample III_Palsa_N2_3_FD_200533 | JGI IMG/M metagenome (GOLD analysis project Ga0302314, IMG submission 200533) | Peat permafrost microbial communities from Stordalen Mire near Abisko, Sweden - III_Palsa_N2_3 | ecosystem: Environmental > Terrestrial > Soil > Palsa > Peat permafrost | place: Sweden... | reverse complement strand
ATGTCTGTGAGGAGACCCCGCCATAGCTACCCCACCGTCAGTCACCGTCATTGGCGCCGGCCTGGCCGGCCTGCGCACCGTCGAACGGCTGCGGCAGCGGGGCTACCCGGGCCGCGTCGTGCTGCTCGGCGCCGAGCAGCACCCGCCCTTCGACCGGCCGCCCCTGTCCAAGCAGGTGCTGCGGGGCGAGGGCAGCGACCCCTGGCTCCGGCCGGCCGGCGACTACGCGGGCCTGGACGTCGACCTCAGGCTGGACTGCCCGGTCCTCGAGCTGAACACCGGACGGCGGGCGATCCGCTCGCCCGGCGGGTGGCTGCCCTACGACGCGCTCGTCATCGCCACCGGCGCGAGCCCCCGGCGGATCCCGGGTATGGGCGGCCGGGTCGTACGGACCCTGGATGACGCCCGGGACCTGCGGGCCATGCTCGGCCACGGCACCCGGCTCGCGATCGTCGGCGCCGGGCTCATCGGGTGCGAGGTCGCGGCGAGCGCCCGGTCGATGGGCGTCGAGGTCGACCTCATCGACGTCCTGCCCGTCCCGCTGGTGCGGGTCACCGGAAGCCAGGTGGGCGAGCTCGTCGCCGACCTGCACCGCGCGCACGGCGTGCGGCTGCACCTGGGAACCGCCGCTACCCGCACCGAGGCCGGTCACCTGCGGCTGGCCGACGGCACGGTGCTGGCGGCCGACGTCGTGCTCGAGGCGATCGGGGCCGTGCCGGAAACCGGGTGGCTCGAGTCCAGCGGGCTCCGCCTCGACGACGGCGTGGCCTGCGACGCCGGGGGCCGGGCGGCCGATGGCGTCTACGCGGTCGGCGACGTCGCGAGCTGGGACGGGCACCGCAGCGAGCACTGGACGAACGCCGGCGCCCAGGCCGACCAGGTGGCCGCCGCCATCACCGGGCAGGAACCGCCGCCGCCGGCCGTCCCGTACTGGTGGAGCGACCAGTACGACGTCAAGCTGCAGGGACTCGGCGCCCCGGCTCCCGGGGACGACGTGCACGTCATCGCCTGGGGCCCGAAGGCCAGGACCGTCGCGCTCTACGCCCGCGACGGCCGCCTCACCGGGGCCGTCGGGTTCTCGGCCGCCGCCGCGGTGATGCGGCTGCGGGCCGACATCACCGCCGGCACCGCCGTCGGCGAGGTGATCGACCGCCTCACCGGGTAAACCGGCCGCTGCCGGTCGCGGGAGATGCCAGCCGGAAGATGTCAGGAAAGAGGGATTGCCGCGCCGCCGGTCAGCGCGCACGCTCGGTGACATGCAGGCGATGCTTCCGGGTGCGCATGTGCATCCGCCGCTGCCGGGGACGCACGCGGTTCTTTCGGGGACCCAGCCGCCGCTGCCAGGCCCCGTGGCCGCGCTCATCGGCCTGGCGGCCCTGGCCGTCGTGCTGATCCCGTTCCTGTGGCCGCTGGCCCGGCAGTTCAACACGATGGCCCACGAGGGGGCACATGCCATCGCCGCATCGGCTATGGGCTTGCCCCTGCTGGGGGTGACGCTGAAGCAGAACGGCGACGGCATGATCACCTATCTCTCGCCCCGCGGCGGACCGCGCCGGATACTGACTAGCTTCGCCGGCTACCTGGGCCCGAGCGCGTTCGGGCTCTGGGCGGCGAAGCTCATCGAGACCGGGCACGTCGTCACCGTGCTGTGGATCGCCACCCTCCTGCTCGTGCTGCTGCTTTTCCTGGTCCGCAAGTCCTTCGGCATCATCTCGGTCCCGTTCGCCATCGCGGTGCTGGCCCTGGTCATGCGCCACGCCCACGACGGGTCCGAGGAGGTCACCGCCTACGCGCTGGCCTGGCTGCTGCTGCTGTCGGGCGCCCGTATCTCGGTAGCCCACGGCGCGGACGCCGGCGACGCCTGGACGCTCGCCGAGATCACCCCGCTGCCTCGCCACTTCTGGTCCCTGCTCTGGATCGCGGCCACGTTCCTGGCCCTCATCATCGGCGGGAAGTGGCTCGTCCTGCTGTCCTGAACTAATGCCACGCGATTACCGTCCGGCGGCGTGATAACGAAGGGTTTGTCACCGTATAGCGGGTTTTCTCTTCGTGATCATGACGCTGAACACCACGATAGACAAATTTCTGACGCGCATAATCGCGCGGAGCCTTATGCCGTACCTCCGGTAGCCTGCCATACGCGGGTGACTCGGAGCCACGGTACGTTCCCTCTGATGGATTTTGATCCTTGGTCTTTGCCGGTCGGTCTCCAGCTGTCAGAGCCGGTGCGGGGGTAACAGGACCACGGGTGACAGCCGGGCGGCCGGCGGCAGCGGCCTGGACTCCGGCGAGGCCTGGAGCGCCTGGATCGCCAGTGCGGCGAAGCGCCGGGAGGCCGCGACCGCGGCGGCCGGCGAGGTGGCGCGGATGCCCCGGTTGGCCATGAGGATGAGGATCAGGTCGTCGACCACGAAATCGGGGCGCAGGTCGCCGGCGTCCTTGGCCCGGCGGGCCAGCGCGGCGATCGCGTCCAGCGCGTACTCGCGGCCCGCGGTGAAGTCGACCGCGTGGGGAAAGGCCGACATGAACGCGGCGGTGAAGCCCCGGTCGCGGGCGTGCAGCTCGCAGATCTTCGCGATCACCAGGCAGAAGCCGGGCCACGGATCCGGGTTCGCGAGCCCCTCGTCGACGATGGCCTGACACGCGCGCATCTGGTCGGCGAAGGCCTCGGTGATCAGCATCTCCTTGGTCGGGAAGCGCCGGTACAGGGTGGCCGGGCCGACCCCGGCGCGGCGGGCGACCTCCCGGAGGGCCTGTCGGGCGCCGACGCGGTGACACTCGGCAGCTCCGGGGTGGTAGCCCACGTCGCCCTTCGCCACGCCCGCTTCGAGACCGGCGAGTCAGTGCTGGTCCGCGGCGCGGCCGGCGGCATCGGGGTCATGGCGGTCCAGTTCGCGGCGCGCGGCGGGGCCAGCGCGGTGGCGGTCACCACGTCGTCGGCCGAGCGGGGCGACCGCCTGGGCGCGCTCGGCGCGACCCACGTGCTTGACCGCGCGGGCGTGGGCGGCGAGGACGCTCCCGCGGGCTACGACGTCACCGCCGGCCTGTTCGCCGCGGCCAGCCGGGGCGAGCTCCGCTCGGTCATCCACGAGGTGCTGCCACTGGAGCGCGCCGTGCGGGCGCACCAGAAGATGGAAGCGGGCGAGGTATTCGGCCGGATCGTGCTCGAGCCCTGAGGGAGCTGATCACACCGGGGGGAGCGGGCCAAGCCGATGGGTGGTGGCACTCGCTCCGAGAATGAGCGTGTAGACGAAAAAGCCCCAGGACCCGTCGTCTCGCTTCTTGCCGTAGACGAATCCGTTGTACGCGTCTCCTGACGCAGGCGCGTAATCCGCGCGGGCCAGGTGATGGGTAATCGCCGACCCGCCCATGGCCGCCGCGAAGGCATTGGCTTTCTCGGTCTTGATCGGACCGTTTTCGGCTTCCGTGGGGGCGTCGTTGGCATTAACGTGCATCAGGATTGTCTGGGCCGGGCCCGTGCCCAGGCCGCCGGGAACCGTGGCCACGTATATGTCGCAGCCTTGGAGGGGGCCGGTGAATACCAGGGTGGCGTTCGCGTCGAGGACGGTGCCGGTCAGCTTGTTCTCCTGCCACCGCAGGAAGCGGACGCCGGTGTCCGGGCCGCCCTCGCCGACCGCCAGCCGGATCGGAAGGACGCCGGGGAACTGCGGCTTGTCCAGGAGGACCTGGACGTCGAGACCATACGCCGGGTCGCGGGTCACCATGAAGAGGTCGTGGGTCGCGAGCTTCTCCGGAGCAGGCTGTCGCAGCGCCTTCATCTGGAATAGCAGGCCCTCCGTTGATGATCCCGGCAGCGTCCCGTAATTGAGCCCGGCAAAGGACGCCTTCGTGTCAATGAGAAAATCATGTGGATTAGCCTTGAGTGCCAGCGCCGCTTCCGGTCCGTCGAACGTCTCGGTCAAATCAGGCTCCTTCGCCACGGGTCTCGATTAATGCTTTCACGCCCAATTCGAGAGCGTCAATACCTGCTAGTCAGAATGTTAATCCTCCGCATTAAAGTGAAATTCGGATTCCTCGTGGGCCTGCCGGGGTTGGTGGGGACTTGACCCGGAGCGCGCTCCAGGTGTCATGATCGGGCTCATGACCGCCACCATCCCGCCCGGCCAGGCCGCCGAGCAGTCTGGCTTCAGCCTCGACACCCTGCGCTACTACGAGCGGATCGGCCTGCTCGACGGCATCGGCCGAGCCCCCAGCGGCCACCGCCGCTTCCGCGAGGAAGACCTGGAGTGGCTGGGCGTCCTGCGCTGCCTGCGCGACTCCGGCATGCCCATCGCGCGGATGCGCCGGTACGCCGAGCTCGCCCGCTGCGGGCAGCCGACCCTCGCCGACCGGCTGACCCTGCTCATCGAGCACGACGCCTGCGTCCAGGAGCGCATCGACCTGCTGCGGGCCGAGCGCGCGCACCTGGCGGAGAAGATCGCCTGGTACCGGGCCGCGCTCACCGCCGCTGACGTCACCTGACCCGGGTCCTTGAACGAGGGTCCCCGACCGGGCCTCCTTGAACGGGGGCGAGAGCCGGGGACCGCGGGTGACGGCGCCGCCGCGGACAGCCGATACTGGCGGCATGACCGACCGCTATATCGCGCTTGACCACGCGGCGCGCCACGCCAGCCGGTGGCTGGACAGCCTCGCCACCCGCCCCGTCCCGGCGAGGGCGTCGGCCGGGGAGATCGTGAGCGCGCTCGGGACGGAGCTGCCCGGCGGGCCGACGCCCGCGAACGAGGTCATCGACCTGCTCGCCGGCGCCTGCGACCCGGGCCTGACCGCGATGCCGTCCGGCCGGTTCTACGGAATGGTGATCGGCGGCACGCATCCCGCCGCGCTCGCCGCGGACTGGCTGGTCAGCGCCTGGGACCAGAACGCCGTCCTGCGCGCGGTGAGCCCCGCCCACGCTGCCGTCGAGGACATCACGAGCGCGTGGCTGCTCGACGTACTCGGCCTCCCGGCCGACAGCGGTGTCGGCTTCGTGACCGGCGCGACGATGTCGAACTTCACCTGCCTGGCGGCCGGGCGCGACGCGGTGCTGCGCCGGGTCAGCTGGGATGTCGCCGAACACGGCCTGTCCGGTTCGCCGCGGGTCCGCGTGCTGGTCGGCGCGCAGCGCCACGACACCGTCGATCTCGCCCTGCGCTACCTGGGCCTCGGCGCGCCGCAGGCCGTCGCCGCCGACGAGCAGGGCCGCATCGACCCCGGCGCGCTGGCCGACGCGCTCAGCGAGGTCCCGGCGGGAAGCCCGGTCATCGTCGTCCTGCAGGCGGGCAACCTGCACTCGGGGGCGTTCGACCCGTTCGCCGCGGCGATCGAGGTCGCCCACTCCCACGGCGCCTGGGTGCACATCGACGGCGCGTTCGGCCTGTTCGCGGCCGCGTCCCCGGCGACCAGGCCGCTCACCGCCGGGTACGAGCGGGCCGACTCGTGGACCACCGACGCGCACAAGACGCTCAACGTGCCCTACGACTGCGGCATCGCGATCGTCGCCGACCGGGCCGCGCTCCGGGCCGCGATGACCATGGGCGTGACCGACTACTTCATCCAGGATGACGCGGGCGACCCGTGCGAGACCGTGCCGGAATCGTCGCGGCGCGCCCGGGTGATCCCGGTGTGGGCGGTCCTGCGCGCGCTCGGCCGCGACGGCCTGGCGGGCCTGGTCGACGGCTACTGCCGCCACGCGACCGCGTTCGCGGCCGGCATCGCCGCCATCGACGGCGCCACGGTCGAGAACGACGTCGTCTTCTCCCAGGTATCCGCGAGCTTCGGGTCAGACGAGCGCACGGCTGAGGTCACCCGGCGGCTCATGGCCGACGGCACCGCCTGGATGACCGGCTCCCGCTGGCGGGGCAAGGCGGTCCTCCGCATCTCGGTCAGCAACTGGTCAACCACCGCCGACGACGTGACCCGCAGCCTGGCCGCCCTCCGCACGGCTGCTTCCGCGTCCGTCTAGGCCGAGCGGTCGCTGGCCGACAGGCTTGGCCCGACTCAATCAGAACGGCCGCGGATTACTCAGCCCATTTCCCGCCAAGATCACGCCTGACGCCTCATGCGAGCGGCTCCCGCAAGCGCTGCCGCCGCGAAGATCATCTTTTCGAATTGATCGCGGTTTCCGGTGTGATAACACCGGAAACAGCAATCATATATTCGATCTCGATATTACTAACTGGATATTTAGGGCAAAGGGGCGATCGTCCGCGACCGCGGCGCGACCTGGGGCCACGGTGCGGGACCGTGCTGTCGGACGTGCGGGGTTCGCTGGCTGTGTGAGATGTCCCTCTTCGGTCGTCGTGGCGCTGGCGGCCTGGGGAGGTAAACCATGGAGCAATGACCTCCTCGCCCCGCCCGCCGCACGCCGGCGGCCGACCGGATTCGATAGGCGGGACTACCGCGCTCGGGGAAGAGCCCGCTCCCGCCCGCGGGTACCTGCTGGACAACGCGCGCGCCGAGGCGGGCGAGCGGTTCGCCTGGCTGGCCGAGCTGTTCGACGGCGTGACGCGGGGGCACTTCGGCCGGCTGGGGGTCAGGGCTGGCTGGCGATGCTGGGAGGTGGGGGCCGGCGGCCGCGGTATCCCGGAGGCGCTCGCGGCGGCCGTCGGCCCGGCCGGGCACGTGCTGGCCACGGACATCGACCCGTCGTGGCTGGCGGCGGGCGGCGGGTACGAGGTGCGCCGGCACGACGTCGCCGCTGATCCGCCCCCCGAGCCGGGGACGTTCGACCTGGTGCACGCCCGGCTCGTGCTGGTCCACGTACCCGACCGGGCCCGGGCGCTGGCCACGATGGCGGCGGCGCTGCGGCCCGGCGGCTGGCTGCTGGTCGAGGACGCCGATACCGCTCTGCAGCCGCTGGCATGCCTGGACGACAGCGGCCCGGCGCAGCGGCGGGCCAACCGGATGCGCGACGCGGTCCGGGAGCTGCTGGCGCGCCGCGGCGCGGACCTGCGCTACGGCCGGACACTGCCGCGGGCATTGCGTGAGGCTGGCTTGGAAGATGTCGCCGCGGCGGGCTCTTTCCCGGTCGGCGGGCTGGCCTGCGACCGGCTGGAGGCGTCGACCATCCGGCACGTGCGCGGCGAGTTGCTCGCGGCCGGCCTGGCCGACGACGCCGAGATCGACGCGCACCTGGCCGCAATCGCCGCGGGCGAACTCGACCTGACGCTCGCGCCGCTGATCTCGGCCTGGGGACGCCGCGGCGCCGAGCACCCGTCGGCCCTCGGCTAGGCGCGGGCTGCTGCGCGCGCTGACCGTCGCCCTCGAGGGCGAGGACCGGGACTACCAGAGCGCGTGGCCGGTCACCCGCCCGGCGCCGGCCACCCCGCCCGCCTGACCACGGCCGACCGTGGTCAGGCCTGGGCCGCGGGGGCATCGGCCCGGGCGTCTTCGTCGGCGTGCGCGATCTGCGGCAGTGAGCGCCAGATGAACGCGAGGATGACCGCCGAGCCGGCGAAGGCGAACCAGAAGGGCGCGGTGACGCCCCACACGGTCGCCACCAGGCCGCCGAGCGCGGAGCCGATCACGATGCCGCCCACCACGCCGGTGAGGTAGACGCTGCCGACGCGGCCCTGGAACTCGGCGGGCACGGCCCGCTGCCGCACGCTTGTCGCGGTGGTGCCCCAGATGGACGCGTGGGCGCCGAAGATCGCGAATACGATCAGCGCGAACCAGACCCAGCGGGTCAGCGCGAGCGCGAGATGGGTCAGCGTCTCGATGATCAGCCCGCCCCGCATGATGACGCCAAGCGGGACGCGCCGTTCCAGCCAGCCGTAGGACGAGGTACCCAGCAAGCCGCCCACGGCTATGGCCGTAGTGATCAGCCCGAATCCGAGCGCGCTCATGCCCAGCCGCTCCCGCGCGTACAGCACCAGCACCGACCAGGCGGCGCCGAAGGTGACGTTGAAGGTAAAGATCGTGATGGCCAGCGTCCGGACCGCGGGGTGCGCCCACAGCCAGCGCCACCCCTCGCGGATGTCGTCGCTCACCCGGGCCGGGCGGGCCGGCCGGGAGGGAGCCGGCAGCCGCACCCGCGAGATCAGCAGCACGCCGGCGAGCACGCACACGCTCTCGCTCACGAAGGGCAGCGCCATTCCCGCCGTGAACAGCGCGGCGCCGACGGGCGGCCCCGCCAGCTGGTTCCACACGATCACGCCGGTCATCGCGCGCGAGTTGGCTATGCCCAGGTCGCGCTGGTCGACCAGCATCGGCAGCAAGGTGGTCGTCGTGGTGTCACCGAAGGCCTCGTTGGCCCCGAACAGGAACAGCGCGGCGAGCACCACCGCGACGTCGACGCGGTGGGTGAGGATCGACGCGGTCAGCAGGAGCAGGATCGCCACCCGGACCAGCCCGGTCGCGATGACGATGGCCCGGCGGTTGACCCGGTCCGCCACCACGCCCGCGTACAGCCCGAAGATCAGCCAGGGCAGCCGCTGCAGGAACGTCGCCATCGCCACGGCGAGGGGGTTGTGCGTCTGGGAGGCTACGAGCAGGGGTCCGGCGGCCAGCGTGATCCCGTCGCCGAGGTTGGTCACCCAGGACGAGGCCAGCAGCCAGCGGAAGCTGGAGCCGAGACGGGCCGGCGCGACTAGGTCCGCGAGGCTGCTCATCGCGACTTCCCGCCGACGCTGGCCACGCGACCAGTATCGCGCATCGGGACGGCCGGCTCACCGTCCGCGACGCCGGCCGCTAAAACGGCCCGCGCGGCGGGACATTGGTTGAACCGCTTCCCGGCGGTGCGCTCGGTCCAGCCAACTTAGACTGAGTATAATTGTGTTCCACTGGCCACGCCATAATGGGCCCGCGGCTCGGTTGGAGTGGATGCATGCGACCCGACTGGATCGACCTCGACGGAACGGCGAACACCCGCGACGTCGGCGGCCTGCCGACCACCGACGGGCGCCGGACCGTCAGCCGCCGCCTGATCCGCTCGGACAACCTGCAGGACCTGTCCCCGGGCGACGTTCGCCGCCTGGTCGAGGACTACGGCGTGCGGGCGGTCGCCGACCTGCGGGCGGACATCGAGGTCCGGGCCGGGGGACCAGGGCCGATGACCCGGGAGCCGAGGGTCGCCGTCACGCACCTGTCGCTGTTCCCCGAGTCAGGCGGCCCGGCCGCCGGGACCGAGTCGGGTCGGCCGGCCGCCGGGACCGAGTCCGCCGGGACCGGCACCGACGCCAGTCCGCCGGAGGTCGCGCCCTGGGAGCGGCGGCGGAGCACCGGCCGTGGCTTCTCCGGCCTGTACCTGGGGTTCCTGGCCGAGCGGTCCGACTCCGTGCTGGCCGCGCTGCGCATGGTCGCCTACGGCCAGGGCGCGACCGTCGTGCACTGCACCGCGGGCAAGGACCGCACTGGGACGGTGATCGCGCTCGCGCTGGCCGACGCCGGGGTCGAGCGCCCGGCCATCGTCGCCGACTACGCGGCCTCCGCCGACCACTTCGACGAGCTGATGCGGCGGCTCGCGACCTCGCTCAACAACCCCGAGCTGTCCCTGGCGGCGGCGCTCAAGCACCGGCCCAAGGCGATCACGATGGAGCGCTTCCTCGACGCCCTCGCCGAGGAGGCCGACGGGGCCGGGCCCTGGCTGGCCGCGCACGGCTGGACCGCGGCCGACCACGCGGCGCTGCGGAACAAGCTGCTCGGGGACTGATCAGCGGCCGTCAGAGCGCGCCCAGCCGGGATCCCGGCGCGCGGCTAGCAGGCCGGAAGGCCCCCTTCCACCCCAGGGTAACCTTCCGGCCCACTCTCACCTCCGTACCCACTTCACGCCACAGATAACAACAACCAGGCAACCCCGCGCGGTCGCCCGGGCCGTCGCGTCCGGGGCGGCCGTCGCGGTCACCGCGGCCGAGTCGTCCCTCGGCCTGACCCACGAGCGCCGGGCGCTGGCCGACGCGGTCGGCGCCGGCGTGGCCGAGCGGCTCAAGGCCGTGCGCGTCCCGGTCACGGCGGCGTCCAGAACCCCAGGAACCCCGAAAACCGCGAAAACCCCGGAAACCGCGAAAACCCCGGAAAACACCTCCACCCCAGGAACGCCCGAAACCACCTCCGCCCCGGCCGCCTCTTCCGCCCCGACCACGCCTGCCCCACCCGCGACTTCCGCCTCAGCGGCTGGACCCGCCGGCGATTTGATCGCGGTTTCCGGTGCCAGGGCACCGGAAACCGCAATCAAAGCCGCGGCCCGCGCCACCGACGGGGGCACGACGCCAGCGTCAGCCGTCTCCGTTCCGGCCGCCGGCGGTTTGTCCCCGGTTTCTGTCGTTCCGGCAACAGAAAACGGGGACAAATCAGCGGAAGCGTCAGGGCTGGCGAACGGCGCGTCGGTGGGCACCGGTCGCCGCCATCGCTGGTCTCCCTGTTAATGAGACTCGTTAATGAGACTCGTTAATGGGACTTGGTGACGGGACTTGGTGATGAGGCTGGCCGCCTTCTCGGCGACGGCCAGGACAGTCGCGTTGAGCGGGGCGTTCGGGATCACCGGCAGCACCGACGCGTCGACCACGCGGACCCCGCCGACCCCGCGCACCCGCAGGTCCAGGTCGAGGACCGCGCTGTCGTCCGCGCCGAGGCGGCAGGTGCCGGCCGGGTGGTAGTGGCTGCCCACGCCCCGGCGGATGTACTGGCGCAGCCCCGGTCCGGCGCGCACTTCCGGGCCGGGGACCACCTCGGTGCCGAGCCGGGCGAGCGCGTCGTCCGCGGCGGCCGAGCGGATCAGTTCGACCCCGGTCTCGAGCCGGTCCACGTCGCGGCCCTCGCGCAGGAACCCGGGGTCGATGACCGGCGGCGCGGACGGGTCGGCCGAGGTCAGCGCGACGCTGCCCCGGCTGTCCGGGGCGACCACCGAGGCGGACAGGTTGAACCCGGCGTCCGGTGCCGGGAATCCCGGCGCGGCCAGCGGGAGCAGGATCGGGAACAGCTGCAGGTCCGGCCACGTGCCCGCGAGCGGGCTGCGCAGCTCCGCGTACATCTCGCCGTGGTTGTACCGGCTGCCCGGCAGCGGCTCGGCTGACTGGCAGGTGACCATGACGACCGGGTGGTCGACCAGGTTCTGCCCGACGTCGGGCAGGTCGGCGACCGGGTCGATGCCGAGCCCGCGCAACTGCCGCGCCGGGCCGATCCCGGACAGCATGAGCAGCTTCGGGGTGCCGATGGCCCCGGCGCACACGATCACCTCTGCCGCCGCCCGGGCGCCCGCGTGCAGGCCCTGGCTGAGGTAGCGGACACCGGAGCAGCGGCCGCGCTCGATGATCAGCCAGGTCGCCACGCACCCGCCGCGCACGGTCAGCTTCGGGCGGCCCGCCGCCGGCCGCAGGTACGCGTCCGCCGGGCCGACCCGCCGCCCGTCGTTGATCGCCAGGTCCGGCCAGCCGACACCCTCCTGCCGGGCGCCCGACAGGTCATCGGTGACCGGGCAGCCGGCCGCCGCCAGCGCCGCGGCGAATGCCCGGGCCACCGGGTGCCGCGACGCCTCGGGCACCGGGGCGACCCGCACCGGGCCGTCGGTGCCGCGCAGCGCGGGGTCGCGGCCGACGGTGTGCTCGCTGCGCCGGAAGTACGGCAGCAGGTCCTGGTACCGCCAGCCCGGGGGCCAGCGGTCGTAGACGGCGGCGTGCCCGCGGAAGTGGGCCATCGCGTTGATCGCCCCGGACCCGCCGAGGGCCCGGCCCCGCGGGTACGCCACCGGTCCCGCTTCGGCCTGCGGGGTCGTCCGGTAACCCCAGTCGGCGGCCGACTCCATCAGCTCCGGCCAGGCCGCGGGCACGCTCATCGCCGGGAGCGGCTGGGTGCTCCCCGCCTCGAGCAGCAGGACTCGGGTGCCGGGGACCTCGCTCAGCCGGGCGGCGACCACGCAGCCGGCCGTCCCGCCGCCGACGACTATGTAGTCGTATTGGTCCACACCTGCACATTTTCACCCGGGCGCCCGGTTGGCTAGGGTATGCGCGCGGTCAGGTTTGCGCGTCCACGCCGATGGACGTCAGCGCCGCGATGGTCGCCGTGTCGTCGGGCAGGAAGGGTCCCGACAGCGGCCCGGTGGGGTTCCAGTAGGTCCAGTAGCCGAGGGCCCGGCCCGCGTTCGCCAGCTGGTAGCCCTTCAGCCAGCCGAATACCGCGGAGAACCAGTAGGGGCGGCGGGCGGAGACGTTGGAGTTGGTCTCGGCGATGGCCAGCACCGGGGACGGCTGGAGCGCGGCGACGCTGGCCGCCCACTGGTTGAGCGCCTCGAACAGCGGCGGCTGCCAGGTGTCGTACCAGTCAAGCGCGTAGAAGTCGAGGCCGGGGATGGCGAACCCGACGCTCTCCGGTGTCACCCCGCAGAACACCGCGCCGTACTTGACCTTGGTGCCCTTGCACAGGGCCTGCAGGTGGGCGTGCACCTGGTGCAGCGTGTTCTGGCTGAGGCCGATCGGGGCGAACTGCCCGCCCTCGTTCGGGCTGGCGTCGGCTTCGGCGTAGGAGGTGAGCACGCCGCCCTGCTCGGGGGCGCTGTCGATGAACGCCTTCAGCTGGGTGTCGAGCTCGCCGGCCAGCAGCGGGATCGGGTCGGGGTAGATCGTGTAGAACCCGACCTTCCCCGCGGGGAGCGCGGGCCAGGTGGCCGGGATCGGGCCGTTGGTCGACGGCCACACGATCTTGTCGTTGACCATGTCGTACAGGTGCTGCCGGTAGGCGTTCGCTGACGGTACGTAGTCCCACAAGTCGACGTTGGCTGCTCCGAATAGCAATGTGCACCCCGCACTGATCATCGCGCCGGCGGCCCCGCGCGCGCCTGACAGCATGGTCGCAAACCGCACGTACCCGAACAAGTTGATTAAGAAGATCCAAGCAAGATGCCCGAGAAAATAACCGCACGATTGTGCGAAACGAGACTATCCGGGCGCCCGCCGCGCCGCCGCCACCGGTCAGTCGAGCAGGCTGATCGCGTTCTTCGGGCAGGCGTGGACCGCGCTCTCGACCGTGGCCCGCAGCGCCTCGTCCGGGGTCTCCTGGAGGATCAGCAGCGTGTCGTCGTCCTGCAGCTGGAAGACCTCGGGGGCGGCCGCCATGCACAGCCCGTTGCTCTCACATAGGTCCCAGTCGACGACGATTCGCACGTCGGATCCCCTTCCGATTGGCTGGCCCGCAAGAATATATTTCGGCGTAGTGTAACGGCGACGGCACCTGAGCGCCAGCGCCAGACTGTCCGGGATCGCCGGTGCCCGCGCCCGTTATGACGCAGACGACGGTGAGGATTTGGTCGTGGCAACACAGGCGGCTGACGGCGGCAACACGGTGGACGCCAGCGGCGCGAAGGACGCGAGCGCCACGGCCGGCGCCACTGCCGGCGTGGCGCCGCGGCGGCGGGCGGGCCTGACCCAGGAGCGGTCGCGCGACACCAGGCGCCGGCTGGTGCGCACCGCCATGCGACTGTGGACCGAGCGGGGCTTCGAGACCGGGATCGAGGACACCACGGTCGACGAGATCGTCCAGGCGGCCGGCGTCACCAAGGGAACCTTCTACTTCCACTTCGCCCACAAGGAAGAGATCCTCCTCGAGCTCGGCTACCAGACCGCCACGCTCCTGTACGAAGAGGCGCAGCGCTGCGTCAAGGCCAAGCGCGGCATCGAGGACTCGCTGCGCCGGGTGACGAACGCGCTCGCGGCCAGCGTCAGGGCCGCGCCCGCCGCGGCCGTCGGCCGGGCCATGTCCGAGTTCATGCGGCCCCGGCGTCCTGGAGACGAGCCGGTGGCCCGCTTCCCGTCGTTCGCGCAGGCCCTGGAGCTGCTGTTCGCGCGGGCAGCCGACGCGGGCGAGGTCACCGACAAGGTCGACCCGGCCGAAATGGCCCAGATCATCGAGGCGCTGTACACCGACTGCCTGATGGAATGGTCCCAGGGACGGCTGAAGCGCCTCAACCCGGCCCTGCAGCGCCGCACCGCGATCGTGCTGGCCGGCCTGCGGCCCGGCGCGGCCGCCCTCTAGACCGGGGATTATGCTCGCCTCGCCGGTTGCCTTCCGGAGTCCAGCGATCAAGCAGCGAGAGAGGCGGGGCAATGCCCGACCCCAGCATTCCGGAGTCGCACCGCGACCTGCTCGAGTCGGCCACCGTGGCCCTGGCCACGGTGAGTCCGACCGGCCATCCCCAGGTCACCGCGATCTGGGCCGTCCTCGACGGGGACCTGATCGTGACGTCGCTGGCCGGCGTCAGGCAGAAGCTGAAGAACCTGACCGCCCGCCCGCAGGCCACGGTGTTCGTCATCGACCCGGCCAACCAGTTCCGCACGCTCGAGGTGCGCGGCGACGTCACCATCGAGCCCGACCCCGAGCTCGAGACGCTCAAGAAGGTCCTCGCCGCCTACGGGACCGACCTCGAATCCTTCGACGGCCCGATCGAGGGCCGGGTCACCGTCACCCTGCGCCCGACCCGCGTGGTGGCCCAGGGGTGACCGCGGGCGGGCAGATCGCGATCTCGGCCGGCCAGTTGCGCGCGCTCGGCGCCCGGATCGGCCACGCGCTGTGCGTGATCGACCGGCAGGAAGGCGGCGCCGCCGCCCTGGCCGGCGACGGGATCCGCCCGCACGCCCGGCCGCGGCGCGAGCGAATGCGGTAAAGGCATGAAGCACAAGCGCGCGGTGAACGAGCCCGGGTGACTCTCACCGCGATCACTCGTCCCTCCGGCTCAGCTCCCTTCCCCGGCCATGCGCAGTTCGCGGTCGAGGGCGGCGGCGGACGTGAAGGTGATGGCGGGCATGCCGAGGTCGCGGGCGGTCCGCGTGTTCTCGGCCCGGTCATCGATGAACAGCACCTCGCCGGGCCGCGCGCCGAGGTCGCCAAGCACCAGCTCGAATGCCCGCGGCGCGGGCTTGGCCGCGCCCAGGCGGCAGCTGTAGTAACGGTGGTCGAACTGCCGTGACCAGGTCGTCTGGTCGATGGCCTGGGCGAGCGGCTCGGGCGCGTTGGACAGCAGGGCCAGCCCGGCGCCGGTGCGGTGCGCGTGACCGAGGATCGTGTGCAGGGTGCGCGGGTTGCGCCGGAGCCAGCCGCGGACGTCGACGCGGGTCAGCCGGCCCACGGTCCGGGGCGAGCCGGCCAGGTCACGGTCCAGGACCGCGGACCAGTACTCGGTGGCCGGCTGGCCGAGATCGTAGTCCGGGCGGAGCCGCCAGTAGCGGTCGAGGAAGGCGGCGCGCGGCTGTCCGGCGAGCGCGGCGAGGTCGGTGATCGCGTCCTCGGTGAGCGGGGCGCTGAGGACCTCGCCGTAGTCGACGAGCAAGCGTCGGATCATGTCGGTACCGCCTCCTGGGCGTGCGCTCGCGGTTGGGGCTCGCGCGCCCGCAGCGCGCGTGAGCTGAGGGTGCCGGCCACGACGAACGCGGTGAGCAGCGGCAGCAGGCCGAGCGCGACCGGCAGCGACGTCCAGGAGGCCAGCCGCCCGATCAGCGGCGGCCCGGTGACGATCCCGGCCCAGCCGCAGGCCGCCGCGGTGGCGACGGTGGTGCCCGCGGGCAGGCCCGGTATCCGCCCGGCCGCGCTGAACACCGCGGGAACCACGGAGCCCAGGCCGAGGCCGAGGCAGCCGAAGCCGAGGAGGGCGGCGGGCGGCTCGGCGATGAGCAGGGCCGCGGCGAAGCCGGCGGTCGCGACCGCCGCCAGCGCGGGCAGCAGCCGGTCGGGCCGGAACCGGGTCAGCAGCCGGTTGCCGGACAGCCGGACGATGACCATCGCCAGGGAGAACGCGGTATAGCCGAGGCCGGGGACCACGCCGGTGGTGCGCAGCGGGCCGGACAGGTAGACGGCGCCCCAGTCGGCGATCGCCCCCTCGCACAGCATCGCGGCGAAGGCGATCGCGCAGAGCAGGATCATCCCGCCGGACCAGCGCGAGGCCCGGTTACCTGAGCGCCGGCCGGGCTGCTCGGGAGGCTCTCCGGGCCGCTCCGGGCGCTCGCCCGGCCGCTCCGCGCTCGCGGGCAGCATGCGCGCGGTGAGCAGCCCCGTGACCAGCAGCGCGAGCGTGCCGAGGACGAGCAGCTGGACGCTGAGGGTGACGCCGGCGGCGACGGCCAGCGCGCCGATGCCGGCGCCGGCGAAGGAGCCGATGCTCCAGCTGCCGTGCAGCCCGGACATCAGCGCCCGCCGGCCCGTCCGTTCGACCGCGATGGCCTGGGTGTTCATCGCGACGTCCAGGGTGCCCTGGAACGCGCCCCAGGCGAACAGGGCCGCGAACAGCGCCGCCAGGCTGCCGGTGAGCCCGACCAGCGGCCCGGCCGCGCAGTAGCCGACCAGCGCGACCCGGACGATCCGGCGGCTGCCGAGCCTGGGCAGCAGCCAGGATCCGGCGATCGTCGCGATCACCGAGCCGGCCGGGGCACCGAGCAGCGCGAACCCGAGCGTGCCGTCGGTCAGGCCGAGGTGGGCCTTGACGTCGGGGATGTGTGCCGTCCAGGACGCGAACAGCAGCCCGTGGACGACGAATACCGCGGTGACCGCGACCCGTGCCCGCTGCCACCCCGCCGGGCCGCCGGCCGCCGGGTCAGGCACGGTACACCTCGACCCCCGCCGCTTCCAGGGCCGCCAGGGCCGCCGCCGGGGCGGTGTCGTCGGTGACGACCACGTCGACCGAGGCCAGCTCGCAGACCACGGCGAGGGCGCCCTGGCCGAACTTGGCGCCGTCCAGGGCGAGCACGCTGCGGCCGGCCGAGGCGAGCAGCGCCTGCTTGACCGCGGCGTCGCCGAGGTCGTGGGCCATCACGTGGCCTTCCGGTGACACCCCGCAGCAGCCGAGCACGACGGTGTCGAAGCGCAGGGCGGCGATGCCGGCCAGCGCCAGGGGGCCGGTCATGGCCAGCTCACCGGGACGGGCCTCGCCGCCGGGCAGCAGCAGCCGGACCGACGCCGATCCGGCGAGGGCCATCGCCGCGTGCAGCGACACCGGCATCACCGTCAGCCGCCGGCCAGCGAGGGCCCGGGCCGTTTCGGTCACGGTGGTGCCGCTGTCCAGGCCGACGGCCTCGCCGTCGGCGATCAGCGCCGCCACCGCCGCGGCGATCCGCCGCTTGGCGTCGACGCCCTCGATGGCCCGCATCGCGAACGGCAGCTCCTCGCCCCGCATCAGCAGGTTCACCGCCCCGCCGCGCACCCGCCGGGCCACCCCCCGCGTGACCAGCACGTCCAGGTCGCGCCTGATCGTCAGCTCGGCCGTACCGAACTCGGCCGCCGCGGTCGCGACATCAACCCGGCCGTCCCGCCGCAAGACCTCGATCAGCTCACTGAGCCGCTGTGCCGCATCCATGACTCCGATAGTACATCATCAATGTTCGCATGAACATCAGTGATGTATGTTCGGCCAAGGCGGCCGGCCCATGATCGCCGGATAACAGCAAGAAGCGGAGCTGGGTCTACCCGCGGGCCGTGGCCGCGCCGATGTGCCCGGGTCTACCGGCGGGCGGTGGCGGTACGGATGATGACGGCCTCCACGTCGTGCCACTGGACGGCCCGGAACCCGGCCGCGGCCAGCAGCGCGGCCGCGCGGTGCCGGGTGCGGGCCTTGCCGCGGCGCTGGCCGACGAGGGTGGGCGCCAGCCACGCGGAGAACAGGTCGGTGAGCACGAGCAGGCCGCCGGGTGCCAGGACCCGGGCGCATTCGCTGAGGCCTGCCTGCTGGTCGGCCCAGTGGTCGAAGGAGGTCGTGCTGACCGCCAGGTCGAAGTGTCCCGCCGGGAAGGGAAGTTCCTCGGCCGTGCCTTCCAGCCACCGCAGGCGGTCGTCGGCGGCCGCGGCCCGCGCGGCCGTGATCATCGACGGAGCCGGATCCACCCCGGCCAGCTCGACGGCGTGCGGGCAGCGGGCGGCGAGCTGGCGCAGCAGGTACCCGGTCCCGCACCCGACATCGAGAACGCGCCGCGGATCGGGCGCCGCCGTCAGGGCCAGGTCGGCGGTGCGATCGGCCACCTGGTGGTGCAGCCGCCCGAGCCAGCCGCCTTCGTAGCCGTGCGCGCGGGCGTCGAACGCGGCGATATCACGGTCATGCGTCATGTTCTGATCGTCTCAGCTCGCCGCCGCGTACACCTGAGATCCCCGCCCGTCACCAGCCTGCATTGACGCGGGCGGTGGTGCCGGGCGGGGCCGCGGCTAGACTCGCGGAAGACTGGGTATGGGGGTGAGGCCGCTTGTGGCGGCCAGAACCGGTATGCTCACGGTCGGCGCGGCAGGTCGCGTCATGGCATGCCGGATAGAGGACGTGGACTGATGGCAACAGGTACAGTGAAGTGGTTCAACGCGGACAAGGGCTTCGGTTTCATCGCCCCCGATGACGGGACGGCGGACGTGTTCGTGCACTTCTCCGCGATCGCGAGCTCCGGCTACAGGTCGCTGGACGAGAACCAGAAGGTCGAGTTCGACACGACCCAGGGGCAGAAGGGGCCGCAGGCGGAGAACGTTCGTCCGCTCTAAGGCGTAACGTGCGCTGCCGCCGCCGCGGTGTGCTGGCCGGGCCGGTCGGCTGACCCGTCGGCATCGTCGGCGCACGTAGGTTCGACGGGGCTTGATACCGGTAGTGGCCGCGCATGCGGCCCCTGGTCCGCTTCAGCCGCCGGCCTGCGATCTGGCCAAGGCCTGGAGCGCAGGCCGGCGTTCCCGTCGGCGTCATCGGCTTTCCCGCCAGGAAAGCGCGGAAAGTCTTGTTCGGCGCGGCCCGGACGGGCTCTCGCCGAGAGCCCGTCGGCCCGCCGGACGGCGGTTCAGCTGCCCAGGGACCGTCCGCCGTCGACGACGATCCGCTGGCCGGTGATGAAACCCGATCCCTCGGACGCCAGGAAACTCACGGCGTGGGCGATGTCGTCGGGGATTCCCATGCGCCCGGCGGGCACCGAGGCGAGGTAGGCGGCCAGGACCGGCGGCGGGGTGTTAGCGTGCCGTTCGACGGGGATGAATCCCGGCGCGACCGAGTTGACGGTGATGCCAGACGGGGCGAGCTCGCGAGCCCAGCTGCGGGCCAGGCCGATCTGGGCGTTCTTGGCCGTGGCGTAGGCCGACCTGCCTGGCGGCGGCCGGTGCGCGACCTCGGAGTCAATCTGGATGATCCGGCCGTACCCGCTCGCCCGCATCGCGGGGAGCACCGCGCGCCCCAGCAGCACCGGGCTCTTGACGAAGAACTCGAGCTGGGCGAGATGGTCCTGCCACCCCGCCTCGGCCAGCGGGGCTTCCGGCTGGGGACCGGTCGCGTTCAGCACCAGCACGCCCACCGGGCCGAGCCGGCCGGCGATCGCGTCGACGAGCCCGCCAGCCTGTCCCTCGTCGGTGACGTCCGCGTAGAAGACGCCGGCGGTCCCGCCATCGGCCCGGATCGCCTCGGCGACCTGGGCTGCCTGCCCGTCCCCGTCCAGGCCATTGACGGCGACGGCGAAGCCGTCCCGAGCCAGGCGGCGCGCGATCGCGCTGCCCAGCCCGCGCGAGCTCCCCGTCACCAGTGCTACCCGCCGCTGAGCCAGATCCATACCCCCATCATGCCCGGTGCCGCGAACGCCGCCACTCCCGCACAGCGCCGCGCATTGTGGGTGAGCGACGACGCGCTGGACGAACTCGTTCTTACCCCGCCGGCCAGGCGGGTGCTGGCCGGGAAGCTGCCGGAAGTCGTTGCCGCAGCCGTGATCGAGTTCTTGACTAACGCGCTGATCAACCAGCCAGCGAGGCTCGGGAAGCCGTTGCGAGATGACCTCGCCGGGGTATGGTCGGCTCGCCGTGGAACCTACCGCATCCTCTATCGAATCATTGAAGACCCCCGTGAAGTCGTCGTCCTGAGCGTCGAGCATCGCCGCCACATAAGCCGGCATTGGCCGCCCCGTGGCCCCGGCGCCTGGTCAACCGCCGGCCCTGCCGCCTGGGGCGCTGACCTGCATGATTGGGTGTCGTTAGCCGCAAATAGCGGTACCGGCAACACCCAATCTTCCCGAGCCCAGGCGCCGAAGCGGGCATGTTATCGGGTCAGAGGGGGAGCGGGACGATTTGATACGCGGTCCGGGGGCGGGCTACCAGAGCTGCAGGTAGGTGTCCTTCTCCCACTGGCCGACGACGGTGTTGTAGGCCTGCCATTCGGCCCGCTTGAGCTCGGTGAACGACCGGTGCACCGGTTCGCCCAGGATGTCGCGGGCGAAGTCGCTGCGGGCGAACTCCTCGACCGCCTCGCCCAGGGTCGCTGGCAGGCGCTCGACCGAGGCGGCGGCCAACTGGGCGGGCGTCGACTCGTAGGTGTTGATGTTGACCGGGTCGCCGGGCTTGAGGTTCCGCCGGATCCCGTCGAGCCCGGCCGCGATGACCAGCGCGGTGCCCAGGTAGATGTTCGCGGCGCTGTCGGCGACCCGGACCTCGACGCAGCGCCGGTTGACCGGCAGCCGGAGCATCAGCGTGCGGTTGTTGTGCCCGTAGGCGCGGAATACCGGCGCCCACGAGATCTCGTTCATCAGCCCGACGGGCAGCAGCCGCTTGTAGGAGTTGACGGTCGGGGCGAGTACCGCGGTCAGCGCGCCGGCGTGCTCGAGGATCCCCGCGGTGAACTGGTAGGCGACCTCCTCGTAGCTCGCCTCGACCGGCATCAGCCCGCCGACGCCGGCGACGCCGCCGGCCGGGGCGGTCCGCTCGAACAGGTTCCGCCCGGACTCGTCGGCCAGGCTGATGTTGAGGTGGGCCCCCGACCCGAACGCTTTCTGGGTCGGCTTGGGCATGAACGACGCGATGCAGCCGAGCGACCGGGCGACGTGCTTGGCCATCAGCCGGAAGATGACCATGCGGTCGGCCATCCCCAGCGCGTCGGTGTAGCCGAAGTCGAACTCGTACTGGCCGTCGCCGCCCTCGTGGTCGAACGAGTAGACGTCCCAGCCCAGCTCGTCCATGTAGCTGACCATCGGCTCGAGGAACGGGTCGGCGAGCATGGCGGTCTCGAGGTCGTACCCCCGCGTCGGGACGTTGACGGTGTCCTCGGCGACCCACGGCACCCAGTCGCCGCCCTCGCGGCGGAGCACGTACATCTCGGGCTCGACGCCCATGTTCACCCGGTAGCCGAGCGCGGCCGCCTCGGCCAGCTGGTTCTGCAGCAGACGCCGGAAGTCGTGGGTGTACGGCTGGTCGTGCAGCCAGAGGTTGGCCGGCGCGATCGCGTACCGGCGGTCCCAGGGCAGCACGGTCAGGGCGTCGAGGTCGGGGATCGCGACGCACTCGTCCTCGTTGGGCCCGAGGTCGCCCATGCCCTCGAGCGCGCCGACGGTGTACAGCTCCGACCCGGCCGCCATGTCGGCCAGGTGGCGGACCGGCACGCACTTGGACTTCGGTACCCCGTGCAGGTCCACGTACGAGCCGAAGAGGTATCGGACGCCCTTACCGCTCAGCTCGTCGCGCAAGGCAGCCAGCGCTCCCTGATCCACGTGTTCCCTTCCGTCCACCGTAAAATGGGGTGCGGCTCGAAGCTGGTCCATCATCAATGACGAATGTCAGCGTGGAAAGATATAAGTGGTTCGACTATCGAGCCTTATGACGCATATGCTACCAGATTTCGAACGGAGAGCTAGTGGCCGAGAAGTCCGAGAAGTCGGTCGAGCCGCCGCTGGGCGCGGGCCAGCCGACCCGGATCGGGACGTCGCACCGGGTCGATGACCTCGACCGGCGGATCATCAAGATGCTGCAGGTCAACGGGCGCTTGTCCAACACCGAGGTGGCGCGCGCCCTGGACGTCACCGAGACGACGGTCCGCAAGCGAATCGCCCACCTGCTCGACGAGAAGCTGATGGCCATCGTCGCCGTGCCGTCGCCGGAAGCGGCGGGCGCGACGCTGTCGGCCATCATGGGGGTGTCGGTCGACCTCCCGGCCATGCAGGCCGTGGCCGAGACGATCAAGACCTACCCCGAGGTCCGCTACGTGGGCCTGTCGGCCGGCCGCTACGAGTTGCTGGTCGAGGCGTTCTTCGCCGATCAGGAGCACCTGCTCGACTTCGTGACCCGGCGGCTCGGGGCGCTGGCCGGCGTCACCAACCTGGAGACCTCGATCATCCTGAAGGTCGTGAAGTTCTCCTACGAGTGGGAGATCGCCTAGCTGAGTCGAGATTCGATCACAGGAAGCGACGGGAGAACTAATTAACGCACCCGCAATGTGAGACTGTTGTGTTTTTCGAACCAAGATCCTTATGATGCCTTCATCTTGCCGTCCTGTACAACGATGAGGCCCTGATGACCACGACCAGACCAGACCCCGGCGGTACCGAGGCCAACGCGAGCGACAGCGAGTACCTGCGCGCGCTCGGCGTCGAGCCCAAGTTCAAGCGGGCACTCGGATTCATCACCGGATCGCTGTTCGCGGTGGCCTTCCAGGGGCCGACCACCGGCGCCCTGCTGCTCACCGGGGCTACCCTGGCGCTCGGCGGCCCGGCGTTCATCTGGGCGATCCCGATCATCTTGATCTTCCAGCTGTTCGTCGCCTTCGTCTGGGCCGAGCTGAGCTCGCACTACCCGCTGACCGGCGGCATCTACCAGTGGGCCCGCCAGCTCGGCGGCGAGTTCGTCGGCTGGATGACCGGCCTGTTCTACGTGGTCGGCATCGTGCTGGTGATGCCCGCCGTCGGCACCGTGATGAACGTCGTGCTGGCCGGCCTGTTCACCAAGCTGCCGATCACCCTCACCTCCGAGGTCATCATCTCGGCCATCACGACCGTCGTCGCCGCGCTGGTGATCGTCACCAGCGTGCGCGTGGTCGCGCTGCTCAACAGCATCGGCGTGGTGCTGGAGATCGTGGTGCTGCTCGGGGCGGCGATCGGGCTGCTGTTCCACAACCACCAGTCGCTGTCGGTGCTGACCACGACCGGCGGGGTGCAGGGCAAGGGCAGCTACATCGTGCCGTTCCTCGTCGTGGTGGCGCTGGTCGTCACCCAGCTGGTCGGTTTCGAGACGGCCGGCGCGTTCGCCGAGGAGACCAGGCAGTCGCGGATCAAGCCCAGCCAGGCGATCATCGCGGGCCTGGGCGGCACCGCGCTGGTGCTGTTCATCTTCGACCTGGCGCTGATCTTGTCACTGCCGAACGTCAGCCAGGCGATGACCAACCCCGACCTGATCCCGTCCGTGCTGACCGCCGACCTGGGGTCGGGCTTCGCTAAGCTGTTCCTGGTCGGCGCGCTCGTCTCGGTGTTCAGCACGGCCATCGCCACGCTCGCGACGATCGTGCGCACGATCTACGGCATGGCCCGCAACGGCCAGCTGCCGGGCTCCAAGGCCTTGACCAAGCTGTCGCCGCGCACCGACGAGCCGATCGGCGCCATCGTGCTCGCCGTCGTCCTGTCGCTGATCCCGCTCATCTTCATCAAGCGGGTCGATGTCCTCGTCGCGGCGATCACCGGGATGATCATCGTCCCCTACATCCTGGTCCTCGGCTCGCTGCTGCTGCGCCGATTCCAGGGCTGGCCGAAGGCGGAGTCGAAGTTCAACCTGCGCCGCTGGGGCCTGCCGGTCACCGTGGTCGCGCTCGTCTGGACGGTCTTCGTGCTCATCGACGCGGCCTGGCCGCGGGCGGCCACCAACCCCAACCTGGGCTCGCTGCCGGTCATCGAGTACCTGGGCCTCGGGGTGATCGTCGTCGGCACGATCTGGTGGTTCGTCAGCCTGCGGGCCAAGTCGCGCCCGGACCGCGAGCCGGCCGACGCGGTACCGATCGAATCCAAGTGAACGACCGCCGGGCGGGGCTATCCCGCCCGCCCGGCGGGGACTGAACGCGGAAC
>Ga0302314_10005216_pt1 | contig 23731 bp, 34 predicted proteins | sample III_Palsa_N2_3_FD_200533 | JGI IMG/M metagenome (GOLD analysis project Ga0302314, IMG submission 200533) | Peat permafrost microbial communities from Stordalen Mire near Abisko, Sweden - III_Palsa_N2_3 | ecosystem: Environmental > Terrestrial > Soil > Palsa > Peat permafrost | place: Sweden... | reverse complement strand
GCCGCCGGGCCTCACCCGTTCCTGTTCAGCCTGCCCGCGTCCGCTGGCAGGGGAGGGGGAGTGCGCTACCCGGCTTCGCCGTTTTCCAGGTCGTCGGCGAGGGATGCCTCGATCTCGTTCGATGAGGCTGCGCATCTCATCGAGGAGCTGAAGGATGTTCCCGGGAGTACCCGAACTCCTGTGGTCTAACGGCCGAGGACCCGGGAGCCGGGCAAGGTAATCGGGGTCGGCCTCGGGCTGAAGAACCTGGACGGCCCCGGCGGCGTCCAGCACTTGTCCGTCTACACGGACTTACACGCGCCGGGACGTCGGCACGCCAACGACGGCACCCCGGTTTGTCGGTAGCCGCAGTTACGCTGCCGTCTATGGCCGCCGACCCCGCTACTTGCTCTTCCCGGCTCGCGTACCGTAGCCAGATCGCCCGATACATGGAAGGTGCCCGCTCCAGGCACGTCAGCGATGTCCTGATGCGGGAGATTTACCTCCGCGATAACGGAACCTGCCAGAAGTGCTCCAGGGCCGTCGGCCCCCGCGCCGCCCACTTCGATCACATCATCCCCTGGAGCGAAGACGGAGACACCGTCCCCTGGAACCTCCAGATCCTGTGCGAGTCCTGCAACTTCGCCAAAGGCAACCGCATGGACGGCCAGGACTACAAGAAGCTCTGGGAACTCGGTGCCATCATCTGGATCGTTCATGCGCTGCTCTACCGCCTTGATGCCCCTGGGCTCTTCGCCAATCCGAGCGAACGGAAATCCGCCGTCCGCAGCGTACTTCTCGATCTCAAGGAAATGGCTGATGACATCGAGAGAGCCGATGAGAGAGCGGCCCAGGAACTTGCCCAGCCTGCAGACCAGGTTCTGCGCGCCCGTGTCTGTGAGGACGAGGCGGGCGGCGGGCCGATGGCCCTGAAGGCCTCTGACCAGGAAGGCCCGCAACGCAGAGGCCCCGAGCCCGGGACGGATAATGCGGGCCCCCGAGTTCTCGTGTGACCAATTGGTCACACGAGCCGGTGTGACCAATTGGTCACACCGGCATTGGTCAGGTAGACGGGCCGCGCTCGAACTGGTCGGCCACCGCCCTCATGCGGGCCGCCATGCGGCTGACCAGTTCGGGGTCTGCGGCGCGTGCCGCCTCAAGCACGTCTTCGGCCGCGACCTGTTCCAGTCTGCTGATCGTCCTGTCAGCCCGGGAGAACAGCTTCACCGGGTCGGCCGCAGGGGGGAGCGGCGCTGCTTGGTCACCGTTCAGGTAGTCCCTGATCTGCCGGACTGCCTCGGCCGGGTCGAAGTAGTCCCTGGGGAGGATGGCAACGACGTCATGCAGGACGGATGCCGTAACCCGGACGCCGTCCGTTTCTGCGACGGCCTGGTAGACGACTGCGGCTGCATCCGGGCCGTGGCTGTCGGCGACGGGCAGCAGTTCGCGGACCTGGCTCTCGGTGAGGGCTGGGCCGACAGGGGAGACCCGCTCCGCGACCGGCCACGCGGCGATCAGGCGGTACGCCTGCCGGACGGACATGTCCCAGCGCTGTTCGATGTAGTCCTCGAACGTGTCGTGCGATCCCCGGTAGAGCCGTGCGTCCCTGACTGTCTGGAGTGCCTTGCCGGCGGCCCAGAACGCGACGCGCAGGTTGTCGAGTGCTGCCTCGCACACCGCGAGGTGGGCTTCCTCGGCCCGGGTGAGCTGACCGTGCCCGGTCGGGGAGTGCGGCGCAGGGACCGCGCCGACCGGGAAGGAGCCGGGCGCGGGCGGCCCCTGCGGTGGAGCGGCGGCCTGCGGTTCCGGGACCACCACGGCGAGCGCCGGGGCGGCCAGGAGAGGCGGCTCCTGTGATGCGGGGACTGGCTGCCCGGCCTCCTGCTGCGCGCCGAGCACGCCGGTGAGTGCCGATGCCAGGTCGATGCCCCCGCGGCGGGTGCGCTCGGCCATCACCTGCCTCCCTCGAGGTAGCCGAGCAGCTCGCCGTAGGCGTTCCCGTAGTCCTCGGCCGCGTCCTTCATGTGCGGGTCGAGGCCGAGCGCGTCGGGGAGGAACGGCGGCAGCCCGTTGGACTGCGATTTTTCGTGAGCGACGTAGTGGCGGATGATGGTCCGGAACATCGGGACGGAGAATCCGGCCAGCGTCTCACGGGACTGGTCGGAGCGGCCCTTCATGCCGTTCGTGACCGCGACGAACAATAGCCTGTAGCGGCGTTTGTCTAGTGTGTCCTTGATCGTGCGCGCGATCGCCTTGGTTTCCATGTACTTCGGCACGAACGGCACCACGATGTAGTCTGCCGCGTCGAACGCGGGCTGGGCCTCGCGCGGGGATGGCGGGCAGTCGATGACGACGCGGTCGAAGGGCGCGCTCTTGATCCTCCCGAGCAGCTCCGGGTTCTCCTCCACGGTGAGGTCGTACGGCGGATCGTCCTTCATGTCCTCAAAGGTGTCGCGGGCCGACGGCTGGTCCACGTTGGCGTCGACCAGGAGCGTCCGGTGCCCGTCGGCGCCGAAGAGGTAGGCGAAGTTGAGGGCGGTCGTCGTTTTCCCGATGCCGCCCTTGCCGCCGTAAATCGCGATGACGGTAGGGCTCATTCCTCGTTCTCCTCTGTTCCCGCGAGCCGGGCCTCGATCTCGGCGCGGTGCTCGAGCGCCACCGCGACGGCCGCGGCCAGCACCTCGTGCTTGGGCCATCGCGTGCCGAAATGGATATCCGCGACGGCCTCGTCCAGGCGGTCGGCGACCTCGGCGGCGAGGTACACCGAACGCCGGCGCATGCCCGCCGTCGCAGGCGCTTGCGTAGTCATGCCGGCAGCGTAACGCGGCAACGGCGCCGTGTTGAACACATTGCACACGCAAAACCCCGGCTGCGACGCGAAATTCGGCCCGGAAATGGGAAGGAGACTGCCTTGGGATCAGATTCCGCTCGCCATGTCGATGGATGCGCGCACGCGCCCGCGCCTCCGCCCTGATCTTTCCCAGGGGGTGGGCCGAACGTCAGTACGACGGGCGCCGATAGTCAGCCGCCGAAGAGCTCGATCTGGACGGCGGCGGTGGCGGCGACCCGGCGGCCGTTAACAAGAGCGTAGGCACGCAGGTGCGGTTCCATGACCGGAAGGTCGGCCGGGCCGTATCGCAGCTCTAGCGTGCGGCCGCTGTGCGGGCGCTGCGCAGCCGGATTGAAGTCGATCGTGCCGGTCTCGTACTGGCCAGCCGGGAGGGCGTCCGGTGCGCCATGCCATGACGCGTGGCTTTCGTCCGCGACGCGGAACGCGTAGATCACGGCTTCCGGCTGGCGGGCCAGCCGCTCATATCGCTGCTTGGCTGCCTGTGCTGACTGCAGGCCGCGGTGATGCGCTATCTCTTTCCAGGACACGCCTCGTTCCCGCAGGCGAGCGACCACGTTGATCTCCCTGGTCTCGGCGTTCCGCTGGTCGAGGCCTGCCAGCTCGAGCGCGGCCCGCAGGTCGGTTGTTCCTGCGTCCGGGTTCGTGGCGTCGTTGATCGCCCTGTTCATCAGGTCGGCCTCGGTCGGGGACCCGAGCGGCGCGCCCTGGTCCAGGCCGTTCTTCTCGCCTGAGGTGCCGAACCTGTCGAGCAGGCGCTGGTAGGCAGTCGCAATCCGCTGCTGGGTGATCATGTTTATCAACGTAGTGCGGTCAAATAATCATTGTCAACTTTTCATTGAAAGCCATAGGTTGACAATGATCGGCGCGTTCTGGTTCGCCAATATGCGACATCACGCCTATCCGCGTCCGAAGGTCCAGCTGCCCTCATGATGGTTGCCGTGAGCGATCTCGTGGTGACTGTTGCAGTGTCGGCGGCGGTGTCGGGCTTGGTGGCGCTGGGGATCGAGTACGCGGCAAAGCCACGGCTCGAGGCCAGGAAGGAGGAACTTCTGGAGCTGCACCGCAGGCGCCGCGAGCTGAAGGCGATGCTGCTCAAGATCATGACCCTGTCCGCGATGTGGGCCCCTTACGCTGCGGGGGGCGCCTCGGAGCTCAATGCCGAGATGGACCGCGCCATGGGCCAGCTTGATGACATGACCAGGCAGCTGTTCGATGACGTCGAGTGGTACGCGGGCACGTTCTCGCCGCTGATGGTGAAAGGCTCCCCGCCATTGCGGGATCTGGTGATCAGGTACATCTTCAGCGCTCGCGCTGCCTACCTGTCGGAGATGCCGCGCGAGGACATGCTGCGGGTCCTGGGGGAGATGTCCGAGCCGTTGCAGGTGGGCCTCGCCGGCCGGTGGCCGGTCACGCGCGCCCGGGCGATCGCCGGGCTCCCGCAGGTGCTGGACAAACTCGCCCTGCCTGGCAGCGCAAGGCCCGAGCCCGGGACGGCGGAAACCGGGGACGACACGGGCGATTCGTGACGACGGCCACACGGATCCCCGGGTTCGCCAGGCGGCCACGAAACCTGACCACCTGGCCACGATCCGTGTGCCGTGTCGTGCGAGCATTCGGGCATTTTCGGTATAAAAATGGACTCATGTCTAGTTCAGGCAAGGTCAGGCGGCGGCCCGGGACGGGCGCCGAAGCGATAACAGAGCGGAAGCTCGACGCCGGATGGGCGGCCGCGCCCGGGGTGCGCGTGCGCCAGGCGGTGCCCGCTGACATGGACGCGGTCCGCGAGCTGGCCACGCTGGCAGGCACGGCCCTTGATGACGTGCTGGCCGGCGCGGTTGCCTCCGGGGCCGCCGGGCTGGCGCTGCGGGCAGGGCTGAGCGGCGGCGTGAAAGGCTTCCACCAGCACCTCGCCGAGCGGCTCATCGCCTGCCCGGACGATCCGCTGCAGGCCTACCTGTCCGCCGCGCTGGTGCTGGTGGCCGATCACAGGGAGCACGGGGTGGTCGGCACCATCGTGGCCTACCCGCCGGCCAACCTCGTCCAGCTCCACCTTGACGGCGCCCGCCGCCGCGGCGTCACCGACCCGCGCGAGCTGACCAGGCTGATGGTGCTCGGCGCGGTCGGGCTGGCCAAGATCAAGGCGCTCGCGGTGGCGGAGCCCGCGCGGGGACGGAACACCGGCGGGTCGCTTCTCCTGCGGTGCAGGCAGGTGTTCTCCGCCTGCGGGTACGCCCTGCTGTACGGGCAGGTGCCGCCCACGCCCGGCCTGGACGCCTTCTACCGGCGCAACGGCTTCGAGGTGCTCGGCCGCGGGGAAGGGCTGGACCTGTGGCCGGTCTTCGGGATCCACTCACGCGTCGACACTGACCCGGGCGAGCGGTTCTTCATCCGCTACCTCTCCCAGTCCTGACGCGGCGGGCTTCTATCGTGAGCGCTATGCCAAGCTCCGCAGCGGACCGCATCGTCCGCGATACCCGCGAGGTACTCACGCTGGCCGGGCTGCCCGAGCCCCGTGAAGGCGACCGCACGGGCGGCTACCACGTCTTCGAGCGGGACGGGCGCGTCCACGTGAGCTGGGTTACCGACTCGCGCATCTACAACCAGGCGGCGGAGCTGGCCGGGACCCACCCGCACCACCCTGTGGCGCGGCTGGACCGGAGCATGGCCGCGATCATGCTCCGGGCCGTGGTCGACGTGCTGTACGCGGCGGGGTTCACGGTGGTCCTGCGGCCGGGGGGCCCGCACAGCAACCCGGAAGAGGAAATCGGGGAAGTCATCGTGCGGGCGGCGCCCGCCTTCAGGGCCTGGGCTGACGGCTGACTGATTTCTGGTGCGCGTCGCACGCCCGTTCCGGGACCTTCCGCGCCGAAAATGGGCTTATGACAGGTTCAGGCAAGGGGAAGCGGCAGGGACGGCCGGGCGCGGGCCCGGTCACCGAGCGGAAGCTCGACGCCGGGTGGGCGGCCGTGCCCGGGGTGCGCGTGCGCCAGGCGCTGGCCGCCGACATGGACGCGGTCCGCGAGCTGGCCCCGCTGGCGGGGGTGACGATCGACGACGAACTCGCCGACGCGGTCGCCGCGGGAACCGCCGGGCTGGCACTGCGGGCCGGGCTGGCCAGGGGCCGCGACGGCTTCAGCTGGCACCTGGCCCAGGAGGTCGCCGCCCACCCGGACCACCCGCTCATCGCGTACCTGTCCGCCGCGCTCGTGCTGGTGGCCGAGCACCGCGACCACGGGATAGTCGGCACGGTGGCCGCCTACCCCCCGCCGAACATCGCCCAGGCCCACCTTGAGGCCGTCGGCCCGGACGCCGGGCCGGACGTGCAGGAACTGCTGCTGCTTTCCTGCGCGGCCGGGCTGTCCAGGGTCAGGGCGCTCGCGGTAGCCGGGCCCATGCGGGGCCTGCACGTCGGCTCGGCGCTCCTGCTGCGATGCCGGCAGGTCTTCTTCGCCTGCGGGTACGCCGTCGTGTACGGGCAGATGCCGCCCACACCGGGCCTTGACGCGTTCTACCGCAGCTGCGGCTTCGAGGTCCTCGCCCCGGGGGAGAAGCTGGACCTCTGGCCGGTCTTCGGGGTCCACTCCCACATCGGCGCCGACCCCGGCGAGCGGTTCTTCATCCGCTACCGCCCTGGCGGCTGAGTACGCGGGAGCATCATCCGCCGCTGCTGGCCGGCCTGCGCAGTCCGCAGTCGGCGCCCATGGTCTGGCTGCGCCAGTGCCCGCACGCGGAGGGCTGCCGGTAGGCGTCGGCCTGGGCGCTGATCCGGGCTGCCTCATCGGGGTCCCCGGACCTTCGTGCGTCCACGGCGGCTTCGGCCAGCTCGAAGAACGCCTTGCGGTGCTGGGCGTCGCGGGTCATCTGCCCGGGGTCGGCGCGGTGGCGGGTGATGGCGTGGTCCGGGCCCGGGACGTCCACGTCGGGGTACCGGGCCGTGTAGTGGTCCTGGTTGGCCTGGACGTGCTCGCGGCCGGCGGCGGTGAGGCGCACGCACCATCCGTCCTCCTCGGTCTTGAACTCCTCGGCGTAGGGCGCGCTGCGGCGCTTAAGCCGCAGGATGGTGCTCCACGAGGGGCATTTCTCCCACTCGGCCAGAGACACGCGGCGGGTGGAGTGCCAGATGACGAGGCCGCCGTCTCCTGCGGCGTACAGTTCGGCGAGCGCGGCCCATGACCAGCGGGACAGCAGCCCGCGGGGGGGCCGGTCGGGCGGCGGTGCGCCTGTTCCGGCCCGGACGGCGGCGCGGCCTGTCCGCGTCAGCCGTACCCGGGCGCAGGCGTCGAGCTCGATGAGCCCGGCGTCCCGCAGCGCTTCGTAGTCGGCGCCGTCGGTGTCGCGGGGCCGGAGCCGGCCGCGGGCCCGGTCCGGGGTGAGCCATCGCCATACGCCGGCCGGGCGGGATTCGGGCCACAGGGTCTTGAAGTCGGTCTGGTGGTCGCGGGCGCGCTGCCGCTCGCGGGCCTCGGCGGCCTGGTCGGCGTCGAACGCCTTGCGGATCAGGTCACGCTGCCTCTGGGAAAGGCCAGCCCAGTCCCGGGCTGCTTTCCCGCCGCTCTTGGGGCTGGTCACTGATAGGCCTCGACCGGGGCGGCGAGCTGCAGCAGGACCTGGCGGGCGGCCTCGGCGTCGCCGCGGGCGCGGTGGCCGCCGCCGAGGCGGAGCCAGCGGCCGATCCGGAGCCACGTCGTCTGTGCCTCCATCAGGCAGTCCCACCGGCTGAAGGGCGGGAGCTGGTCCATCGGCAGGCCGGCGTGGGCGTGGGTCGCGCGGACGCGGGAGTGGTCGAAAACTGAGTTATAGGCCAAAATCCGGCGGCCGTCGACGGCGGCGAGGAAGTCCGGGACGACGTCGGCCCAGCGGGGCGCGGCGGCTAGCGCTTCGTCGCTGATGCCGTGCACGGCCCGGGCGCCGGGCTCGACCGGGACGCCGTCGGGGTTGACCAGGGTGTCGAGGAGGACCTGGCCGGTGGCTGCGTCGATGACGGCGATCTCGACCACGATGCCGTCCAGATCCGAGGTCTCGCAGTCGCAGACAACAGCGCGGCCGGGCTCGAGGTCGGCGCGGGCCTGGCGGATGACGTCGCCGACGGCGGTCGACAGGACGATGTTCCCGGCGTGCTTCGACGCGCCGCGGTGCGCGGCGAGCGCGGTGGCGACCTCGGCCTTGGCGGGGTGCCCGTCGGCGCGCTGTTCCCAGTCGATCTCCCACCGGTCGCCGGCGTTCCAGAAGTGGGGCCAGACCTCGACCTGCCAGTCGGCCGCGAGCCGGGCGCAGAACGCGCGGACGACGTCGGCCCGGGCGGCCGGGAGGCGGGTGAATTCACGCAGCGGCGAGACCTCCCCGGCCTTCACCGACCTCACTGCCTCCCAGTCCACTCCGGGGGTGAGAAGTGCGTCCTCGAGCGAGCCGACCGTGTACAGCGGGATATCGACCGTCTTGCGCCGGCCGACCGCGCGGGTGACGTACCGGGCCGGCGCAGCCCAGCCGGCGGCCACGACATAATCAAAGTCCAGCCTCCGGACCTCAAGGAACTCCGCCGCCTGGTCGGGGCCGAGCAGCTGCTCGCGGCGGACCCGCTCGGCCAGTTCCTCATCGCCCGCTAGCCGGGCGATGTCCGTGCGCGCCCACCGGTCGAACCGGCCCGGCTTGATGCCCTGCTCGGCAGCGACGCGCTTGAGGTCGCCGCGGTCCCATTCCAGCCAGCGGGCCGCGTCCGCGGTGGTGACAGAGTCCGCGAGCCAGGCCTGCCGCTCGCCGACGATCGCCGCGGCGATCGCGGTGCCGTCCTCGGTGGTGCCGAGGCGGCGCACGGCGGCGACGTCGTACAGCTCCCAGTCCTTGAAGTAATCGACGACATCGACGTGCCCCTGCCCGGCGAGCGTCACGATGTCGTCGCTGGTGACGTCCAGGCCGGTCAGCTCGGCCAGCAGGTCAGCGCACCGGTTGGCGCCCAGCGGCTGCGGGGGAATCTTCTCCCGCAGCTCGGCCACCTGGGCGGCGAGGCCTTCGGCGGCCGCCCGGGTCCAGAACCCGGCGCGGTCGGGGCCGGGGATGACGCCGTGGTCGCGGCCGCGCCGCCAGTCACCCGCGTCCAGCCCGAGACGGGTCACCATCTCGCCATCGGTGAGCAGCGCGCTCTCGTCCAGCGCGGCGGCAAGCTCTTCGCGGCGGGCGACCAGGTCGTCGACCGTCGCGCCTTTCCACCGGGGGGTCTTCAGGTCGTGCGGCGGCAGCACGTTCAGGACGGACGCTTTGTCGACCTGGGCGATGGTCCATCCGAGCGCGGCGGCGAGCTGCTTGTGGTCGTGGGCGGTGGTCCTGCGCGCGGGGGAGGCGTCAGTGCCGGGCGCTTCGGTGGTCATGGTGTGCCGGTTCCCTTCCTGGGGCGATAACGGCGGAATCACTTGCAGTCGTCCGGGCACGAGCTCGGCTCTTGCTGCCAGGCGTCGGGGTGGAGGCGGCGGGAGAGGGCGCCGCCGTCGGTGTGCTTGCGCAGGCACTCCGCGAGGTCGGCGAGCTTGGCGCCGGGCGGCGGGGGAGCTGGCTTGGCGGGGCGTCGGTTGCGGGGTGCGGGGCCGCGGCGGGGGATCGGGGTGCCGACGGCGTCGGCGTGGAGTTTCCTGGCCTCGGCGTCGATGACGTTGATTCCGGTCTCGGCTGGCGGGGCGAGGCGCGGTTCGTCCCAGTCGCCGGCGTCGCCGGGCGGCTGGATGACGTCGAGCGGGCCGGTGCGCAGGGTGGCGGCGCGGAAGGCGGCCAGTGCCGCGACGGCGTAGGCGCGGGCCGCGCGCTCGGCCCGGCTGGTGAGGTCGTCGGTGTGCGCGGCGGCGAGGTCGGCGCGCTGGCGGGCGGTGGCGGTCCACGTTTCGTGCCGGGCCCTGGCCTGGCCGGCGACCTCGGCGGGCAGGATCTCTGGCAGGTCCGGGACGGGGGCCGCCGCTTCCGCCTCGGCGGCCTGCCGGGCCGCGCGGGCGGCCTGCCACTGGTCGCGCAGCGCCTGGTAGAGGGCGCGGTGCGCGGCGAGGATCTCATCGGCCCGGGGCGGCCAGGGCGCAGCGTCGGCGCCGTCGGGGTGCGGGGCCTTGACGCCGGGGTGGGCGGCCGCGTTCTGGCCGTAGAAGGTGCGGTAGAACCAGCGCCCGCGGTCGGTGATCCGGTAGCCGCTCCGGTAGCCGTTCTCCTTGGCCGGGGCGACGGGCTCGGCCAGCGGCGGCACGTGCTTGTCGATCAGCGTGCTGTTGATCGCGCCCGAGGGGCGGCGGCGCACGTAGTCGCCGCGCAGGTCCGCCCGCCACAGGGAGACGAGTACTTCCCATGCCCATTCCGCCAGGGCCGCCGCCTTGGGGGTGACGGGCATCGCGAGCCCGGCCCGGGCGGCGGCGCGGCCCTCGCGGGTGAGCCTGACCGTCAGCATGTCCGCGTGCACCAAACCGAACGGGATCCGCCGTGAGCCCTCGATGATCAGCCCGCGGCTTTCCAGCGCCGCGATCGTCGACCCGTTGCCCTGGTTGTGCCAGCCGCGCAGGTCCAGGCGGAACTGCATCTCGGTAGTCCTGATCCCCGCCGGGACGCTGGCGAAGTCGATGGACCGCCACTCCGACGCCGGAGCGCGGTCGTACACGCCGGCGGCGGCGGATTTACCGCGGGCGGCCTCGGTCTCCTGGTCGAGCTCGTAGATCACGGCCAGGGTTCCCTGTTGTCTTTCATTCAGTTCCTGCCATGCCTCCAGGGCCTTGGATGCGGCCATCGGGCCTAGCTCCTCTCCTTACGGCCAGTCGGCTGAGTGCGCAGGCCGCCGCCCTGCGTGGCCAGCAGCCACCTGGTGCGGAGCGCGGCCGAAGCGCGGGCCTCGGCATCGCGGAGCTCTTCCTGCTGCCGGCCGGTGAGGCGGTGGCCGACCAGGAACAGGCCGCAGCCGGGGCACCGGACGCGGGCGGCACCGACGGGGCACGGGGCGTCGGCCTGGCAGCGGCGGCAGGTCATCGCGTCGTCCAGGGCCATCACGTCGGCGGGGCCGGGGGAGCAGGGAGCATGGCAGATCATGCAGGTGGCCTCGACGCGCTGGCTCCAGTCGATCCCGGTGCCGTCGGCCGACCGGACGTAGCTCATGCTCGACGGCGGGGAAGTGAACCCGCAGGCGGGGCACCTGATGTAGATGTCACCGGGGCCGGCGGGCGCTTCGGCGGTCATGGTGTACCGGTTCCCTTCCTGAGCGATAACGGCGGAATCACTTGCCGTCGCGCTCGCGGCCGCCGTTGCGCAACTGGTCGACCTGGGCGCGGAGCTGAGTGATCTCGGCGCGGGCTTCGTCGGCGGCGCGCTCGGCGCGCTCGGCGCGGGCCTCGGCGCGGTCGCGGGCGGCTACGACCTCAGAGTCCCGCTGGTCGAGGATCTGCCGTTCCCGGTCGGCGGCCGTCTGGAGGCGGGTCAGCTCGGCCGCGTGCGCCTCGGCGGCCCGGGCGGTGTCGGCGTCGTGCTGCTGGCGGACGCGGGTGAGTTCCTCACGGGCCTGGGCGAGCTCGGCGGCGTGCGCCTGGCGGACGCCGGCCAGTTCCTCGCGGGCCTCCGCGGTGCGGGCTTCGGCCGCAGCGGTGAGCTGGGTGGCCTGGTCCCGCGCCTGGGCGACCTCGCGGTCGGCAGCGGCCTGGAGCCGGGTCAGCTCGGCGGCGTGCGCCTCGCGGTCGGCGGCCAAACGGGCCTCGGCGGCGGCGGCGCGCTGCTCGGCCTTGCCTGCGGCTTCCTGGTGCGCGGCTGCCTGAGAGCGGGCCTGGTCCCGGTCGGCCTCCGCGCGTGCCACCGCAGCGTCGGCTTCTTCCCGGGCCGCCGCGATGGCCTGGTCGGCGCGGCGCTGCTCGGCCTCGACGGCGCTGTCCCGCTCTTCCCGGGCCTGGCGGATCGCGTCGTCGGCGCGCCGGGCCGCCTCGGCCACCACGCGCTCCTTCTCTTCCTCGGCCTGGCTGACCGCCGCGGCGGCTGCTTCCTCGGCGGCCGTGACGCGGCGCTCGGCGTCGGCGCGGGCGGCCTCGAGCTGCTCGGCGTACTCGGCGGTCGCGGCGGCGAGCTGGTCGGCTGACTGGCGGGCGCGGCGCTCGGCGTCCTCGGCGTGCCTGCCCATCTCCTCGGCTGCCTCGTTGGCCAGGTCGCGGGCCTCCTCGGCGGTGATGGCGCGGCGCTCGGCCGCAGTCGCGCGGCGCTCGGCCACCGCGACGCGCTCAGCGTGCTCGGCGCGCGCCGTCTGGACCTCGGCCTCGGCGGCGGTCGGGTCGCCGAGGCCCTTCATGACCGTGGACAGCTGCTTGCCGAGGGCCTCCTGCCGGTCGGCGAGCGCGCGGAGCTGGCGCAGCAGCTCAGTGCCGGCGGTCAGCGAGTAGGTGACGGGCTGGGCCTGCTGGACCTCGTTGACCACGTCGCCGCGTTCCTCGGCGTCCAGGCGCTGGCGCTCGCGCCACGCGGACAGCTTGTTGTGCTCTTCCAGCTCGCAGAACCCCGGCGGCCGGCCGGGCTTGTCCGCCGGTGCCGTCGGGTTCGTGCAGCCGGGGAACTTGCACGTGGCGGTCTTGGTCCCGCCGGGCTGGTCGGTCGTCATGCTCTTGCTCCTTGGCGCGGTTCCGCTGTCGCCGTCAGTCTATAGGTCTCATTTAGTTAGGTCAAGTGAGACTAAACTAATCAAACTAAACCTTACTAAAGTCGGGCCGGCAGGGAGTGTCAGAGGGTGCCGCTAGCGTGGCCCGTGTCAGTTCGCAGGGTCAGGAAGGGCCCCGGCCCCCGGGTGCGCAGCTTGGGGGGGCCCCGAAACCGGCAAGGTCCGGTTGGAGGAGGCAACCGCCAGCCAGCCCGTTCACGTATCTGTCGGATCGCAGGTCAGGACTCCGCGCTCCGACAGGTGCACTGCAAACTGACAGCCCGAGCGTGACCGAACCCCCGGTCTGCGCCGGACGTGCGGGCGAGGACAAGGAACATGGAGGTGGCCGGTTGTCATGACTGGAAACGAGGTCCTGCAGGCGGAGGCGGCAGCAGACGCCGGGGTCGAGGAGCTGGTGACTGCGATACGCAGCGTCGTGCCCAGCTTGGACGACCTGGACGACCTGGCGTCGGCTGAGCCCCCGGTCGTGGGGCAGAAGGTGGCCGAAGCCCAGGCCCAGGCCAACGAGCTGGCCGCCGCGGTGCTCAGCGCTCACCCCGCCCGGCACGGGGCAGCCCTGGCCACCGCGCTGCGCTTCCTCAACTGGGCGGCCGGCTTCGACTTCGACGGCTCCCCGCCGCCCCGTCCCCCCGCGCGCCTGGCAAAGGCTGCGGTGGTACTGGTGCGCCTCGCCGGCGGGATAAGGGACATGAGCAGCGTGCTGGCTGAGGCAGACGCACTCGAGGCGGCCGCCCTCGGCGGGCAGGCGGCGCTGAGCGGCATGCGCCCCGACGCGCCCGCGCTGGTGTACCTCGTTGCGCACACCGGGTTCGGCGCCGTCAAGGTGGGCGTGAGCGAGCCCGCCGGCTCGCGTATCGCTCACCACCGCCGGCAAGGCTGGCAGCTGGTGGCCGCTTTCCTGGTGACCGCCAGGGCCGCGGCGTCGATCGAGGCGGACATCCTGAACGGCTGGCGACGGGCGGGCCTGCGGTCAGTTCTCGGCGCGGCCCAGATGCCGCAAGGCGGCTGGACGGAGACGGCGGCCGCAGATGGCATCGACCTGGCGGCGACGGTGGGGCGCGCTTGCGAGCTGGCGCTGGCCCCCGAGGCCCGGCCGCATCCCGTCTCGCCCTGGGGACAGCCGACGGAATCGGCCTCAACGACCTGGCCGCCGGCATGACCGGGGCCGTTGCCGGCGACTCCAGGCACGCCCGCTCAGCGCGCATCGTCCGCGATGTCCGGAAGGTGCTCGCGCTGGCGGGCCTGCCCGAGGCCCGCGGGGGAGAGCCGGGCGGCTACTCGGTCGTCACGCGTGACGACGGCCGGGTCTACGTGGGATGGATGACCGACGGCACCCTCTACAACCAGGCCTTCGAGATCGAGGCGGCACACCCGCAGCATCCGCTGGCCAGGCTCGACCGGAGCGTGACCGCGGCCATGGAGCGCGCCGTGGCGGACGTGCTGTACGCGGCGGGGTTCACCGTCGTCCTGCGGCCGGGAGTCCAGAACGGCAACCCGGACAACGCAAGCGACCCGGAGGTCATCGTGGCCGCCGGCCCGGAGTTCAGGGCCTGGGCGGACAGCTGAGGCCTCTCAGCCGCGCTTATTCCGGGTCTGGGTCTTCTACCAGGGCCGGGATGTCGCGGTGGCCGTGCAGCACGCGCCAGACGTCAACGTGGTCTGCCCGCTCGACGTAGAAGATCACGTAGGGGAAGCGCGGCAGCGACCAGCTGCGGAGTCCGGGCACCTGCAGCTCGGCTGCGTACCGAGCCGACCCGATGCCGGGATGCCGGCCGAGGATGGCGTACGCGTCTTCGAGCGCGTCGACGAAGGCGAGCGCGGCCTGCCGCGCGTCCTTCTTGAGGTAGTACCCGATGGCGTCCTCGACGTCCTGGATAGCCAGGGTCCGGGGAACGACGGGCTTGGGGTTCACTCCCCGCTGCGGATGCTGGCGCGGAGCCCGGCGAAGTACGAGGCGTCCGCGGGGCCTGCCGGGGCTGACCGGGCGCCCTCCATCAGGAGGTCTCGCAGCTGCTGCCTGTCCTGGGCTCTGCGGATCAGGTCGCGCACGTACTCGCTGCTCGTGGAGTAGCCCTTCTCAGCGGCCTGCTGCTCGACGAACTCCTTCATCGAGTCGGGCAGCGAGATGTTCATAGTGCTCATAACCCCAGCGTAGCGGCTTGGCAAAAATTGCCAAGCCGTGCGCCTGGCGGATCCGGCGATCGCCAGCGTGATCGGGACGGCTGCTCTTATTGTCTGGCGGTTGTCACCGGATCCGCTCGATTGTCGGCGGCCGCCGATATGGTGGTCTTGGCCGCTCACGCCGGCCCGAATCCGAGCTCACGGCACCTGCGCTGCCGTCGGCAAGGAGGACAAGGTTTCGGCTCCGCCCCAGCGTGCACGTGATGCATCTTCCCCTTGGCCACGTCCACGGCGGGATGCGCAGGGTTCCCCGGCAAAGGATGAGGACCATGTCTCACACCAAGGCCAAGCGCGCTGCTCAGCAACGGCAGGCGGCGACGGGAGAGCCCTACGCGCGGGCACGCCGGATCGCGTCCAGCCAAGCGGCCGGCGTCGAGAAGGCCGGCCAGCTGCCGATCGTTCACGCCTTCCCCGGCGTTGACGATGACGTAGTGTGCGGCCACTACGACCGGCACGCCGACGACAGGGTGTCGTTGGACTGGGACGAAGTCACGTGCGGAGACTGCCACCAGACCCGCATGGAACGCGAGCGGCTGGCCGGCGAGCTCGCCGAGGCGCACGCCGGGCTTGCCCGCCAGTTCGCCGCCGACACCGGCACCAAGGAGGAGCCGGAACAGGCGTTCTCGCGGGTGCGGGCCGAGGCCCGCCAGCTTGCCCTCGTCGATTACGGCTATGCGGCCACGATCGCCGAGCAGCTGGCCGACGTCCGCCGCCGGTACCTCGCCGAGCGGGAGCACAACGCCGGGCAAGCCCTTGCCAGCTACCGCTGCAACTACGTCGCGGTCAGCAGCGGGACCGCCCGCGAACCCGGCCTGGACGTCCAGGGCGACCCCTTCGGCGGGCATGAGTTCGAGTACGAGAGCACCACCGACTTGTTCCGCTGCACCGAGTGCCGGCAGTACGAGATCGTCGCCCGGAAGGACGCCCCGGATGACCTTCCGATCTCCCCGTGCCCGGGCTGGAGAGTCGAAGGCGACCCCTACCGGGCCTACCTGCTGGTCGCCGACAACCCGGAGGTGCCGGAAGGCGGGTACGGGGCGGCCCTGGCCAGCAAGATCGGGGCAACCGGCCTCGGACGGACGCCTCGGTACTCCTGGGGGGACGGGCGGCTGCTGGTCCAGTCGGCGCCCAGCGTTGTTGACGACCTGGCCTGGCGGATCCGGGGAATCCGGTTCGACGTCGACGGCCGGGAGGTGCCCGCCGTTTCCTCGGTCGAGCGCATCTCCGTGGAGGCCGCCCAGGACATCCTCGCGGAGAATTACGCGGCCTTCGTCGCCAGGTGGGGCGAGCCCGCGTGACCCGCCAGGGCTGCGGCTGGCGCCTGTCGTCCGGTTCGAGCAGCGCGGCATCCCGGGCCCGGCACCGGTGGGGATCGTTCTCAGAGCCAGCGGAGGTCCGAGATCAGCGCGCCTTCAGCCACGGCCAGTTTCACGAAGTTCGGCACGGTCGGCGCAGCGTTGTACCGCGCCAGGTTGTACTTGCACCGCTCGGCGTCCTTCATGATCGACAGCGCATGCCAGGCCGCCAGCATCCAGCCGGCCAGGACAGCCATCTCCTTGGGGTTCATCCCGCACGCTCCTTAGCTCAATCAACCGTTGTTACGCAGGGTACCGAGGGGGCACCTGAATTCCGCCCGCCGCAAACGGGGGATGTATCTTTGCCGGGTGCCACGTTCAAAAGAGCCGAGTGCGGCCGCGCGGCAGCTGGTCCGGGAACTGGCCGCGCGCGGCGTGACCGTCGGCTACCGCGCGATCGAGGACTGGGCGGCCCGCGGCCTCGCGCCGGCGCCCGTCAGGCGCTCGCTCGGCCGGGGGAGGGGGACGGCGAGCGAGTACCCGGCCGGTGCCGCCGACCAGTACGCCGCGGTGGCCTCGGTCATGCGCCCGGGCCTGCCCTGGCAGGTCAGCGTCCTGAAGCTTCTCGCGCGCGGGCACCTGCCCGTGAACCACGACCTGGTGCGACAGGCGCTTGGCGAAATGCTGGCACCCGACCCGGCCGAACCCGGCGCCGATGCCCTCGACCACGCCGAGCGGCTGGCAGCCCGGACGGCGGGCACCCCCGCGGGCCGGTCGTTCCTGCGCGCGTTCAAGCGCAACCTGCACCGCTCCGCAGCGCTCCTCGAACCCGGCGCCGAGGTCGGCTCCGTGGCGGCAGGCGCCCTGGCCACCCTGGTCCTGGCTGCGGCCGGCGAGCCGGCCTGGAGCACGGAGGCCCTGGCCGAGATGATGGCGGCGCTCGGCTTCCCCGTCGCGGAGATGACGGACGAGGACCGACAGGAGCTGGCCCGGTTCGCCGGCATCTTCGTGACCGAGGTCTCCTCGGTACCTCTCCTTGCCGCCGCCGCCGGCCAGGTCCCGCTGAGCCGGATCATGCTGACGGTGCCGCTCGCGCGCAAGACCGTCACGGAGCCGCTGCGCGATCCCGGGCGGGGCCTTCCCCCGCTGAACGAGGACGTCAGCGACGTGCTCACCGTTTACGTGGCCCTGATGCTCATCCGGATCGAGGATCTCGGCGGCGACAAGGCGATGGCCGAGCTTGCCGGCCGCGCGAGAAGCCCTGCGGAACTGCCCCCCGGCCGTGACCTGCAGCCGTGATCGCCGCGCCGGCGCCGGCTGGCCGGCGGGAATCCCCGAGACCGCACTGTCGCCCGCCAGGACCCGGCAGAAGGTACTCGTCTGGCGGCCGGCCGGTCAGCAGGCAGGTGAGCAGCATGAACCGCACGAAGGGCGAACGCGGGTCGCTGCCGCTGAGCAGCACTGACCACAGCACGACGGCAGCCGCGACCATCGCGGCCACGACGGCGGCCAGCGCGACGGCAGCCGCCGGCCCGTGCAGCGCGTAGCCGGCCGCGCCTCCGGAGGCGCACCATCCGCAGGCTGACACGGCCCGGCGGGCGGGTGCGGCGCGCGTGCTCCTGCCGGCCGACGCAGGGCTGGCCGGCCCGGTTCCTGTCTCGATCACGCTTTCCAGCCTTGCGGCCTCCAGGACCGTTGGGTACGCCGCGAAATACCGTGAAACAGCAGGTCATAAGGTTGACAGCCGTGTGACGGGCACGAGGTTCCGCGAGTTCCAGCGCGGAAAGAGGAGACAGCGGTAGGTTCCGTGAGACAAACCGAGACAGAAAGCTGGAACACGGTGGCGCGAACAATCCCGATGCCCTCCAAGGAGGACCTGCCCGACGGCCCGCGCCGGGAGTTCGTCGCCGAACTGCGCCGCTACTACCGGCCCGCCCGCCCGCCCGTCACTTCGCGAGATCAGCCAGGCGGTCGCGAAGCACCCGGACCCCAGGGTCCACGAGATCACCGCGAGCGCGGAGACCGTCCGCCGCATGATCACGGGGAAAGTCCTGCCCGCCGACCGGGACCGCGTGTACGCAGTCTTCCGCGCGCTCTGCGACCTGGCGGAGATCGACCCGGACGCCCAGCAAGACCACCACGGCGACTACGACTCCCGCTACGATCCTCCTCCCGAGACCAACTGGCAGTGCGTCCAGCGGCTGTGGGATGCCGCCCTGGAGGAAGAGGCCGACGCCCCGCCCCTTCCCCGGCCGGCCCCGCCGCCTCCGCCGGCGCCGGCCCCGCGAGCCCGGCCCGCCAATGAGGACCCGTGGGCAAATGACAGCGGTTACACAGACGAACCGCCCTTCTGAGGGCGCCGCCGCCGGGTGCGGTGGCCGCCTGGCAGTCTGCCTGGCTTGACACGCTGCGCCGGGTGGCGGAAAGACTGCCCGGTGACCCCGGCTGACCAGCACGCGCCGTACCCTGACCGCCAGGACCGCTATTCCGTAGCTGCCTGCGGGGCGATCTGCTCGGCGAGCGCGGCGAGCCTGACGGCTTCGGGGTCCGGGTACGGGAGGTCCAGGGCCGGTGCGACGGCGCGGCGCAGTGTGCCGGCGATCTCGGCCAGCACGCTCTCGTGGGGCATCCGCCCGGAGGAGAGTTCTCGCCAGCGCCGGGGAGTGTCCCAGTCGGGCCACGCCGCGGCGGCGACCTGCGCTGCGAGTTCCTGGCACCGGGCTGATACCGCGTCCAGTTCCTCCGCGGCGAGCGGGTTGATGCGCCCCAGGTGCGCGGTGCTCTCGCCGATCGCGGCCAGGCGCTCGCTCTCGATCGCCACCGAGGCCTGGCGGGCTAGCGGGGTCAGCCGGCGCAGCAGCTCGGCCAGTACGTCAAGCCAGCGCTGCTGGCGCTCGGCCAGCGTCGGGTCGGTGCCGAGCGCAGCGGCGACAGCATCGACGGCGCCGGCTGCCCGCTGGCGAGCCCGGGTGACCGCCGGGATGCCGTCGGCGGGCACCCGGTCAGCCAGCGCGCGCAGCTCCGCGGCAGCCTTCACGGCGTCCCCTTCTCTGGGATCCGTGCTCACAGGGTCTCGAACTGCCCGGATGCCGGGTCGAAGAGGACGCCGGGCTGGTCCTGGGAGACCGGGGTGACGGCCAGGTAACCGGCCGCGCCCGTCGCGATGAGGACCGCCTCGGCGAGGCGCCTGGCGTGGGCGGAGTCGAGTCCGCTGGTGACCTCCGTGTAGAGGTTGACGGGCTGGCCATGGGCAGCGAAGGACGCGGCGAGGTTGAGGAACTTGAGCTCGGCGCCGGACGGGTACAGCTCGTGGTCGTCGGCGAGTTCGCGCCAGTCGGTTACCTGTGCGCAGTGCACCAGCCCGTAGGCGAGGGTGCGGACGTGGTCGATCCGGACGTGCTGCCTGAACCGGGGGGCCTGGGGCATCTCCGTGAACAGGAGAAGGTGGACGGCCGCCTTGACGCTGGGGTTGCCGTCGGCGCGGGCGCCGGCGAGGAGCAGTTCGCGTAGTTCAGCCGGGGTGGGTTGAGAGGTCATCGGGAGGTGCCTTCCTGTGCGGTGGTGTCGTCGGCCAGGACGGGGTGCTGGCCGGCGGGCAGTCCGGTCGGCTGGAGGTCGCTGCCGGGCTTGAGTTCGGGGACGTACGTGCAGGCGGGGCGCAGGTCCGGGTGGTCACGCGAGGGACGAGGACTGTGCGGGAGCGACACGGGAACGCCTGACCTGGCCTCGCTGAGTCAGCTGCCCGGCTGCTCGGCCTGGCCGGGGCTGATTCCGAGCCGGCCCAGCGCCGGGAGCACCGACGGGTCCTCGGCGGCCAGGGCACGGAGCCCGGCCTGCAGCGCGCCGAGCTGCCGGCGGAGCTCGGCCGTGGTGTCCTGCTCGCGCTGCAGGGCGGTCTTCGCCTCCTCGGGGGTGGCCGGGCGGGCGGTGATCGCGATGTCCGCGCGCCACACCTGGTTGTCGTCCAGCCGCCGCAGGTACACCGGCCCGGCGCCCGGTTCCCAGTCCAGCTCGGCGGCGAGCTCGACGTCGCCGACCCCGGCGACGTCGAATACCCCTTCGGTCTCGAGCCAGCGCTCGATCCTGAGCAGCAGCACGCCGGCGAGCATCTCCGCGTCGCTGACTCTCCTGGTCGTCACCGTGGCCTCCTGTCTGCCGATTCCGGCGCTATCAGCTTCGCGGGCCCGCGAAGAGGGCGTCGTTCCTGGCGCGCATCGCCGCCAGCGCGGGGGAGTCGGCGATCGTCAGGTACTCGCCCATGCCGGCGCCGATCGCGACGGCTTCCACCAGGCGCCGGGCGTGGGCGGTGCCGAGGCCGCTGGCGTGCTCGCGGAGGTCGACGGGCCGGCCGGCCGCGTAGCTCGCGGCGACCTCGGTCATCCGGAGGTCGCCGCCGGTGAAGCGGACCGTGTTGCTGGTGAGCAGCTTGTCCCAGTCGCGGACGACCCCGATCAGCGGCTCGGTCTCGTCGGCCGCGTAGCCGGTTTCGATGTCGACGTGCTTCGCGAAGTCGCGGCGGCCGGGCAGCTCGGTGTACGTGAGCAGGTGCATGGCCGCGTACATGCTGTAGGAGCCGACGACGCGCGCCCACTCGTTGAGGAGCGCGGTCATCTCCTCAGTCGTGTACGTCTCCGGCTTGCGCTTCTCGGGGGGCGTGGTGCTGGCCATCGCGGGGGTTCCCTTCGCGTGATTCTTCTGTGTTCGGATTCGGTCGGTGTCGTGGTGATCTAAGCGCTTGAGACGCGGTAGGCGCCGCTCGCCCTGGACGCTAGGTGCGGCAGCCGCCGGGCGCGGGGAGCTGGCCGCGGCTGTGCTGAGGAACATCATCGCGCTTCCTGCCCTGGGCCTCTCGCAGAAAAGGCGCGTCCTGTTCAGCGTGCGCTGCCGCCCGGTCAGGCCAGGGCCGTGCACGCGGACAGGACGCCTTCCCAGAGCGGGGTACGGCGCACCTGGTAGCGAAGCGCGTTTCTCGCCCCGCCGCTGCGGGCGACCTCGGCAACCAGGCCGCCGTCGCAGAGCCGGCGCATCACCGGCCTCACCACGCTGTCGACAAGCCCGGTGTCCGCTGCGACCATGCGGGCGGTCACGCCGGCGTCTGCAGCGCCAGACAGGCGGTCCACCGCGATGACCACGTCAGCGAAGAAACGGCTGCCGAATAGCGCCGCTGAGCGGAGCCGCGCGGACTCGCGGCGTCGCCGCTGCTCTCGCGTCATGCGGTCCGTGTCATGCACTTCGGCAGCACGCAGGATTTCGCCCCACGCGCCTTCGGTCTCGGTGCCGTCGAAGACGGCGCAGGCAGGAGCGTGCCTCATGTCGTTGTCCACCGGCAGCCGTCACTCCCACCAGGGCCCGGCGGCCCTGACCGGCCCTGGACGAAAGTTATCTCCAGCATGTTCCTGCCCTCATGGTCAAGGGGCGGCCGAAGCCGCCCGGACGGGTCGTCACCTGTCTGTCACGCAGTCCGGCGTCCCGCAAAGGTTGCCGGCCACGGCGTCCAGGACGTCGTAAACGGCGTCGGCCCTGGGGATTCCAGGGGAGCGCTGGGCTGCCGCGTACAGGCGGGTCACGTCGCACAGGAGCGCGAACAGCCGGTCGTCGGGGGTCTCGTAGCCGAAGGCCTCGTAGCTGGCTGCGAGCCCGGTGATTGGCGCGGGGTCCAGCTCGGGCGCCAGGTCGTTGGTTTCGTCAGTGCTGGGAGAGGGGGTCATCGGGTGTTCCTCCTGGCCGAGTCGCGGGCTGCGGTCTCGCCGGGCGCCTCGGCGGCGGCCCAGGGGGCGTGCGCGCGGTACAGGACTCGTGCGCCGTCCGGGTCATCGTCGTGCTCCGCGATGTAGGCCTCCGCGTCGTCCAGCGACATGAGCATGAGCCAGCCGGGATTGTCGTAGTCCCTGACGATGCCCATTGCCAGTCCGGTGTCGCCGGCCATGAGGTCGGCTTCCTTCTCGGCGTCTCGGTAGCCCCGCTCGCTGTCCCTGTAGCCACGGGGCTTGTACCATGGCGCGCCGCCGTCCGGGCCGGTCTCGCGGCTGCTCACCGCCACCACCGGCCAGTCCGCTCAAGGCGCCCGCAGACGGCATCCCGGAGCTCGGCCAGCGTGCGCCGCTCAAGATCGGCCACCTTGGTGCCAGGCCGGTCGGCGAAGCCGTACAGGACGGCGGTCCACTCGCGGCCGGTACGGCAGCAGTAGCCCACCGTGGCGTCAAGGCCGGCGTCCTGCGCGCGGATCACAGTCTCGCCTTCGGCGATGGACGGAAATGTCAGCACGATCACGGTCAGCCCTCCTCCGGCCCGTTGCCCGCCGCCGGGAGGCTGGCGAGCATGCGGCGCCGTTCCGCCTCAACCTTCTGCGGGTCAATCCCGGCCCAGTCGGCGAGCAGCTGCTCGGTGCCGCGCTGCTCGTGGACCCAGCCCCGGGTGGTTAGCGTGTACTCGCGGCCCATGCCGCACCAGCAGCAGGTGCCCTGCTCTTGGATGTTGTCGTCGGCGTCACGCGCCGCGCCGTGCCAGTGCAGGCAGTGGGTTTCCCAGTAGTTCGCGCCGCCGGTATCGGATGCGGAGATCGGCCGGCAGGGGTCCGTCCGGTTCTCCCGGCGGCGCTCGCGGCAGTCCGGGTCCGTCGGCCGGATGTCGCTCAGGTCCTCGCGGTAGGTCATGAGCTGGATGCCCTGGCCCTGGAGCCAGTCGATGAACTCGCCGATCACCTGCGTCTGCTCTGCGGCGGCGGTCAGCCGCTCGCACTCGGGGTACTCGCTCACGATTCCGTTGTCCTTCCGTCTGTCGGGACTGTTTTTGCTGTTCAGGTGCGTACGTGGCAGTAGGAGCAGGCGGCGCAGTCCGTGCGGTAGCCGTCGCTGGCGTGCGTCCGAGTGGCCCACGGGGACGAGCAGCCCGGGCAGGCGGCCAGGTCGGCTTCGGTGGCCCGGTTGCCCGGCTCGGTGCGCACGCGGATGACGCAGAACTGGGTGCCGTCGTGCCAGGGCAGGAAGCTGGCCTGGCGGTGGCCGCGGTTGAGGGCGGGGTCCAGGGCGGCGGTGACCAGCGAGACCTCGTAGCGGCTGCCGTCGCGGGCCAGGGTGTAGTCGGCGGTGACGACGGGAGGCAGGGCCAGCGGGACGGCGAGGCGCCTGAGGGTGCCCGGGGTGGCGGTCTCCTGGGTGGCCGTCGGCCTGGCCGGGTGCCAGTCGAAGGTGAACGGCCGGGACCAGTCGGGTTGCATGGCCGGGTCGCTGTAGCGGTCCACGGGTCAGCCTCTGTCCGGGGCCGGGACGAGTACCTGGAGCGCGAGGGCTGGTTCGTGATCTAGCGCGCTCTTGACCACGTTGAGCGCGCCGCGCACGCCGGCCTCCGTTCCGCCGCGCTCGCGGGCCGCGCGCACCGCTTCGTCACTGGTGACCACGCCGGCCAGGACGCCGGCGACCAGCTCGTAGTAGCCCGTGACGGTGACCGTCGCGACCCGCACGGTCCAGGCCGGGTACGCGCACAGGTGGTCCATCCACTCGAGCATCCTGGCGGCGTCCCGGGACCAGGGGAGGTGCGGCTGGGCGCGGAGCTTGCCCGCGGCCGCGGCGACGTCGTCGCGGACCTCGCCCGCGAGCTGCCCGTGGAGTTCGGCCATCGGCCGGCCGATGGCCTCGTCCCACAGCGTCATGCAGTCCGGGTGGTAGAGGTGCGGGGCGGCGACCTGGGTGTTACTGACCCAGATGTCATAGCGCGGAGACTGCTGGGCCTCGATCCACCGGGCACCCCGCAGCCGGGACGGCGTGCCGCCGGTCATGACCAGCC
>Ga0302314_10005215_pt1 | contig 23733 bp, 25 predicted proteins | sample III_Palsa_N2_3_FD_200533 | JGI IMG/M metagenome (GOLD analysis project Ga0302314, IMG submission 200533) | Peat permafrost microbial communities from Stordalen Mire near Abisko, Sweden - III_Palsa_N2_3 | ecosystem: Environmental > Terrestrial > Soil > Palsa > Peat permafrost | place: Sweden... | reverse complement strand
CGCACTGTCCCAACCCTCCTTCGATGCCATGACACAGCGCTACATCCCACCGGCCGCGCAGGGACGGGCATTTGCCCGGTTCGCCACCCGACAGCAATTGATCTGGGTACTGGGCGCGCTGATCCCGGTCGTCATCAATTTCCACCTGAGTCAGGGCGACGCCGTGATGGCGGTGCTGGCCGCCATCGGTGGCCTGACCTATGTCACCGGTCGGCGGGCCTTGCGGGCCCCGCGGGCGGCGCACCGCCCACAAGTGAGCTGACGCTCAGCCCAGTCGGCGCTCGAGCTCGTTGACCGCGTCGGTCAACGCCTGGGGCAGGTGATCGCCGAACTGGGCGAAGTGCTCCCGGATGGAAGGGACTTCGGCCTTCCACTCTTCGGTGTTGACCTGCAGCAGCGCGTCCATGTCTTCCTTCGTCACCGACAGGCCCTCGATGTCGATGGCGTCGGGGCTGGGCACGTAGCCGATGGGGGTGTCGGTGGCGTCGGCCTTGCCGGTGACCCGGTTGAAGACCCACTCGAGCACGCGGGAGTTGTCCCCGTAGCCCGGCCACAGCCACTTGCCGTCCTCGTCCTTGCGGAACCAGTTGACGTAGAAGATCTTGGGGAGCAGCTCGCGGTCGGGCGCGTTGCGACCGATGCTCAGCCAGTGGGCGAAGTAGTCGGCCATGTTGTACCCGCAGAACGGCAGCATGGCGAAGGGGTCCCGGCGGAGGTTGCCGACGGCACCGGCGGCGGCGGCAGTGGTCTCCGAAGCCATGATGGAGCCGAGGAACACCCCGTGGTCCCAGTCGTGCGACTGGAACACCAGCGGCACCACCGAGGCGCGGCGGCCACCGAAGAGGATGGCCGAGATCGGCACACCGGCCGGGTCCTCCCACTCGGGGGCGATCGCCGGGTCCTGGCTGGCCGGCGTGGTGAAGCGGGCGTTCGGGTGGGCGGCGGGCGTGTCCGACTCGGGCGTCCAGTCGTTGCCCTTCCAGTCGATGAGGTGCGCCGGCTTCTCGTCGGTCATGCCTTCCCACCACACGTCGCCGTCATCGGTGAGGGCGGTGTTGGTGAAGATGGCGTTGCCGTCGAGCGTCAGCATGGCGTTGGGATTGGTGTGGTTGTTGGTGCCGGGGGCCACACCGAAGAAGCCGGCTTCGGGGTTGATGGCGTAGAGGCGGCCGTCGGCGCCGAATTTCATCCAGCAGATGTCGTCGCCGACCGTCTCGACCTTCCAGCCTTCGAGCGACGGGATGAGCATGGCCAGGTTGGTTTTGCCGCAGGCGGAGGGGAAGGCACCCGTCACGTAACGGGTCTCGCCCTCGGGCGACGTCAGCTTCAGGATCAGCATGTGCTCAGCGAGCCAGCCGGCGTCGCGGGCCATGACCGAGGCGATGCGCAGGGCGAAGCACTTCTTGCCCAGCAGTGCGTTGCCGCCGTAACCCGAGCCGTACGAGATGATCTCCCGCGTCTCGGGGAAGTGCACGATGTACTTGTTCTCGGCGTCGCAGGGCCACGGGACGTCGGCCTGGCCATCACTGAGCGGCGCGCCCACCGAGTGCAGGCAGGGGACGAAGTCACCGTCGGCGCCCAGGACCTCGAGGGCACCGGCACCCATGCGGGTCATGATGCGCATCGACACGGCCACATAGGGGGAGTCGGTCAGTTCGACGCCGATGTGCGCGATTTCCGAACCGAGGGGGCCCATGGAGAAGGGGACCACGTACATGGTGCGGCCACGCATGCAACCGGCGAACAGGCCCTTGAGGAAGGTCCGCATTTCGGCGGGGTCACGCCAGTTGTTGGTCGGGCCGGCATCGATCTCCTCGGCGGAGCAGATGTAGGTCCGGTCCTCGACCCGGGCCACATCGCCCGGATCGGAGTGCGCCCAATAGGAGTTGGGACGCTTGGCGTCGGAGAGTTTGGTGAATGTGCCGGCGTCGACGAGCGACTGGCAGAGGCGGTCGTACTCGTCAGCCGAGCCGTCGCACCATTCGATTCGGTCGGGTGTCGTCAATGCGGCGACCTCTTCGACCCAAGCGAGGAGTTTGGCGTTCGTGGTGGGGGGCATATTCGCTTGCTCTACTCCTTCGTCCGACCGGTATCGGTGGCGTCCAATGGTAGGCATGTGCCGTGGGTTCCCCCAAACTTGGGCACACGTCGTCTCGTGGTGAAGACGAGACAATGGAGCGTATCCGCCAGGCGCTCGGAGGTGGAATCGAGGCGTTCGGGTTGCGCGATGACGCTGGTCAGCTGGAGGCGGCGGCGGCCGGGTCGCTGGTCGTCTCGGTGGACAGCGTGGTGGACGGTGTCCACTTCGATCGGGCCCTGTGCAGCCCGGACGACATCGGTTGGAAGGCCCTGATGGGAGCGTTGAGCGATCTGGCCGCCATGGGAGCTCGGCCCGTGGGGGCCCTGGTGGCTCTGTGCGTGCCATCGGGCGCTGGCGATGGTGCAACGGCGGTGGGAGTGATGGAAGGCGTGGCGTCGGCCAGCCGGGCCACCGGGTGTCCGATCGTGGGGGGTGACCTCTCTTCGAGCGGTGAGCTCATGGTGTCGGTGACCGTGATCGGTGACGCCGACGGTGCGCCGGTCCGCCGTTCCGGGGCCCGGGAGGGTGATGTCGTGTTGGTGACCGGGGCCTGTGGTGGTTCGGCCGCTGGTCTACGGGTGTTGCGCTCCGGGGGTGCGGTTGGTGGTCTGGGTGAGGCGTACCGGCGCCCGGTGGCTCGTCTGGGTGCGGGTGTGGCGGCGAGGCAGGCCGGTGCCAGCGCCATGATCGACGTCTCGGATGGGTTCGCACTCGACCTGCACCGACTGGCCGACGCATCTGGAGTGGGCTTCGAACTCAGCGAAATCCCAGTTGCGCAGGGCGCGACGCTGGATGAGGCGATGGGTGGCGGTGAGGACTACGAGTTGGTGATCACGATGGAACCGGGCCGGGTCGAGGGCTTCTTGGCTCGCTGTCGGGACGTGACCAATTTCCCCCCGTTTGCCATCGGTACTGTCACGAAAAATGCAACAATTCGGACGCTAAACGGCGACGAATTGGCGCGAAATGGCTGGCAGCACTGCATAGGGTGAATTGTGAACGGCGCGAAAACCTTCGGAATTCAATTACCTCGTCGGATTGGCGCACTGTAAGATCAGGGCACGGGTCATTCGCCTTTGCTGTGGCGGAATAGGAAGGAAAAGGTGAACGTGAAGCTGCGACTCACGATGCTCTTCAGTGCATCACTTGCCGTGGTCTGCGCCATGTTGGGACTCGTGTTCACGTCCGCGGCCGGCGCTGATTCTGGCTCTACGTCTCCGGTGGTTCCGCTCAACACCTCATGCGTCGTGACCACCCTCATTACCTTGGCCCCTACCGGCGACGCAGTTGTCAGCAGCTCTCTCACCGAACCCTGCGCCTTCGCTTCGGGATCAACGACCACCGAGACCTACTCGGGCAGTCCCATTGAATCGAAGACCGCACCGTCAGACGGACTCATCACGCTGAACGCCGCCGCCAAGGACGACCCCCTCCTTTCGATAGACGGTGGATCATTCCTTCCGGCCATCTTCGGGGTCAACACCGTGGTGGCGACGGGTGTCAACCCGGCCGGTGGTACCAACACGGCGACCTTCCTGATCGACATCGTGCAGGGGTCACTATCGAACGCCAACAGTGGCAGCAGCTCGAGTGGCGGCGGTAGCGGCACGTTGACCGGGACGAACACCGGCAAATCGACCGGCACGGTTGGATTGGCCTTCACCGGAGCGAATCTGGCGGCGCTCATTGCTGCCGCTCTGTTCATGCTCTTGCTTGGTGCGTCCGTCGTGATCTACGCCCGCCGCAAGGCCATGGCGCAGCAGCTGGAATACGCAGTGAGCCACCCGGACCAACAGCGGCCGCTTGCCATTTCCGACATGCCGGACACCAACTGGGAGATGAAGAACATCTGGTAGATCCGCTCGGAGCGCCGGAAGGGGCGGCTCCAGTTTCGGCGAATCTCCAGTTTCGGCAGACAGACGCCGGCAAGGCGGCGGGCCGGGGATTGGTACTGCACAGCGGCGCGGCCAGCAGGGCCGCCGCCGGGAAACCGGGACAGAATTAGCTGGCGGTAGGGGTGTAGTTGCGGCGCACCGGCTTGGTGACCTTGCCGGCCCGGATGCACGAAGTGCAGACGTGGAGGCGCTTGGGCGCTCCGTTGACCAGGGCACGCACGCGCTGAATGTTCGGGTCCCAACGACGCTTGGTGCGCCGGTGGGAGTGGCTCACGTTCATCCCGAACGATGGCTTCTTGCCACAGATGTCACAGACTGCTGCCATGAGGTAAACCTTCCTGAGTGCGGCCGCGGTGTGGACACCAGGCAGGCCATCTCGAACGGCACAAAGGTTAGCATCCCCTGCCATGACTCCCCGGGCGGCGCTGAGTGCCGACGATCTGCGTGCTGTCATGGGGGAATTCCGCAATGCCCTCCGATCGCATCAAGGCGACATCAATCGGCTGAACGTCTATCCGGTGCCTGACGGCGATACCGGCACCAACATGGCCCTGACGCTCGAGGCAGTGGTGGCCGAACTCGAGGGGGTCCCCGCCGGCGCCGACCTGGCCCAGGTGGCCAAGGCGATCGGGCACGGTTCGCTGATGGGTGCCCGGGGCAACTCCGGGGTGATCCTGTCGCAGCTCCTGCGGGGCATGAGCGAACGGATGGGCGCCGCCGAGGGTGACGGCGTCGGGGCGGCCGTACTGACCGATGCCCTGGGCCATGCCTCCGAATTGGCTCGTCGAGCGGTGGTGCGACCGGTGGAGGGCACCATCCTGACCGTGGCGGCGGCGGCCGCTGAGGGGGCGACCAGCGCTGGTCTCGAGGGGACCCTCCTCCGAGTGGTCGAGTCGGCCCACGCCACCGCGGCCGATGCGTTGGCCCGCACACCCGACATGCTGCCCGTGCTGAAACAGGCCGGCGTGGTCGACGCCGGCGGCACCGGCTACCTGCTCCTCCTCGACGCGCTGTTGCTCGTCATTGACGGTCGCCCGCTTCCCGAACCCTCTGGCGTACTGGCCCAGATCGACTACGGGTCGCTCAAGGGGGCGGTCGACTCCGACCAGGGCAACGAAGGCGGTCACGACGTCAGCGATCTGCGCTACGAGGTCATGTACTTCCTCCAGGCCCCCGACGATTCGATCGATGCCTTCAAGGAGGTGTGGGCCGGCATCGGTGACTCGATCGTGGTCGTCGGCGGTGACGGCCTCTTCAACTGTCACATCCACACCGATGACATCGGGGCGGCGATTGAAGCGGGGATCGACGCCGGGCGACCGCAGCGCATCCGGGTGACGGACCTGGACGAGCAGGTTGAAGAGGAGCGCTGGGTGCGCGAGGCCGACACGGCGCAACCGGTGGAGCCGACCGGGCCGGTCCCGACCACGAGTGTGGTGGCCGTGGTGACCGGCGACGGCATCGGCCGCATCTTCCGTTCCCTGGGCGTCCACCATCAGGTGGTGGGTGGGCAGTCGATGAATCCCTCCACGGCCGACCTGATCAAGGCGGTCGAGGCGGTGGGCTCCGACCAGGTCGTGATCCTGCCCAACAACAAGAACATCCGACCGGTGGCCGAGCAGGTCGACGCACTGATCGACAAGACGGTTCGGGTGGTGGCGACGGGATCGATTGTCGAGGGGTTCGCCGCCCTGCTGGCCTACGACCCGGCGGCCGACGCCGGCGAGAACGTCACCACCATGAGCGAGTCGGCGGCCCGGGTGGTGCCGGCGGAGATCACCCGCGCCGTGCGTGACACCACCACCGATGCGGGCGAGGTGCACGACGGCGACTTCATCGGCGTGTCCCGGGACGGTGTGGTGTCCATTGCCGACTCGGCGGTCATGGCCACGCGGCTGCTGTTGAGCCGATTGCTGGAGCCGCAGCATGAGCTGGTGACCGTGATTGAGGGGGAGGGCGCCAAGGCGGGCGATACCCGGCTCATCAGCAGCTGGCTGGAAGAGGAATACCCGGATGTGGCCATTGAGGTGCACCACGGCGGGCAACCCCTCTATCCGTACCTGCTGGGTATCGAATAGACGCCCGGGGTGGCTTCCCCGCGCACTCTGCGTGCCCTGAGCAGCCTGCCGGTATCGGTACTGAAGCACGTCACCGAGCGCAAGGCGGCCCAACTCCATGAATGGGGCGTCGACACCGTCCTCGACCTGTTGACGACGTACCCCCGGCGGGGTCGCTACATCGACCGCACCGCCAAGGCCAGCGTGTCCGGGCTCGATGTCGGTGACGTGGCCGCCGTGCTGGCCGAGGTCACCCGGGTCCGCAAGGCGCAGGCCCGTAACCGGCGCACCATCGTCTACGTCACGGTGCGGGACGAGACCGGCACGTTGGAGATCGTGTTCTTCAACCAGCCCTGGCGATCCTCGCAGTTGGCGGTCGGGACCGAGGCCATCTTCTGGGGCAAGGCCGGTGAGTACAAGGGCGCCCGCCAAATGGTGAACCCGGTGGTCGACGTGGTGGCCGGGGTGGACGAGGAGGCAGTGGGGCGCAACCGGCGCACGCTGCGCATCCTGCCGGTCTATCCGGCCTCGGCCAAGGCGGGGCTGACCAGTTGGGAGATCGGGACGTATATCGAGGAGGCGCTGGAGCGGGCGGGCGAGTTCGCCGATCCGTTGCCCGAGTCATGGCGGACCGAGCTCGACCTGTGGCCGCGCACCGAGGCCATGCGGGCCATACACGGCCCCGCCGGCATGGAGGAGGTGCCGCCGGCCCAACGCCGCCTGGTCTTCGACGAGCTGTTCCGACTCCAGTTGGCCCTGGTGTTGCGCCGCCGGGCTTTCGAGGACAACGCCCGGGCGCTGCGGCACGATGTGTCGCCGCTGGAGGTGACCGGGGGCAAGGAAGGCACCCTGGTGGCCCGCTTCCTGCGCGGGCTGCCGTTCGAGTTGACGACGGCGCAGCGTCGGGCGTTGGCCGTGATCGTGGCCGACCTGGCCGGCCCGTTCCCCATGCACCGCCTGCTGCAGGGCGACGTCGGGTCGGGCAAGACCGTGGTGGCGCTGGCCACCTTGCTCGGTGCCGTCCAGAGCGGGCACCAGGGAGCCCTGATGGTGCCCACCGAGGTGCTGGCCGAACAGCACACGTCGGCCGTGTTGGCCCTGCTGGCCGACCTCGAGGTCCGGGTCGAGGTGTTGACGAGCCGCAGCAAGGGCGCGGCCCGGCAACGGATCCTGGATGGTCTGGCCAGCGGCGAGGTGCAGATCGTGGTGGGCACCCACGCCCTGCTCTTCGAGGGAGTGACCTTCAGGTCGCTCGGCGTGGTGGTCATTGACGAGCAGCACCGATTCGGCGTCGAGCAGCGGGCCCTGCTGCGCTCCAAGGGCGAGGAGGGTGACCCGGACCTGCTGGTCATGACGGCGACCCCCATCCCGCGCACGGCCGCCATGGTGATCTTCGGCGATCTCGACCTGACGGTCCTGGACGAACTGCCTCCCGGCCGCACCCAGATCACGACCCAGTGGCTGCCCGACCCGGGCGATGAGCACGTGGCGTGGGACCGGATACGCGAGGAAGTGGGACTCGGGCACCGAGCTTTCGTGGTCTGCCCGCTGGTGGGCGAGTCACCCCGGGTCGAGGCGCGCTCGGCCGTGGAGGAGTGTGACCGCCTCCGGGCGGGCGAGCTGGCCGGGCTGTCGGTGGGGCTGCTGCACGGGCAGATGACGCCGGCGCTCCGGGAGGAGACCATGGCGCGTTTCCGGACGGGCGACGTGCAGGTGCTGGTGGCCACCACGGTGATCGAGGTGGGGATCGATGTGCCAGAGGCCACCGTGATGGTCATTGAGAGTGCCGAGCGCTTCGGCATCGCCCAGCTGCACCAGCTGCGGGGCCGGGTCGGTCGGGGCGCCGACGCCAGCTGGTGCTACCTGCTCGGCGGTGTGAGCAGTACCGGGGCCGAGGAGCTGGCCGGGGCCCGCCTGGCTGCCGTAGAGAAAACGACGGACGGCTTCGAGCTGGCCGAGCAGGACCTGCTCCTGCGGGGCGAGGGCACCATCCTGGGGGTGCGGCAGAAGGGGCAGAGCGACCTGAAGCTGGCCTCGCTGTCGGATCCGGGCGACCGGCTCCTCCTCACCGAGGCCCGGCGGGTGGCCGAGGCCATCGTGGGCACCGACCCCCGACTGGACGAACTGCCACTCCTGGCCGACGAGGTGAAGCTGTTCTTGTCCGAGGAAGAAGGCGAGTACCTCTTCAAGAGTTAGGTTGCTAGGAGTGCGTGTGATCGGAGGTCGCAGCCGTGGGCGCCGCCTGGCGGCCAAGCTGCCGCTCACGGTGCGCCCGACCTCGGACCGGGTGAAGGAGTCCATCTTCGACATCCTGGGCTCGCAGGGCGGTGTTGATGGGCTGACGGTGGTCGACCTGTTCTGCGGCAGCGGTGCGCTCGGGCTTGAAGCGCTGTCCCGGGGCGCCGCCTCGGCCACCTTCGTGGACCAGGACCAGGCCGCCATTCTGGCCGTGCGGGCCAACCTCGAATCGGTGGGCCTGGACAGCGAGCCGACCACCATTGTGCGGGCCGCCCTCCCCGGATGGTTGGCCACCGCGCCCACGTTCGACCTCGCCCTGTGCGATCCGCCCTACGACTACACCGGTTGGACCACATTGCTGGCCGCCCTACGGGCGGACCGGGCCGTACTCGAATCACGCCAGCCCGTCGCCCTCCCCGAGGGTTGGGTGGTCACAAGGGAACGCCGGTACGGCGGTACGCTCGTCACCGTGGCTCAGCGCAGCGAGATTGACTCGTGAAGGTCGGACTGTTTCCGGGATCGTTCGACCCCTTCCATAACGGACACCTCGAAATTGTCGAGCGGGCCAGCCACCTCTTCGATGAGGTGGTGGTGGCCGCGCTGCGCAACCCCCAGAAGAGCGAGCCCCTGTTCGACCTGATCGAGCGGGAGAAAATGCTCGAGGAAGTGTTGGCCCACATCCCGTCGGTGCGCATCGTCTCGGTCTCGACGCTGCTGGTCAATGTGGCCCGTGACGTGGGCGCCTCGGCCATTGTGCGCGGGCTCCGCGCCGTGTCGGACTTCGAGACCGAAATGCAGATGGCGCAGATGAACCACCACCTGTCCGGTGTGGAGACGATCTTCATCCCCACCAGCTCGAAGTACTCCTTCGTGGCTTCGAAGCTGGTGCGTGAGGTGGCCCGCTTCGGCGGCGACGTGTCGTACTTCGTACCCAAGGTGGTGGCCGAACACATGGCCGCCAAATTCAAGGATGCAAAGGGGGAGGAGTGACGGACCAGTATTTGGAAGTCGAGGAAGCAGCGCCGGAGGTCGACGCCCAGGCGATCATTGTGCAGGTCATGGATGTCGTGGCCGGGGCCAAGTCCATGCCGCTGTCATCGTCGGTCATCGTGCCCCGCGAGGACCTGCTGGCCCTGTTGCAGGGCGCGCTCGACCGCCTGCCCGACGAACTGCGCCAGGCCCGCTGGCTCCTCCGTGAGCGCGAGGAGTTCCTGGCCGAGCGCACCCGCGAGGCCGAGGTGCTGATGGAAGAGGTCCGGGCCCAGGCCGAACGGATGGTGCAGCGCACCGAGATCGTGCGCCAGGCCAACTCGGTGGCGCAGCGCATCCTCGACGACGCCAACGACGAGGCCCGCACCATGCGCCACGAGGCCGAGGACTTCTGCGACCAGAAGCTGGCCGGCATGGAGATCGTGCTGGACCGCCTCACCCGCACCGTGCAGTCGGGCCGGGCCAAGTTGGCGGCCGCCCCGGTGGACACCGGCCCGGTCGAGGACGCTGCTGGCGCAGAGGAGGACGGCTTCTTCGATCAGGACGTGTCCTGATGGCCACCGATCCCTTCATCGTCCATGTGGCGCGGCTGCGGCGCAACGTCGGCGCCACCTCGCATGAGGAGCGCCACGGCCCGGTCGCCCTGGCGGGGCCGCTGCACGAGAACGGCATCGACCCCGGGCGCAGCGTGGTGCCCGAGGGCGCCGAGGCCGAGGTGGTGGTCGACGTGCGGTCCTTCAGCGGTGGCATTGAGGTCACCGGCACCGTGTCCGCCCCCTGGACCGGCATCTGCCGGCGCTGCACCATCCCGGTGGGGGGCGAGCTGCACATCCCGGTCCAGGAGCGCTTCATTCCGGGCCCGGTCAGCGAGGACGACCTGTACCCGATCACCGATGACACCATCGACCTGGGACCGCTGGCCCGGGACGCCATCGTGCTCGAATTGCCCGCCGCCCCGCTGTGCCGGGAGGACTGCCAGGGCCTGTGCCCGCACTGCGGCGCCGACCGCAATGAGGGCGACTGCGGTTGCGTTGCCCCTCGGGACGCCCGTTGGGCTAACCTCGATGTGCTCCGGTAGCTGACCCTCTGCGGTCGGCGCGCCCTGATTCGATCGTTGGAGAGACGCGATGGCAGTTCCAAAGAAGAAGACGTCCAAGGCCAAGGGCCGCAGCCGCCAAGCCTCGGCCTGGGTGCTCCGCCGCCCATCCCGCAGCGTGTGCCCGCACTGCCAGGTGGCCAAGACGCCACACGTCGTGTGCCCCAGCTGCGGCTGGTACAAGAACCGGCAAGCCGTAGAGGTCGACTGACTTGAGCCGTCGGGGCGAGCGTCCGACTATCGAGACGCTGGCCACCCTGCCCGTCGCCATCGACGCGATGGGGGGCGACAAGTCACCCGGCGAGATCGTCGCCGGGGCCCGCCGGGTCGCTGACGAGGACGGCATTCCCGTCGTATTGGTCGGCCCGCCCGAACTGGTGGGCGACACGCTGGGCCTGCCGCTGGTCGCCTGCACCGAGGTCATCGCCATGGACGAGGACCCGGCCGGTGGCGTCCGCCGCAAGAAGGATTCCTCGCTGGTCCGCTGCGCCGAACTGGTCCGGGACGGCCAGGCCTCGGCCATGGTCAGCGCCGGCAACACCGGGGCCACCATGGCCGCTGCACTGCTGCGCATGGGCCGCCTGCCCTCGGTGGTGCGACCCTGCATCGCGACGCCCTTGCCCCGCCTCGGCCGTACGCCGGCCGTCCTGGTCGACGCCGGCGCCAATTCCGAGTGCACCGCCGCCATGCTGGTGCAGTTCGCCGAAATGGGGGCCGCCTACGTCTCGGCCCGCTTCGGGACCGAAGCCCCCACGGTCGGCCTGCTCTCCATCGGCGAGGAGCCGACCAAGGGCACGCCCCTGGTCAAAGAGACCCACAAATTGTTGGCCGAGGCCCACGGCTTCGAGTTCGTGGGCAACCTGGAGGGTCGGGACCTGCTGCCCAGCCCGGCCGACGTGATCGTGACCGACGGCTTCACCGGCAACGTGGCCCTCAAGGCCCTCGAGGGCTCACTGCGCTTCCTCTTCGACGCCATGCTGGGCGTCTTCGGCACTGACGAGGCCACCAAGGCGGCGGCCGACGTCCTGTTGCCCCACCTGCTGCCCCTGGCCGCCCAATTCGAGCCCGAGAACACGGGTGGGGCCATGCTGCTGGGCACCGACGGGGTCTGCGTCATCAGCCACGGATCCTCCAATGCGACGGCCGTGGTCAACGCCGTCCGGGTGGCCTTCGAATGTGCCACCAAGGGCCTGGCTGACGCCGTCGCCGCTGCCGTCAAAGTGGGCTAAAAGCCCAGGTCAGAGGGTATAAGCGGGCGTTCCGACCCCGAAAACCGGTAGCATGCCGTCCATGCCTGCCGAAACCCACACCAATCACGGACCTCTCGACCGCAACGGGGTCTTCGAGTTGATCAGGGATCAGCTGGCCGACATTTTGGAGACCGACCCCTCCACCATCACCGAGGGTGCGTCCTTCGTCGAGGACCTCGACGCTGACTCGCTGGCCCTCATTGAACTGGTGGAAGGGTTGGAAGAGGAGTTGGGGGAGCGGACCGTTGGGTTCCGCATTGATGATGAAGACCTGGAAGATCTCCGTACCGTCCGAGACGCCGTTGACTACGTCTTCGCCAAGCTCGAGGCGGGGTGACGGGCCGGCCGCACTGGCCGATCGCCTGGGCCATACCTTCGACGACATCAGCCTGCTCGAACACGCGCTGGCGCACCGCAGTTGGTGTGGCGAGCAGGACGGGGGAGCTCCGTCCAACGAGCGACTCGAATTCCTGGGTGACGCCGTCCTCGGACTCGTGGTCGCCCAATACAGCTTCGAGCGCTACCCGTACTTCCCCGAGGGGATGCTGGCCAAGGTCCGTTCGGCCGTGGTGAACGCCCGGGTACTGGCCCAGGTGGCCGAGGATCTCGGCGTGGGAGACGAACTGCTGCTCGGCAAGGGCGAGGAAGCATCGGGCGGGCGGGGCAAGGCCTCCATCCTGGCCGACGCCTTCGAGGCCATTCTCGGCGCCGTCTACCTCGACGCCGGTTGGGACGCCGCCGAGGCCCTGATCCTCCGCGAGCTGTCCGAGGCCATCGCCCGGGCCGGCGAAGAGCCCGACGATTTCGATCACAAGAGTCGCCTGCAGGAACGGTCCGTCCGCAACGGCGAGGGCACCCCCCGCTACGTGGTGGTCGGCTCCGGCCCCGATCACGACCGGTCCTACGTGGCCGAGGTCTTCGTGGCCGGCACCCTGGCGGGTGAGGGAGCGGGACGCTCCAAGAAAGATGCCGAGCAAGCAGCGGCCCGAAACGCCTGGGAGGCGCTGCTCAATGCCTGAGTTACCCGAAGTCGAAACACTGCGACAGGACCTCTCCAAAGAGGTCGTCGGCAAGAAGATCAAGGTGGTGGCCGTCTCCAACGGGCGGTCGGTCCGCCGCCATGCCTCAGCCAAGCACTTCCGGACCCCGCTCGAGGGTCGCACCATCAAGTCGGTCGGCCGCCTGGGCAAGTACCTGCTGCTCACGCTGGACAGCGGCGACACGCTGGTCGTCCACCTCGGCATGAGCGGGCAGCTGCTGCGGGTCAAGTCGGTCAAGGACCCCAAGCCCAAGCACACCCATGTGGTCATCACCTTCACCCAGGGCGGCGAGTTGCGCTACGTCGACCCCCGGACCTTCGGCGAGATGTTCGTCTCGACCCCGCCGCTCAAGACCGACGGCACGCCGCTGAGCCCGGTCTCGGGCACCGCCGGCGGCGATGGCGCGGCCATCCGCAAGGCCATCCCCGAGTTGGCCCACCTGGGCTTCGACCCGATCGAGGACATGATGAGTTGGGACCGCTTCGGTCTCCTGCTGCATCAGCACAAGGCGGGCATCAAGACGATGCTGATGGACCAGAACTTCACCGCCGGCATCGGCAACCTCTATTCCGATGAGATGCTCTACCAGGCCGGCCTGCGCTACGACCGGGCCTCGGACTCGCTCACCGCCACCGAGGTGCGCCGGTTGTATCGAGCCATCGTCGAGACGCTGGCCGACGCCATCAAGCACCGGGGCTCCTCGCTGGCCGATGAGCAGTACCGCGATCTCTTCGGCGAAATCGGCGACTTCCAGGGCTCACACCAGGTCTATGACCGGGAGGGGCAGGCCTGCCGCCGTTGCCGCGCCACCATCGTGCGGGTCAAGACCGGCGGCCGTTCGACCTTCTTCTGCGAGCACTGCCAAGTCTAAATATCCGGTACCTCCAGCACCGCTAGGGTCGCCCCGATGTTTCTGAAGTCGCTCAGCATGAAGGGATTCAAGTCCTTCGCCGATCCCACCGTGCTGGAATTCGAGCCGGGGGTCACGGTCGTCGTCGGTCCCAACGGCAGCGGCAAGTCCAATGTGGTCGACGCCGTCACGTGGGTGCTCGGCGCCCAGGGCCCGCGCTCGCTGCGCTCGGCCAAAATGGAGGACGTCATTTTCGCCGGGACCTCCTCCCGGCCGGCGCTCGGTCGGGCCGAGGTCTCACTGACCATCGACAACGCGGCGGGCAAGCTGCCCATCGACCTGGCCGAGGTCACCATCACCCGTACCCTGTTCCGCTCCGGCGACAGCGAGTACGCCATCAACGGTGCCCCCTGCCGGTTGCTGGACGTGCAGGAGCTCCTGTCCGACTCGGGCGTCGGCCGTCAGCAGCACATGATCATCGGCCAGGGTCAGCTCGATACGGTGCTCAACGCCCGTCCCGAGGACCGCCGGGCCATCATTGAGGAAGCGGCCGGGGTCCTGAAGCACCGCCGCCGTCGCGAGCGGGCCGAGCGTCGGTTGGCCCAAACGGCCGAAAACCTCGAACGCCTGGGCGATCTCGTCCGCGAGGTCCGTCGTCAGATCCGCCCCCTCGAGCGTCAGGCCGCCGCCGCCCGCTCCCACGACACCGTGTCGGGCGAGCTGATGTCGATCCGGCGGTATTTGGCCGGCACCGAGCTGGCCGAGCTGGGCCAGCGCCGGCACGTGGCGGCCGAGCACCTGCAGGTGTGCCAGGAGGAGCAGCGCGAGCTGCAGGACGCACTGGTCACCTTGGATGCCGAAGCCACCTCCACCTCGGCCGAGTTGTCCTCCCGCCGCCAGGAGGACCTGGCCACCGCGCTGGGCCGGGTGCAGGGCCTGGTCGAACGGGCCCGGGGCACGTCGGGCGTGCTGCGAGAGCGCGCCCGAGCCGTGGTCGCCGCGTTGGACGCGGCGGCCGACGTCGATGTGGTCTCCACCCTCGAAGCCGAGGCCGCCCGCCTGGCCTCCGAGATCGCCGCCGCCACCATTGACGATGATGCCGCCGAGCCCGAGCGCGAGGCCATGGCGGCTGACCTCCGGACCCTCGACGAGGAGGAGGGCGACCTCCACCAGCGCTGGGCCGACACGCTGGGCCAGGACACGCCCGAGGAGGCCAGTTCCAAGCTGGCCGCCCGCACCGACGCCATCGCCCAGGCCATCACCCGGGAGCAGCGCGACCTGGCCGGGCTCGATGACCGCCTGGGCACCCTCGGTGAGCGACAGGCCGCCACGGCCGTGGCCGCCGACCGACTCGCCGCCGAGGCGGGTGCGCTCGAAGAGGCCACCAGCACGCTGGAAGACGAGGTGGTGGTCCGCCGCAGCGATCTCGACGCCGCCACCCGGCTCGTCGATGCCACTCAGCACGCCGCCGACGACGCCGAGCAGGCCCGCCACCGCAGTGCGGCCCGGGCCGAGGCGCTCGAGCGGGCCCTGCACGACCTGCAGGGAGCCGGGGGCCGTGAGCTCCTGCGCAACGTCGATGGCGTGGTCGGCTCTTTGGTCGACCTGGTCGAGATCGACGAAGGGTGGGAAGCCGCCTTCGAGGCCGCCGCCGGCGCCGGCGTGGCCACCGTGGTGGTCGACGGCCGCGCTTCCGCCCACGAAGCCCTGGCCACGTTGCGGGCCCAGGGCGTTACGGGCGCCGTGCTGGCCCCGCGCGCCACCGGCCACCCCAATCTCAACATCCCGGCTCACGCCGAGTCCGTCCGCTCCCACGTTCGGGCCCGCCATGGCGAGTCCGTGGCCGAGTCCGTCCTCGACTCGCTGGTCGGCACGGCCGTACGGGTCGACGCCTGGGAGCAAGCCATCGACCTGTCCCTCGAGCGGGCCGACCTGGTCGTCGTCACCGTCGAGGGCGACCGATTCGCCGCCACCGGTTGGCGGGTGCGCTCGTCCACCAGCGTGGTCACCGCCGCCGCCCTCGAAGAGGCCCAGCGCCGGGCGGCCGACGCGGCCGAGTCGGCCGATGCCACCCGGACCCAGCTCGATCAGGCCCGTGACACGCTCGCCGCCGCCCGGGAGGCCGTCGTGGCCGCCGAGCGGGCGGTCGACCGCCACACGATTTCGCGCACCACCACCCAGTCCGAGCTGCGCCGCACCGAAGAGGAGCACGTCCGCGTCTCGGCCGAGATCGACAAGGTCCGCCAGTCCCGCCAGGATGCCGAGCAGCGACTAGCCGCCGCCCAGTCTGAGCGCGACCGCCTGTCGCAGTCCCAGCCCGACCTCGACCGCGCCGCCGCCTCCTTCGCCGACTTGGCCCAGCGCCGCCGGGCCGTGGCGTTGCGCCAGCAGGAGCTCGAGGTCCGGGTGGCCGGTCTGGTCGAGCGCCACCGGGTGCTGGTCGAGCGTCAGGCCGAGGTCGAGCGCCGCCTGCAAGGTCACGCCGAGGAGCGGGCCACCGCCGCTTCCCGCCGCCAACGTCTCGAGGCCGAGGGCGCCGCCCTGACCCGCCTCGAGGCCGTGGTCGAGGCCGAGAGTGCCCGCCTGCAGGGCATCTTCGACACCCTCCGCCTGGACTACCGCGAGCAGGTCGATGCCGTCCGGGCCGGCGGCGAGCGCCTGGAGCAGTTGCGCCAGGACCGCCACACCACCGAGCAGCGGCTCGAGGCCGTGCGCACCCGCACCCGCGCCCTCGATATCGAGACCAACGAGGTCTCACTGCGCACCGAGGCCCTGCACGAGCACATTTCGCGTGACCTGGGCGCGGTGCCAGCCGACCTCCTCGGCTTGCCCATCCCGGAGGTGCCGGAGGGAACCTCCCTCCCTGCCCTGGCCGAAGAGCTCGAGCGCAAGATCGCCGCCCTCGGCCCGGTCAACCCGCTGGCGCTGGAGGAGCTGTCCACGCTGGAGGAGCGCCACAAGGAGTTGGAGGCGCAGGTCGACGACGTGCGTGGGGCCCGGCGGGAGCTGCACGAAGTCGTGCGGGCCCTGGACCAGGAGATCATGACCTCGTTCTCGGCCGCCGCCGCCGACGTCAATGAGCACTTCTCGACGCTGGTGGCCATGCTGTTCCCCGGTGGCACCGGTCGGCTCGTCCTGACCGAGCCCGACGATCTGCTCAACACGGGCGTCGAGATTGAGGTGCGACCGGCCGGTCGCAACGTGCGCCGGGTCTCGCTGCTCTCGGGTGGCGAGCGCTCCATGGCCGCACTGGCCTTTTTGTTTGCCGTCTTCCGCAGCCGACCGTCGCCCTTCTACCTGATGGACGAGGTCGAGGCCGCCCTCGATGACGTGAACCTCAACCGCTTCCTCTCCCTCGTCCGTGAGTTCCGCGACGAGGCGCAGCTGCTCATCGTCAGCCATCAGAAGCGCACCATGGAGACGGGCGACGCCCTCTACGGCGTGACCATGGCGCCCGGCGGGTCTTCGCAGGTGGTCAGCCAGAAGGTCGAGAAGTCTCCGGTATGACCGTCGTCCTCATCATCGGCGCGCTGCTCGTCATCTCTCTCATCGCCACCGCGCTCCTCCTGCGGGCCCGCCGCTCGGCCTCTCCCGCCGCTCCTACCAAGAAGACGACTGCGCCAGCCAAGGCGACCAAGACCAAGCCGCCAAAACCCACACCGAAACCGGAACCAACCGAAGTTGAGCCCGCCCCAGCGCCGGCGCCGTTTCTGGCTCCCGAACCAGAGCCCGAACCACTCGCCGAAGCGCCCACCTATCGCAGCCGTTTGGGCAGCGTGCGGGGCCTGTTCAGTGGTGCCGTCTCCTCACTGCGCAGCGGCAAGATCGACGCTGCCACCTGGGAGTCGCTGGAGGAGGCCCTCATCCGGGCCGACGTCGGCGTGCAGACCACCACCGCCCTACTGACCGAACTGCGCCGTCGGGTCGACGCCAAGGAGATCGCCGGTGGCACCGACCTGCTGACGGCCCTGGGCGACGAAATCCGGGCCCTGCTCAACGTGTCCGACTCCCGCGACCTTCGCTTCGACGGCCTGGCCGGCCAGCCCGACGTGTGGCTGGTCGTCGGCGTCAACGGCGTGGGCAAGACCACCACCATCGGCAAGCTGGCCCGCCAGCAGTCGGCCCTGGGCCGATCCGTGCTCCTGGCCGCCGGCGACACCTTCCGGGCCGCCGCCGCCGACCAACTGGGCATGTGGGCCGAGCGCTCCGGGGTGGACATCGTCCGGGGCGCCGAGGGCGGCGACCCGAGCGCCATCGTCTTCGATGCCGTCCAGCGCGCCGCCGCCCGCGACAACGATCTCGTGCTGGCCGACACGGCCGGTCGCCTCCACAACAAGGTCAACCTGGTCGAGGAGCTCAAGAAGATCCGCCGGGTGGCCGATCGCGATCCCGGCAATGTGACCGAGGTACTGCTGGTCCTCGATGCCACCACCGGCCAGAACGCACTGGTCCAGGCCCGGCAGTTCACCGAGGCGGTCACCGTGACCGGGATTGTGCTGACCAAGCTCGACGGCACGGCCAAGGGCGGCATCGTCATCGCCGTCCAACGTGAGCTCGGCATCCCGGTCAAGTTGGTGGGCCTGGGCGAAGGCCCCGATGACCTGGTGGCCTTCGATCCCAATGAATTCGTGGAGGCCCTCCTCGGGTTGGACTGACCCGAATCGACTTAAACCCAGCGGACCCGGGCGACGCCCAGCACCATCCGCAGTGCCGCTTCGTCACCCTCCACCCTCAGCCCGCTGGCCGCACGACGGTTCCACAAGGTGAAGAAGAGGTCGGACGCGGACCCGCTGACCGTACAGTCACCCGTCCCGCCGCCCCGCTCGGTGGTGACACCGCTCGGATCGACTCGCACCAGCCAATTGGCCTCCACGTCGTTGCACCGCACTTCGACGGACGAGGGTCCAGCATCCGCTTCCACCTTGTGCCGGGTGATGAAGCCAGTCAGGAACTCATCGATCCCGTCGGCTGCGAACGACGGCTCGCAACCACTCGGTGCCACTTCTGCGGCCAGTTGGGCATCAACTCGGTGAATCGCCGTTTCGTGCGACTGGCGCCGGGCCCAAAAGGACAGTGGTGACGGTGCCGGCATGAACGTCCAGCACGCAACATCCGGGCTGGCCGTTTCGAGCGCGTGCACGAGAGCGGCGTGGCCGTCGACGAACCAGTCCAGCACGCCGGGATCATCGGGAAATGACGCCATCAACTCGTCAAAATTCACGTCGCCCGGTCCGGTCAGCCCTCCCTTGACGAAGGCGGTGGCCCACCGGTGCACTCCACCAAGATGCTTGACCAGATCACGGACCACCCAGTCGGGGCACGTTGGCACTGGCGTCTCAATATCGACCGTCCCCAATACCCCGGCCATGAGGTCGCCCTCGGCGCGCACTGCCGCGATGTGCTCCGAAATGTCCATGGCGCCATTGTGTCTCGGTGGTGTGTCGAGCGGCCGCCGTACTGCACCACCTTCTTGGTGATCAGCGGGTGCGACACCGTTCGGTCCAGCGAGAACCAGAGCGCCACCCACTTGGTCATCGGACGCAGTTCGGCGAACGAGCGGGCCCGCTTCAAGAAGATGCCCACCGAGACCGGCTCGACCACTACCGACCCCAAGGTCTGCACGTGGCGGAGCACGCTCTCGAAAATCGGTCGCTCGAAGGCCGGCCCGGTCGAGAAGTACTCCTCCAGGGTCAGCGCCGGTGCGCACAAGTGCGACTGGGCGGTTTTGGCAAAGCGTCGCCCGCACTTCGGGCAATCCCACGACGGCACCGGGCCATTCTGCCGGTGTGGCCTGTGGCGGTGTTGATGCCTTTGGCAGGTCGGTCCGCCGATAGTTGTTTCTAGAACTATTCATCCTTGTGAAACAGGAGCCCGGCCGGGTGAAAGAGGCGGGTGCCGCCGTCTGCCGGACCCCGGTAGCCTGGGCATCCATGTTCGAAGGCCTTTCCTCCCGTTTAGAGGGCATTTCCACCCGCCTCCGAGGCAAGGGTCGCATCTCGGAGGCCGACCTCGAAGAGGCCATCGGCGAAATCCGCACGGCCCTGCTCGAAGCCGATGTCGAGCTCTCCGTCGCCCGACGCTTTTGCGACGGCATCCGCCTCCGGGTCAGCACCGAGTCGCTCTCCAAGAGCCTGACCCCGGGCCAGCAGGTCATTCGAGCCGTCCACGAGGAGCTGGTCGGGGTCCTCGGCGGCGACACCCTCAAGATCACCTACGCCTCCAGGCCCCCCACCGTCATCCTGATGGCCGGCCTCCAGGGCTCGGGTAAGACGACCGCCTCGGCCAAGTTGGCCCTGTGGTGGAAGCAGCAGGGCCGCAACCCCATCCTGGTCGGGGCCGACCTCCAGCGACCGGCCGCCGTCGAGCAGCTCCGGATTCTGGGCGAGCAGGCCCGCGTCACCGTCTTCAGCGAGCCCACCGACCCGGTCCGGGCGGCCAAGGCCGGACTCGAGGAAGCCCGCCGCCTCGGCAAGGACATCTGCATCATCGACACGGCCGGCCGTCTCACCATCGATGCCGACCTCATGGACGAGATCCGCAGCATCTCGAAGGCGACCGATCCGCACTACACGTTCCTGGTCATCGACGCCATGATCGGCCAGGACGCCGTGACCACGGCCAAGGCCTTCCACGAGACCCTCGAGCTCGACGCCGTCATCCTCTCCAAGCTCGATGGCGACGCCCGCGGTGGCGCCGCCCTCTCCGTCAAGGGCGTGGTGGGCAAGCCCATCGCCTTCGCCAGCACCGGTGAGCGCCTGGGCGACTTCGACCTGTTCCACCCGGACCGCATGGCCGACCGCATCTTGGGCATGGGCGACATCCTCAGCCTCATTGAGCAGGCCGACCGCACCATGGACTCCGACGTGGTGGCCAAGAGTGCCGCCCGCCTCATGCAGGGCCACTTCACGCTGCAGGACTTCCTGTCCCAGCTCCAGCAGGTCAAGAAGATGGGCTCGCTGGGTGGCCTGATGAAGCTCATGCCCGGCATGTCCAAGGAGATGCGCCAGGCGGCCGGGCAGATCGATGACGGCGAGGTCTCCCGGGTCGAGGCCATCATCCATTCCATGACCCCGGCCGAGCGGGACGACACCAACCTGCTCGACGGCTCCCGCCGCAGCCGCATCGCCCGGGGTTCGGGCACGTCCATCCAGGACGTGAATGCCCTGCTCAAGCAGTTCAAAGAGATGCAAAAGATGATGAAGGGGATGGCCTCGGGCAACATGCCCAATATCCCGGGGATGCCATCCATGCCCGGTGGCCTGTCGGGCCGAGCGGCCAAGAAACTGGCCCAGCAGGCGGCCGGCGGTGCCGGTGGTCCGGGCGTTCCCAACTTCGACATGCTCTCCCAGCTCATGGGCGATTCGGCCGATACGGCCCTCCCGAGCGCGTTTCCGGGCCTTCCGGCCGCTCCGGCGGGGGCGGCCCGGCCGGTGGTCGGAGGCAACAAAGGCACCAAAAAGAAGAAGAAAGGTGGCCGCGTCACCCCGCCGAAAGGCCGGTAGGGGCGCTATCTGCCAGAATGGACACTCAAAGTCCAGATGATGGAGGAATTGTTTCGTGGCAGTGAAGCTCCGCCTCGTGCGGATGGGTAAGAAGAAGCAGCCGACCTACCGGGTCGTGGCTGCGGATGCACGGTCGCCCCGTGACGGTCGGTTCCTGGAGATCGTGGGCACCTACGCGCCTCGCGGCGCCTCCACCGCCGAGCCTGACGCGGTGATCAAGATCGATAATGACAAGGCCGTGAAGTGGCTGGTCAACGGCGCCCAGCCGACCGAGCGAGTGGAGAAACTCCTCAAGACGTCGGGTGCCTGGGACGAATTCACCGCCGCGAGGGCCAAGTGACCGACCTGTACGAAGCCGGCGACATCAACCAGGTTGATGGCGGCTCGAACGAGGACGTCAACGACATCGACGGGGGCAACGACAGCGGCCCGGACGGCGGCACGCCGCTGGCCGTCCTGAACTACCTGGCCCGCTCACTGTCCAACGACCCCGACTCGGTGGTCATCGACAGCGACGAGCGCCGGGGCGGCCTCCGCCTCAGCCTCCACGTCTCTCCCGACGACATGGGCCGCGTGATTGGTCGACGTGGGCGCACCGCCCAGGCCATCCGCACGCTCGTCAACGTGGCCGGTGCCAAAGACGGCATTGCGGCCAGCGTGGACATCGTCGACGACTGAACTGCTCAAGGTCGGTCGGGTCACCAAGGCCCATGGCCTCCGGGGCGAGGTCGTCGTGCAGCTCTGGACCGAGCTGACCGAGCGGCTCGACCCAGGCTCGACACTCACCACCCAACGCGGCCCGCTGACCGTCGAGGCGGCGCGCCCGTTCCAGGACCGCTGGATCGTGCTGTTTGAAGGCTTTTACGACCGCACGCAGGCCGAGTCGCTACGGGGACTTGAGCTCGAAGCCGAAGCCATCGATGTCCCCGGCGCACTGTTCGTCCATGAGCTGGTCGGGGCCGCCGTCAGCGACATTCACGGCACGCCACTCGGCTCAGTCGCCGCGGTCGAGGCCAACCCGGCCAGCGACCTGCTCGTCCTGGAGACGGGCGGGCTCATCCCGCTTCGGTTCATGACCGAGCACGACCCGGCCCGCGGCACCATCGTGGTCGACATCCCCGAAGGCCTGCTTGATCCGTGAGGATCGACGTCTTCAGCATCTTCCCCGAGGCCATCGCCACCTACTGCGCCACTTCCATCCTCGGTCGGGCCCAGGAATCCGGTGCGCTGACCGTCACGACCCACGACCTGCGGGACGGCTCCTCCGACACCCGCCGCACCATTGATGACAGTCCCTTCGGCGGCGGGGCCGGCATGGTCCTCATGCCCGAGCCGGTCTTCACCGCCGTCGAGCAGATCCCCGACGCCCCCCGCCCGCTCTTCCTCCTCACCCCGGGCGGCCGGCGCTTCGACCAGCGCGTGGCCCACGAGTTGGCCGCCCTGCCCAATGGCTTCTCGCTCCTGTGCGGTCGTTATGAAGGAGTGGACCAGCGCATCGCCGACCACCTGGTCGACGATGAGCTCTCGGTGGGGGACTTCGTCCTGGCCGGCGGCGAACTGGGTGCCCTGATCGTCATTGAGGCCGTGGCCCGACTCCTGCCCGACGTCCTGGGCAACGAGGCCTCCAGCCAGGATGAGAGCTTCTCCGACGGCTTGTTGGAGTACCCCCATTACACCCGACCAGCCGAATTCCGGGACTGGGAGGTGCCGGCGGTGCTCCGATCGGGCGATCACGGCCAGGTGGCCCTCTGGCGGCGCCAGCAGGCCCTCCTACGCACGGCCGAGCGGCGCCCCGACCTGCTCAGCCGCCTGGCCAGCACCGACGCCCTCTCGGACGCCGACGTGCGGCTCCTGTCTGAGCACGGCTACGATGTTCCGTCCGGCGCTGAGCCGGAGCATACGTAAGGACGCCCCCCATGCACCCCACTGAAATCATCGACCGCGACAGCCTGCGCGACGACATCCCTGACTTCCGCCCCGGCGACACCGTCAAGGTGCACGTGCGCGTGGTCGAGGGCACCCGGGAGCGCGTCCAGGTCTTCCAGGGCGCCGTCATGCGCCGTCAGGGTGGCGGGGTCCAGGAGTCGTTCACCGTGCGCAAGGTCAGCTTCGGCGTGGGTGTCGAGCGCACCTTCCCGGTCCACTCGCCGACCATCCAGAAGATCGAGGTCGCCTCGCTGGGTGATGTGCGCCGGGCCAAGCTCTACTACCTGCGTGATCGCGTTGGAAAGGCCGCCAAGATCAAGGAGCTCAGGACCGCCAAGCCGTCCTAAGGCCGGCCATGAGCGAAGAGGACCTCGAGCGATACGAGGCCGAAATTGAGTTGGGGCTGGTTCAGGAGTACCGGGCAGTGTTGCCGGTCTTCGCCTATGTGATTGAGACCGAACGCCGCTTCTACCTGGCGAACGAGGTCTCCGTCAACGTGCGGTCTGACACCACGCCGGCCTGCGTCGAGCTGGAACTGCGCGACGCCTGGGTCTGGGACATGTACCGACCCGCCCGCTTCGTCCCCAGCGTGCGCGTCATCACCTTCCGCGACGTCAACATCGAGCGACTGCCCGAACAGGACCTCTAAACCGCCCAACCGTTCTCCCGCGTGGAGCCGACATCGGACCTGAGCAAGGTGGCGCGTGGACGGGCCGGCGAGGACGCCGCCGCCGATTGGTACCGGGCTCGTGGGTTCGACATCCTGAAGCGCAACTGGCGCATCGCCGAGGGCGAGATCGACCTGATCT
>Ga0302314_10005214_pt1 | contig 23736 bp, 24 predicted proteins | sample III_Palsa_N2_3_FD_200533 | JGI IMG/M metagenome (GOLD analysis project Ga0302314, IMG submission 200533) | Peat permafrost microbial communities from Stordalen Mire near Abisko, Sweden - III_Palsa_N2_3 | ecosystem: Environmental > Terrestrial > Soil > Palsa > Peat permafrost | place: Sweden... | reverse complement strand
TCGCTCATGCGGCCTCTCCGAATACGTCGGTGGATAGTTGGTCGAGCCCCGGGAAGGCGCTGTCGAGCGCGAAGGCGACCGCCTCGTCGATCTGCGCCTCGGCGTCCGCCTCGAAGCCGGCGAGCTGTTCCTCGGTGGCGAGGCCGTCGGCGATCAGCGTCGCGCGGTAGGCGGGATAGGGGTCCTTGGCGACCCAGTCGGCCTTGTAGGCCTTGTCCATATAGCGGTCCGCATCGCCGAAGACGTGGCCGTGGTGGCGGAAGGTCATCGCCTCGATCAGCGTCGGGCCTTCGCCCGCGCGCGCACGCTCGACCGCCTCGCGCGCGGCGCCGTACATCGCGATCGGATCGTTGCCGTCGACGTGGATGCCCGCCATGCCATAGGCGGCGGCGCGATCGGCGATGCGCGCGACGGGCGTCGACTTGCTATATTCGGTGTGCTCGCCCCAGCGGTTGTTCTGGCACAGGAAGATCACCGGCAGCTTCCACACCGAGGCGAGGTTGAGCGACTCGTGGAACGCGCCGATGTTCGACGCGCCGTCGCCGAAGGTCGCGACCGCGACGCGGCCGTCGCCCGACAGCTGCGACGCCCAGCCGAGCCCGTTGGCGATCGGCATCGACGAGCCGACGACGCCCGTCGTCACCATGATCCCCTTCTTGGGATAGGTGAGGTGCATCGGGCCGCCCTTGCCCTTGCAGGTGCCGTCGATGCGGCCGGCGATCTCGGCCCAGAGCTGCTTCAGGGGCAGGCCCTTGGCGAGCATGTCGTGGATGCCGCGATAGATGGTGACCAGATAGTCGTCGTCGGTGAGGTTGACCGACATCGCGGCGGGGATCACCTCCTGCCCGCGATAGCTGTAATAGGGCATGATCAGCCGGCCGGTGGTGATCACCTTGCGGCTGCGCTCGTCATTGGCCTTGAGCAGCGCCATCCGGCGGAACATCTCCACCTGCGTCGCCGCATCGGGCTTGTGGGTGTTGGTCAGCATCATGTCCGCCCTCTTCGTGTCGCGGCGGACGTTCGATCAATCATCGCCGCTTCTCAAGCGGGCACCGACTTCGCCTGTCCGGTATCGAGTCCGCGATGTTGCGCGGCGCGCTCAGGCGAGCTTGGCGATCACCTCTTCGCCCATCCGCAGGGCATTGTCGCACCATTCGCCGACGCTCTCGCCCTCGACCGAGACGCCGGCCGCGACCACGCCCATTTCGCCATAGGTGCCCGCCTGATCGACCAGCTGCTGGTAGGAACAGCGCTGGCCCGGCTTGTTGAGCCCGCCCAGCACCACCTCGGGCGGCACGGCGCGGCCGATCTTGTCGCAATGTGCGAGCATATAATCGATGCCCTTCCGGAGGTCGTCCTCGCCGGTCATGTCGAAGGTCCGCGTCGTCGCGGTCGACAGCCCATCGGTGAAGAAGGGATACCAGGCGTCGCCGAGCTCGACCGCGCGGCGGATCGCGCGCGGCGCGTTGCCGCCGACGAGGAAGGGCGGGTGCGGCGTCTGCACGGGGCCGGGCAGGATGCGGTTGCCATACGCCTGGTAGCCCGTGCCCTCGAAGGTGAATTCCTCGCCGGAGAGCGCGAGTTTGAGCGCGCGCATATATTCGTCCATCAGCTCGTTGCGCTGCTCGAAATCGACGCCGAGCGCGCGATACTCGCCCTTGAGATAGCCCGCACCGAAGCCGAGTAGCACGCGCCCGTTCGAGAAGAGATCGAGCGACGCGACCGCACGCGCGACGATGAACGGGTTGCGGTAGGACAGCACGAGGATGCCGGTCTGCAGCTTGACCGTCTTCGTCGCCGACGCGACCAGCGACAGCATCACGAACGGATCCTGCGCATTGTGGCCGCCGCTGTCGAGCCAGCGCCCCGTCGGCACGGGATGATCGGTGACGCAGGCGGCATGGAAGCCCGCCCGCTCGATCGCGGCGCCGACCTGCGCGACGGCGCCCAGCGTATAGAAATCGCTCGCGCCCGCATGGCGATCGAAGGGGAGCGGGATGTTGATCTTCATCGGTGCGGGCCTTTCTCGGGCGGACGTTCGGGTCAGCTGTCGCTGTTGCCGCGCGGCGCGTAGCCGACGGTGTCGTGGAGCGCCCAGCCATGGCCGTCCCGCGTGCGGAACCAGCCCGACGACGCCCACGAGCCGCCGTCGACGGGCAGCACGATTCCGGTGACGTAGCTGCTCATCGCCGAGGCCAGATAGAGCGCCGCCTTGCCGCATTCGTCGTCAACGCCGGGCCGGCCGAGCGGGATGCGTCGCGCGGTCGCGGCCTCGTGCTCGGGCGAGATCGCGGGCCATCGGGACGGATCGACCGGCCCCGTGACGTTGCCACGCGTTCCGGGCGTCACCGTGTAGTCGGGCGCGATCGCGTTGACGCGGATGCCGTGTTCGGCGAGCTCGAGCGCCATCGTGCGCGTAAAACTGTTCATCCCCGCCTTGCATGCCGCATAGACGGCGTAGCTGGGCGCCGCGCGCGACGCCTCGATGCTGGTGACGTTGACGATCGCGCCGCCGCGCGCGCCGCGGATCATGACCGGCACCGCCGCCGATGTCGCGGCGAACAGGCTGATCAGGTTGAGATCGATATGCCTGCGCCACGAGCGTTCGGACTGCGCGAGGAACGGCTTGCCGCTCACCCCGCCGGCATTGTTGACGAGGATGTCGATGCGACCGAACGTCGCGTCGGCCTGCTCGATCATCGCGCGAACGCGATCGGTGTCGGTCATGTCGGTCGGCACCGGCAGCGCGGCACGGCCAAGTTCGCGCACCCGGTCGGCGGTCTCCGCGCAGCGTTCGGGGACGATGTCGGCGATGACGATGTCGGCGCCCGCCGACGCCAGTTCGAGCGCGATCGCGCGGCCGATCCCGCCGCCGCCGCCGGTGACGATCGCGACCTTGTCGGTAAGCAGGTAATCGGCTGGCTGCACGTCGGCTCGGCCCTTCTTGATGTACCCCGGGATTGGCGTGCGACGCTCGCCCGGGTCAAGCGACGCGACCGCCAACATCGCGGCAGGGATATCGAAACGGTCGCGGAGGCGCCGCGATTGACTCGCTTCGGGGGCAAATCCATCCAGCCGGGGAAGCCCTGACGCGTCCCCTGAATTCCGGAGCGAAGCCGCATGTTTTCCGCGATCCTGATCGACAAGACCGATGCCGGCCTCAAGGTCGATCTGACCCAGCTCGACGAGGCGCAACTGCCCGAGGGCGACGTCACGATCGCGGTCGATTTCTCGACGCTCAACTATAAGGACGGGCTCGCGATCACCGGCCGGGGCCCGGTCGTGCGCAAATTCCCGATGGTGCCCGGGATCGATCTCGCCGGGACCGTGATCGACAGCGGCCATGCCGACTGGAAGGCGGGCGACGCGGTCGTGCTCAACGGCTGGGGTGTCGGCGAGACGCATTGGGGCGGTCTGGCGCAGAAGGCGCGGCTCAAGGGCGATTGGCTGGTGCCGCTGCCCAAGGCGTTCACGCCGCGCCAGGCGATGGCGATCGGCACCGCCGGCTACACCGCGAGCCTCTGCGTCGAAGCGCTGCTCGCGGCGGGCGTGACGCCTGCGCAGGGCGAGATCCTCGTGACGGGCGCCACCGGTGGCGTCGGCAGCGTCGCGATCGCGCTGCTCGCCAAGGCCGGCTTCACCGTCGTCGCGGCGACGGGCAAGGCCTCCGAAGAGGCCTATCTCAAGACGCTGGGCGCGACGTCTATCGTCGATCGCGCCGAGCTTTCGACGCCGGGAAAGCCCTTCCAGAAGGAGCGCTGGGCGGGAGCGATCGATTCCGTCGGCAGCACGACGCTCGCCAACATCTGCGCGGCGACGAAATATGGCGGCGCGGTCGCCGCCTGCGGTCTGGCGGGCGGATCGGATTTCCCGTCGAGCGTGATGCCGTTCATCCTGCGCGGCGTGCGGCTGCTCGGCGTCGACAGCGTGATGGCGCCGCGGCCGGCGCGCATCGCCGCGTGGGAGCGGCTTTCGCGCGATCTCGATCCGGCGGCGCTCGAGACGATCGCGACCGACATCGCGCTGGGCGAGGCGATCGCGGCCGCGAGCAGGCTGATCGACGGCACCGAGTGCGGAAGGTTCGTCGTCGACGTCAACCGGTGAGGCGGACCCAGCGATCATGGATGGTGCAATGAGTTCGCAGGCGACGCCGCGCCCCTCGATCATAGCCGGGCTTCCGCTGGCGGAGGAAACCGGCATCGGCGCGCTGACGCTGTCGGCCTATCTGCGCGAGGTGACGACGCGCCATGCCGGCCACGAGGCGCTGGTGATGCACGAGGCGGGCGGCGTCACGCGCTGGAGCTACGCCGAGCTTTGGGAACAGGCGATGGCGGTGGCGCGCGCGCTCGCCGCCTGCGGGGTGGGCAAGGGCACGCGCGTCGGCGTGCTGATGACCAACCGGCCCGAATGGCTGGCGGCGACCTTCGGCACCTCGCTCGCTGGCGGGATCGCGGTCGGTTTGAGCACCTTCTCGACGCCTGCCGAACTCGACTATCTGCTGCGCGCGTCGAGCGTGTCGGTGCTGCTGTTCGAGCGGCACGTGCTCAGGAAGGATTTCGTCGCGATCCTGCGCGATCTTCTGCCCGAGGCGGCGTCCGGCGAGCCCGGCGCGATCGAGAGCCTCGACTATCCCTATCTGCGCCATCTCGCGATGTGCGGGCCTGCTGCCGGGGCGGGAGAGGGGGCGATCGAGGGTTGGGAGACGTTCCTCGCGCGCGGTGCCGCGGTGCCGCCCGCGCTGATCGACGCGATGGCGGCGACGGTCAGCCCGAGCGATCCGGGGCTGCTGTTCTTCTCCTCGGGCTCGACCAGCAAGCCCAAGGGCATCATGAACGCGCATCGCGGGGTGTGCCTTCAGCTGTGGCGCTGGGTGCGCTTCTATAATTACACCCCCGATGTCGCGGTACGCTGCTGGTCGGCCAACGGCTTCTTCTGGTCGGGCAATTTCGCGCAGGCGCTGGGTGGTGCGTTGTCGACGGGCGGCAGCCTCGTTCTGCAGGCGATTTTCGTGGCCGACGAGGCGCTGCGGCTGATGGAGATCGAGCGCGTCACGCTCCCCGTCGCGTGGCCGCACCAGTGGAAGCAGCTGTCGGACGCGCCCAATTTCGCCGCGACCGACCTCGGCGCGCTCCACTATGTCGGCCACACGACGCCGCTTGGCCTGCACCCCAGCGTCCATACGATTTGGCAGGATCCGATGGCGGCCTATGGCAATACCGAGACCTTCACGATCAGCGCGATCTTCGCGTCGGGCACCCCGGTCGAGCGGATCGGCAGGAGCCATGGCGAACCCCAGCCCGGCATGGTGTTCAAGATCGTCGATCCGCTGACGGGCGCAGTCGTCCCGCTTGGCGAGCGCGGCGAGATCGCCGTGAAAGGCCCGACGCTGATGCTCGGCTATGTCGGCACGCCGCTCGACGAGACGCTCGACGCCGAGGGTTTCTTCCGCACCGGCGACGGCGGCTATGTCGACGGCGAGAACCGGCTCTATTGGGAAGGCCGGCTGACCGACATCATCAAGACCGGGGGCGCCAACGTCTCCCCGCTCGAGATCGACGAGGTGCTGTCGCGCTGCCCCGGCGTCAAGATCAGCATGACCGTCGGCGTGCCCGACGAGCATCTGGGCGAGATTGTCGTCGCGTGCATCATCCCGTTCGAGGGCACGACGCTCGACGATGCCGCGATCCGTGACTTCGCCAAGGAAGCGCTCGCGAGCTACAAGGTGCCGCGCCGCGTCCTGTTTTTCCGCGAGGAGGAGTTCGCCACCACGGGCAGCAACAAGATCAAGTCCAACGACCTGCGCAAGCTGGCGGCGGCCCGGCTCGAGCCGGCCTGAACGCGCGCGTCCGGAAGAGGCGCGGCGAGACGAGAGGAGGAGCGGATGGCGATAAGCGGTTCTGGCTGGGTCTATCTGGACGGCCGCGTCGCGATCGTCACGGGTGCGGCCAGCGGCATCGGTGCGGGGATCGCCGAGGTGCTCGCCGAGGCCGGCGCCACCGTGATCGTCGCCGATCGCAACGCGGCCGGCGTCGAGGCGCAGGTCGAGCGACTGGCCGAGGCGGGGCACAGCGCCGACGCGATGGTCGTCGATCTCGCCGACGAGGCCGCGATCGTGCGCGCCTGCGCGGAGGCGATCGAGCGGCATGGTGCGCCGTGGCTGCTGGTCAACAACGCCGGCGTCCACGATCGCCAGCCGCTGCTCGAGGTCACGATGGACGAGTGGGAGCGGGTCAACGCGATCAACGCGCGCGGACCCTTCCTGATGATCCGCGAACTCGTCCCGTCGATGATCGCGCGTGGCGAGGGCGGACGCATCGTCAACGTCGCGTCGAACGTCGTGCTCGGCCCGATGGTGGTCGGCCACATCTCCTACGCCGCCTCCAAGGCGGCATTGCGCGCGATCAGCCAGACGGCCGCGTTCGAGCTCGTCGAGCACCGCATCACCGTCAACACCGTGCTGCCCGGCGGCGTCGACACGCCCGGTGCGCGCGGTGCGCAGGGGCCCGCTCCGTCGGGGCCGGCCTCGTCGCGACGCCCGCCGCTGGGCATGTCGCAGCCGCGCGACATCGCCGCGGCGGTGCTGTTCTTCGCGACGCCCGCGGCACGCGCGATCACCAACCAGTCGATCGCGGTCGACGGCGGTTTTTCGCTGACCTGAACGCCACCAAGGAGAGCGCCATGGCCGACAGCGCCTATATCGAAGCCTATATCGCGATCGCCCAAGTCAAGGCGCGCTACTGCCGCTGCCTCGACACCAAGGATTGGGCCGGATACGCCGATGTCTTCGCCGAAGACTTGGAGCTCGACACACGGCCAGCGGGCGGCACGATCACCTACAGCCGCGACGAGGCGCTGCGCGTCGTGCGCGCGGCGGTGGAGACCGCGGCGACCTGCCATCACGTCCATTCGCCCGAGATGACGATCGATGGCGACACCGCCGACGTCGTCTGGGCGATGCAGGACCGTGTCGTGTGGGGTGCGGATCGCGCGCCGCGGATGGGCAATGCCGGCCACACCGGCTTCGGCCATTATCATGAACATTATGTCCGCACCGATGGCCGCTGGCGGATCGCCAGGCAGGTGCTGACCCGGCTCCACATGGATGTCCATCCGCTCGCGACGAGGTAGTACCATGGCGCTCTACACGACGATCCATCTGCACAATGTGCCCGCGGGCCGCGAGGACGACTATGCGCGCTGGTTCGACGGTCCGCACCGCGCGGCACTGGCGGGGTTGCGCGGCTTCATCGCGGCCGATCGCTTCGCGGTGACGCCGCAGCAGATCATGGGCGACATCCCGCAGCCGTGGCGCTTCCTCAGCGTCTATGATCTCGACCTGCCCGATCCCAAGATCCACCTGCCCGCGCTCGGCCCGCTGATCGCAGACGCGCGCGACGCCGGTCTCGTCGCCGACGACGCGACCGAGCGGCTCTACAGCTATGCGATGTATTCGGGCTGGAAAGGCAGCGCCAATTGGCGGACCGACGAGCCGTTGTCGGGCGTCAGCATCATCCTCGCCAATTTCATCCCCGGCCGCGAGGCGGAATATCATACCTGGTATGACGACGTTCACAGCGTTGAGGTGAGCGCGGTGCCCGGCCATGTCGCGATGCGGCGCGGCCGGTTGGCCGATCTCCAGATCGAGCCCAAGCATCATTGCCCCGGCGATCAGCTCGTCCTGTGCGCGCAGCAGACCGACGATCTGCTGTTCACCGTCCGCGATTTCAGCGCGCGCGCGCGCGGCGTATCGCCCAGCGGAATCGCGATGGCGCCGCGCTCCTCGTCGGGTTCGACCGCGCGCACCGTCCATTATTTCGGCAAGGTCAGCGGCGATCGCTTCTGGGCGGGCGGCGTCGCCTATGCGGGCGATCTGTCGGTCTACCCCGAGGCCTGAGCGGAGGTATCGCCCGCACGATGCGGCGCCCCTTGCCCTCGTGCGGGCGGCGGGCGAACCATGGCGGACCGGCTCGCGAGCGGCCGGGCGTGGAGTGGAGTCGGATTTGGCCAGGACGATCGTCATCACCGGAGCCGGCGCGGGGCTGGGGCGCGCGCTCGCGCGGCGCTTCGCCGCGGCGGGCGACACGGTCTTGCTGCTCGGGCGCACGCTGGCGAAGGTCGAGCAGGTCGCGGCCGAGATCGGCGGCCACGGCTTCGCCTGCGACGTCGGCTCGCCGGAGTCGGTGCGCGCCGCCTTCGCCGCGATCGGCGATCGTTTTCCCCGGATCGACGTGCTGATCAACAATGCGGCGGTGTTCGAGCCGTTCACGATCGCCGAGGCGACCGACGCGCAGATCATGCAGACCACCGCGATCAACCTCTGCGGCCCGATGCTGTGCGTGCGCAGCGCGCTGCCGCTGCTTGGCGCGGGCGGGCATATCGTCAACGTCAGCAGCGAGTCGGTCGTGCTGCCCTTCCCGCACCTACTCGTCTACCAGGCCGCCAAGGCGGGGATCGAGCGCTTCTCCGAGGGGCTCGAGCGCGAACTGGCGGCGGACGGTATCCGCGTCACCTGCATCCGCGCCGGGCAGATGATGGATGCCGATTCCACCGCGCTCGCAATCTCGCCCGAGGTCGCGATGCGGTTCGCGCAGGCGGCGATGGCCAACGGTCTCAACCTGCGCGAGCGGCCGATCTCTCAATATGCCTCGGTGACGGAGGCCTTCGTCGCGGTCGTGAACATGCCCGCCGACATCCACATGGGGCTGGTGACCTTGTCGGCCCGCAAGCCCGACGCCTGAATCAGGAGAATGACGATGAGCACCCGCTTCGACGAGCCGGCCGTGCAGACGAGCCCCGATGACACCGCGCCGATCCTGCCCGAGGCACAGCTGTATATCGACGGCGTGATCCGTGGCGCCACAGGCGGCAGGACCTACGACGTGACCAACCCGTGGACGGGCGGCGTCGCGGGCAAGGCCGCCGATGCGTCTGCCGAGGATGTCGAGGCGGCGATCGTCGCGGCGCGCACGGCGTTCGACGACACCGACTGGTCGCTCGACAAGGACAAGCGCTTCGCGCTGATGACCAAGCTGCGCGCGCTGTTCGAGGCCAATCGCCACCGCCTCTCCGATCTCGCGCGCTACGAAGCGGGCGCGGCGCTGGCCGCGGTCAACACCGCGCATGTCGGCATGGCGCTGGCGGGGTGGGACGATCTCATGGACGCCTTCCCCAAGGTGACGTGGGAAGAGGATCGCGGCATCCGCCAGGTTTATGGCAGCGATCACAGCCGCCTCGTCGTCCATTCGCCGATCGGCGTCGTCGGCGCGATCACGCCGTGGAACGTGCCGCTCTACGTCAATGTCGGCAAGGTCGTCGCCGCGCTGCTCGCCGGCTGCACGGTGATCCTCAAGCCCGCGCCCGATACGCCCGGCATGGGATCGATCTTCGGCGAACTGGCGGCGGAGGCGGGCTTTCCGGCGGGCGTGCTCAACGTCATCACGTCGGCCGATCCGGTGACGGCGGGCGAGACGCTGGTCACCGATCCGCGCGTCGACCTGATCACCTTCACCGGCTCGACCGGCGTCGGCAAGCGCATCATGGAAAAAGGCGCCGCGACGCTCAAGCGCGTCTTCCTCGAGCTTGGCGGCAAGTCCGCCAAGATCGTGTTCGACGACGTGCCGAATTTCGCGCAGGACGTCGCCTCGACGATGCTCGTCTATCACGCCGGGCAGGGCTGCGCGGTGCAGTCGCGGCTGCTCGTTCAGAAGAGCCGCTACGACGAGGCGGTCGCCGCGCTCAAGGCGGGCTATGCCGCCTATGTCGACAATTGGGGCAGCATCGACAATCCCGCGCACCTGATGGGGCCGGTGGTGTCGAAGAAGCAGCTCGACCGGATCATGAGCTATATCGATATCGGCCAGAAGGAGGGCGCGACCTTGCTCGCCGGCGGCCAGGCGCGGCCCGATCGCGGCGACGGCTTCTTCGTCGAGCCGACCTGCTTCGTCGACGTCACCAACGACATGCGGATCGCGCAGGAGGAGATTTTCGGGCCGGTGCTCGTGGTGATCCCGTTCGAGGACGAGGAGGATGCGATCCGCATCGCCAACGACAGCGACTATGGCCTCGGCGGCGGCGTCTCGTCGGGCGACAAGGAGCGCGCGATGCGCGTCGCGCGGCGCATCCGCACGGGCACGATGAGTGTCAACGGCGGCATGTCGATCCAGGGCGATATCCCCTTCGGCGGCGTCAAGGGCAGCGGGATGGGGCGCGAATGGGGGCTCGAGGGGATCGAGGAGTTCCTCGATTCGAAGGTGATCGCGACGCGGCTCTGATCGCGCGGACCGATCGTATCATTTGCGATCGGTCCGCCACGGTGGCGGGGCGCGGTCTTCCGAGCTTGGTATCGCGTCGTGCGGCTTTGAGTGTTAAGGGCGCCGCCGCAACACGGAGACCAAAGCATTGAGCAAGCTGGCGATGCCCAAGGCCGATACCACCGATCTCAGCCACAATCTTCTCGGCCAGCGTCTCGGCCGCAAGGGACGGGGGACGCGCGAGCGCATCCTCGCCGCCACCGAAACCCTGCTCGCCGATCCCAAGACGCCGCTGTCGCTCAGCGCGGTGGCACGCGAAGCCTCGCTCGCGATGACCACGCTGTACCTCTATTTCGGCGATCTCACCGAGCTGCTGCTCGCGGTGCTCGATCCGATCATGGCATCGGCCGAGGAATCCTATCTCGGCGAGATGCGAGAACGCTGGTCCGACGCGGCACTCGGCGAATCCTGCCTCCGCTTCGTCAACGACGTCCATGCCTTCTGGCAGCGCCACGCGCGCGCGCTTCACCTGCGCAACAATTATTCGGCGGGCGATCCGCGGATGATCCAGCACCGGGTTGCATCGGCACGGCCGCTGATCAACCTCATGATCTTCCAGATGGATGGCGATCCGTCGATGCGGGCGACGATCCTGACGGGCATGGCGACCGCGCTGGTGACGGGGATCGAACGCGTCGTTACCGTCACGACCGATACCGAGTTCGTCGACATCGTGGACCAGCCGGCGCCCAACGTCCCGGCCTTGCTGCTCGGGCAGGCGCGGCTGCTGGAACTCGGCATTCGCGATCAGCGGGGCGCTTAGTCTTTCCGTCGCGGGCCGGTCATTCCTTCTTGCCGAACCCGCTTTCCAGATAGCGTTCGATCCCCGCCAGATAATCGGGATGGAGCATCAGCGCGCTGTTCGCCAGCCGCTCGACATTGCGTGCCTGCGCGAGCCCGACGTCGTGCGCGAGCTCGATCGCGATCTTGGCGGTGCCCATCTGCTCGGCATTCTGCGCCGCCAGATGGCGGCAGAAAGCCATCACCTCGGCCTCGAAAGTGTCGTCGGGGAAGACCTGGTGGACGAGGCCCATCGTGTAGGCCATGTCGGCGTCGGCGGGCTTGTTCGCCATGATCAGCCAGCGCGTCCAGTGCGTCCCGATCATCCGCGACAGCCGGCTGACGCCGTTGGAGGCGGGCAGCGTGCCGAACCTGCCCTCGGGAAAGGCATAGCCCGCGCTCTTCGCCGCCAGTCTGAAATCGCACGACAGCGACATCTCAAGCCCGCCGCCTACACACATCGCATGATGCGCGACGACGATCGGCTTCTCGATATGCTCCATCTCGTCATAGATGCGGTGCATGCCGTTGAGCTTGGTGCGGTGCGTCTCGCGAATCACCGAGCCGGCGCGGCGCGGGTCCATCGATCCGCTCTTCATGTCGGCGCCCGCGCAGAAATAGCGCCCGGTGGCGCGGATCAGCATCACCTTGAGATGCTGCGCGTCGCGGAACCGATCGACCGCCGCGTCGAACAGCTCCATCAGCTCCTTGCTCAGCGCGTTGAGTTTTTCGGGGCGGTTGAGCGTGACGATCAGGATCGCGTCCTGCTCCTCGGTGAGAAGGTGCGGGGCGTCGGTCATGCCGTCATCCTCTTGCTGGTGGCGCGCGTCGAACCGATCACGCGCTTGCCTTGGCCTTGCCCATCATCTTGCTGATGTCGACCTGCCCCGTCGTGAGGCCCCCCATGAAGCCGCCATCGACGGGCAGCACGATCCCGTTCACCACCGCCATCGCGTCGCTGCACAGCAGGACGATCGGGCCGGCCTGTTCGGCCGCAGTGGTATAGCGGCCGAGCGGTTCTGCGGCGGCGTCGACGACGTCCTTGCCCGATGTCGCGTGGAAGGTCGCCATCATCGGCGTCTGCGTCGGCGAGGGCAGCGAGCAGTTGATGCGGATGCCCTTCTTGATCAGTTGCGCGCCCATATATTGCGTCCAGACGATGATCGCCTCCTTCGAGAAAGCATAGCCCTCCGAGACCTGATCCATATGCGCCTCCGACCAATCGAGCGCGGCCTGGAAGCCCTTGGTCTGCAGAAGCTCCATATGGACCGGAATGCGTCGGCTCCAGCCGAGGCCGCCGGTCGACGCGATCGAGACGATCGCGCCGCCGTCGCCCATCAGCGGGACGATGCGGTCGGTCAGATGCCGCGTGCCGATGAAGTTGACTTTCATCGTGTCGATCGGTGCAAAGCCGCCGCCGCCCGGCAGGCCGGCGCAGTTGAACAACGCGTCGACCTTGCCACCGAGCTTGCCGACCGCGGCCTCTATCGATCCCGGATCACGCAGGTCGACGTTGGTGAAGGACGCGAGCGGTAGCGCGCTGTCCTTGTAATCGAAGCCGTGCACCTCGGCGCCCAGTTCGAGCAACAGCTTGGCGGTCGCCTCCCCCATGCCCGAGAAGCAGCCGCTGACGACGACGCGCTTGCCCTCGTAGCCCAATATGTCGGCCATTCGTCTCTCTCCAGCTTGGGCCCGCGGGTGATCCCGATCGGTGCCGCCATGATTGCTATTCGCCATCCTCGACGAAGATGATCCGTTCGGGGCAGGATTTGGCGCCGCGCTTCGCCATCAGCTCCTCGCCCGGTGGCACGTCGAATCCGTCGATCGCGATATAGCCCTCGTCGTCGAGCGGGTAGAGATGTTCGGCGACCGCCGCACAGCGCGCATTGCCTACGCAGCCGGCCCTTTCGATGCGGATCTTCATGCCCCAACTCCCGGATTGATCCCCCGCGGCCGGCGCTGTCTTGCCCGTACCCACCGAGGATCGCTGCGACTTTCGCCGCGACGATACGGGTCCGGTTAGAACAGGGTTTCTCGCCGGATCAACCGGAGATGTCCCGTCGGCGGGGTCGCGGATAGCGCATTTCCCGACGATCGCTGGGGCGTTATTGTCGCGGCCGGCGAGGCGGCGGATTGTCTTCGCCCGGCTGCGCGGGAAGACACGGCGGCGATAGGTGCCGCCACCGTAGACGAAGCCGGACTTCGAGACGCCGCCGTCGTTGGGAGATCGAGATGTCCGATACCGCCACGCTCAGCCCGGCCGTGCCGAAACCCGTGCATGTCGACGACGCGCTGGTCTATGATTTCGACAGCTTTCGCGATCCCGCCTATCTCGATGATCCGCACGCGCGCATCGCCGAGATGATCCGCGAGGCGCCGTCGGTGTTCTGGACGCCGCGCAACGGCGGCCACTGGATGATCATCGGGCATGAGGCGGTGTTCAAGGCGTCGCGCGACGTCGAATCCTTCTCCAGCGAATTCGTGCCGCAGGCGATGATCAAGGCGATGATCGCATCGATGCCGCCGGGCACGCCGCACATCCCGCAACCGCTGCCGATCAACGTCGATCCGCCCGAGCACACCATGTACCGCGCGCCGCTGCAGGGCGCCTTCTCGCCCAAGTCGATGCTCGCGCTCAAGGACGACATCCGCGCGCTCGCCGCCGCGCTGATCGATGGCATCAAGCCGAACGGCCATAGCGAGTTCATGGCCGAGGTCGCCGAGCCGATGCCTGTGCAGGTGTTCCTCAAGATGTTCGGCCTGCCGCTCGACAAGCAGGGGCAATATCGCGAGATCGTCAAGGCGCACCTCTCCAATCCCGAGCCCGATGCGCGCGAGAGCATGAAGAAGCTCGTCAACATCGCCGCGATCATGCACGACACGCTGATCGAGCGCCGCGACAACCCGCAGAACGACATCATCAGCCTGCTCTGGAAGACCGAGATCGACGGCAAGCCGACCACGCTCGACGACATGGAGAATTATTGCGTCGTGCTGTTCATCGCCGGGCTGGACACGGTGATGAACGGCATCGGCCACGGCGTCCGCCACCTCGCCAGCAACCCCGCTCTGCAGGCACAGCTGCGCGCCAATCCCAAGCTGATCGCCGAGGCATCCGAGGAACTGCTGCGCCGCTATACCTTCACCGTACCGCCGCGCATCGTCGGCAAGGACATGGCGTTCGAGGGTGCCGAGATGCGCAAGGGCGAGCGCGCCTTCCTGTTCCTGCCCGCAGCCGATCTCGATCCGCGCGAGTTCGAGAATCCCGAGCTGTTCGATCTCAAGCGCGAGAACAAGGTGCATATCGCCTTCGGCACGGGCCCGCATCGTTGTCTGGGGTCGCATCTTGCGCGGATCGAGCTGCAGGTGCTCTACGAGGAACTGCTCGTGCGGCTGCCCGAGTTCCGGCTCGATCCCGCGCATCCGATCCGCTATCACGGCGGCCACGTCGTCGGCCCGGATACGCTGCACCTGCTCTGGGACGCCTGATCCGATGCCTCGCCCCGTACCGCGTCTCGATCCCGACAACCGGGCCTTCTGGACGGGCGGTGCCGTGGGAGAATTGCGGTTCAATCGCTGCGCCGATTGCGGCACGTTCATCCATCCGCCCAGGCCGGTGTGCCGCGTCTGCCTGTCCGAAAACGTCGCGCCCGAAGCTGTCGCCGGGACGGGCGTCGTCGACAGCTACACGATCAACCATCAGGCCTGGTATCCGGGGCTCGAAGTGCCGTTCGTCATCGCGCGCATCGCGATCGACGGCGCGCCGGGCGTGTATCTCACCAGCAACATCGTCGGCTCCCCGGTCGACGAAGTCGACTTCGACGACAAGGTGCGCGTCACCTTCGAGCAGCAGGGCGAGATCTTCTATCCGCTGTTCGAGAAGGTCGCCTGATGGCGGACCCCCAAGCCTATATCACCGGGATCGGCCAGTCCGAGGTCGGCCAGAAGCTGACGCGGCACCCGCTGCTGCTCACGCTCGACGCGGTCAAGCAGGCGCTGGCGGAAGCCGGGCTGACGATCGGCCAGATCGACGGCGTCTCGACCTATCCCGGCAAATCGAACGGCTATCTCGGCTTCTCGCCGGTCGGTGCGGACGAGCTTGTCGATGCGCTCGGCATCCGCGCGACCTGGCACCAGGGCGCGATGGAGATCAGCGCGCAGCTCGGCGCGGTCGCCGCCGCGGCGATGGCGGTCAGGACCGGGCAGGCGCGCCACGTCATCTGTTTCCGAACCGTCTACGAGGCGGCGGCGATCGCGCGGCCCGAGGACTATCCGTCGTCGCGCGGCAAGACCGTCGAGGGTTTCTCGCAATGGTTCGCGCCGTTCAACGCGATCTCGGCGGCGTGCTGGGTGGCGCAATATGCGATGCGGCACATGCATCGCTACGGACTGACCCGCGAGCAGCTCGCCCAGATCGCGCTCACCGATCGCGCCAATGCGGTGAAGAACCCGTCGGCGCTGGTCCGCGAACCGCTGACGATGGACCAATATATGGCGGCGCGGATGATTACGACGCCGTTCTGCCTCTATGATTGCGACCGCTTCACCGATGCCTCGACGGTGCTGATCGTCTCGGCGGGTGACGCGCTCGACGAGATCGGCTGCACCCCGATCCGCATCGCGGCGATGGCGGGCAGCGTCGAGCGCCACAGCTGGGATCAGGCCGAGTGGATGGCGAGCTATGCCACCGGCCCCGATCTGTGGAAGCAGACCGACTATGGCGTCGCCGACGTCGACACCGTGCAATTCTACGACGGGTTCAGCTTTCTGGCATTGAGCTGGTTCGAGGCGCTGGGCTTCTGCCCGGTGGGCGAGGGCGGGCGCTTCATCGAGGGCGGACGCCGGATCGCGCTCGACGGCGAACTCCCGTTCAACACCTTCGGCGGCCAGATCGGGGCGGGGCGGCTGCACGGCTTCGGCTTCGCGCACGAGGCGGTGACGCAATTGCGCGGGACGGGCGGCGAGCGCCAGATCGCGGGCGATCCTCGCGTCGCGGTCGCCACCTCGGGCGGCGGGCCGCTGGCCGCTGCGCTGCTGCTGGCGCGCGACTGACGGCGATGGCGGACACGGACCCGATCGACGCGCTGCCCGGCTACCGCCGCCGCTTCGTCGTGACGCCGCAATCGGGCCGGGTCCGTGCCGATCTCGAGGACGATTATCACTGCATGAGTGTCGTCGTCGATCATGCGGGCGGCGTCGCGATCAAGATCGACGCGGCCATGCACCGCGCACCCTGGACAACCTGCCCGGGCGCCGAGGCGATGCTTGCCGCGACCTTCACTGGCGTAGCGCTCGCCGATTTCGCGGCGCGGGGCGAGAAGGCGCAGAACTGCACGCATCTTCACGATCTCGCGACGCTCGCGGCTGCGCATGCGGGCGATGCGCGACCGACCGTCTACGACGTGCTGACGTCCGATCCCGTCGATCGCATCAGCCGCGCCGAACTGCGCCGCGACGGCGCGGTGATCTTCGCCTGGACGCTCGACTATTTCACGATCGTGGCGCCGGCCGACGTCGCGGGGATCGACTTGATGAAGCTCAAGCCGCTGCTCGAGCGGCTCGATCCGCTGGGCCAGGAGGCGGCGAAGATCCTGCGCTGGGGGATCATGGTCGGCAGCGGGCGGATGATCCCGCTGTCAAAGCAATCCGATGCCACCAAAATGCCGTCCAACTGCTTCACTTTCCAGCCGGCGATGAAGATCGTCGCACAGCGTGTCGGCGTGATCCGCGATTTCAGCACTGGGGGGGGCGCCCTGCTGGACGGGGGCGAACAGGTTGCGCGCCGGCAGTAGGCCCGCGCGCCAGCAGAGGTTGCCAGAGGAGAGTCGCCATGGACATGAACGAGATGGTGGTCATCAGCGTCGACGATCATATCAGCGAGCCGCCCGACATGTTCGACAAGCACCTGTCCGGCCGTGATCTTGAGACAGCGCCCAAGCTGCGCACCACCGACAAGGGCACCAATTACTGGGAATATTACGGCATGCGGATGCCCGCGGTCGGCCTCAACGCCGTGGTCGGGCGCGTGCCGGAGGAATATGGCGTCGAGCCGACCGCGTTCGAGCAGCTCCGTCCCGGCTGCTACGACAGCGACGCGCGCGTCGGCGACATGAACGTCAACGGCATCGCAGCGTCGCTCAACTTCGGCAGCTGCACTGGGTTCGACGGCAGCGTCTTCCACCGGGTCGAGGACAAGGCCTCCGCGCTCAGGCATCTGCGCGCGTATAATGATTGGCATATCGGCGAATGGTGCGGCGCCAATCCGGGTCGCTTCATCCCCTGCGCGATCCTGCCGACGTGGGACATGGACGCGACGCTCATCGAGGTGGCGCGCATAGCGGCGAAGGGCTGCACCGCCGTCTCGGTCAACGAGAACCCGACGACGCAGAAACTGCCGAGCATCCATAACGCCTATTGGACGCCGTTCTGGAAGGCGATCGCCGATCACGACATCGCGATGTGCCTGCACATCGGCGCGGGCAATCCTGCGCCGCATGCCTCGATGGAGACTCCGATCGAGGCGTGGATCACCACCATGCCGATGTCGATCTCGACGGGGGCGGCCGACTGGCTCAATCTCGAGGCGCTCGATCAGTATCCGGATCTCAAGATCGCGCTGTCCGAAGGCGGCATCGGCTGGGTGCCCTATTTCCTCGAGCGCGCCGATTTCAGTCACGAGCGGCACAAGGCTTGGACGCACTCGCGTCTCGCCGACACCAGGCCGAGCGACGTGTTCAAAAAGCATTTCCTCAACTGCTTCATCGACGACGCCTTCGGCCTCGCCAATCTGGCGTATATCGGCGAAGATATGGTCGCTTATGAATGCGACTATCCGCATTCGGATTGTCTGTGGCCGCACGCGCCCGAAACGCTGTGGACCAGCGTGCAGCACCTTACTGACGTGCAGATCGACAAGGTCACGCACCGCAACGCGATGCGCTTCTTCAACTTCGATCCGTTTCAGCATCACGATCGACAGGATATGACCGTCGGCGCGCTGCGTGCGGCGGCTCACGCGGCCAAGGTCGACGTCACGCCGCGTTCCTTCGGCGGCGCCACACCGCTCCAGCACGGCGAGGCGCCGCGGCCGGTAACTTCGGGCGATATCGTCAGAATGTTCGCCGCGCAGGCCGAGGCCGCCTGACCGGGAGAACGGCACGAACGCTGTCGATAATGACGCGCTGCAACAAAGCGCTTGACGACCTCCGACTCGTATAGTAAGCTACGTAACTATAAGCAGGGTCGGCCTAATCAGGGGCTGCCTCCGTTTCGGAGAAATACAGTGAACAGGATCATCGTCGCCGCTGCTCTTTCGCTCGCTTTCGTCGCTGGTGCGCCTGCGATCGCAGGCGACGCGCCGTCCATGCCCGTCACGACCGTCGTCGCGACCAAGGGCAAGATGCTGCTCGCCGCCGACGGCGCACGCCTCGCGCCGATCTACCGCGTCGGCGGGGACGGCCCGCAGATCATCCTCGACGGCCGCATGGTCACTGTGCCCGGCAACACCGTCGCGATGGTCGACGGCAAGCTGACCACCACGCTCAGCAAGGCGCAGGTGATCGCGCTTCCGTAAGCCCTGTCTAATCGTCTCCCCTTGCCCGATCCGGTCACCGTGCCGGGTCGGGTTCTTTGTATCTGGCCTGGTGTCTTGACAGGCGACCAGCCGGGTACAAAGTGATAGGGTCTCGGGAATCGAGATATCGGACTTGGAACTCAGATTCCGGCCGGTCGGATCAGGCGACGTGCGGGTCTTCCGGCACGGGCTGTAGAGGATGCGGACAATGGCAAGCACGATCGAAAAGACGCAATTGGAAACGACGGATCTCACGCCGACGATCGGCAGCGCGATCCATGCCGACAAGGCGACACTGCTGAGCGGCGCGCTCGGCAGCGAGATCCGCGAACTGCTCGAAGAGCGCGGCGTCTTCGTTCTGCCCGAGGTCGACTTCACCGACGAAGAACAGGTCGCGTTCACCAAGACGCTCGGCACCGTCGCGTCCGAGGGCGAGAAGGGCATCTACAAGGTCACGATGGACAAGACCGAAAATGCCTATGCCGATTATCTCAAGGGCGCCTTCTACTGGCATTTTGACGGCTTCTCCTCGAAGGAGCCGATTCTTGCATCACTGCTGAGCGCACGCCGGCTCGCGGCCGAAGGTGGCGACACCGAATTCTGCAACACCTATGCCGCTTATGAGGCGCTGTCCGACGAGGACAAGCAGGCGATCGAGAACATCAAGGTGGTTCACACCTTCGCGGCGACGCAGCTCTACTGGAATCCGGAGCCGAGCTACGAAGATCTCAAGATGGGCCAGTCGATGGGCAAGTTCGTGCTGCCGCTGGTGTGGACGCATCGTTCGGGCCGCAAGTCGCTCGTGCTCGGCTGCTCGGCCGAATATATCGAGGGCATGGACCCGTTCGACAGCCGTGCGCTGCTCGTGCGCCTGCGCGACTGGGCGACGCAGCCGCAGTTCGTCTATCGCCACCAGTGGAAGGTCGGCGACCTGGTTGCGTGGGACAATACCGGCACGATGCACCGCGCGCTGTCCTATGCGCTCGACAGCGGCCGGATGATGCACCGTACCAAGCTCGAGGGCGAAGAGCCGGTCGCCTGAACTTCCTCGGCTGTTACGGAATGGTGCAATGATCAAGCAGGTCGTCTTCCTCAGAAAACGCCCCGATATCTCGATGGACGCGTTTCTCGATTATTATGAGAACCAGCACTCGCAACTGTCGAAGAAGATGGGCGCCAAGCCGTCGCTTCCCAATGCACAGCGCTATGTTCGCCGCTATCTGACGCCCGAGAAGAACCCGCTGACCGGCGAAGTGATCGATTGCGGCTATGATTGCATCATGGAGATATGGTGGAACAGCCGCGAGGATTTCGAGGCGGCGATGAAGGGCCTCGCCGATCCCGCGATGCTCGAAATCAGGATGGCGGACGAGCGCAAGCTGTTCGCGTCGAACAGCAATCCCGTTTGCACCGTCGAGGAGCATGACTCGCCGGTCGGGCCCGACAACCGCATCCCGCGCTGCGAGCCGGTGTTCGTGGATTGATGCCTGGCTCGTGCCGATCGCGGTGGGGCGCCTGCCGTCTACTTCTTCGTCATCCCGGACCCTTCGACAGGCTCAGGACAGGCTTGATCCGGGATCCATACACGCGGCGCGCAATGGTCTGGCGCGGCGCGTATGGATTCCCGCCTTCGCGGGAATGACGGGAGAGGGGGGGCGGGCGGAACGTCGACCAGACCTGAGGCGGATCGATATTCGTCGTGAACGGCGGACACGCACGAGCGGGCCCCGTTCTCCTGCGTAGGCAGGAGCCCAGGTGGAGAGCCGCAGCGCTTGAAACCCTGGTCTCCTGCTTTCGCAGGAAAACCGAACGGCGGAAACCCGCCCCGCCTCAACTCGTAAAGCGGTCGATCGGCGAGAGCGGCTTGAGCATGATCAGCGGGAGCAGCCGATCGGTCGAGGCCTGGTAGCTCGTGTAGGGCGGGAAGATGCCCGTCACGAAATCCCACACCCGCGCGCGCTCGTCGCCTCCGGCCTGCCGCCATGTCGCGCGAAACGCCTGCGTCGCGATCTGGAATTCGATCTCGGGGCTTTCGAGCAGGTTGAGATACCAGGCCGGATGATGATCGGCGCCGCCCTTCGATGCGACGATCACCACCTCACCGCCGAAATCGCCGTAGATCAGTGGCGTGACGATCGTCCGCCCGCTCTTGCGTCCGGTGTAGCGCAGCAGCAGCGTCGTGGTGAAGTTGAGCCCGCCGATGTCGCTGACGTCGACGATATGCCCCTCGACGCCGCCCGAGCCCAGATACATGTCGAGATGTTCGGTCTTCCAGTCGCGGCGCGCGACCGCGATCTCCGCGCTTGTCGAATCGGTCATCGAACCTCTCCTCGAAATTCTCCGCTGCGATGACGCGCCGTCAGCCGTAGCCGAGCATGCTCTTGATCTCGACATATTCGTGGAAGCCGAATTCGCCCCACTCGCGACCGTTGCCGCTGCGCTTGTAGCCGCCGAACGCCGCGTGGAAATCGAAGCCGTTGTTGATCCCGATCCAGCCTGCACGCAGGCGGCGCGCGACCGCTCGACACTGATCGACGTCCGATCCGCTGACATAGCCGGCAAGGCCGAAATCGCTGTCGTTGGCGATCTCGACCGCGTGATCGATGTCGTCATAGCCGATGATCACTAGCACCGGCCCAAAGATTTCCTCGCGCGCGATGACCGTGTCGTTGGTCGTGACGAAGACGGTGGGCTTGACGTACCAGCCCTTGTCGAGCCCGTCTGGGCGGCCGAGACCGCCGGCGACGAGCTGTGCGCCCTCGTCGAGCCCCTTCTGGATATAATCTTGGATGATCTCATACTGCGCTTTGGAGACGACCGGCCCCATCGCGGCATTCCCCTTGGGATCGCCGACGGTGACGGCGTCCGCCGCGGCGCGCGCGGCGGCGGTCGCCTCGTCCATCCGGCCGTTCGGCACCAGCAGCCGCGAGCCCGCGCTGCACGTCTGGCCCGAATTGCCCATCATCGTCGCGGTGGCGACACCGACATTGGCGGCGAGATCGGGATCGTCGAGGATGATGAACGGGCTCTTGCCGCCGAGCTCGAGCCCGACGCGCTTGACCGTCGGCGCGGCGTCCTTCGAGATCTGCACGCCGACGGGCTCGGACCCCGTGAAAGAGACCATGTCGACGTCCGGATGCGTCGAAAGCGCGGTGCCGATCACGCTGCCCGAGCCCTGGATCATATTGAACACGCCTGCCGGAACGCCGGCGGCGTCGAGGATCTCCGCTAGGATCTGCGCCGAATAGGGGGCGAGCTGCGGGGGTTTTAGGATCATCGTGCAGCCCGTCGCGAGCGCCGGGAAAATCTTGACGCAGGTCTGGTTCATCGGCCAGTTCCACGGCGTGATCAGCGCGCAGACGCCGATCGGCTCGCGCGCGATCAGAGTGGCACCGCGTTGCTCCTCGAATTTAAACTCGCGCAGCACCTCGATCGCGGTCTGGAGATGACCCGCGCCGAGCCCGACGTGGAAGCCGTTCGCGAGGCTGGCGGGCGCGCCCATTTCCTCGATGATCGCCTCGCCCAGCTCGGGCTGGCGGCGCGCATATTCGGCCTGGATCGCGAGCAGCAGGTCAAGCCGCTCCTCGCGCGTGGTCAGCGACCAGCTGCCGAACGCCTTGCGCGCCGCGGCGACCGCCTTGTCGACGTCGGCGGGCGAGCCCAGCGCGATCGTGCCGCTGACCGCCTCGGTCGCCGGGTTGATGACCTCGGCGGTCTTCGGCTCGGCCGGATCGACCCAGCGGCCGTCGATGTAGAACTGGAGATACTCGCGCATAACATCCTCTCAAGTTGCTCGACGTCGCCGGTGTTTCGGCCGTTTTATTGCGTGCCCTCGGCATACCAGGTGCGGAACTCGGCATATTTGGGCATTTCTTCCGAATTGGCCTTCGGATCGATCACGACGTGGATCACGCCGACCTTGCCGCTGGCATAGGCGCGCGCGATCGCGGGCTGGATGTCCTCCGCTTTGGTGACATATTCGCCGTAGCAGCCGAAGCCCTCGCCGATCTTGTCGAAGCGGACGTCCTTGCTCCAGTGCGTGCCGGTCTCCTCGGTGCCCTGACCGAAGGTGCGCTTGTAGACGCCGACCTCGAGCCCCCATTGGTTGTCGACGCCGACGACGCAGACCAGCGGCAGCTTCTTGCGCGCCGCGACCTCGAGCTCGGCGATGTGGAACATGAACGACGAGTCGCTAGTGATCAGCATGCCGGGCCGCTGGACGCCGGTCGCGGCATGATCGGCGAGCATCGCGCCCGTCGCATAGGGCAGTCCGGTGCCGATATGGCCGAAATTCTGGTTCCAGATGACGTGGTGCGGCTTGGACTGTGAGTAGGTCCATTGGTAGATCACCGTGGCGCCGCCGTCGCGGATCAGGATGCCGTCCTTGGGGAAGGCCTGGCTCGCCTCGACGACGAAGCGCGACGGGTGCATCGGCACGTCGCCGCTGCCGTCGGCCTTGGTCGCGGCTTCCTTCGCCAGGTCGTCGAGCTCGCCCTGGCCGTCCCGCATGAATGCGGCGAGGCCGGCAGCTTCGGGCAGCGGCGTGTCCTTGAGTGCCGCGACCAGCTGCGGCACGACGCCGCGCAGATCGCCGACCAGCGGCACGTCGATCGGGCGGTTGACGCCGATCGCGGCCGGGTCCTGCTCGACATAGATCCACTTCCGGATCGACTCGTTCTTCTGCCAGTAGCGCCACTTGCCGAAATGCACGGGCTCGCCGAGCTCGGTGCCCAGCGCGAGCACGAGGTCGCTCTCGGTCACCGCCTCGATCGAGGCGTTGGAGAAGACATATTGGAAGGTGCGGTCCTCGAGCCCCGGGATGTAGGACGTGCCCCCCGAGGTCTGGATCACCGGGCAGTTCATCAGCAGCGCCAGCTCCTTGACCGATTGCTCGGTGCGCGAGGTGTGGACGCCGTGGCCGACGAGCAGGATCGGGTTTTTCGCCGCGCGGATCAGTTCGACGGCTTCGTGCACGCGGTCGATGTCGGCGCCCTGGTTGACGAGGCGGTAGCGCGCGGGCGGCAGCACCGCGGGCAGGTCGAGCTCCTCGAGGATGATGTGGCTCGGATATTC
>Ga0302314_10005210_pt1 | contig 23744 bp, 21 predicted proteins | sample III_Palsa_N2_3_FD_200533 | JGI IMG/M metagenome (GOLD analysis project Ga0302314, IMG submission 200533) | Peat permafrost microbial communities from Stordalen Mire near Abisko, Sweden - III_Palsa_N2_3 | ecosystem: Environmental > Terrestrial > Soil > Palsa > Peat permafrost | place: Sweden... | reverse complement strand
GATGTGGATGCCCTCGGGGCAGACCTCAGTGCAGCACTTGGTGATGTTGCAGAGGCCGATGCCGCCGTCGTCGGCGAGCTGATCGAGGCGGTCGATGCCATCGAGCGGGTGCATGTCAAGCGACGCCATCCGCACCATGAACCGGGGCCCGTAGTACTTGTCCATCATCCGGTGATCACGCAGGATGTGGCAGACGTCCTGGCAGAGGAAGCACTCGATGCACTTGCGGAACTCGCCGATCCGGTCAACCTCGGCCTGGCCCATCAGGTAGTCGCCCTCGGGCAGGTCATCGCGCGGGGTGAACGGCGGGATCTTCTTGTTGACCTCGTAGTTCCAGGAGACGTCGGTGACGAGGTCGCGGATCAGTGGGAATGCGCGCATCGGCTCGACCACAATCGGCTGGTCCTCGGGCAGGTGGTCGATCCGGGTCTTGCACATCAGCCGCGGCTTGCCGTTGATCTCGGCGCTGCAGGAGCCGCACTTGGCCGCCTTGCAGTTCCAGCGGACCGCCAGATCAGGCTCCTGGGAGCGCTGGATCTCAAGCACCGCGTCAAGCACGACCATGCCGGCCTCAAGGTCAAGCGTGTACTCGACCAGCTCGCCGTCGTTCATGTCGCCGCGCCAGATCTGGAACGTCCGGATTCCTCCGGCGTGGAGTGTCTCGCTCACGCTGCCTTCTCCTGTTCCTTGCGGGCTTCGATCAGTTCGCTGAGATCGTCCTTCTTGGCGACCGGGATTGCCTTCAGCACCATCTCGTCGTTCGCGTGGTCGACGATGATGTTGTGCTCGGACCAGTAGTCGTCGTAGTAGGCATGGTCAAGCCGTGAGTGACCGCCGCGGCTCTCTTCGCGCATCAGCGCGGCCTTGGCGATCGCTTGGGCGACGGTGATCATGTTGCGAACCTCGCGGCAGAGTTGCCAGCCGGGGTTGTAGTCGAGGCGCTCCGACGGTGATTTGACGTTGGCGCCGCGTTCGGCGAGGTCGTCAAGCTGGTTGATCGCGGTGCTCAGGCCTTCCTTGTCGCGGAAGATCCCGGCGCCGTCGCCCATCACCTTCTGCAGATCCTTGTGCAGCTGGTAGGGGTTCTCGGTGCCGTTGCCGGTGAGGTAGCCAGTCAGCTCGTTGACCGCCTCATCAAGGTGGTCCTTCGGCAGCGTGATCTGCTCAAGCTTCGAAGCGCTCTCGGCGGCGGCCAGTCCGGCGCGGCGGCCGAACACGAGCAGGTCGCCGAGTGAGTTACCGCCGAGACGGTTGGCGCCGTTCATCCCGCCCGACGCCTCGCCCGTGGCGTAAAGCCCGGGGATCTTGGTCTGGCCGTCGTCGGCGTCGACGCGGACGCCGCCCATGAAGTAGTGGCAAGTCGGGCCGACCTGCATCGGCTCCTTGGTGATGTCGACGCCGGCCAGCTCGTAGAACTGGTCATACATGCTCGGCAGCTTGCGCTTGACGTAGTCGGCGTCAAGGTGTGAGACATCGAGGAAGGCGCCGCCGTGCTCGGTACCGCGGCCTTCCTTGACCTCGGTGTAGATCGACCGCGCGACGACGTCCCGGGTCGAGAGCTCCATCCGCTTGGGGTCGTACTTCTCCATGAACCGCTCACCGAGGCTGTTGCGCAAAATGCCGCCCTCGCCGCGGACCGCCTCGGTCACCAGCAGACCGGCGACCCCGGGGGGATAGACCATCCCTGTCGGGTGAAACTGGATGAACTCCATGTCGAGCAGCTCGGCGCCCGCGTCGTAGGCCAGCGCGTAGCCGTCGCCGGTGCAGTCGTGCGAATTGGAGGTGATCTTGTAGATCCGTCCGCCGCCGCCGGTCGCGATGATCAGCGACTTGCTGGTGAAGGCGATCTGCTCGCCGGTCTGCTTCTTGAAGCCGTAGGCGCCGACGACGCGCTGACCGTCCTGGATCAGCCGCGTGATCTCGGTCTCCATGAACACGTCGACCGCTGAGTGCACGGTCTTGTCCTGCAGCGTGCGGATCAACTCGAGGCCGGTGCGATCGCCGATGTGGACGAGCCGCTTGTAGGTGTGCCCGCCGAACGCGCGTTGCGACATCCGCTTGTCCGGCGTGCGGTCGAAGATCGCCCCCCAGTGCTCGAGCTCGCGGGCGCGGTCGGGAGCTTCCTTGGCGTGCAACTCGGCCATCCGCCAGTTGTTCAGGTACTTGCCGCCGAACATCGTGTCCTGGAAGTGCTGTGACCAGCTGTCCTCGGGCGCGACGTTGCCAAGCGCGGCAGCGAGCCCGCCCTCGGCCATCACCGTGTGGGCCTTGCCGAGCAGCGACTTGCACACGACCGCGGTCTTCGCGCCGGCCTCAGAGGCGGCGATCGCGGCCCGTAGACCAGAGCCGCCTGAGCCGAGCACGACGACGTCGTAGTCGTGAGATTCGAACGCGGCCATTTAGAAGATGTGGTGCGGGTCGGTGAACACGCCGGCCGAGGCCAGGCGGATGTAAAGGTCGGTCAGGCCGACCGTGTACATCGAGACCCAGGCAAACAGCTGGTGGTTGCCGTTGAGGATCGTGACCTTCTTCCACAGGCCGTGGCGGGTCTTCGCGACCGTGCCGCAGTCGAAGCAGTTCATCTTGCCGCCGATCAGGTGGCGGAAGCTGTTGCAGCCGAACGTGAACGAGCTCAGCATCACGACGTTCAGCAGCATGATCCCGGAGCCGAGGCTGACACCGAAGTGGGTGCCGGTGGCGGTCTTGTAGAACAACGAGCGGACCACGTCGTAGCCGAGGAAGCCGATCACGATCGTCGCCGCGTAGAAGAAGAAGCGGTGGAAGTTCATCAGCACGAACGGGAGCTTCGTCTCGCCCGCGTACTTCTTGCGCTGCAGCCCCGCGACGGTGCAGGCGGGCGGCGAGAGGAAGAACGCCCGGTAGACCGACTTGCGGTAGTAGTAACAAGTCAAGCGCAGCCCGAGCGGTGCCCACAGGACCCAGATCGAGACGATCGGCAGGTTCCAGCCAAATATCTCATTGAGGTTTGGCGAGGCGAACGGACTGAGCAGGTGCGCACCGCCAGTCGTATCGACGAAGTGCTTGTTGATGATCACGACGACCACCGAGTAGATGCCGAACGTGCTGAGCGCGATGATGATCAGCAGCGGCTGGATCCACCAGCGATCGGTGCGTGCGGTGGCGCCGAGCTTGCGGGTGGGACTTCCTACGGCGCCCGGGGCGGGGAGGGCTTCAGTGGTCAATCTTTCAGTCCATTGTCCGGGGCATTGCAGCGGCGAGCATATCTGTCGGAGGCGGGGTGACGCGGTGCGGTCCCTGGCCGGCCGTGTGCGCTCTGTAGGGTTACTAACTATGTCCGATCACTCCGTCGTCGCCTCCGATCAGCATGTCCAAGCCGTCTGGAACGGTGCGGTGATCGCCGACAGTTCCTCGACGATCGTGGTCGAGCGAAACCACTACTTTCCGCGCGAGCATGTCGATCCCGCCGTGCTGGAGGCGTCTGCCCACCACACCTGGTGCCCGTGGAAGGGCGAGGCCTCCTATTTCGACCTCGTCGTCGACGGTTCGACCAACCCCGGTGCGGCCTGGTACTACCCGGCGCCGTTGGATGAGGCCGTGGCGATCAAGGACTACGTCGCGTTCTGGCGCGGCGTCGAAGTAGCGCCGGCCTAACGGTTCTGGCCGGGCCGGCGGCTCGCGGGCTCGCCGGCCCGCAGAAGCGTGCTGGCGTGGGAGCGATCAGCACGCCGTAAGCTCGGGCGTGGGCGTGGCTGGTCTGATGCCAACGGAAGCGACGGGGAGCGAGAGCAGATGAGGATCCGGCTTTTTACGGGCGTGATGGTCGCCGCGGTTGCGTGGACGCTGACGTCTGCTGTGGCGGTTTCGGCAACGCCGCCGTTCTACGCAGCGCCGGCGAAGTTGGGGTCGCTGGCGCCCGGCACGGTGATCCGTTCGCGGACGGTGTCGACCCGGTTCGGGCTTGAGGGCGTCGCTTCGTCGACCAGCTACCAGGTGCTCTACCGCTCAACGAGCGCGACCGGCAAACCGATCGTGACCGTCGCGACGTTGCTCGTTCCAAGCCATCCGGCCAGCGGCGTTCGCAGGCTCGTCGTCGTCAACCCTGCCTACGACGCGCTGTCACTCCCCTGCGCGCCCTCCTACCAGCTGCTGCCGGTCGCTGATGCGGGTGACGGCGACGTAGCGCCGATCTTGATGCTCGAGCAGGGCTGGGATGTGCTCGTACCTGATTACGAGGGCGAGCAGTCTGAGTTCGGTGTCGGGCCGCTCGAGGGTCGCACCGACCTCGATGCGATCCGCGCCTTTGAGCATCTCGGTGCCGGCGCTCTGAACCCGCAGACGCGAGTTGGGATCGAGGGAATGTCCGGCGGTGCGATCCCGACGATGTGGGCCGACATCCTGCTGCGCAGCTATGCCCGGCACATACACCTGGTGGGGATTGCGGCCGCCGACCTTCCGGCCGACATCCTCACGCTGATGCCGACGATCGACAAGAACTTCTTCTACGGCGCGTTCATGGGCCTGATGGTCGGGTTCGACCGCGCCTACCCGGCGATCGATCTGGGCTCGCTGCTGAATGCGCACGGCAAGGTGTATGCGGCGCAGGTCGCTGACGACGGTCTCGGCTGCGGAAACCTCCCGGAGTCCTCGCTGGTCGATAAGACATCGGCCTACTTCAAGGCGCCGATCTCTACCTCGGCTGATGTCGCCGCCCTACCGCAGGTCCGCAAGGCGTTTGGGCACAGCAACGTCGACGTCGCCCCGGTGTTCTCCGCTCCGGCGTTCTTCTACCAAGAGGTTCATGACGAGCTGACCTACATCTTCCAGGCCGACGCTGCGGTCAAGGCGCAGTGCGCCAAGGGAGCCCGGATCGAGTACATCCGGGATGAAATCGGCGAGCATCTGCTGGCGATCAAATCGATCTTCCAGCAGATCGACTACCTAGCGGCCCGCTTCGATGGCAAGCCGGTGCCGGACAACTGTCCAACAGGGAACACTCAGCTGTAGCGCCAAGGCGAGCTGGCGGCGTCCGACCTAGCGCCGCTCTTCAGCGAGCGGCTTGCCCTCATGGTCCGCGGCCTGGCCGGGCGGCCAGCGGCCGAACCAGTCGTCGCGCGCGCCGTCGATCGTCAGCACCGCGCCGGAGACGAAGTCACCCGCCGGGGAGGCGAGGTAGGCGACCATCCAGGCGATCTCATCGGCGGTGCCGACACGGCCGATCGGGATCGTCTCGGCCATCATCGCAACGAGCTCCTTCGGATACTTCGTCATGAAGGTGTCGGTTCCGATCTGCCCGGGCGCGATCGCGTTCAGGCGGATTCCGTAGCGCGCCCATTCGATCGCCAGGCCTTTCATCAGGTTCTCGACCGCGGCCCGAGCGGCGCCGGAGTGGACCATCCCGGGCATCCCGTTGTGGGGCGACAGCGTGATGCTGACCACCTTGCCCCCGCCTGCCGGGATCATTGAACGAGTCGCCACGCCGTGGGTCATCAACCACGTGCCTTCGACGTTCAGGCGCATCACCGTGCGGAAGCCCTTTGGCGTGATCGTCTCGGCGGGCGCGAGGAACTGGCCGCCCGCGTTGTTGACGAGCAGGTCGATCTTGGGGTACTGCGCAAGGACCTTGTCGATCAATTGCTCGACCTGGTCCTCCTCACGGATATCGGTGACGTGCGCTGTGATCCGCTTGTGCGGGTCAAGTTCCGCCGTCTCCGCTATCGGCTCCGCGCGCCGTCCGCAAATCACGACTTCGGCACCGAGCGCCGAGAGCTCGAGCGCGGTTGCACGGCCGATCCCGCTGCCGCCGCCGGTGACGATCGCGACCTGGCCGGCCAGCAGATCAGGCCTGAACACTTCAGAGGGCATTGACCCGGATTCTCACACGACGCTTAATCAGATGCGGGACGATGCTGATCAGAGATGTACGGATCGGGGCACTAAATGCATACGCAGCCATTCCCGCATGAAAGCCATCAGGCGCGGCATCCGCGGCTGATTTTGGCCGGCAAGGTGCTGGGCGGTCTGGCGATCGTTGCCGTCTCAGTCGCGCTGCTGTTCCAGGTCGCGCCGCCCAGCGGCATCGGCCATCAGCTCGACCATCTGAGTCTCGGATGGGTGGTTGTGTCGTTTCTGCTCGAGCTGCTCTCCTGCCTCTGCTACCCGGTCGTATTCCGGCGCTTCTTCCCGGAACCACCACCCGCGGTGTCGATCCGGGTCGCCTGGATCGCGATGGGCGCCGGCGCTGTTTTGCCCGGAGGCAACATCGCGTCTGCCGGCGCTACAGGGCTGCTGCTACGCAAGTACGGGATCGGCACCGCGCGGCTGGTTGGGCGCTGCGCGGCGCTGCTGATGCTGTTGACGTTGTTCGGGTTCCTGGTCAACGGGATCGTTGGGTTGGCGCTGTTGCTCCATGCGCCCGGCGGTCCCCACAACCTGTTTCACGCCGGCGGGCCGCTGCTGGTCTCGATCGCCGTGATCGGCAGCGCCACGGGCTTGATGTGTTGGGCACGGCGGGCTGGCGACGGCGCTCACCCGGCACTGCGGGTGGTGGGCAGTGGGGTCGAGGGCGCGTGGCAAGCCGTGCTGAAGCCCAATCCGCGACTGTTGGGCGCTGCCGGCTTCCTGTTGTTCGACATCGGCTCACTGTGGGCCGCCGGCCACGCAACCGGGCATCCGATCGGGATGCTGGCGCTGATGCTGGCCTACTTCATCGGTTACCTGACGACGCTATTGCCGGTCCCAGCCGGGATCGGCGTGCTTGATGCCGGCCTCGCTGGCACGCTTGTGCTCTACGGGATGAAGGCAGGCCCGGCCGCCGCGGCGGTATTGGTCTACCACGCGATCTCGATCTGGCTGCCGGCCGTCGGTGGCCTGATCGCCTGGGTGCCGATGCGGCGCCGCGCGAGTGTCACGCTCGCCCCGGCGGTCGCTTAGCTCAGCAAGTGCCCGCTGGCGCCTTGGCGAGCGGGTCGCTCGTGATCAGGTCGTCGTTGACCCGCAGCAGCTGTGCAGCGGTTGGGCCGCCGGCCTGACCCCACCAATCGTGCTTGGCGCTGACGGTATAGCCGACGAGCTCGCCGGTCAGTGGCTGGCCGCCAAAGAAGCAGTTGTTGCCAGGGCTGTGAAGTGGGCCGCCGCCGAAGTCCAGTACACCGTGCGTGCCGCCGGGGTCGAGGCCCTCAAAGACGAGCGGTGAGCCGTATGAGTGAGCCAGGTTGCTGTTTGCGATTAACCCGTCGAGCTGCGTGATCGGCGTGACATTCGCGATCCGCAGGTTGCTCAACGAGTTGTGCGTCAGCTGCGTGTTCTCGATCTTGAAGCTGACGAGCTTGATCGGCCCGTGGCCGTTGACGACGTTGTTGACGACGCCGAGGCCGTCAGCGACGCAGTCCTCAAATTCTGAGTGGTCGATCGCGACCGAGGTTCTGTCGCCGCCGCCGGCGGTGACGTCGAGCATGCAGTCGCCGTCGTCACCGGGCTCCGCCTCGCCCCACACAGGAGCGCCGAAGAACGTCGACTTCTCGGCAAACACGTGAGCGACGTCGAAGGTCATCTCCGAATTGCTGGCGAGGTTGTTGGCTTCAAGAATGTCGCCGACGACGTCATAGCAGCGGCTGTGGGTGAAGTTGACGTTGGTCGTCGGATCACCGCTTGAGGAGACGATCTCAAAGCAGTTGGCCGAGAAATGGCCGAGCCCGTGGGCGAAGGTGTTGTCGGTCGCGTACTCGCTCAGGTGAGCAGAGCCCGCGGTGTCGGCGAACAAGCCCTCGGAATCCGCATCGCCCTCGCCGTCGGCGATCGCGCTACCGATGTAGGTCTCGGTGTTGCCAACCGCCCGCGCGTGCAGCGTCGAGCTGCCCGTCGCCTGCATCCCGATCGCCAGGACCGACTGCTGCGTCGCCCCCTGCTTCAGCCGCGTCACGAGGTTGTCGGCGACTGACACATTCGTGCGCGCCGTGCCGGATGTGCGGACGTCGATCCCGTCTGAGCAGCTGCCGTCGTGGACGTAGTTGTGGTTGACCGTGAGGGTTGAGCGGCCGCGGTTCTCGTCGAGCATGATCGACCCCCAGCCGTTGGGTAGGCCGGTGACGAATGGGATTGGCACGCCGGGCACGAGTGTTGGCAGGTCGAAGGCGACGATCAGCAGGCCCGTCTGGCAGGAGCTGTTGGTGGCGCTGACGCTGTTGCCGGTGATCGTGACGTTGGTCGCGCCCCGACCGTAGATGCCGCCGCGGTAGGTGTCGCTGATCACCAGGTTCTGCACGCGGTCGCCGCGGGTGACATCGATCGCGTCGCCGTTGTGGCTTGACTTGAGCGTGTTCTCGATCCGCGGGAGCGAGCTCAATCCGGATTTCAATACGGAGGGACCAGCGCCGATCAACTCCTGCCCCGGTTTCAGCGCGATGCCGCCGTTCAGTGGCGGCGTCCTCAGCGGTGACGGCAGGATCACGATCTCCTGGCCGGGCGCCGATGCGGCCTGCGCCGCCGCAAGGGTGTGGAACGGCTGTTTCCGTGAGCCCGTGCCGGAGGTCGTGGCGGCGGCGCGGACGAACCACTGCTTGATTGCACGGCTATGCGCCGCTGACGGCGCCGGGCAAACCATCGCTCCGACTGCCGCCAGCGGCGTCACGCACCGCAGGATCCTTCGAGTTCTCAACGGCTGCCTGTTACGGCAGTGGGTTTGCCATGAAGAACGCCCAGATCCGTGCTCGCTGATCGTCGCCCTGTGCGCCGATCGGCCAGTTGTGTGAGGTGAGGGATACCACCCGCGTCATCACCTGCGTCCCATCCGCACAGCTGTAGGTGTCCTGCGAGCCGTAGGTGTCGGTCTCCGCCACTGGGGTGCTTCCGCAGCTATCGACGCCTTGCCAGAGACTCGCGTCCTCCGATAGCGCGGGGTATGTGAAGTCCTCCTGCCCCACGATCATCGACACCGAGATTGGTCGGCTCGGGGTGCAGGGAGCACCTGCGAACTGTCCGAGATACGGAGCTACTTCCGAGTCGTAGGTCGCTTCGATCGTCGGGTCGCCGCCGGCGTAGGAGTTGGCCGCCGCGAACACGTTGGCGGCAGCACAGGCCATCCGCTGGCTCATCACCGCACCGTTTGACCAACCGTCGAGGTAGACGCGGCTGGTGTTGATGCAGTACTTCGATTCGATGTTTGAGACCACCGAAAGGATGAACGGCACATCGGTGGAGCCGACGGTGTAGGGATCCCAGACCCCGCCGTCAAGGTACGGCAGGCTGGACAAACCGAGGCTCGACTGGTCCGGGAACTCGGCGTCTGGGTAGGCGACGATGAAGTTGTCGGCACCGGCGACTGAGCTCCAGTCCGGACCAAAGTCATCGTCCTCGGTGCCGTTGCTGCCGGCGCCGTGCAGGCTGATCAACAGCGGAACGGAGGTTCCAGTCAGGCCAGGCGGGACGTCAAGTTGGTACTGCCGTGACCCGAACGTCACCGTGGTCAACCCGCTTGTGGGGGTCAGGGTGCAGCCAGGGGTTGTGGCGGCCGAGGCGAGTGGTGCGGAACACGCCATCACAGCGAAGGTTCCGGCCAGAGCCAGAGCAACCGTCAAAGCACGAACGCCGATACGCGGCGGGAACATGAGCCTCTCCTCTCGATTGGTGCAGCTCGGGCATAGTATTCGCTTGTCAAGCGTTCAGCAAGTTGGATGGTACGATTTACGTGATGACCGCAGTCGGCGATCCCACCGAGCGTCCGCAAACGCGGTCTGAGCAGGCGGCAGCGACCCGCCAGCGGCTAATCGAAGCGGCCGCGAGCCTGTTCGCCCAGCAGGGCTATACGGCCAGTTCGGTCGCGGCGATCGGCGAGGCGGCAGGCGTCAGCCGCGGGTTGGTCAACTTCCACTTCGCGGCGAAGGAGAACCTGCTGCGCGCGGTGCTGGAACAGCTGACGACGGAGCTTGAGTCGCAGATGTTTCCCCAGGACGCGCCAGAGGATCCGCTGGTCGCGCTGGCCGTATTGGTCGATGCTCACCATCGCTACTTGAAGGCGCAGCCCGAGCGTGCGCGTCTGTTGTTCCGGCTGCAGGCCGAAGCGCTCAATCCGGAACTGGGTCTGACGACCTTCGCCGAGCTCCATCTCAACTGGGTCGCGCGGACCAAGCCGTGGTTCGAGCAGGGAGTCGCTGACGGCCGGATCGATCCGGGCCTCAATCACGAGGCGATCGTCACCTTCACGATCGGTGCCCTGCGCGGGATCGCGTTGGAGTGGCTGCTTGCCCCGGACACCGTCGATGTTGACGCTGCCTATCAGCACCTGTTGCGCTCGCTGCAGGCCGGGCTGCAGGGCTAGCGGTTCCAGCGGGACGGGTCGGTAGTTTGAGGCGCTGTGACTGCGCGCAAGCTGCTGATCGGATACGCGGCCGACCTGACGTTCGGGGCTCCTCAGGAGACGAGCCCGTTTGAGGCGTTCGGATCGATTGCCACGCGGGCGCAGGAGGCCACCAACGCGCCGGACCGCAACCGCGGCGCGCTTGTCACCGGCGCGCTGATCGGCGGCGCGGCACTTACCGCGCGCCGTGCCGGACTGGTCAAGACGGTCTGGGCGACGCTTGGCGGCAACGCGCTGCGCAGTGACGCGCAGGAGCTTCAGTCACTGCTTGCGCAGGGCGAGCTTGAGGACGCGCGCGAGCTTTTGGCGGCGCTCACCGGGGTTGACGCAGCTGAGTTGAGCGAGCCGGAGATCCGCGCTGCGGCGGTCGACTGGCTCGCCGGTGGCACTGCAGATGAGGTAGTCGGGCCGCTGTTCTGGGCGGCGCTGTTAGGACCGATCGGGGCGGCTGGTTACGCCGCCGTCAACACCCTCGATGCGCTGTTCGATGACCACGAGCAGTTCGGCTGGGCTGCCGCGCGGCTGGCTGAGACGATGAACTGGCCGGTGTCGCGGTTGACTGCTGCGCTGAGCGTGCTGGTCGCGTCGGCGTTGCCCGAGGGCGACGAGCTCACGCGGGCGATCAATCGCTCGCTGTACGTCGGTGCGGCTGCCGCTTTGACCTGTGCCGCGATCCGCTGGGGGCTGAAGAAAACGCCATCGCCGAGCCGGTAAGCCGGCGATGGGCCCGGGCACCTAGGCGTCTCGGATGTAGGGGCGAAGACCGTCCCAGAGGATGTCGATGTAATGGTCGACGATGCGCTCGCGGGGGATCTCCGGGCGCGTCAGCCACCAGTGGCCGAGGCGCTCGCCGGCGCCGGAGACGACGTGGGCGCATGCCTCGATTCGCTCGGCGGGAGCGTCGGGAGCAATCGCGACGAGGATCAGCCGGATCTGCTCGATCGTCGCAAAGCGCATCGCCGCCAGCGTCTGGTTCGCCTCGCCGGGAAGCACGGCGTTTGACCCGAACAGCAGCTGCCAGCGTGCCGGGTCGCCCTCGAGCGTCGCGAAGAACGCCTCGCCGCCGGCACGGAGCTGCTCGCGGGGGGGAAGCTCTGGCCGGATCTGGCGCAGTAGTTCTTGTTCGAAGCTTGCGCGGGCCTGCCCGACACAGGCCAGGTAAGCGCCTTCCTTCGATTTGAAATGGTCGTAGACGACCGGGCGGGTGACGCCGGCGGCCGCTGCGATGTCCGTCATCGAGACGCTGGTAAAGCCACGCTCTACGAACAGCTGCTCGGCGACTGCGAGTAGCTGGGCGTAACGCTCGGCGGGCAGCATGCGCTCGGCGCGGAGTGTCGTGCGGGCTTCCATCTTGCGAATTGTTGCATGTCTATCTACACTGCGTAGCTACATGATGTAGGTTTATCGCCGGACGGATCCGGAAGAGCGAGAGAGGGCGGGAGAATGAAACGGATTGGTGGTGTTGTCGGCGTCTGCGCCGCAGTGGTTGGCTGTCTGGCGTGCGTTGGCGTGGCCTTGGCTGCGCTGGTGCTGCCGTCCGCGGATCCGTTCTACAAGTATTCGGCGAGTGCGATCACTCACGTGTCGAACGGGACAGTGCTGAAGCAACGCGCTGTCAAGATCGGCGTCGAGGGTGTGCTTGCCACGTATCCCGCCGAGCAAGTGCTCTACAAGACCGAGAACGAGCTGGGACAGTCGAGCGCGACGGTCGCCACGATCATCCGACCGAACGACCCGCCTGCGCAGACGAAGATCATCTCCTACCAGACGTTCTACGACGGCGACGCGCCGGTCTGCCGGCCGTCCTGCACGTTGCAGGGCGCCGGCGCTGCCGGCACCGGATCGCTCGAGTCAGCGTTCATCCTCGCTTTCGTTGAACAGGGCTACACGGTCGTCACCTCCGACTACGAGGGCGAGACCGACGACTACGGCGCCGGCCAGGAGTCAGGCCGGAATTCGCTTGATGCCGTGCTCGCTGCCGAGAAGCTGTTGAAGCTGCCGAAGAACACGCCCGTCGGTCTGATCGGCTACTCGGGCGGTGCCACCGCCACCGACTGGGCCGCGCAGGAGGCGCCCCAGTACGCCCCGAGTCTCAACGTCGTCGGTGCGGCGGCGGGCGGTATCCCGGTCGACTTTGAGCACATCCTCAACTACATCGGCGGCACGAGCGACTGGGCCGGCGCGATCCCGTCGGTCTTCCTCGGACTCGCGCGGGCCTATCACCTTGACATCAACGACTACCTGAACGCCTACGGCAAGACTGTCATCGCCGGGGTCAAGAGTGGCTGTCTGAACCCGTTCGCTGACGGTGGGCTGACGCTGAACAAGATGCTGAAGGCGCCGTATACGACCAGCCCGGTCCTCGTCCGCATCTTCAACCGCACGATCATGGGGACGCAGACGCCGAAGGCGCCGGAGTTCATGCTCGTCGGCAACTACGACGGGACCGGTGACGGCGTGATGATCGCCAAGGATGTTCAGCAGCTGGCCTACGAGTGGTGCAAGCGGGGCGTCCCGGTTGAGTTCCAGGCGATCCTTGGAGCAGACCATTACGCGGCGATTGCGCCGTTCGAGGCACAGGCGATCCTCTGGTTCCACTCGCGGTTCGCAGGCGATCAGGCTGAGAGCAACTGTGACGATACGAAGCCCGGCAATCCGCTAACCCCACTGCCGGTCCCAGGCGTGTCGGCGGCGGCCGCCTTCGTGCGGCTGCTGAGCGCCGCGGTCAGCCACCGGGTCCATGGCCTGGTGCTGTCGGTGCGCGCGAGCGCTGGCACGTTCCACGGCGTTGTCATCGAGCTGAAGCGCGGTGGCAAGCTCGTCACCAAGATCGGGGATCTGACGCTGACAAGCGCTGAGCGCAAGCTGGTGCTGCGCGTGCACGGGCAGGAGCCGGCGCCGGGGCGCTACAGCCTGCTGGCCCTGGCGGGCGGTAGGACGCTGCTGCAGCGGACGCTGACGATCCGACGTCGCTGATTCGCCGGCCCGTGCTGAGCCGTGTCGCTGATTCGCGAGGCTGCGAAGCGCGCGTAGGCACAGTTGCCCGTGATGGCGCCTGACGTTTGCGCGATTTGCCGGTCAGAGGCCGGTGTATTTCGCGTATCTCTCACGTCGCCGGCTAGCGCAAGCTTTGAGCTTCGCCTGTGGGCCAGACCAACACGGGGCCCTCGGCGCTGACGCGCACCGCGTCGCCGGGGGTGAGCCCGCAGCTGCCGAGCCGGCGAGCGAAGAGCTTGGTGCCACTGTCAAGCTCGACGCTCAGCATCGTGTCGTGGCCGTGGTAGTCGCAGCGGGTGACGACGCCGGGTGCTCCGTCGTTCGCGGTCGTCAGCACGATCTGCTCGGGGCGGATCAACACGGTGACGGCCGCTTGATTCGTGTCGGTCCCTTCGCGTGTCGAAAGGCGACCGAGCACGGTCTCGACGACGCCGTCACTGATCGTGCCGTCCAGCATGTTGGCCTCACCGACGAACTGCGCCAGGCGATCGTCGGCCGGAGCGCAGTAGAGATCCCGTGGGCTCGCGTGTTGGACGATCCGGCCATCGCGCATCACCGCCACCAGGTCTGCCGCTGACAGTGCCTCATCCTGCGAGTGGGTCACCAGCAGCGCGGTTGTTCCTGCCTCGGCGAGGATCCGCTTGACGTCATCGCGGACGCCGGCGCGCAGATGCACGTCCAACGAGGCGAACGGCTCGTCGAGCAGCACGATCTTGGGGTCGACCGCCAGCGCCCGCGCCAGCGCGACCCGTTGCTGCTGACCGCCTGAGAGCTCGTGCGGATAGCGCTTCTTCAGATCCGCCAGTCCGACCATCTCAAGCAGTTCCTGCGCGCGCGCTTTGCGCTCCGCGCGGGGGAGGCCGAAGCCGACGTTCGCCGCCACCGTCAGGTGCGGGAACAGCGAGCCCTCCTGCGGTACGAACCCGATCAGCCGCTTGTCTGGGGCGACGTGGACGCCAGGGCCTGACAGCACGCGACCGCCGACCGAAATCGTTCCGGCGTCCGGTGCATCGAACCCGGCAAGCAGCCGCAGCAGCGTCGTCTTGCCCGCTCCCGATGGGCCGAGCAGGGCCGTGAACGACCCCGCCGGCACGTTCAGATTGCAGCCGTCGAGGACGACGTGGTCGCCGAAGCGCTTGTGCACGCCGGTCAGCAGGAGCCCGCTCATCGCTCACCAGTCTGACGACGGTCGAAGAACTGTCCGAGCAGGACACTGGGGACGGCGGCGAGCACGATGATCGCCAACGCGAATGGGGCGGCTTGGCCGTTTGAGAAGTTCTGTTGGTAGGACCAGAACTGGGTCGCCAGCGTTTGCACGCCGGTCGGTACAAGGATCAGCGTCGCGGTCAGCTCGGTCACCACCTCCAGAAAGACAAGGCAGAAGGCGGCCATCAGCCCCGGTGCGATCAGCGGCAGAGTGACGCGTGCGAGGACGACGAGTTTCGATTTACCGAGCGAGCGCCCGACCTCCTCAAGCGCCGGTGGCGCCTGTAGCACCGAGGCGCGTACGCCGACCAGTGCCAGCGGGAAGAACATGATCGCGTAGGCCAAGACCAGCAGTGGCGTGCTCTGGTATAGGAAGCCGCCGGCGTAGTGCTCGGTGAAGTACGACATCGTCAGCGCGATCACCACGCCGGGCAACGCCAACACCAGATAGGTGCTGCGCTCGAGCAGCTGGTAGATCCGGCCACGGTGGCGGATCGCGAGGATCGCGACCGGGATCGCCATCAAGGTGGCGATCGCGCCGGCGCCGGCGCCGTAGGCGGCGCTATGCCAGGCGGCGTCGAGCAGTGACACGCCGGTCAGGTAGGCCTGGTGCGAGCGCACGATCCAGTAGATCACCGAGCCGACCGGAACGCCGAGCGCCAGTCCGACGAGCGCCAGCAGGAAGCCGACCGCGGGCAACCGCCAGCGACGCAGTTCACGCGGGGCCGCGACCCGCTGGGCGAGCGCGCCGGTACGGCTGACCCGGCGTCCGCGCTGGGCCGCCGTCTCGCCGGTCAGCAGCAGCACACTCAGCACGACCAACACGAGCGACAGCGCGCACGCCGCCGCGACGTTGAAGGAGACGTCGAACTCAGTGAAGATCTCCGTCGTCAGCGTCCGGTAGCTGAGGATCTCAAAGGCGCCGTACTCGGCCAGCATGATCAGCGCCACCAGCAGGCAGCCGCCGAGGATCGCGCCCCGGGCTTGACGGATCGTGACTCGCCAGAAGGTCTGCATCCGGCTCAAGCCGAGGCTGCGAGCGACCTCCTCCTGGCCCGGATCGGCGTTGCGGAAGCTGGCCGCGACCGGCAGGTAGACGAGCGGGTAGACCCCGAGCGTCATCACCAGCACGGCGCCGCGGAAGCCCGTGGCCCAAAGCGTGATCGAGTTCCAGCCGAAGCTGATGACGAAGTCCGGGATCGCCAGCGGGATCACGACCAGCACCGCCCACAGACGGCGCCAGGGGATGTCGGTCTTCTCGATCAGCCAGGCAGCGGTCGTTCCGAGCACCGCGCACAGGGCCGTCACAACCACCGTCAGTCGCACCGTGTTCCACAGCAGGGTGGCGGTCAGGGACCTGAAGATCAGGTCCTTGATCTGAGTGACGCCAGAGGCGTTGGCCTCGATCAGCAGGAATATCAGGGGTAGCGTCAGCAAGCCGGCAACGGCTGTGCTGGCGGCGATCAGCGGCCAAGGACGCCGCGCGCGGGGGACGGCCGGCAGGGTTATCGCGGACGCGATCCCCATCGTGATTACAGCAATCCGGCTTGGCGCAGCAGCGAGATAGCGGCCGAGCCGTCACCAAGGTCGCTGATTGTGATCGGGTTCGGTTGTAGCTGGCTGAACGGGGTCTCGGGCGCCGTCGTCGTAACGCCGTCGTCGAGCGGATACTCGAAGCTGATCGAGTTGGCGATGATCTCCTGGCCCTGCTTGGAGACGAGGAACGCCAGGAACTTCTGCGCAGCCGCTTTATGCGTGGAGGACTTGAGGATCGCCGCCCCGGAGATGTCGAGCACATACCCCGGGTCGTGCGGCGTGAAGTAGGTGATCCGCGAGTTGACGCCGGAGGCGCCGAGCTCGGCCCGCATCCGGTACCAGTAGTACTGGTTGACGACGCCGAAGGCGACGGCGCCACGGTTGACTTCGTCAGCGATCGTCTCGTTGTCGGGGTAGATGTGGCTGCCGGCGTTCGCCTTGATCGCGTCAAGCCACTTGACCGTGGCGGCTTGGCCGTAGGTCCGTTCGTAGGAGGTGACGATCGGCTGGAAGTCGGTCTCGCCGGCCGCGAACGCCAGCTTGCCCGCGTACTTGGGGTCGGCCAGCTGCGTGACCGAGGTCGGCAGCTGGCTCTCCTTGATCATGCTCGGGTTGTAGATCAGGACGCTGACCCGCGCCGATACGCCGACCCACTGGCCGGCCGGCGAGTTGTACTTGCTCGGGGTGTGGGCGAGCGTTGAAGAGTTGATCGGGGCGAGCATCCCGTGGTTCTCAAGGAACTGCAGGACCGGCGAGTTCTCCGTGTAGATCAAATCGGCGGGCGAATTGGCGCCTTCGGTGACGAGCTCGTCGGCGAGCGTGTCCTCATCGTCGCTGCGGACCTCGACGCTGATCCCGGTCGCCTTCTCAAAGCCGGCAACCAGCGCGTCGGTGGTCTGCTCGTGCTGGCCGCTGTAGAGGATCAAGGTGTTGGCGGATGAGCCACAGCCGGTGACGGCAAGGGTGACTGTGAGCACCGCGAGTGCGGCCGCCGCTTTGGTGCTCCGGCGGATCACTGAGCTGCTCCGGCAGATCATTGGGTTGCTCCTGGGCAGACCGCGTCAAGGTCGTGGCTCGCCGCAGCAACCTGACGCTTGGCGGCCGCGCTTCCGTGGGTGGTAGAGAACTGGCTGTAGGCAGCCGCGAGTACGAGCGCGTCGGTTTTGACGCGTCCGGCGGCCAGCTTCAGCTCACGCAGCGGCAGGACCTGCGCCGCGGCGTAACCGACCGGATCGGCGCCGGGGTCGGGTCCGTTGCTGAGGACAGCAGCGACCTGGGTGCAGGGGGAGTTGATCGAGGCGGTCGGGTGGCTGGCGGTCGATCCACAGCCGGTTGCGGAGAGGGTCAGTGCGAGCGCGCTGAGCGCTGCTGTCGCGCGGGCGCGCAAGGGCTTCCGGGTCACGCGAGTTAGGGTACCCTAAATACGACCCCTGGGGTCGGAATGGGAGTAATCCTGCTTACGGTGCGGGCGACCCGAAGTCGGCGAGCGTGTGTAGAAGTGGTCCCCATAAGGCGACTTTAAGCACACGAAGTGTTTACGAGGCGACCACCGGGGTATCGCCAGCGGCGGCAGGCTTCAACCGCGCCGACCAGCGCTCCTCAACGTGGCCGTACTTCCAGAAGCCGAAGCCAAGCGCCCATGTGAGGATGAACATGCCGACGATCACGAAGCCGGCGGTGTTGATGTTGAAGTTGGCCATGTAGTTCCAGAAGCCCGTGTGCCAGAAGCCGGTCGCACCGCGGCTCAGCTCGCGGCGGAGCAGCCCGAGCACCTCGATCGTGCCGATGAAGAAGCAGATCGAGACCGACAGACCGGTGATCGCCAGGTTGTAATAGATCTTCCGCACGGGGTTGAAGAACGCCCATGAATAGGCGAAGTTCATGAAGATCCCGTCGAGCGTGTCGAGTAGGCACATCCCCGCCGCGAACAGGATCGGTAGACACATCAGCGCGTAGAACGGCAGGTGCTGGGTCGCGAGCAGGGCCGTAGTTGCCAGCAGCGCCACCTCCGTTGCCGTGTCGAAACCCATCCCGAACACGACGCCGACCGGGTACATGTGCCATTCGCGGTTGATCGATCGCATCCAGCGGCCGAAGAAGCGGTACATCAGCCCGCGGTTCTGCAGCTGGCGCTCAAGCTCAGCCTCGTCGTAGCTGCCGTTTCGCATCGCCCGGGAGACCCGGTAGATGCCGGCCAGGACAACCAGGTTCAGCACCGCGATCAGGTACAGGAACGTCGCCGAGACAGCCGTGCCGAAGACTCCGCCGAACTGCTCCAGGCTCGAGTGGTTGTTGGACACGGCGCCGTACACGGCCTTCTCGGCGACGACGATACCGACGCCGATCGCGACGACGATCGTCGAGTGCCCGAGCGAGAACCAGAAGCCGACGCTGAGCGGTCGTTTGCCGTCATTCATCAGCTTGCGCGTGGTGTTGTCGATCGCCGAGATGTGGTCGGCGTCGAACGCGTGACGAAGGCCCAGCGTGTAGGCGAGCCCACCGACCCCAATCCCGAGGCCCCGGTAATGGGACGGCACGACCAGCAGGATGAACACGCCAAAGCCGACGACGTGCAGCAGCACGATCACGGCGAACATCAACCCGGCCCGGCTGCGCTCGCGCGGAGTGAAGTCCCTAAAGATCTGGGCTAGGTAGGAGATCACTCGAACCGACCGCGGCACACTTGGCGCAACCTAGAGCGCTGCGCTGCTTGTTGCAAGGTGCTCGCAATTACCAGGTGCTTTGAATTACCTCGGTGTGGGCAGCCTCTCCCAGAGGGCGGTCGGCTGCGCGAGAATCAGCCGAGTGACTGCCGCCCCAGATGCTCCGCGGCTGGTGTTCGACGAGCTTGAGGACGCCGTCAAGGCACTGCGCGACTCCGGCCGGCGGCTTTCGGCGGCCCGCCGGTTGGTGCTCGAGGCGCTGTTTGCCGATGATGCTCCGGTGTCGGCGGCGCGCCTCGCGCGGTCGCTGTCGCTTGATGAATCCTCGGTCTATCGAAACCTCGAGCTACTCGAGCAGCAAGGGTTGCTTCGCCATATCCATCTCGGCCATGGTCCTGGGCTGTACGCCCTTGTCGGGCCCGAGGACGTTGAGTACCTCTACTGTGACCGCTGCACCAAGGTCACGCCGGTGACGCCGGCACAGCTTGAACCGGTCCGCGAACAGATCCGTGCGCAGTTTGGCTACACGGCGCGGTTCACCCACTTCGCGATCGTCGGCGTCTGCGCCGATTGCGCCGCGGACAAGCCCTCAGTGCCGGGCGGTCATCTCCACAGCCACGGGGACGTCGTCCATTCGCACCTTGGAGCCGGGGAGCATCAGCACTCCGCAACCGGGGAGCACCAGCACTGATCGTTGCTCTGGCCGCCGGACAGGTTGGCGGAGCAGCGATAGGATGCACGTGTTCAAGGTCGGTGGTCAGGGAAGCCGGTGAGATACCGGCGCGGACCCGCCACTGTGTTCGGGGATGCCCAAACAGATACGCCACTGGTTGACACGTTCAACTGGGAAGGCAGTTTGGGTCGGCCCGCAAGCCAGGAGACCTCCTCCGACCACAAGCCGATAACCCTCGAGGAAAGGGGTGGCTCTCATGCACCACAAACGCATCATCTCCTCAGCAGCTGTGCTGCTGGCATCTGGCGCTGCATTCATTGCAGTGCCCTCCGCTGTCGCTACGTCGTCGAAGTCAGTCGACGTCACGGTTCGGATCGAAGGACTCAACAAGACGATCCTGGCAAGCGGGACCTACGCGGTCCCAAAGACCGGTTACATCACCCACGACGGTGCGCCGACCGGCAAATGCCCGGCTGATAGCGCTGCCGGTGCCCTCAACGCTGCGACTCATGGCAAGTGGAGCGGCACTTGGAGCTCGAGCTACGACGATTACGAGGTCTTCAGGATCGACCGCGTCTACGAGAACTACGAGACCAGCAACGCCTACTGGGGCCTCTATGTCAACAACGTCTCGGCCAGCACCGGCGTCTGCGGCGTGACGCCGCTGAAGTCCGGCGAGCAGATCCTGTTCGCCGCGATTCCGGACTCAGCGACGGGCTACGCGCTGGCGATCAAGGCTCCGGCCAGCGTCAAGGCAGGTCATGTGTTCAAGATCAAGGTCGTCTACTACAACGCCAAGGGCGTAGCTGTGCCGCTCGCCGATGCCTTGGTCAAAGGCTCCGGTGGTAGTGCCAAGACGAACAAGTTCGGAACCGCCGAAGTGGTCGTTCACCGGCCTGGCTACATCACCCTGAACGTCAGCGCGAAGGGCTACGTACGTGCCTCAACGGTGACGGTGCTAGTCAGGCGCTAAGCAGGATCGGAGCCTGTGTTGAACAGGTCCAAACGGTTGTGGCCGGCAGTCGCCAGCGCGCTCGCGCTGGCGGTTGCCGGCTGCGGCCTGGGCGCCGGGCCGGGGCGCTCTGACGTCGGGGTCACTGTCACTCGTGACTTCGGTGACCACCGGATCGCAGCCCTGACTGAGCCGTCGATCCCCGGGTCGGAGACGGTGCTGCAGCTGCTCGAGCGCCACTTCCGGATCGGCACCAAATATGGCGGCGGCTTTGTCAGCTCGATCAATGGATTCGCCGGCAGCTCATCCTCGGGTCATGACGACTGGTTCTACTTCGTCAACGGCGTGTTGGCGCCCGCCGGCGCCGGCACCACCAACGTGCACAACGGGGATCGGGTCTGGTGGGATCTGCACGACTGGGTCGAGAACGACGGCGTTCCGGCTGTCGTCGGCTCCTACCCCGAGCCGTTTCTGAGTGGGGTCGGCGGTCGGCGCTACCCGACCCGCGTCGAGTGCGCGGCTGGTGTGGCGGGCGCTTGCAACCGCGTCGAGCGGGCGCTCGAGAAGCTTGGCATCGCTGCATCGACCGGGCCTGTGGCGTCCGGCTACACCGACGCCATCCGTGTGATCGTCGGACCCTGGAGTTCGCTCGCCATAACGCCACTTGGGGCGCTGCTGGCCGGGGGTCCGAAGACCAGTGGGGTCTACGCCTTCTTCTCAGGTGGCGGTGTGTTGCACCTGCTCAATCCGCACGGCGCCACCGTTCGCGAGCTCAGCTCCGGCGCCGGACTTGTCGCCGCGACGGTCGCCAGCGAGAGCAGGCTGCCGACCTGGTTTGTCACGGGAACCGACGTGACGGGAGTCGACTCGGCGGCCGCTGCGTTGAACGCTTCGCAGCTGCATGACCACTTTGCGTTGGCGGTGCAGGGCGCGAGTTCGCTTCCGGTACCGGTGGATGGTGCCCAGTGAGCTACCGGCGGCGTGATTCACCGCTTGGCGTGGCGCGTGCCGGAGTGGCGTCGCTGTACTGCCTGGCGTTCGCCGTCGCTGCGCTGACGTTGAGTAACCCGATTGCGTTGGGAGCGCTGACGATCGCCGTTGTCGGAGCGGGGGTCGGCGCTGGCGCCGCGCTCGAACTTCGTCGCGCCGCGAAATTTGCGCTGCCGATGATGGTGACGATCTGCGTGATCAACGCACTGGCATCTCGTGACGGCGTCACCGTGATCGCTCGGCTCGGCAACGTCCCGCTCTATGGCCAAACTGACATCACGCTACAGGCGACCGTCTATGGGGCGATTCTCGGGCTGCGGGCCCTGGCATTGATCCTCGCGGCGACGCTGTACACGGCGACCGTCGATCCGGACGAGCTGCTCAGACTGATGCGCCGCTTCTCCTTTCACTCGGCGCTGAGCGCGACGCTGGCGACGCGGATGGTGCCGCTGTTGACCCGCGACGCGGGTCGGCTGGCCGATGCTCAGCGCTGTCGTCCTGGTGAGTCGGCCTCACGCGTCCAGCTGCTCCGCGCGACCACCTCCGGTGTGCTTGACCGTGCGCTTGACGTGGCGGCCGCGCTCGAGGTGCGCGGTTACTCGCAGGCTCGCCGCTTGCCACCCGCGCGCATCAGCTGGTCCCGGCACGACCTCGCGTTTGCACTGTCGGCCGCAGGCATCGTGGCGCTGTCGGTAGCCGCTCACGTGGCCGGGTGGGAGCCGTTTCAGGCATACCCGACGCTCCACGTCGGCGCCGGAGCTTCGGTTCTCGTGGTAGCGGTGTTGCTTCTGGCGCTGGCCTGGCTGCCGTTTTTGGACCGCCGCGGGGTGGTGCGGTGATTCTGCGCTTCGATCGCCTCACCTACACCTACCCGGGTGCGTCCCGAGCGGCGGTCCGTGACGTCACGCTTGAGGTCGCACCAGGTGAGTTTGTGGTGCTCGCGGGCGCCTCCGGCTCGGGCAAGTCGACGCTGCTGCGCGCCGCCAGCGGGCTGGTGCCGCACTTCTACGGAGGTGAGCTGGCCGGATATGTGACGGTGGCGGGGATGGATACGCGCGAGCACGGCCCCGGCCAGCTCGCCCGCGTTGTCGGCACGTTGTTCCAGGATCCGGAGACACAGGTGGTGATGGGAACGGTCAGGGCCGAGCTTGGCTTTGGCCTTGAGAACCAGGGCGAGCCCCCGCAGATGGTGGCGCGGGCGGTTGAGGAGGTGGCGCTCGCGCTCGGGATCGCGCAGCTGCTTGACCGCTCGACGTCGGAGCTGTCGGGAGGCGAACTGCAGCGAGTCGCGCTCGGCGCCGCGCTCGCGGGTCGGCCGTCGTTGGTCGTGCTGGACGAGCCGACATCCCAGCTTGACCCAGTGGCGGGCGACGAGTTGATCGGCTTGTTGAGGCGACTCAACGAGGATCACGACACCACGGTCGTGCTGTCCGAACATCGACTTGAACGGTGCCTGCCTGCGGCCAGCCGAGTGCTGGCGCTCGTCGACGGTGAGATCGCTTGCGATGCGACGCCAACCGAGTTCCTTGGCTGGGCAGGTGGTGCTGTCCCGGCGATGCAAACGCCGGGCGCAAGGCTCCTGGAACAGCTCGGACTCGCGCCAGTCGCTGGGGTGAAGGCCGCACGAGGGGCACTACGCGGGGCGGCGGTTGACCTCGATCGGCTGCCCGCTCCACCACCCGCCACGCCCGCGCCGCGGCGCTCGTCTTTCAAATTGAATTCAGTTTCAAACAGAGAGGCGCCGGCGGCGCTCTGCTTGCAGCATGTCTGGCATGAGTTGAAGGGCGGCGCAACGATCCTGCGTGACCTCACGCTGGAACTTCAACCCGGCGAGCTGGTCGCGCTGATGGGCCGCAACGGTGCCGGCAAGTCAACGCTTCTCCGTCACGCCGCTGGCCTGATGAAGCCGACACGCGGCAAGGTCGAGTGTGCCGGCCGCGTCGCGCTGCTGTTGCAGAACCCGGCTGACTACCTGATCCATGACCGCGTTGACGCCGAGACCTCCGCGGCCGCGCTCGCCAGAGTCGGTCTTGACTTCGGCACCTACGCCGCCCGTCACCCCCGTGATCTCTCAGGTGGTGAGAAGCAGCTCCTGGCGCTGGCGATCGTCCTCGGTGACAGCGCCACCATCGAGCCGCCGGTCGCCGTTCTGCTCGATGAGCCGACGCGCGGGATGGACCGGACACGCAAGGACGAGCTGGCAGCGCTACTGCGAGGCTTGGGCGTGGCGGTCCTGGTCGCGACACACGATCCGGAGTTCGCAGCCGCCTTTGCCCAGCGGGTTGTGCTGCTCGCCGACGGCCAAACGATCGCCGACGGCCCGGTCGCCGAAGTGCTCACAGGCGGCAGTTACTTCGCGACCGAAACGGCCAGGATTCTCGGTGGCGCTGGTGG
>Ga0302314_10005209_pt1 | contig 23744 bp, 26 predicted proteins | sample III_Palsa_N2_3_FD_200533 | JGI IMG/M metagenome (GOLD analysis project Ga0302314, IMG submission 200533) | Peat permafrost microbial communities from Stordalen Mire near Abisko, Sweden - III_Palsa_N2_3 | ecosystem: Environmental > Terrestrial > Soil > Palsa > Peat permafrost | place: Sweden... | reverse complement strand
CCAGCCTCCCAGCATACGTCCAAGGTCATGGGCCTGTTTCCATAGGGTCTGACGCGCGAAGACAGCCTGTTCGTCCTGGCCGGCTACGGGGTTGTGGGCCTTGCCGCCGGCCTTATCGCCCTAGGGGGTCCACGGCTTCGGCGTCGGCCTGAGGGACCTTAGATCGCTGATCTAGGCGGCCTGATCGACCGGCACCAGGGCGCGAAACGCCGTTGGAAGGAAGGTGATCTTCACCTCCCGTTCGATCTGGATCAATTCGCCGTCCAGGATCACGGGAATTTCGCCATGGGCGTGGACGCTGACGCTGTCTACCTTGGCCCGGGTCACGGAGCTGTCATTGCGCCACCCGTCAAAGGCCGCGTGGAAGGCCAGGCCAAATAGCCCGGCCGCCGTGGCCGGATCCAGCGCCACCGCCTCCAAGGCTTCGTCGTCTGCGCTCATATCCTGAGAGATCAGCGGACAGATGACCGCGACCGCATCGGCCGACCCTGTCACCTCGCCGAACTCGTATTCGATCGCATCCGACAGGCTCCGCCGCGCGGCCGTGACGGCCCGTTTCACCGCCTCGACGAGATGGCCATCCCGAACCGCCTCCCTGGCGTCGGCCCAGAGGGACGGCGCGCCGAGGATGGCGGCGCAGTAAAAGCGCCGCCCCTGCGCTTCGCCGCCGCTGACCTTGCGGACAGCCGGCTCGGCCAGGGTCGCCTTTAAGGCCGCCCGCCAGTCGGCGGAGCCGTACAGGGCCTTGGGAAGCATATTCATCGTGCCGCCGGGCAAGGGGATCAGCAGCGGACGGCGATGTCCGCACAGGTTTGCAGCGGTAGCGATGGTGCCGTCGCCGCCCAGCACGACAAGGATGTCCGCCCGGCCCACCGCATCCGCCAGCGCGTCACCGAGTTCGCCCGGTCCGACGCTGATGACCTCCGCATCAAGGCCGGCCTCCCGGAAGATCGCCGTGGCCTGTTCCTCCGAGTGGGCGTCGCAGCTTCCGCTGCCCGTGTTGAGCACGGCGATGATCCGGCCGACCAGAGCGTCTTTAGCGTCGGGCATTTCGCGGTCCTCTAGGCGGCGCTTCAGCTCGGGCCCCGGCTGGAGCCACATGGGCGGTCTTGGAATTGCAAATCCGGCGCGCCGCCACCGCCAATCGGCGACCTCACCGCCAGGGAACGGGCGCCCACAGCAAACAGCTCGGCGGCAGGACCGTTCCAGCCTGCGTGAGGTGCGGACGGCCTCCAACTAAACACCCCCGTGCGTTCCTATCGCGAGAACTCATCGCCTGCAGATGCGTTGCCTTGCAGGATTTGAACAAAGGTTGCTTTGGTGCAGGCGCGCCCGATAAGAACCGGCTTGGTTTTAAAGGGGCGAAAAATCGCCCGCTTGACGCCGGCCGAGCGGGCCCGACTCGAAGGCGCCATCTCCGAAGTCCGCACGGTCCCGGCGCGTAGCATTCTCGTTCACAAAGGCGAACACCTCGAACACAGCACGCTGCTGCTGCGCGGCTTTTTGAGCCGCGCCGTGGTTGACCGCCTCGGCCAGAGTCAATGTGTTTCGCTGCACATCGCCGGAGACCTGGTGGACCTCCACGCCTATCCGATGAAGCAGCTCGACCATGACGTCGTCGCCTTGTCAGACGCCGAGGTTGCGATCTTGCCGCATAGGGCGATCAAAGCCATCGCGGAGCGAGATGCCGAGCTGACGCGCAAGCTCTGGTTCGCGACCTTGCTTGACGCCGCCATGCATCGCGAATGGATTTTTCGCCTGGGCCGCTTGGACGCCCTCGGCCGGGTCTGCCACTTTTTCGCCGAGACGGGCGCCCGGCTTCAGGCCGTCGGCATAGGGACGGTGGAACGGTACGCCTTGCCTATGACCCAGACGGATATCGGACAGGCCTGCGGTCTCACAAGCGTCCACGTGAGCCGGGTCCTCAAACTGCTCCGCGATGGGGAAATCTGCGTCTTCAAGGACGGGGCCGTCGAGGTTCTCAACCACGAGAGCTTGGTGCGTCGCGGCCAGTTCGATCCCGCCTACCTTTATCTTGACGACCCTCCCCGTCCCTAAGCCCGCCAGGAGATCCAATGGCCGGAACCGATCTGAGTGAACCGTTCAACGAAGCCGGACAGGTGTCCGTGGAGGATGGCGTCGTTCTGGTCGACGGCCCGGACGGCGTGGCGATTTCGCTGACGCCGGCGGCGGCGCGCACCTTTGGCGAGCGCCTTATAGCGGCGGCCGACGAAGCGCAGGGATAGCCGGCTCGGCTGAGCGAAGGGGCGCGGCCGGCCTTAACATTGGTCAAGTCGCGGCAACCCCGGCCAATCCCGCCGGTTCTCTGTGCTCACGCCCAGAGGAAATTCGATGAGCACCCCAGGAGCGGACGCCGGCATCGGCTGTCTGACGCCACCGAAATCCACGGTCCGCACCGGCGCCAGCATGCCGCCTACGGCGCGAGGCGTGAGCGACCTCGGCGACCGATCTGCCCACGAGCCGCCGGGCGCCGCGGACGCCATCCCGCTTTCGAAGGCCTGTCGCGCGCCATCGGCGCAACCGGCTTCCGGTTTTGGCGTTGGGAAAGGCTGCTCAAACCGCCTCGGCGTTGGAGGTTTTATGCTCAGGCAAGAGGACCGGCTTCACCCGCTCGTCGAGCGGTTTCGAAATTTCATCCAAAACCGCGCCTTTCCCTGCGTGGGCGCCAAATCGGCGATCGGCCGCGACCAGATGAAATTCATCGTCGCCCGAGACATGCAGTCGTCCTGGGATGATCTGCGAATCTACACCGCCCTGCTCGACTTCGCGAACGCCTACCGCGATGATCCAAGACTGTTTCAGAGCTTCGTCGTCCTGTTCGAACAACCCGGCCGGATCGACGAAGCCCAATTCGAGCGCGCGCTCTGGACCCGCGTCCAATCTCTTGCGGACAAGGACGCCTGGCATGGCCAGGACTATGACTCCCGCGTCAGCGCGGACCCGGATAGCCCACACTTTTCCCTGAGCTTCGGCGGCGAAGCCTTCTTTGTGGTGGGCCTCCATCCCTGCGCCAGTCGGCCCGCGCGCCGCTTTGAGCGGCCGGCGCTAGTGTTCAACCTGCACGACCAGTTCGAGAGGCTTCGCGCTGAGCAGCGCTACGAGCCGCTGCGGCAAAGCATCATCCAGCGCGATGTCTCGATCGCCGGTTCAGAAAACCCCATGCTGGCCCGCCACGGCGAAGTCTCCGAAGCCCGTCAGTACAGCGGCCGGGCGGTGGGCCGGGACTGGAGCTGTCCCTTCAGCGCCAAGCCGAAGGTCGATGTCAATGATCTGTGAAATCCCGCCGCGCTCTGGCGCAACCTTTGGTCTGGCCAAGGGACAGCGGCGGCGGGTCACCGCCCCGCAAGACGAACAGGATCCGATCATGGCGCTGACCGGCTGTTCGGCGCTTACGTCCAACGACTACGCCTTCACGCCGCCCCCCCCCGAGATCCTCGACCCGCCGACGTCGGAGTTTGCGGGCGCCCGCAATGACGTCGCGACGGGTGTTTCCACTGAGGCGACGCCCGTGGCGAATTTCGCCATCCAATTTGTGGAGGCGACTGAGCGCGTCATCTAAACTTTTGTTTCTATTTGCAAAAATACGGGGAACGACGGCCTCGGCAAAAGGTTAAGGAATCCTCGAACACCGGAGCTGTTCTAATGGCCACGACTTCAAAGACCAAGGCGCGCAAGGCGAGCGAGCGCGCTGCCAAAGTTAAGGCGGCTCCGCCGCCGGCGGAGGGGCGCCAAGACGCCATCGGCCTGCTCGAAGCTGACCACCGCGAAGTCGACGCCTTGTTCGAGGCGTTCGAAGCCGCGAGCGGCAACGCCGAGAAGAAGGCCCTCGCCGACAAGATCTGCCTGGCGCTGAAGGTCCACACCCAGATCGAGGAAGAGTTGTTTTATCCACCGGCCCGGGAGAAGACCGGCGACGGCGATCTGGTGGACGAAGCTATCGTCGAGCATACCGGCGCCAAGACCCTGGTCGCACAGATCGAGGCCATGCTCCCCGGCCAGCCCCTCTACGACGCCAAGATGAAGGTGCTGTCCGAACAGGTCCGCCATCATGTCGAGGAAGAAGAGACTGAGCTCTTCCCAGAGGTGCGTGAGACCGGGATCGATCTGGACGCCCTGGGCGCTAAGCTCGCCGCGCGTAAGGCCGAGCTGATGGTGCTGCTGGCGCCGGCTCCCATCGCCGCCTGACGCCCGATCAAACTTCGCCCATTCCCCTTCGACCGTCTGTGAGGTTCACCATGCCCAAAGTCACGACTCCCTCCAAGCCGCCGGTTGACGGGAACACCGCCGCCGACATCCAGACCCTGGTCGCCCCGGGCGGCGAGACCCACCAACAGGCGGCTGGTCCAGAAACCCAGCTGACCACCGACCAGGGGATACCGGTTGCGGACAACCAGAACTCCTTGAAGGCCGGGGCGCGCGGTCCTGTCCTGCTGCAGGACTTCGTCCTGCGCGAGAAGATCACCCATTTCGACCATGAGCGCATTCCCGAGCGGGTGGTTCATGCCCGCGGTTCGGCGGCCCACGGCTTCTTCGAATGCCTGGAAGACTGCTCCGACATCACCGCCGCCGACTTCCTGCAGCGTCCCGGCGACCGGGTTCCTGTCTTCACCCGCTTCTCCACCGTGGCCGGCAACAAGGGCTCGGCCGACCTGCCCCGCGACGTTCGCGGTTTCGCGGTCAAATTCTATACCCAGCAGGGCAACTTCGACCTCGTCGGCAACAACATCCCGGTCTTCTTCATCCAGGACGCGATCAAGTTTCCCGACCTGATCCACGCCGCCAAACAGGATCCTGATCGGGAGTTCCCGCAGGCGCAAACCGCCCACGACACCTTCTGGGACTACATCGCCCTGACGCCCGAGAGCATGCACATGATCATGTGGATCATGTCGGACCGAGCCATTCCCCGCTCCCTGCGGATGATGGAAGGCTTCGGCGTCCACACCTTCCGCTTGGTCAATGCCGATGGCGCCTCCACCTTCGTCAAATTCCACTGGCGGCCCAAGCTCGGCTCCCAATCGGTCGTCTGGGACGAGGCGCTGAAGATCAACGGCGCCGACCCCGACTTCCACCGCCGCGATCTGTGGAATGCGATCGACGCCGGCGACTTCCCCGAGTGGGAGTTTTGCTTGCAGACCTTCACCCAGGAGCAGGCCGACGCCTTCGACTTCGATGTTCTGGATGCGACCAAGCTGATCCCGGAAGAGATCATCCCCCTGCGGGTCGTCGGCCGGATGGTGTTGGACCGCAACCCGGACAACTTCTTCGCCGAGACCGAACAGGTCGCCTTCTGCGCGGCCAATGTCGTCCCCGGTATCGACTTCACCAACGACCCGCTGTTGCAGGGTCGGCTCTTCTCCTACCTTGACACACAGCTGAAGCGGCTGGGCGGGCCCAATTTCCACCAAATCCCGATCAACCAGCCCAAATGCCCGTTCCACAATCTCCAGCGGGACGGCCACATGCAGATGTCCGTGCCAAAGGGCCAAGTGAATTATGAGCCCTCAAGCCTCGGGCCAGACATCAAGCGGGAGTCCCTGGAAACCGGCTACCAGACCTTCCAGGCCGAGGAGGCGGGCCAGCAGCTTCGCGTCCGTCCCGAAAGCTTCGCCGACCACTACACCCAGGCGCGGATGTTCTTTGCCAGCCAGACTGAGCCAGAGCAGAACCATATCGTTTCGGCCCTGGTGTTCGAATTGAGCAAATGCGTGGTCCCGCGGGTCCGCGAGGCGGTGCTGTCGCGCCTGATCAATATCGACAAGACCCTGACCGCCAAGGTCGCCGCCGGGCTGGGCCTGCCCACGGCCATCGTCCCCGCCCCGGTCACCGTCGAAGCCAAGGAGATGGCCCCCTCCCCCGCCCTCAGCCTGCTGGCCAAGGCCAAGCCCACCTTTGAAGGCCGCAAGGTCGGCTGCATGGTGTCCGACGGTTGCGACGGGGACCTGGTCGCCGAACTGAAGGCCGCGGTTGAAGCGGCTGGCGGCAAGATGGAGATCATCGCCCCCACCATCTATGGGGTGATCACCGCCGCCGGCGATCGGCTCGTCGCCGATCATGAGATCGACGGTGGCCCCTCGGTGCTGTTCGACGCCGTGGCGATCCTGCCATCGGACATGGGCGGCGCCAAGCTTGCTCTGGAAGCGGCCGCAGTGAACTTCCTGCGGGACGCCTTCGGCCACCTCAAGGTGATCGGCTACCTGCCCGCGGCCGCCCCCCTCTTCGTGAAAGGCGGCGTCAACGACGCCGCCCCGGACACCGATCCCGGCCTGATCGCCTTTCCGAGCGCCACGGTGAACGACTTCGTCGCCGCGGCCTCGATCGGACGGATTTGGCCTCGCGAACCCTTGGTGCGACCGCTACCGGTCGACATCATCCCGCCGTCGCTTTCGCGGTGAGTGGGAGCCGGCCTCCTCGATGCGTTACTTTCGAGGAGGCCGGTTTGGCGTCTGTCGGTTGGCCGATCCACGTTCGCAATTCTCTCCGCCTTGGCGGCTAAGCGCATTGCGCCGCCAAGCCTTTCAAGAGGAAACGCCATGATCCGGGCGGCGATCTTCGACATCGATGGAACGCTGATCGACAGCGTCGACGCCCACGCCGAAGCCTGGGTGGAGGGCTTCAAACGCCATGGCTTCACGGTCGACTATGAGACGGTCCGTCGCCAAATCGGCAAAGGATCCGACCAGCTGCTGCCGGTCTTCCTCAGCCCCGGCGATCTCCACGCCTTCGGGCCGGTTGTCGAAGCCAGTCAGGCGGAGATTTTCAAACAGCGATACTTGGCGACCATCCAACCGTTCCCCGGCGTGCGAGAACTGTTTGAACGCCTGAGGCGCGACGGCGTGAGCCGCGTTCTCGCCTCCTCCGGCAAGGCCAAGGACGTCTCGATCAATCAGCGGATCGCGGACATTGATGGATTGGTGGACGCGGTCGTGACCTCTGAGGACGTTGACCGCTCCAAGCCGGCGCCGGACATCGTTCACACCGCGCTAAAACGTATTTCCCCGACGCCAGCGGGCCGGTGCGTCTTCATCGGCGACACCCCCTACGACGCCGAAGCGGCCATACGCGCCGGCGTTCCTACCGTCGGGGTCCTGAGCGGCGGATTCGCCGACGATGAACTCAGGACCGCGGGATGCGCGGCGGTGTACCGTGATGTGAAGGACCTGCTCGACCACTACGATGGTTGGGCTGCCCGAACCGATTGACCAGTCAAATACAGCACGACCCAGATGCGTAGCCGGCTGGATGGCTCTGGCTACGGCCGCCCACCGCTCCGAACACCTGCCCGGTCGAGTAGTAGGCGTCCAGCGACGCCAGCAGAACGTAGAGGGCCGCGACCTCAGCTGGCTGAGCCGCCCGACCCATAGGCGCGTCAGCGCGAAGGACTCGAGGCGATGATTAGCATGATGTCGTCAACGGCCTCGGTTCCGCACCATCCTTTCGATGACCCGCTTCTTGCCGCAAGCCATGAAGATTATCCGCGAGAAGGACGCCGCCTCGGTTCGGCGCGCATGTATAGTGTCACGGAGGCGGCCTGCTGAACGCTGACGAATTCGGCCATACTGTCTGACCCGGCTCATTTCGGCGGCGGCCAGAGCCTAATTTATATGGGTTGCGTCAGCTTTCGACACCAGCGCGGAACGCCTTGATCAAAAAGACATTTAGCTCCTACCGAAACATGAGCTTTCCAGGTGAGGGGTGATGGAACGTCGGATTGCTGTCGCCATTCCGGCGCGAAATGAGGTGGCGAATCTACCGTCGTGCCTGGCGGCCTTGGCAAAGGCCGCGGAGGCCGTAGCGCAACACATCGCGGTCGTTGTCCTCGCCAACAATTGCGACGACGGCACCGCCGCTGTGGTCACTGAAGCCCATCACAGCGGCCGGCTGCAACTGAGCCTCGTCGAATGCCGACTTCCTCCCGACATGGCCCACGCGGGTTTCGCGCGCCGCTTGGCGCTGGACGCGGCGGCCGACCTGCTGTGCGAGCCGGACGATCTGTTGCTGTCCACGGACGCGGACACGGTGGTCGCCGAGGACTGGTTCGCACGCACCTGCGCCTATTTCGATCAGGGCTTCGACGCCGTCGCCGGTCTGGCTCGCCTGAAGCCGCGCGAGCTTCGGGGCCTGCCGCGCAACGTACGCCGCCGCTTCGCGACCCTACGCCGCTACGAGCAAGCCATCACCTATCTCCGCGCGAGCCGGGATACGACGGAGCTCTGGCCCCGGCATTTTTACGAGGGTGGCGCGAGCATGGCCTTGACCCTGGCCGCCTATCGCGCGACCGGCGGCGCGCCGACGCCGCCAGTGGGCGAGGACAAGGCCCTCTTCGAAGCGGTTCGGTCCAGGGGCGGCCGAGTACGCCATCCGCTGGATGTTCGGGTGCTGACCTCGCCTCGCCTGTCCGGGCGGGCGCCGGGCGGTACGTCTGACACCCTCTGGGCCTGGAGCCGGCTGGACGAGACGGCCATTATTGATGGGGTGAAGAGCATAGCCGATAGCCTCGACCTGAAGACCTCGGGATTTCACGGCCTGACATTCGCTAGCCTGCCCGCCGAGGCCGAGCGGGCGCGACAGCTGGTGCATGCCGCCCGCCAGTCGCGGGACCTAGCCGAGGCGGGCTAGGGACGGCGGCGCCAGACGTCCAGCCGATAGGCATCGTGGCGCGTTTCGGTCACGGTTTCGAACAGGTCGCCTGTCAGATCACGCAGCGCGGCCACCGCATCGTCGGCTGACTGTGGGTAGTCGGTGTCCCCGAGCCAGTGGACCAAGATCAACCGGCCGCCGGGCGCTAGATGATCCTTTATCGCGCGGGCGACGGCGGCCAGATCGGCGTCGTCCCAGTAATAGACCACCTCTGACAGCAGCATCAGATCAAACGCCCCGTCGAAGCCATCGGTCATTGACCGGGCCAGAACGAACTCGATATTGGCCTGGTCCGCGCAACGCGCCTTGGCCTGATCGAGCGCCGTCTGCGAGAGTTCGGTCGACACCAGCTGCTCGCACTTTGGCGCCAACCGGCGCGTGAGCACGCCGATTGAACAGCCGAGTTCGAGGCCGCGCCCTACCGGCTCATCGCCGATGGCTTCCAGGGTGTGGGCGTATTTCCCGGCTTCGTAATCGCTCGTCCGGAAACGCCAAGGATCGGGGTCGGCGCGATAGAGGCCCTCGAAGTAGGCCGCGTCGAGGGATCGGGTCTTCCTCATGCCCCCTCCAGATAGATTTCCGTCGGCCGCGCGGTCAGCGCGGCCAGCTTGGGCGGGATCTGGAAGCTGGCCTCGGCGTCCGTGATGACGCCGCCCAACTGCGTCTGATGGCAGGCGAGCGCAGAACGGCGAATATCGACCGTGTCCGGACAATCGAGCGCCCAGGCGGGCGTTCGCACCCGCGTCGCCAGTCGCGGAGTCGACCAACCCCAGACGAGATAGTCCATACGGGCGGGTGATGGCGTCAGCCGGGCGGCCAGATCATCCGCAAGGCCGGCCGTGGCGACGTGGTCGCAATGCTGTTCCTCCCGCCAAGGCGCCCAGAAGCTTCGCGGCCCAAAATCCATGATCCAGTCGATGATTTGGTCGACTGAGTTTTGATAGTCCGGCGCTCCAACAGCAAAAGGGCGGGAATCGGGCCAGCCCAGAAAGCAGACCTGTGTTTCGGCCACGCCGAGTTCGGCAAGGGCGGCCAGGGCCTCGGCCTTCCTCGCCTGTGCCAGTCGCTCGGACGGCCAGGTCGGCGACCCCAGATGCGAGGCCGAGCCATCGGTGAGATAGGCGACGCGGGGCGCCAGCCCCAGCCGGCTGGCTGCCGCTAACAATCCGCCGCATCCCAGGGTCTCGTCGTCCTGATGCGGCGCGAGGATCAGCATCGGTGAAAGCGCCGTCAGCCGAACCTCGTCTAGTGGAAGGGCGCGGTCACGCAGCTTGAGCCACGCCGCGTGGCCCAAGGCCTTCACCACAAGGGATCATCCCGCCAACAGTCCTCGGCGAGAAAGGCCGCCGCCGCGCGGTCGAGCGCCTGGTCGGGCGCCGGCTGGCGCAGATAGAGGGACAGGTCGCGGCAAGCCTGGTCGAGAGGATTGTCCTCAAAGAAGGCGCGGGTGCCGACGGATCGTTCTGCGACGCTGATCGCCTGCAGACCGGCGCGTTCGACCACCCCGCGGGTCATGAGCACGAAGGCGATTTCGGCGGGGCCGGCCGTGGGCGCTTCGGCGCGCTCGGCCGCCTCCCGCACCCAGAGATAGGCCGAACGGACCGAGGCCAGGGCCAAGCCGAACCGGGCGCGGTGAACGGGATCGTCGCCGGCTGGCGACGTGGTGAGGTGGTCACGCAGGAGCGACAGGATGCGTTCTACGCCGCCCAGCTGAACGGCGGTGAAACGCCAGGCGCCGCCTGAAAAGCGTGGCTCCCGCTCATAGTCGCCGGGAGCGCCCAGCCGGGTCTCGGCGTTCACCGGCAGGCCGGTGAGATCGTAGAGACCGCTGAGCGTCGCCTTCATCCCCCGTACGCACCAGCCAGACGCATCCGCCCGGTCCAGGTGGTTCGCGTCGGCGATCACCATCTGCTTGCCGCCATCCTCGGTCGCGGCTGTGACGATCACGTGGTCGATATAGCCGGCGCCGGTGGCGAAACATTTCGCGCCAACTAGGGTGGTTTGTCCGCTCGATGCCGCGAGTCGGACGCCGGGGGGCTTTTCGGTGTTCCAGACACCATAGACCTCGCCCGCCTCAAGCTGCTTTGACAACCGGCCCCGTTGACCGGCGTCGCCATACCAGGAGACCAGACGCGCACCATTGACATGCCCCTCGAAAACCCGACCGACGCTGAGATTGCCGCGTCCGACCAGACGCAGGGATTCGAACAGCTCCCGGGGCGCCACATCCTGGCCGCCGAACACCCGCAAGGCGCCGCAGCCATGCAGAAAGGTCATGTCTTCCACTGGAAAGCCGCCCTGCTGGTCCAACTCGCGTGCACGCATTTGCATCGCGGGTAGTCCGTCCCGTAGTCGCTTGATGACCAACGCGGGAGAAACATCAGCGCGCCCAGTCTCCGACGCCTCAAGGATCGCCAACGTCATCAGCCGCCCTTCAGGACGGCGTCCGCCTTATTGCCGATCGCCGTGGCTTCAGCCTTGGACATCCGGCCGGCCTTTACCGCCTGACTCGCCCTCGCCTTTGCATTGCGCGCATGCGGCTTGTCCTCGATCGGATAGGCGCGCTTTTTCGGTTCGGCGAAATCCTTGGCCGGGAGCATGTCCCTGGCTTTCGAGCTGAGATCGGACATCTGAGCCTCCACTGCTTGGCTCACCTCAAAACGCAGAAGCCCGCGCGCCGTTCACTCGGGATCATCCAATAACTTCCGCGGCAACTCGCCGCCGGGGATTGAGTTCATCCTTTGGGGCCCTAAGCGAACGGACGTCCTCATGCCCGGAAACGGAATGACTGATGGGCGGGGCCGCCTCCGGGTCGGGACCTCCGGCTGGGCCTATCCCCATTGGGAGGAACGGTTCTATCCGCAGGGTCTTCGGATCAAGGATCGCTTCGCCTACTACGCTTCCCAGTTTGACACCGTCGAGATCAACGGCTCCTTCTATCGGCTGCCCAGTGAAAACGCGGTGCAGGCATGGGCTGAGCAGGCGCCGCCGGATTTTGTGTTCGCCTGGAAGGCCTCGCGCTTCATCACCCAGGCCAAGAAGCTGAAGGACGTGGAAGACCCGGTGAAGCTGGTGTTCGGCCGGATGGCGCCGCTGGGCGAGGCCTTGGGTCCGGCCCTGTTCCAGCTGCCGCCGCAGTTGCGACTGAACCACGATCGGCTCGCCAACTTCCTAATCCTGCTGCCAAAGGCGCCGCGCGCGGCGATCGAGTTTCGACATCCGAGCTGGTACACGCCGGAGATTCTGAAGCTGCTGGCCGATCACGACGTGGCTCTATGCGTCTCCGATCACCACGACGCGCCCGCCCCATGGGAGCTCACCGCCAGCTTCGCCTATGTGCGAGGCCATGGCCCCGGCGGCCATTACGTCGGCCGCTACCCCTCCGGCGCGCTGGGCCGATGGACGCGGGCGATCGACAGTTGGCTCGCCGGCGGCCACGACGTCTATGCTTATTTCGACAACGATATAGAAGGCGCCGCGCCGCTGGACGCGCGAGACCTCTTCGCGCGCTTACCGGCTTACCCCCGCTCGCGGCCCTGATGCTCAGGCCGTCCCCCATATCGATGTCGTAAAGACCGAGTATGGCATTAGAGGCGCCGGCCGATCTTGGTTACAGAACTCGCTGCGCTGTCAGCGAATTTCTGGCCGATCTGATCGATCCTGCGGCGGACGCCGACCTCGCGCGGCGCCTCGGCGAACTGCCGTTCGAGCCCCTGGTAGCGATACCCTGGGGGTGTCACCTCGCGGCGCGCCGAACAGGTCCGTCTGCCGAGGCGCCTTGAAGGATCCAGCGTTCATGGAGGAGTGTAGATAGGCGCTCGGCCGTTTCCCGCAAATCCGCCGCTCCACCTTCGACTGCATGGCCATCTGGCCCATCGCCATGTGGTGGGTTGTCCTGCGCTACGACTAAGCCAGCCGCCAGGTTCGATCGGCGCCGGCGATCCCCGATTGGCTTATGCCGCTGCGCGACAAGGTCGGCGCCTTTGCGGGCCAGTCGGCGGACGCCTTCGTCCAGGTGCTGAACAATCAATGCACTGATCAATCAGTATCGGCCGGGCGCCGGCATAGGCTGCACAGGGACATCCGCACTTCGAGCAGGTGGTCGGCGTCTCGCTGCTGTCGCCCTGCACCTTTCGCTTCTGGCTGAAGGATGGCGACGCCTGGGAGCGCCAATCGCTGGCCGTGGCGCCGCGCTCCGCCTATCTGCTGCCCGGCGCATCCCGGCATCTTTGGGAGCACAGCCTCGCGCCTGGTGACGCCCTGCGCTACTCCATCACCTTCCGTACCCTGGCCATTCCCGGCTAGGCGCGCGCGCAGCCAGAACGCCAGAGGCGCGTTGATGGCGGATGGCTTCCAGACCTTCACCCACCGAATTCGGCGTCACGGCGCCGATGGAGGCCCGCTCGGCCGGCCAGTTGCCGGAAGGCGAAGGCTGGTGGTACGAGCCTAAGTGGGATGGTTTCCGCTGCATCGCCAGCCGGCGCGCTGATCAGGTCAAGCTGCAGGCCAAGTCCGGCAAGCCGCTGGGGCGATACTTCCCCGAGGTCGTGGGCCTGTTGCGCGACCTCAAGCCCGATCCGTTCGTCATCGATGGCGAACTGCTGGTGCAGGCTGGCGGCCGGTTCTCGTTTGAGGCGCTGCAGATGCGACTGCATCCATCGGAAACGCGCATCCGCCGCCTGGCCGTCGAGACGCCGGCGGTGCTCACCCTGTTCGACATGCTGCAGGCGCCGTCGGGCAAGGATCTGCGCCCGCGGCCCCTGGCCGCACGGCGCCAGGCGCTCGAGGCCTTCGTCGCCTCCCAGAGCGATGTCGCCGCGCTTTCCGTCACGCCGGGAACTGCGGATCGCGCGCTGGCGCAAACCTGGCTGGACGAGGGCAAGCTGGAGGGTGTGGTCGCCAAGCGGTGGGATGGTCCCTACCTCGAAGGCGAGCGGGCCATGGTCAAGGTCAAGCGAACCCGCACCGCCGACTGCGTGGTCGGCGGCTTCCGCTATGGGACCAGCGGTAAGGTGGTCGGCTCGCTGCTGTTGGGCCTCTACAATGACAAGGGCTTGCTCGATCACGTCGGCTTCACGTCCGGCCTAGCGGCGGCGGACAAGCCGGCCCTGACCAAGCGGCTCGAAGGCTTGGCCGGCGAACCTGGCTTCACCGGCGACAAGCCCGGCGGCCCAAGCCGCTGGGCGACCGCGCGATCGGCTGAATGGACGCCGCTGCGTCCCGAAATGGTTGTCGAGGTGTCCTTCGATCACGTCTCCGGCGGCCGGTTGCGGCACGGGACACGCCTGCTCCGCTTCCGCCCAGACAAGGCGCCGTGGCAATGCGGCATGAACCAGATAGCCTGACGCCCGTGAACGGCCGGCAGAATGAGACGTTGTCTCCGCAGGGCGCCGCTGACCAGGAGTAGTCCTTGAGCAAGCAAGACGATGCGGGACCGGATCTGGCCGCAGGCGTGCCGGCGAGCGAAATCGCCGAAGGCGGCCTGTTCGCCGGCCATGTGGGTCAGGAGCCGGTGCTGATCACGCGCATCGACAGCGCGCTTCATGCCATCGGAGCCAAATGCAGCCATTACGGCGGGCCGCTCGCGGAAGGTTTGGTGGTCGGCGCCACGGTCCGCTGCCCCTGGCACCACGCCCAGTTTTGCCTGAAGACGGGTGAGGCCGTCGGCGCGCCGGCCTTCGAACCGGTCAAAGTGTGGACGGTGGAGGAACGGGACGGCTCGGCTTTCGTCCACTCCGCCGCGCCGCGCCCAGCGAACCCGACCGCCCATGAGACAAAGCGCGTGGTGATCATCGGCGGCGGCGCGGCGGGGTTCGCGGCGGCGGAGTTGTTGCGCCGGAAGGGCTTTGCCGGATCGATGACGATCCTGAGCGCCGACAGCGAGCCACCCTACGACCGGCCGAGCTGCTCCAAGGAATATTTAGAGGGCAAGTCCACCCGCGATCAGACGCCGCTCAAGGCGCCAAGCTTCTATGCGGCCGCGGGCATCGACCTGCGGCGCAGCACACAGGTCGAACGCATCGATCCGGCGGCGAAGACGGTGTCGATAAAAGGCGACGGCGAGCGGCTCGTCTACGACGTCCTGATCCTGGCGACGGGCGCCGAGCCGCATCGGCTGTCCTTGCCAGGGCTCGACGGGCCGGGCGTCTTCACCCTGCGGACGCTGACGGATGCCGACGCCCTGATTGCGGCCGCGCAGTCGGCGCGGCGCGCGGTGGTGATCGGCGCCAGCTTTATCGGCCTGGAGGTCGCCGCGGCCCTAAGACAGCGCGGCCTGGAGGTGACCGTCGTCTCTCCCGATACCACGCCCCTGGAGAAGATCCTCGGGCGTGAGGTCGGGCGTTGGATCCAGGGCGTCCATGAAAAGGAGGGCGTGGTTTTCCGACTTGGCCACAAGGTGCTCGGCTATGCTGACGGTAAGCTCGCCATCGAAGGCGGAGATCCGATACCGGCCGACCTCGTAATGGTCGGAACCGGGGTAAAACCACGCGTGGATTTGGCGGTGGCGGCGGGATTGAAGGTTGACGATGGCGTTGTGGTCGATGACCGCCTGAGGACCAGCGCCGACGCCATCTATGCGGCGGGCGACATTGCCCGCTACCCGGACCCGATCTCCGGTCGGCTTATCCGCGTCGAGCACTGGGTCCACGCCGAACGGCAGGGACAGCATCTGGCGCGCCTTATCCTGGGCGAGGATCGGCCGTTCACCGATCCACCATTCTTCTGGACCAAACACTACAAGCGTTCGGTCAGCTATTGCGGCCACGCGGGAGACTTCGATCCACCGCAAATCGACGGTTCGGTCGAAGATGGAGATGCAACGATCGATTACCGGGAAAACGGCCGGCTGACCGCCGTGGCCACGATCGATCGAAACCTGGAGGGCCTTCAGGCGGAGGCGGATTTTGAGCCCTCCAGTCCGCACGGTCCCCGGCCCCGCTTCAGACCTTCACGAGAGGACCTGTGGAGCACTTCGGACCGCCGAGGTTAAAGCACGGATCACTTGCCCATGCCCTGAACCCGACCGAATTCAGTCGCAGCCGGCTTGACCCCTACGGCCCGCCTCGACCGCCCACCGCACCAAACACTTGGCCGGTCGAATAGCTGGCCTCCGGCGACGCCAGCAAGACATAGAGCGCCGCGAGTTCTGCCGGCTGGGCCGCGCGCCCGAGCGGCGTGTCCGCGCCGAACTTCGGCAGGGCTTCCGTGGGCTGGCCGCCGGTGACCTGCAGCGGGGTCCAGACCGGCCCAGGCGCCACGGCGTTGACCCGGATGCCCTGCTTGGCCAGTTGTTTGGCCAGGCCCTTCGCCCAGATCATGATCGCGCCCTTGGTGGCGGCGTAGTCGATGATGTTCTCGCCCGGATCGTAGGCGTTCACAGACGAGGTGTAGATGATGGCCGAGCCAGGCCCCAGATGCGGCACGGTCGCCTTGGTGATCCAGAACATCGCATAGAGGTTGGTCTTCAAGGTGGTGTCGAACTGCTCGGTGGTGATGTCGAGGATCGACTTCTGGGAGATTTGTCGCGCCGCGTTGCTGACCAGGATGTCGAGGCCGCCGAGCTGACTCGCCGCATGCGCCACCAGGTTCTGGCAGAAGGCTTCGTCGCGGATATCGCCTGGGATCGGCACGGCCTTGCGGCCGGCGGCATGGATGAGATCGACCACCTCACGCGCGTCCGGCTCTTCCTGGGGCAGGTAGTTGATCGCGACGTCGGCGCCCTCCCGGGCATAGGCGATTGCCGCCGCACGACCCATGCCGGAATCGCCGCCGGTGATCAGCGCCTTTCGGCCGGCGAGCCGGCCGGACCCCTTGTAGCTCTTCTCACCATGATCCGGTCGCGGGTCCATGCGGCTGGTCAGACCCGGCCAAGGCTGCTGCTGCTCGGGAAAGGGGGGCTGCGGATATTCCGTCACCGGATTTGGCGGCGGCCCGCCCACCACGGGCGTTTCCCGTTCGGCTCGGGCGGTCGACGCGGCCCCAAGGGCGGCCAGTCCGGTCGCCATGCCGCTGACCAGTAGCCGCCGCGAAGCGTCCGGTTGATCCCGATCCATTGCCTGCTCTCCAAGAATGGCGTCCGGCGCTCTACCGGCGCTGCTCCTTGGAACAGCCCACCACTGGGCCGGTTCCTAGCGCCGGGCTTGTTCAGGCCCCGGGCCGACCAGGTCCACCTTTGGGAACAACCAGGCGGTTCAAACGATCAGTAGTCGTCCTATTCGGCCCCTGACTTCGAACGAATCGCCCATGCCGCTTCACCCTACCTGGACCGATATCGCCCTCCGCCTGGTCTTGACCCTGATCGCCGGCGTGTGCGTGGGCCTCGATCGCAGCGTGCAGGGTCAGACCGCAGGTTTGCGGACCACCATCCTCGTCGGGACCGCCGCCTGCCTGGCGATGATCCAGACCAATGTCCTGCTTTCCCTCGACGGGAAGACTTCGTCCTCCTTTGCAGTCATGGACCTGATGCGATTGCCTCTCGGCATCCTCACCGGCGTGGGCTTCATCGGGGGCGGCGCGATTCTTAAGCGCGGCGACATGGTCACCGGCGTCACCACCGCCGCCACACTTTGGATGATCACGGTCATCGGTCTTTGTTTCGGCGGCGGCCAGCTCGCACTGGGCGGCCTGGGCGCGGCCGTAGCGGTGATCACGGTGCTCGGCCTGAAAAGTTTGGACCTTAGAATTCCGCGAGAACATCGCGCCGTCATGATCATCAGGGCGCCGGCGAACGCCGACCCGGCCGACCTTGAGCATTTTCTGTCGGCGGCGCCCTACAGGGCGCGGTTCAGGCGCTTGAAACAGGCCTCGACAGGAGACGGCGTCGAGCTTGAGTTCGACATCCGCTGGAAGCGCCCTGAACTCTCCGATCCGCCGTTCGACCTGATCGGCCGGGTCGCCGCCCCCTACGCGATGGTGTCGATGGAACTGACGTCCGAGCCCGCCAGCTAAGGGCGGCACGCCACGGCCGGATCAGGCGCCCCACGCAGGTCGTCGTCCGCGGTATCAGGCGGTTACCCAGGATCCTTGGCGACTTCACCCGCACCGGCACCGTCCCGTTCCAAAGTGTGTTGCTAGGGGGCCGTTCAGGAGAGCTTTCATGCGCCGTTCCATCCTTTTCGCCGCCGCCCTGCCGCTTACCTTCATGCTCGCCACGGGCGCCGCATCCCAAGTTGCATCACGAAACAAGCCGTCGCGAGACGCTGGCGACGCGGTCGCCGTTCCGGTCGGCGTCGCCTCGGCGACGACCCTGGGCTCCTTCACGACCTCGGCCTTCGTGCAGAACGCCGCGCGCAGCGACATGTACGAGATTCGCGCCGCCAAGCTGGCCGAGGAAAAGTCCTCCACGCCCGAGATCAAGAAGTTCGCCGCCGAGATGGTCACGGCTCACACCAAGACCACCATGGGCCTCAGGGAGGCGATCGCCATGGGCCACGTGAAAACCGCCATCCCGACCAAGCTGGACGCCCGCCGCCAGGGCATGATCGACAATCTGCGAGCCTCCAGCGGCGGCGAGTTCGACAAGCGAAATGTCGCCCAGCAGATCGCCGCCCATCAGGAGACCCTCGACCTGATGAAGGGCTATGCCGCGCGCGGCCACAACGACGCCCTGAAGGACGCCGCCTCCAAGACGGCTGCCCTGGTTGAAAGCCATCTGGAGATGGCCAAGGCTCTTCCCGGCGCCTGAGCGTCGGTCACGTGAAATCAGGCGCGTCATGCGGTCCAACTGGTCGCTGAGACTGGCGGCGACCGCACCTTTGTCCTGGTGCTCGACACCGGCGAGGAGGCCTTCGCCGTCATCACCGCTTTCGCGGTCGAGGCGGGCCTGAAGGGCGCGTCGCTCACCGCCATCGGCGCCCTCGAGCGGGCGCAGGTCGGTTGGTTCGACCTTGATCGCAAGACCTACAAGCCCATCCCGGTGGGCGAGCAATGCGAAATGCTCAGCCTCATCGGCGACATCGCCCTGGGCGACGACGGCAAGCCCAGCCTGGATGCCCATCTTGTCCTGGGCCTCGCCAACGCGTGACGCGTGGCGGTCACCTTATCATGGCCGGGTCAGACCCACGCTTGAGGTGATCCTGGTCGAGACGCCAGCGCATCTGCGCCGCAAGAAACGGCCCGACCTTGGCCTTGCGCTGATCGGCTTCGACTGACGCGCTCGCCTAAGCTTCTACCATATCCGACCACGCTGCCGACCGCCTTGTAGAGCCGCGTTCGGCGCGAGGCGTGGCCCGGAGACTCGGGTCGCTATCCCTGGTCGGTAGCCGCGACGGCGGAGGCCCTTATGTCGTCCGACGACGGACGAAATCCGCCAAGTTATTGCTAAGCTTAGCTAATTTCAAGCCTCCCGGAACCGGCGCCCATTAAGACTGTTTAGGATTTCTCGACAGGAGGGAACACAATGAGCAGCCTTCGTCCTCTCGCCGTGGTCACCGGCGCCTCGTCCGGCATTGGCTATGAACTGGCCAAGCTTTGCGCCGAGAACGGCTATGATCTGGCCATCGCCGCCGACCAGCCGACGATCGTGGAAGCCAAGCAGGCGCTTGAGGCCATAGGCGTGACGGTCGCCGCGGTGCAGACCGATCTATCGACGGAAGTGGGCGTCCAAGATCTGCTCGACCTCATCGGCGACCGGTCTGTCGATATCCTTTGCGCCAATGCCGGACATGGCCTGGGCCACGGCTTCCTGGATCAGCGTTGGAAAGAGGCCCGCAGCGTCATCGACACCAATGTCATGGGGACGCTCTTCCTGGTTCACACGATCGGCCAGGGCATGCGCGCCCGCGATCGGGGCCGCATCCTGTTCACCGGCTCTATTGCCGGCCTGATGCCCGGCTCCTTCCAGGCGGTCTACAACGGGACCAAGGCCTTTGTGGACAGCTTCTCCTTCGCCCTGCGCAACGAGCTGAAAGACACCGGCGTTTCGGTCACCTGTCTGATGCCTGGGCCGGTCGACACCGACTTCTTCGAACGGGCCGACATGCTGGACACCAAGGTCGGCCAGGGCAAGAAGGCCGATCCGGCCAAGGTCGCAAAGGTCGGCTTCGACGCAATGATGAAGGGCGAAGGCGATGTCGTCGCCGGCTTCATGAACAAGCTCCAGGCGGCCGTCGCGGCGGTGACGCCGCAATCCCAGCTCGCCGAAATGCACCGTGGCATGGCCGAGCCTGGCTCGGGCAAGTCGTAGTGGCTGACCAACCGGATGCCGCTCGCCGCGGCCTCATCATGGGCGGCGCTGTGGTCGGCGCCGCCATGGCCAGCAGCGCCATCGCCGCGCCGACGCCGGATGGCCGCTCCGATACCGAACCGAGACAGCTCAATGGGCAACCCATGCCGGAGCCGTCGCCAGAACAGAGCGCTGGCCCGATCCGGCCTGGGCGCGGGAGCATGCTGCTGGGCAAGGTCGCGGTCGTCACCGGCTCGGCGCGCGGCATCGGCCGGGCGATCGCGGTGGAATTCGCCGCCAATGGCGCGGACGTAGTCTGCCTCGACATCTGCGGCTTTGTCTCGACCGCGTCCAACGCCAAGCCGGCGACACCGGCCGACCTCGATGAGACGGTGCGGCAGATCCACCGCTACGGCCGCAAGGGCGAAGGCATCAAGGCCGACATCCGCGACATCAATTCGTTGCGCCGGATCGCCGACGATGTCGACCAGCGCTACGGCAAGATCGATATCGTGGTCGCCGACGCCGCCATCCAGCGTTGGGTCCCGTTGCTGGAGATGACCGACGCCGACTGGCGCGACGTCATCGACAACAACCTCAACGGCACCGCCAACACCATCCGCGCCTTTGCGCCCAAAATGGTTCCGCGCAAGCACGGGCGGATCATCGTGCTATCCTCCATGCAGGGCCTGCATGGCACCAAGGACGCCTCCAGCTATTCGGCGTCCAAGTGGGGCATCATCGGCCTGATGAAATCCGCCGCCCTGGAGCTGGGCGAGCACAACATCACCGTCAACGCCGTGCTGCCCGGCCTCGTCGACACCGCCCTCACCCGCTACGAGAAACGGCTCAGCGAGACCGCCGGCGAAGAGGGCCAGAAGATTGAAAGCCCCACGCCGCAGCAGGCCTGGGATATCCGCGCGCCCACCGTGCCGTTGAAGGTGGGTTGGCTGCAGCCCGACGACATCTCCCCCGCCGCCGTCTTCCTGGCTTCCGACGCCGCGGCGATGGTGACCGGCGCCGAATATCAGGTAACCGGCGGCGACAGCGCCAAGGACGTTTGAGGCCCATGATCTCCAGCGACACCGTTCCGAATGACGCCCGCAGGCACAAGGCCGATCGTGAAAGCGACGACGCCATGGCGGTGCGCGCCGTGACCATCGGCAAGCCTCGGCAGGAGGTGTTCGACTTCTTCCGCGACGTCACCAACCTTGCGCGGTTCATGGAAAACATCGAGCGGATCGACGTCGTGGACACCACCCACTCCCACTGGGTGGTGAAGGCGCCTGCGGGCCACCGGGTCGAGTGGGACTCCATTCTCACCGCAGATGAACCCGGCAGGCTGCTGGCCTGGGAGACCGGACCCGACGCCGAGGTGAAGAACCACGGCCGGGTGGAATTTCGCGACGCGCCGGGCGGGCGCGGGACAGAAATTCACGCCACCATCGTCTATGAGCCGCCGGCCGGCGCCCTGGGAAAGGTGATCGCCCTCCTGTTCCAGAAGGAGCCAGGTCTTCAGGCCAAGCGGGATCTGCGCCGGTTGAAGATGCTGCTGGAGACCGGCGAGATCGCCACGACCGATTATCCGGACGCCGCGCCTCGTTACAAAAAGTCGGACGCGTCCGATGAGGCCAAGGCGGCCGAGACCCGTTGAACCCCCCCCCCATTTCTCTCTTACCTGGAGCCCGCGATGCGCGCCGTAACTTGGCATGGCAAGCACGACATCCGCGTCGACACCGTGCCCGATCCCAAAATCGTCAATCCGCACGACATCGTCATTAAGACGACCGCCACCGCCATCTGCGGCTCGGACCTGCACCTCTATGACGGGGTAATCCCGACCATGGTGTCAGGCGACATCCTTGGGCATGAATTCATGGGCGAGGTCGTCGAGGTTGGACCCGAGGTCACCAACCTTAAGGTCGGCGACCGGGTGGTAAACCCCTTCACCATCGCCTGCGGCCAGTGCATGCACTGCAAGTCGTCCTTCTTCAGCGCCTGCGAGAACTCCAACCCCGCCGACAAGGCGCCGATGATGGAGGCGCTCTACGGCTATGCCGGCTCCGGCCTGTTCGGCTACTCCCACATGATGGGCGGCTATGCTGGCGGTCAGGCGGAATATGTCCGCATCCCGTTCGGCAATGTCGGGCCGATCAAAATCCCCGACGGACTCGACGACGAGCAGGTGCTGTTCCTGTCGGACATCTTCCCCACCGCCTATCAGGCGGCCGAGAACTGCAACATTCAAAAGGGCGACACCATCGCCGTCTGGGGCCTGGGTCCGGTCGGGCAGCTCTGCGTGAAGAGTTGCTTCCTGCTAGGGGCCGAACGCGTCATCGCCATCGACCATCGGCCGGCGCGGTTGGCGATGGCCAAGGCGTCTGGCGCCGACGTGATCAATTTCGAAGAGGTGCGCGTCAATGAGGCCCTGACGGAGATGACCGGCGGCCGCGGCCCGGACCATTGCATCGACTGCGTGGGCCTGGAGGCGCACGGCTGGGCGGTCGACAACGTCCTCGACTTTATCAAGACCACCCTCAAGGTCAGCTTCGACCGGCCGCATGTGCTGCGCGAGGCGATCGTCGCCTGCAAGCCGGGCGGCACGCTGTCGATCCCCGGCGTCTATGGCGGTCTACTAGACAAGGTCCCCTTCGGCGCGGCCTTCGGCAAGGGCCTGACTATGAAGATGGGCCAAACCAATATGCATAAGTATCTCGCACCCCTGCTGGAGCGCATCCAGAACGCCGAGATCGATCCCGGCTTTATCATTAGCCACCGGCTCGGTCTCGAAGAGGCGCCGGGCGCCTACAAGAACTTCCACGACAACCAGAACGAATGGACGAAGGTCGTCCTTCGGCCGAACTAGCGGAGCCGCGCGATGGATTTCGATCTCAAGCGACTTTCTGATCGCCTGACCGTCGCGGCCGCTCGTCTCGAGGGCCTGAAGGTCACGGTGTCTGGCTTCGACCTGATCCTAAGCAAGGGCGACTACGGAACTTACCGCTCCGAATCGGTGCCGTTCGCCGCGCTCTTCCTGCGCGACGATGACGTCCTCGCCCAGGCGCTCAACCGTTTGTCGGCCGTTTAGACACCCTACCGCAGCAACCCGGATGCGTCCGCGCGCCAACGCAGATTTTTCGGTGGCTGGGAGGCCCAAATGACGTCGCGCTGCTCACGCCACATCAGCCTTGGTGCTTTCAGCCTGCTCGCCTAAGCTAGTGGAAAGCGCCCGCTGCCACAAACATCTCACCAGACGCTGCTCAGCCGCAGCCAGGACAGCCAGCCGCCGATATGAAGGTGGTTCTGGACACTCACGAAGCTCTAAGCGCAGCTTCGAAATCGGTGTGGCCTCGCGCATGTCCAGAGCCCGCGCCTCGACCCCGCCACCTCGGCTAGAAAGCTATGCGGCGCCATGGCCGCACCAAGGTGGTCGTGACCGATCGCCTGCGTCATACGCCGCCGCTCTGAAGGAGATCTGCGCCGCCGATATCCAACAGACTGGCCGTCGGCTCAACAATCGGGCCGAGAACAGCCACCTCCCCTTCCGACGGCGAGAACGGGCCATGCAGCGGTTTCGGCGGATGAAGACCCTCCAAAAATTCGCTTCTGTACACGTTTCGGTTCACAACCATTTCAGCCAAGAGCGCCATCTCGTCGGCCGCGAAGAATACCGAAAGAGACGCTCCGCCGCCCTGGCCGAGTGGAACGCGTCATGGCTTAAGGCCCGCTCGGGTCTGGGCGCAATGCGCCCAACTCGGAGACAAGTACGCGTTGGACTGACACCACCCGCCAGCGTGATTGGTCAGACGAGTCTCAAGGTAGCCGAGACTATTTCCCGCCGCCGCTCTAACGGGTCGCGGGCAGACCTGAGAGCTTTAGCTCAGCCAAACCTGCTTCCATTCTTATATCTGCCTCGTCC
>Ga0302314_10005208_pt1 | contig 23745 bp, 26 predicted proteins | sample III_Palsa_N2_3_FD_200533 | JGI IMG/M metagenome (GOLD analysis project Ga0302314, IMG submission 200533) | Peat permafrost microbial communities from Stordalen Mire near Abisko, Sweden - III_Palsa_N2_3 | ecosystem: Environmental > Terrestrial > Soil > Palsa > Peat permafrost | place: Sweden... | reverse complement strand
ACAGCGCAGGGAATGCGCTGCGGGCGAACGGCCCGTGCCGCACGGCCTGAGCCGGTCGTGCCGGCTCAGTCGGTCGGGCGGGCTCAGTCGGTCGGGCGGGCTCAGTCGGTCGGGCGGGCTCAGTCGGTCGGGCGGGCTCAGTCGGTCGTGCCGGGCCTCAGTCGGTCGGGCGGCCCTCAGTTGTGCTGGGCCTGGGCGCGCCAGGCGTCCACCCCGGCCCGGGAAGCGTGCTTGGCCTGCCGCAGCGTACGGTTGGCCAGCTCGCTCGGCGGGGTATCCAGCTGCCTGACCCAGCCGCGACCGGCCGCGGCCAGCGCGGTACCCGCGATCACCGTGCCGACCAGGGCCAGCAGCGCCCCGGTCCCGGTGAGCACCGCACCCACAGCCAGCAGTCGGCGGTCCACGTCGAAGCTCGAACCACTGCTCATCGTCTCGTCATTCGCCATAGTCACCACTGTCCGCGCTGCGCGCCCGGCGGGCATGTCGGCTGGTCCATTTGGGTCAAGCGGCCCGGCCTGCGTAAGGTGTCGCAGTTGACCCGCATTCCCGAGCGACTTCCAATCCCGAGCGACCCATCCTCCAGCGACCCACGAACGGCAGCGGCATGAGCGCAGGATCCGACGGCGGCACGACCCTCCTTGTCGAGGACGACCTCCCCCAGGACGTTCCCTCCACCGGGGATGTCCTGTCCACCGGGGACGTCTCCACCGAGGACGTCCCCGGCATCGACCCGGCCCGGCTGGCCCTCGCCCTGGAGGTCCTCGCCGAGCTGGACGAGCTGCCGATCGACCACCCGGACGCCATCGCCGTCCGCCGGGCCACGGCGGGGCTGTACCGGACGGTCAAGCACCGCCGCAGGCAGGAGCGCCGGGCCGCGAAGACCGCCAACGACCGAGCGGTGACCGAGTCCACCGCCACCGGCGCGGCCGACCGGATCGACGACGAGACCCAGGGGCTACAGCTCACCAGCGGGACCGCCGGGCCGATCGCCGGGGTGCTGGAGCGGCCCCGCTCCTGCTACATCTGCAAGACCCGCTACACCGAGGTGGACGCCTTCTACCACCAGCTCTGCCAGCCCTGCGCGCACGAGAACCGGGCCCGCCGGGACGCCCGTACCGACCTCAGCGGACGCCGGGCGCTGCTCACCGGGGGCCGGGCCAAGATCGGTATGTACATCGCGCTGCGGCTGCTGCGCGACGGCGCGCACACCACCATCACCACCCGGTTCCCCAACGACGCCATCCGCCGCTTCACCGCGATGCCAGACAGCGCCGAGTGGCTGCACCGGCTGCGCATCGTCGGCATCGACCTGCGCGACCCCTCGCAGGTGATCGCGCTGGCCGACTCGGTGGCCGAGCAGGGTCCGCTGGACATCCTGATCAACAACGCGGCGCAGACCGTGCGCCGCAGCGCCCAGGCGTACCAGGAGCTGATCAGCTCCGAGGACGCTCCGCTGCCGGCCGGCGAGCTGCCCGAGTCCGTGGTGCTCGGCGGCTTCGACCTCAGCCGTCAGCCCGCGCTGCCCAGCCAGACCCGGGGCAAGCACAGCGCGGCCAGCGCCCAGGCGCTCACCGCGCTCGCGCTGACCAGCGGCTCGGCCGCGCCCGCGCTGATCGAGGCCGGAACCGCGATCGACGCCGGCGGTCTGGTCCCCGACCTGGACCCGGTGAACAGCTGGAGCCAGAAGGTGGACGAGGTCGACCCGATTGAGCTGCTGGAAGTCCAGCTGTGCAACGTCACCGCGCCGTTCATCCTGATCAGCAGGCTGCGTCCGGCGCTGGCGGCCTCCACCGCCAACCGCACGTACGTGGTGAACGTCTCGGCGATGGAGGGCCAGTTCAGCCGGGGCTACAAGGGCCCGGGGCACCCGCACACCAACATGGCCAAGGCCGCGCTGAACATGCTCACCCGCACCAGCGCGCAGGAGATGCTGGACAACGACGGCATCCTGATGACCGCGGTGGACACCGGCTGGATCACCGACGAGCGTCCGCACCCGGACAAGATGCGGCTGGCCGACGAGGGCTTCCACGCCCCGCTGGACCTGGTCGACGGCGCGGCGCGGGTCTACGACCCCATCGTGCGCGGCGAGCAGGGCGAGGACCTGTACGGGGTCTTCCTCAAGGACTACGCGCCCTCGCCGTGGTGACCGAGGGCCGGCGGCCCGCCGCCGACACGCTGATGTGGGAGGTCAGGGCCGCGCCCGGGGCGCTGCCCGAGCTGCTGGCCTGGGTCGAGCGGCAGCTCCCGGCCGTGCTGGGGACGGGTGCGGGCGCGGAGCTGTACACCGCCGCCGACGACCGAATCGTGGTGATCCTGCGCACTCCCGCCGGGGCGGACGGAGCCGCGCGGCTGCCGGAGCCCCCGGCGGCGCTGCTGGCCCGGTCCGCGCACCAGTGGCCGTTCGCCTTCCACGGCCGCTGGGGCTCCGCCGGGGCGGACGGCAAGTGACCGGCCAGTAGCGGTAGCCTCGCCGGAGGCGTCCGGCTCCGGGCGCGGAGCCGTGGAGTCCCGGAAGAGGCAGCAGCATGACGACCTTCGCATCCCTCGCCGAGTTCAGCGCCGCCGTCGGCACCGAGCTGGGCAGCAGCGAGTGGCACACGGTCGACCAGCACCGGATCGACCTGTTCGCCGAGGCCACCGGCGACCACCAGTGGATCCATACCGACCCGGAGCGCGCCAAGGACGGCCCCTTCGGCACCACCATCGCGCACGGCTATCTGACGCTGTCGATGATCCCGATGCTGTCGCACGAGTGCTACGACGTGCAGGGGGTCCGGATGGCCGTGAACTACGGCTCCGCCAAGGTGCGTTTCCCCGCCCCGGTTCCGGTCGGTACGGCCGTCCGGGGGACGGCCGAACTGGTGTCCGCCGAAGAGGTCCCCGGAGGGGTCCAGGCCGTGGTGCGGTTCACCATCGCCGGGCGCGACGGCGGCAAGCCCTTCTGCGTCGCCGATGCGATCAGCCGCTACTACGCCTGATCCCGGTCGCGCGGGCGGCCGAACGACAGGCTGGGCGGACGGACGACAGTTACGCTTCGCAGGTCCGCAGTTTCCTTGAGGAGGAGGCTCCGTGCCCGGTCCCCGCCCGTGGTACTCCCGCATCACCGACCGGCGTCCCGACGCCTTCGGCGCCGAGCCGACCGGTGCACGACTTGCGCGGATCGAGGGTTCGCCGAACTTCGTGGACGGGGCCTTCCGCAACCCCGTCCCCACCCGGCGGCTGATCCCCGGCTCGTTCGGGCCGAGCCTGCGCGCGGGGCTGACCAAGAAGGGCAGCAAGCCGGCCGGGGCGGTGCCGGTGCACCCGCTGACGCCCGGCGAGCTGTCCGTACCGCCCGCCAGCGGGCTGCGACTGACCTGGATGGGCCATGCCACCGTGCTGGCCGAGATCGCCGGCCGCCGAGTGCTGTTCGACCCGGTCTGGGGCGAGCGCTGCTCGCCCTTCGCCGGTTTCGGCCCGCGCCGCCTGCACCCCACCCCGCTGCCGCTGGCCGAGCTGGGCCCGATCGACCTGGTCGTGGTCTCCCACGACCACTACGACCACCTGGACATGCACGCCATCCGGACGCTGATCCACTCCGGCGCGGACTTCGCCGTGCCGCTCGGCGTCGGCGCGCACCTGGAGCACTGGGGCGTGCCCGCCGACCGGATCACCGAGCTGGACTGGCAGGAGTCGGCGCGGGTCGCCGGGCTCACCCTGACCGCGACCCCGGCCCGGCACTACTGCGCCCGCGGCCTGCGCACCGGCACCCACCAGCTGTGGGCCTCCTGGGTGGTCGCCGGCGCGGAGCACCGGTTGTTCCACAGCGGCGACACCGGCTACTTCCCGGGCTTCGCCGAGATCGGCGCGGCCTACGGGCCGTTCGACGCCACCATGATGCAGGTCGGCGCGTACAGCGACTTCTGGCCCGAGGTGCACATGACGCCGGAGGAGGGCGTCCGCGCCCACGGCGACCTGGGTGCGGAGGCAGTGCTGCTGCCGATCCACTGGGCGACCTTCGACCTGGCCCCGCACCGCTGGGAGGAGCCGATCGAGCGCACCCTGGCGGCGGCCGCGGCGGCCGGCGTCACCGTGGCCACCCCGCGGCCCGGCGAGCCCTTCGAGCCGGCCGCGACCCCGCAGGTCCAGCCGTGGTGGCGGCCGATCGCCGCCGTCGTGCCGACCCCCGACCCGACGGCCCCGTCGCGTACCGAGCCGCCGCGCACCGACCCGCAGCCGGAGCAGGTCCGGGTCTGACACCCGCATCGAGCGGTACCCCCGGCCCACCCCGGGCCGGGGGTACCGCTGTTCGCCGCACCGATCCCCACCGATCCCCAACAGGTCTGGACCATTTGTGTGTCCGGCCCCTATTGTTCCGGTTGACCCGCCAGCGGCCGTCGATCGGAGCAGCCAACCATGAGCGCCTGGCCGGAACTTCGGGAATCCCGCACGGTCCGCACCGGCAACCCCCCGGGCACGGTGATCCGTTGCGGGCTGGTGGACACGATGCTGGCGGACCTGTCCGTCTCCGTCGTCTACTTCTTCGAACGGACCCTGGACGAAGACCAGTTGGCGCTCGGCCTGGCCCGGGCGCTGGAGCTGCTGCCGACCTTCGCCGGGCGGTTGCGCACCCGGGACGGCCTGTTGGAGATCGTCTGCGACGACGCCGGGGTGCCGCTGGCGGTCTACGACGTGGACGAGACCCTGGCCGAGGCGATGAGCCGGGTGACGCTGCCCGGCGCCGGACTGGTCGACCAGGTCGACGCCCGGGGCGCGCGGCAGGGCGGACTTCCGCTGCTGACCGTCCGGGCCAGCCGACTCGCGGGCGGCGGAACGGCGTTGGGCTGCTCCTGGCACCACGCCCTGGGCGACATGCAGACCTACTTGCTGCTGATGCGGGCCTGGTCGGCGGCGGTTGAGCAACTACCGCTGCCGGAGGCACTGCTGATCGAGGATCAGGACTCCTTCCTGGAACGGGTGCTGCCGAAGCAGGACTGTGGACGCCCCGGGTTCCGGCTCCCGGAGCCGGAGCAGGCCGCCGTCCTGCGGCGCGAGTTCGAGAGCGCGACCCGGGCCAACCGGACCGCCCAGGTCTACTTCGGCGACCAGGAACTCCAGCGCATGCGCGCCGAGTTGGGTGCGGCGGCGGGACAGAAGCTGTCGGTTGGCGACGCGCTCTGCGGCCATGTCGTCAGCACCATCCGCGAGTTGGACGAGGACACCGAGGCGCGTCAGCTGACCGTGCCGGTCAACGTCCGGCGGCCACTGGACCTCCCGGCCGCCGCCGTGGGCAACCTGCTCAGCGAGATCCACCTGCCCTGCGGGCCGCAGGCCCCGGCCGAGCAGATCGCGATCGGCCTGCGCGCCGCCATCGAGGACTTCCCTCGCTCGCACCTGAACCTGCGGGCCAACCTGGAGTTCCTGGAGGCGATCGGCCGCTCCCGGTTCCGCGACTGCGTCCCGCTCGGCTTCGACCCGGCCGACAAGCGCTTCACCTTCTCCAACTGGAGCCGCTTCGGGGTGTACGACACGGCCTTCGCCGGACAGCGCCCGGTGTTCTTCAGCCCGACCGGCAACCTCCCGCTGCCCTGGGTGTCCTGGGTGGTCGAGGGCTTCGAGGGCACCGGGGCGCTGTTCACCGTGGTCCTCCCGGCCCGGCTGGCCGCCCGGCTGCGCACCCCCGCCGCCCGCGCCGCGCTGCACCGGTTCCGCTCCCCCGAGGACACCCTCCCCAAGCTCGCCGAGTCCACCCCCAAGGTGCTCTGACGCCGTGAGTTGTCGAGGCGTCAGCTCAAACCGACCCAATCGGGGAAGTCCTCGCGGGCCTGCCACCAGGCGTCCGGGACACCGCCGGTGCCGGTCCGGGCCGCGACCACGCCCCCGGCGATCGCGCAGGTGGTGTCCCGGTCGCCCCAGCCCGCGACCGTCTGCCACAGGGCCTCGACCAGGTCGTCCGGGTGCCCGGCGGCGGACCACAGGGCGAACGGCACCGTGTCCGCCGCCGAGATCAGCGTCCCGGAACCCAGCACCGTGGCCGCGTGTCGCACCGAGCTGCGCTCGGGCAGGCCCGCGGCCACCAGCAGCCCGGACCGGACGTCGCTCTCCGGCAGCTGCCCGGCGACCTCCCGCAGCACCTCGGCCCGTGGCGCGGCGTCCCCGCCCGCACCGGCGGCGGCCAGGGCGGCGGCGATCGCCACAGCCACCGCGCCGGCCACCGCCTCCGGGTGGGCGTGGGTGGCCAGCGCGGACAGCCGGGCCTGCTCGCCGACCGTCCTCAGGTCCCCCTGGAACCACGCCCCCAGCGGGGCGACCCGCATCGCCGCGCCGTTGCCGTACGAGCCCTGGCCGCCGAACTGGGCCGTGGTGACGGCCTGCCAGTCCTCGCCCGCGCCGATCCGCCGCAGCACGCCGTGCATGGAAGGACCGTACTTGCGTCCAGGGTCACGGGCGTACTCGGCGGCGAACTCCCGCGCCAGGCGGTCCGGGTGGACCTCTCCGTACTCCGCCAGGTGCGCGAACAGCACGAACGCCATCGCCGAGTCGTCCGTCCACAGCCAGGGCGCGGGGCGCGGCTCCCGGGCGGCCCACTGCTCCTCAGCGGGCTCGTCCGAGCGGGTGAACCAGCCGTCGCCGAAGGCGTCGCCCAGGACCAGCCCGTCCACGCCGGCGTACGCGCGGGCTCGCTGCGGACTGCTGGTGGCGCTCATCGTGGGGCTCCCTGAATGGACCGGTCCGGTTTATCCCGGCATTCTCCCCCCAGACCGGCGGCGCCCCCCACGGGTTATCGGTCTACGGGTTGTCGGTCTACGGGTTGTTGGCGACGCCCGGGTGCGGCTTGATGACGACGGTGGTGGTTCCGACCGTTCCGAAGTAGGCGCCCTGTGCGGTGCCGTAGGACGCGTGGAAGGACCGGTGCAGGTCTCCGACCGTGTAGATCTCGGAGTCGGCCGCGGCCAGGTTGGGCGGACTGTTCCCGTCCGACCAGGCCTCCAGCACGACGCAGTCGTTCCCGTCGCGGGCCACCACCGCACCGGCGTGGAACTGGCTCATCTCCTTGCTCGGATCAGGCCTGGTCACCACGATGACGAAGGCCTCCCCGGCTCGGGGGTTGGCCATCTCGTTGCGCGGCCCGGTGAATTCGCGGGCCTGGCGGCGGTTGGTCGCGTCGCGCTGGCCGAAGTCCTCGACCCGCTGACCGTGGCGGCCACTGCTGGTCTCAATCGTGCTGTACTCGCCCTCACCCCAACCGAGCTCGCGCACCCGGTTGTTGATGATCTCCTCGGCGGCGTGCAGGCAGTCCTGCTGGACGTCGCCGCCCAGCCAGCTCTTGAGGTAGGTGTGCCCGTTGTACTGCACCGGGCCGTCGGCCGTTCGCCGCAGGGCGGGTGCGACGCTGTTCGCGGGCGCGTCCTGGCGGACCCAGATGAAGGGGGTGTCCGGGTAGGTCAGGAAGAGACCGTTCTCGGACACCCGGAGGGTCCGCCCGTTCTCCTCGACGTCGGTGTAGCGCTGCACGGCCGCACCGCCGTGGGCGACCGCGCCGGTGTCCGCCTGGTGTTCGGTGGCTTCGGCACGCTCGGGCGCCGGTCCGCTCATCACCCGGGTCGCGTTCGTCTCGGCCTCGCGCTCGAACCGGTCGGACGGATCGCTCACCCGCAGTCCCGCGCCGTTGTCGGTACCGGCGACCGCGCCCTGCCGCTGCTGGATGACGTGCGTCAACTCATGGGCCAGGGTGTGGCTGTCGCCGCCGCCCTCGCCCACCACCACGTGGCTGCCGGAGGTGTAGGCCCGGGCGCCCAGCTCCGCCGCCGAGGCCTTCGCCGCGCCGTCCGAGTGCACGCGCACGTCGGAGAAGTCGGCGCCGAGCCGGCTCTCCATGTCCGAGCGGGTGGCCGGGTCGAGCGGGCGGCCACCGCCGCGCAGCACATCGTGGACGGCCGAGCGCTGCACCGCGGGCTGGTCGAGCCCCTGGTGCCCGCCCTGGTGCCCGCAGCCGGAGCCGTGCTGGTGCGTCTCCTGGCCCCGCTCCTGCCCGGACCGGCGCAGCAGTTGCACGGTCGCGGCGTTGCCGACGCTGCGCTGCAACGCGAGCATCCGCTGCGGCGACAGCTCGCCCGCCGCCGCCCGGGCGGACAGCCCGGCGACGGGCGCGGGCTTGAGCACGACCGCGCGACTCCGTTCGCCGCCGCCTCGCTCGCTCTCGTGGTCGTGCATGGACCGCTCCCCTCCCTGAGACGCTCTGCCCCTCCTGGACATGCCATCCACCGTACGGCCAACCACCCACATCAGGGCATTCGTTGCCCGATCGGGCAACGCGGCGGACGGCGGCTCGGGCATCGGCTCGACGGCGCACTCGGGCGGTCTCAGCGCACCGTCTGGGTAGAGTTGGGCCGTGCCTGAGTTGAAGCGGTTGCATGCCGGTCATGCCCCGGCGGTCCTGGCCTTCGAACTGGCGAACCGCACCTACTTCGCTGCCTCGATCTCCGACCGGGGCGACGAGTTCTACGACCAGTTCGCGGACCGGCACAGCACCATGCTGGCTGAGCAAGAGGCCGGCACCTGCGCCTTCTACGTGCTCGTCGCCGAGGACGGCTCGGTTCTGGGCCGGTTCAACCTGTACGACTTGCGGGACGGCACCGCCAACCTTGGCTACCGGGTCGCGCAACACGTCGCCGGCCACGGCGTGGCGACCACGACCGTCCGGGAGTTGTGCCGACTGGCGGCGGCGCGGCACGGGCTGCGCACCCTGCGGGCGGCCACCTCCCACGCCAATGCCGCGTCCCAGAAGGTGCTGACCAAGGCCGGCTTCACCCCGGTCGGACCAGCCGACCCGGCCGACCTCGGCGGTAAGCCGGGCACCTGGTACCAGCGCGACCTGACACTCCAGCCGTAGCCCGCGATCCTGCCGGTGGACCGGCTCGCGGCGCATGGTCATACAGGAGTCCGTCGCATGGCCCATGCGCTCGCCGTACCCCTGGACAGGCTGTTCGGAGACGGATGGACGCTGCCGCAGCCGTGGCACGGGGTGGCCGTGGCACAGGGGTGGCGAACCGCCCCCGCTGTGCGCCCCATCAAGGCCGACGAGGGCGCACGCTGTCGGCTACCCGGAGCGCCGCATGCTTGGCCTTGAGCGCCTTGTCGCAGTCGTCGCACAGGATGATCGTCCGCCCGGGTCCCGAGTTCTGCTCGACCTGGCCGACGATCCGGCCGGTGCGGTCCTTGTCACAGGCGGAGCACCAGCCGCGCGTCCGGCCGCTCACCGGACGGTGAGGGTCGATGGGTGCTCGCGTCGCGCGTCGATCGCATCGCACCGGTCAAGGTGGAGCCGCCAGGCGAGGTCGATGCGACAGATCCAGTCACCGCCGTAGTGGGCGGTAGGGGCGTCGGGGTGCTGGCCACGGCCGATGGCGCAGGGCTGGCCGGTGGTGAAGGTGAGCCCGTCAAGGAGCACGGCGTCATCGGGGTGGATTCTCACGTCTGGCCCTCCCATGGGTCCTCGGTGCGGTGCAGGTATGTCTCGACGTGAACGCTGGTTCCGCCGTCAAGGTCGATGACGATGTCGCGGAGCCGGTCGATGATCGCGGTCTCGATGTCGCCGCCGTGCTGGTCCAGGTCGAACGCGGGCCCGTGGAGGTGCGCGACCTCCAGGGTCAGGGTCCAGGGGCGGCCGGGGACCAGCCTCTCGGTCTCGGCGGTCATAGGGCTGCCTCCCGGGCGGGGTGGGTGAGCGCGGCGGCAAGCCACACCGCGCCGGTCAGGTGATCGGGGTCGGCGGGCCGGTGGAGCCAGCGGGACCAGTCGGCGGGCACCAGGGGGTGCGGCAGGACGATCGTGGAGCCGCGCGTCAGCAGGCGGCAGCCGGACGGCCACGCGCTGGGCTCGGTGCCGGTGGTGATGAGCCAGTACGTCTGCCGCGACCGCTCCGACGCCACGACCGGGCCGAGGCGGCCGCACACGTCCGCGTGGCGGGACAGGCGGCGGTGAAGGTCCAGGCCGCGCGCGAGGGAGATACGGACCGCGTCCCAGCCGATCCCGGCGTCGGCGGTCGGCACCTGGGTAGTCAGCACGGCCCGTTCAGGTGCTCGGGACAGGCGACGACGGCCCACGTGAGGTACTCGCCCGGCCACGTCTCGGTGCGCACATGCCCAGCAGGCAGCAGCACGAAGTCACCTCGGCCACAGACGATGCAGGCATGGGCATGGAGTTGGGCGTCGGTAGGCGACGGCCCCGAAGACAGGGACATACAGGATAGGGACCTACAGGATTCGGCCACGTAATCAGGCTGCACCGGCATCAGCAGACACGGAGGTGCCACAGAAGGGGGCCAATCGGTGACAGAGGGCCAATAGGGGGCCACTATGGAGGCCATGGGGGAGACCTTCGGAGACCTCCTACGGCGGCTGCGAGTTCGCGCCGGACGCTCCCAGACTGAACAGGCCGAAGAGCTGTGCCACCTCATGGGCGACCCGCTCAAGAGCGTGACCAGGTCGGAGATCTCCCGCTACGAGCGCGGCGGACGCGTCCCGCGACCGCGCATGGTTCGCCTGTACGCCACCTCCTTCGGTGTACCAGAAGGCGAACTGCTGCGGGCGGCTGCGAATGCGCGGGCAGCCAAGGCACCTGTCTTGGAGCCAGACGAGGGCATCGAGTTGCTGGAGGGGTCGGTGAGACGGCGAGATTTTGTGGGTGCCGCCGCCCTCGGTCTCGGCCTTGCCTCCGAGCCATGGGGACGCCTGTCCTTCGCCTTGGGTCGCTCCGGACCGGCTGACAGTCAGATCGCAGCGTCCATGGCGGAGCGCACCGCATCCCTGTTCGCCGCCGAGGAGCACCTTCCGGCGCGCCAGCTCCACCGGGGCCTCGCCGAACAGCTCGACCAGCTCACCGTGCTCCTCGGCGCGGGCGGCCAGCACCGCCGCAGCCTCCTCGTGTCCGCTGGCGAGACTGCCGCCCTCGCTGGCTGGCTGGCTTACGACATGGGCGACCTGGCGACTGCCCGGCACTACTACCAGGCCGCGACCCAGGCCGGGCACGAGGCCCAGCACAGCCCCCTGCTGGCCCTGGTCCTCGCCTATACCAGCTACGCGGTCGACGACCCGCGCGAAGCCCGCGATCTGCTGAGGGCAGCCCAGCAGCACGTGCGCGCACCGGGCTGTGCAACAGCCCGCGCGTGGGTGTCGGCGCGCGAGGCCGAAGAGTCTGCGGCGATAGGCGACCGGGAGGGAGCGCTGCGGGCCCTGGAGCGCGCGCAGGCCGTGTACGACTACGCGCACCCGGAGGAAGAGCAGCCGTGGGTGCGGTTCCTGTCGAAGGCCCGGCTGGACTCGATGACCGTCGCCGCCTACGCGCGGATCGACCACCCGGATTTGGGCGAGGTCAGCGAGGCCGCGCTGCGAGCCTTGCGGCCCGAGGATGCGAAGGTCCGGGCGGTGATCCTCGGCGACGTCGCTACCGCCTACGTGGTGCGAGGGGAGCTCGACCGTGGCACGGAGGTCGCCCGGGAGGCCATGGAGGTGACGCTGCGTTCGGAGGCGACTCTCGGCCGCCAGCGGCTCCAGGCCCTCGCCGGGCAGCTGCCGCCAAGCATCGCGGGCAGGCAGCTACGGGACGAGGTCCGGGCGATACTCGCCTAGCGGGGTGCGGTCTCGGTGTCGAGCCAGCCCAGGTACTCGGCGCTACCGCGCGGGATATCGGCAGAGATGATCTCCGGGGTGTCGTAGGTGTGGACCCGCTTGATCAGCGTCTCAAGGTCAGCGTACTTCTCGGCCGGAAGCTTGTAGATGATCCGCCACTCCTGCTCTTCCTGGACCGCGCCGTCCCACCAGTACACAGAGCGGATGGGCCCATCGATCTGGGCACAGGCGGCGACCCGCGCCTCGACGGCGGCGCGGGCCAGTTCGCTGGCAGCTTCGGCGGTGTCGGTCGTCGTCAGCACGATGATGTGCTCGGCCATGATCCCTCCCGGGTTCGGCGTGCCCCGAGGCTACCCGTCACGGCAGCGCCAAAGGCTCAAGATCAGCCAACCGTCGCCCCGCGCCCGTGTTTCGCGGCGGGGCGACTACATGGGCATGAGGCTGTCACGGCCTGCGAGAATGCCGAGTACCACCGGCTGGTCGACGCCTACTCGCAGCCGTCACGGTGCGGGATAGGAGACCACGCGAGGCAGAGGACGAACCCGAGCCTGGTGCCGCCTGATCGCTACCGCTACCGGTGTCCGCGCTGGCGCGTTTCTCCGGGCACGACGCCGAGGAAATCGAGACGGCCCGCGCACCCTCCAGGACGTGGGGGACGTCAGGCTCGGCCGGAACACCAACGGGCCCCGCTACGTCACATAGGTGCGGCCGCTGAGCTTACTGCTCCTACCCGCTGCCGCGAATTACTCGATCGGGCGCTTGAACGTGTACGCGGTCCGTACCGGGATGCCGGCATTGGGAATCCCACGCACCTCCGTGATCCAGGTGTCATTAACTACGGCCGTGACGAGCTCCCAACCATCCCGGCCGACCTCTGCCAACAGGTTCGAAAAATTCTCGCCGGGGTAGGGCCGCTTCTCCTCCTCCTGCGCTCCAGGCCAGAGAAGCGCGTACTCATAGAGCCACGTAGACGGCTCCCCCTTTGTCTCGGCGGGGACCAGCGTGTACTGGGCAGAGATGACGAGGTACTCCCAGCGCGTCCTCATCGGCGCAGCAGAAGCAAGTGAGTCCGCACGGCGGCCTGACGATTGGCCTTGGCGGCCAGAATCTCAGCCTCACGGCGCTGATACTCCTGGGCGGCCACGACCTCGGCGACGAGCGGACCGCCCGGGACGACTCGCTGCTGCGGCTCCGGTATCTGCGAGTGGTGGTACATGCGGACCTCCGGGCGGCTCGGCCGAATGTGGCGAACGTGCGCAGGGTCCGATCGTCGCGCGCATAGGGCGTCCCGGGGGCTGACTGGCCGCCCCTGTGACCGATCCGTGACCCGGCCGCCCACACCTGCCCTGCGACTGTCGTACCCGTGACCTACGTTCGCGCGCGTACCCGACGGCAAGCCTGGCCTCCCCACCGACCTGACCCAGTTCCAGCGCGACGCTTTGGCACCCCGCCAGGGGCATCCAGTGTCAGCGGATGGGTATGCCGGAGAGGGTGCGGGCGATGACCAGGCGTTGGATCTCGCTGGTGCCCTCGAAGATGGTGTAGATGGCGGCGTCGCGGTGCATCCGCTCGACCGGGTACTCGCGGGTGAAGCCGTTGCCGCCGAGGATCTGGATCGCCTGTCCGGTAACCCACTTGGCGGTCTCGCCGGCGTACAGCTTGGACATCGACCCCTCGGCGGCGGTGAACGGCTTGCCGTTGTTGGCCATCCAGGAGGCGCGCCAGACCAGCAGCCGGGAGGCGTCGATCCGGGTGCGCATGTCGGCCAGGGCGAAGGCGATGCCTTGGTTGTCGATGATCGGGCGGCCGAACTGCTCGCGGGTCTTGGCGTAGTCCAGCGCCACCTCGTAGGCGGCCCGGGCCACGCCGACCGCCTGCGCGCCGACCGCCGGGCGGGAGGCCTCGAAGGTGGCCATGGCCGCGTTCTTGACCTTCTCGGTGCGATCGCCCCGGGCCTCGGCGGCGGCCCGCTCGCGGGCCCGGGCCAGCCGGTCGTCCAGCTTGTCCTTGCCGCCGAGCAGGCAGTGGCCGGGCACCCGGACGCCGTCCAGGACCACCTCGGCGGTGTGCGAGGCGCGGATCCCGTGCTTCTTGAACTTCTGGCCCTGGCTCAGCCCCGGCGTCCCCGGCGGGACGATGAAGGAGGCCTGGCCGCGTGCGCCGAGCGCCGGGTCGACCGAGGCGACCACCACGTGGACGTGGGCGATGCCGCCGTTGGTGGCCCAGGTCTTGGTGCCGTTCAGCACCCACTCGTCCTTGGCCTGGTCGTAGACCGCGCGGGTGCGCATCGCCGCGACGTCGGACCCGGCGTCCGGCTCGGACGAGCAGAACGCGGCGAGTTTGACGTCCTCCGGGGTGCCGAACATCTGCGGGGCCCAGGTGCCGACCTGCTCGGGGGTGCCGTTGGCGACCACGCCGACGGCGGCCAGCGCGCTGCCGACGATGGCCAGGCCGATCCCGGCGTCGCCCCAGAACAGCTCCTCCATGGTGATCGGGATGCCGAGGCCGGTCGGGTCGAACTGCTGCTGGGCGAAGAAGTCCAGCGAGTAGATGCCGAGCTTGGCCGCCTCCTGGATCACCGGCCAGGGGGTCTCCTCGCGCTCGTCCCACTCGGCGGCGGCCGGACGGATGACGTCGGCCGCGAAGCCGTGCAGCCAGTCGCGGACGGCGATCTGGTCCTCGTTGAGCTCAAGGCTGAAGCCGGGCGTGGCGGGAGTCGTGGCGGGAGTCTCGGACATGTTGTATCCCCAGCGGGCGCGATACGGATGGGAGCGGCGTAGCGGAACGTCTGCGTAGCGGAACGGCGGTGCGGCGGAACGGCGGTGTGGCGGTGCGGCGGGATTTCCGGCGGGCCTGGTGTTACCTTCGGTAACTGGGCCCCATCTTGTTACCACGTAGTAAGGAAAGTCAATGGCCGATCGCCGCAGTGAACTCCTGGACGCCGCTGACCGGGTGGTGCACCGCGACGGTCCGCGCGCCAGCATGAACACCATCGCCGCCGAGGCCGGGATCACCAAGCCGATCCTCTATCGGCACTTCGGCGACAAGAACGGCCTCTACCGAGCGCTGGCCGAGCGGCACACCGCCGGGCTGCTGGCCGCCATCCGGGCCGCGCTGGCGCTGCCGCTGGAGCGGCGGGACCGGGTGGAGGCGGTCATCGACACCTACCTCGCCACGATCGAGGCCCGGCCTCAGGTCTACCGGTTCCTGGCGCACCCCGACCCGGCCGCGGACGGCCTCACCCCGGCCGGCCCGCTGGCCCCGGCGCTGCGGCAGATCGCGGACGAGCTGACCCGCTCGATGCGCGAACAGGTGGACCTCGGTCCCGACAGCGCGGTGGTCGCCGAGGCCTGGGGCCAAGCGATGACCGGGATGGTGCTGGCGGCCGGGGACTGGTGGCTGGAGACCCACCCCTTCTCGCGCGAGCGCATGGTCCAGACCCTGGCCGACCTGCTCTGGGGCCGACTGGCCGCAGCCGGCCAACGCCCGGTCCCGGTCGCCACCGGCACCACCTCTGACGGGGAGACCCCGGAGCACCGCGACCCCGACCCCACGGCCGGCGCAGGCGCGGGCCCGGCCGGGGGCGCGGGGTGACCGGCGGGACGGTGGGGGACGGTGGGGGCGTCAGGGTTCGGTTGGGGGCTGGTACCAGGGGGCGCGGTGGAGGGTGCGGTGGGCGCGGGCGCGGCGGAGGGGGGTGAGGTGGTCCAGGAAGACGCCGCCGTCCAGGTGGCCGGCCTCGTGCTGGAGGCAGCGGGCGAAGAAGCCCGTGCCCTCGACCTCGACCGGCGCTCCGGTCAGGTCCTGGCCACGGAGCAGCGCCCGGTCGTACCGGGGCGTGCGGGCCCGCAGGCCGGGCAGCGACAGGCAGCCCTCCTCGCCCGGGACCACCACCCCGTCCGCCTCCACCAGCACCGGGTTGACCAGGTGCCCCAGATGGCGGACGTCCTCGTCGTCCGGGCAGTCGTAGACGAACACCCGCAGGCCGAGCCCGATCTGATTGGCCGCCAGCCCGACCCCGTCCTCCGCGTACATGGTCGCGAAGAGGTCCTCGACCAGGCGGGCGAGCGCGCCGTCGAAGGTGGTGACGGTGGCGCAGGGGGTGCGCAGCACCGGTGCCGCCCAGGGCGTGACGGGATGGACGGTGCCGGTACTACCGGGGATGCGGGACATATTGGAAGATCGTACGGCGGGTGCAGGGCACTGCCGAATTCCCAGTGCCGGTAGGCTGAGCCCGTCTGTACCGAGGAGGAGAGCGACCCTGATGCCAGCGAACCCCGAGTCGGCCGGCCCTTCGGCCACGCTGCCCCCGCGCGCCAAGCTCGCCGTGACGGCCGGCAAGGTGGCCGCCGCGGTCTCGCGCACGGCAGGTCGCGGCAGCGGTTCAGTCATCGGCGGCAAGGTCGCGCTGAGGTTCGAGCCGGACCTGCTGCGGGCGCTCGCCGAGCACCTGGACGTGGTGCTGGTGTCCGCCACCAACGGCAAGACCACCACCACCCGGCTGATCGCGGAGGCGCTGAAAGCGGCCGGACCGGTGGTGTCCAACGCGCTGGGCGCGAACATGCCGGCCGGGATCACCTCGGCCCTGGCCGACGGCTCCGAGGCCCGCTTCGGCGTGATCGAGGTGGACGAGAAGTACCTGGCCGGTGTGGCCAGGGACACCGTCCCCAAGGCGATCGCGCTGCTGAACCTCTCCCGGGACCAGCTGGACCGCTCCTCGGAGACCCGGATGCTGGCCGAGAAGTGGCGCGAGGGCCTGGCCGGCTCCGAGGCCGTCATCATCGCCAACGCCGACGACCCGCTGGTGACCTGGGCGGCGTCGTCCTGCCGCCGGGTGGTCTGGGTGGCCGCCGGGCAGGCCTACCGCGAGGACGCCTGGTCCTGCCCGAGCTGCGGCGGCGTGATGCAGCGCCCCGGCGAGGACTGGTACTGCGCCTCCTGCGGTTTCCGCAGGCCGCAGCCGCACTGGGCGCTCAACGGCGACCATGTGATCGACCCGCAGGGCTCGGCCTGGCCGATCCGGCTCCAGCTGCCCGGACGCGCCAACCTCTCCAACGCCACCAGCTCGGCCGCCGTCGCCGCCGTCTTCGGGGTGCACCCGCAGGTCGCGCTGCAACGGATGGAGGCGGTCCAGGCGGTCGCCGGTCGCTACGAGTCGGTGAACGTCGCGGGCCGCGAGGTGCGGCTGCTGCTGGCGAAGAACCCGGCCGGCTGGCTGGAGACCTTCACCCTGATCGACCAGCCGCCCGCGCCGGTGGTGCTCTCGGTGAACGCGCTCGGCGCGGACGGCACCGACACCTCCTGGCTGTGGGACGTCGACTACGAGCGGCTGGTGGGGCACCCGGTGTTCGTCATGGGCCAGCGCAAGCTGGACCTGGCGGTCCGGCTGGAGGTCGCCGGGGTGCACTTCCAGGTGGTGGACTCGCTGGCACAGGCGGTGACCGCGGCCCCGCCCGGGCGGATCGAGGCCATCGCCAACTACACCGCGTTCCAGCAGCTGCGCCGCGACGTGCGCGGCTGACCCCGGGCTGACTCCCGGCTGACGACGGCTGCTGACGAAGAGGATCACGGAACTCATGAGCGAGAGCGCACTGCGGCTGGTGTGGGTCTACCCGGACCTGCTGAGCACCTACGGCGACCGGGGCAACGCCCTGGTGGTGGAGCGGCGGGCCCGGCAGCGGCGGCTGGACGTGGCGCGGATCGACGTACGGTCCGACCAGCCGGTGCCCACCAGCGGCGACATCTACCTGATCGGCGGCGGCGAGGACCGCCCGCAGCGGCTGGCCGGCGAGCGACTGCGGGCCGACCCGGGCCTGCACCGGGCGGTGGAGAACGGGGCGATCGTCTTCGGCGTCTGCGCCGGGTACCAGATCATGGGCCACGAGTTCATCGACGACCGGGGTCAGCGCACGCCGGGCCTGGGCCTGCTGGACGTGTGGAGCACCCGGGGCGAGTCGGCGCGCCATGTCGGCGACATCATGGCCGAGCCGGACCCGCGGCTCGGCCTGCCGACGCTGACCGGCTTCGAGAACCACCAGGGGATCACCCACCTGGGCCAGGGGGTGTCCCCGCTGGCGCGGCTGAGCGTCGGCGGCGGCAACGGCACCGGCGACGGCACCGAGGGCGCCTGGCGGGACACTGTCTTCGGTACCTACCTGCACGGCCCGGTCATGGCCCGCAACCCGGCCGTGGCGGACCTGCTGATCAAGCTGGCGCTGGACGTCAGCGCGCTGCCGCCGGTGGACAACACCTGGTACGACGCGCTGCGCGCGGAGCGCATCGCCGCGTTGCAGCAGCCGGCCTGAAAACCGACCGGCCCGAAAACCGACCGGCCCGAAGGCTGACCTGGTCGAAATCCAACCGGCCTGAAATCCAACCGGAACCAGGCCGAAACGGACCGGAATCGTGTCGCGGCGGGGCTGGGAGCAGGGACGCTCCCGTCAGGGCCCCGTCGCGGACGTCCGGGACGCGTGTGACACAGGTGTCCAGTCCTCGGACAACGGGTGCCGGTGACCGGCGATGTGCTGTATCGAATAGGTGCATCCTCCCCGCGCGGGGTGGCGAAGAAGCCGCACCGCGTCCGCCCCGATCTGACCGGAGATCATCGGGCGGTATCATCACGATGGGGTAAATAGTCCGATTTGCTACATCTTCATCCGGGCGCTACCTCCACGCCAACCGCTGGTGGACGTCGCCCGGTACGGTGGTGTGGTTGTCGGGCAAAGAAGTCCGGTCGTCCGGTTCTGCTCGGGAGTTGCAAAGCGATGCGTATTGGTGTGCTGACCAGCGGCGGAGACTGCCCAGGTCTGAACGCCGTGATCCGCTCCGTCGTCCATCGCGGCGTGGTGGACCACGGCGACGAGATCATCGGGTTCAACGACGGCTGGCGCGGGCTGCTGGAGGGCGACTACCGCGAGCTGACGCTGGACTCGGTCAGCGGCATCCTGGCCCAGGGCGGGACGATCCTCGGCTCCACCCGGGTCCAGCCGAGCCACCTGCGCAACGGCGTCGCCCGCGCCAAGGAGTACTGCGAGGAGCTCGGCCTCGACGGGATCATCCCGATCGGCGGCGAGGGCACGCTCAAGGCCGCTCGGCTGCTGTCCGACGGCGGCCTGCCGATCGTCGGCGTCCCCAAGACCATCGACAACGACATCGCCTGCACCGACGTCACCTTCGGCTTCGACACCGCCGTCTCGGTCGCGACCGAGGCGCTGGACCGGCTGAAGACCACCGCCGAGTCGCACCAGCGGGTGATGGTGGTCGAGCTGATGGGTCGGCACACCGGCTGGATCGCGCTGCACGCGGGCATGGCGGCCGGCGCGCACGCCATCATCGTCCCGGAGCGGCCGTTCGACATCGACCGGGTCACCGCCGTCGTCCGCGAGCGCTTCGAGCGCGGCAAGAAGTTCGCCATCGTGGTCTGCGCCGAGGGCGCCAAGCCGGAGCCCGGCACCATGCACTGGGAGGAGGGCACGGTGGACATCTACGGCCACGAGCGCTTCACCGGTGTCGCCAACCAGCTGTCGATGGAGCTGGAGCACCGGCTGGGCAAGGAGGCCCGCCCGGTCATCCTCGGCCATGTGCAGCGCGGCGGCACGCCGACCGCCTACGACCGGGTGCTCGCCACCCGCTTCGGCTGGCACGCGGTCGAGGCCGTGCACAAGGGCGCCTTCGGGCACCTGACCGCGCTCCAGGGCACGCAGATCAACCTGGTGCCGCTGGCCGACGCGGTCGCCGACCTGAAGACCGTGCCGGCCGAGCGCTACGCCGAGGCCGAGACCGTCATCTGACCCCGCCGAGGGAGGGACCCCGACCGCCGCCCATCCGGATTGTCCGGATTGTCGGGTTGTGGTTCCTCCCTTAGCGTGACGTTCATGGAGATCCTCGCCTACGGCGTGCAGGCCGATGAGAAGCCCTTGATCGAGCAGGCCTTCGACGGGCACCACCAGGTGCACTGTCTGGACGCGTTCCTCAGCGTCGACACCGCTCCGCTGGCCGCCGGGCACGAGGTCGTCAGCACCAGCGTCAACTCCCGGCTGGACGCCACCACGCTGCGGCTGCTGGCCGAGGGCGGGACCAGGATGATCGCCCAGCGCTCCACCGGCTTCAACAACATCGACCTCGCCGTCGCCGCCGAGCTCGGCCTGACCGTGGCCCGGGTCTCCTACTACTCCCCGCACGCGGTCGCCGAGTTCGCCTGGACGCTGGCCCTGGCCGTCAACCGCCGGATCGCCCGCGCCGCCAACCGGACCCGGGAGTTCGACTTCCGGCTGGACGGGCTGATGGGCCAGGACATCCACGGGATGACCGTGGGCGTCATCGGAACCGGCAAGATCGGCGAGTGCTTCGCCCGGATCGCCAACGGCTTCGGCACCCAGCTGCTCGGCTGGGACGTCGCCGAGAACCCGGCCTGCCTGGACCTCGGCATGAAGTACACCTCGCTGGACCACCTGCTGTCCGAGTGCGACCTGATCACCCTGCACGTCCCGCTGCTGCCGGACACGCACCACCTGATCGACGGCTCGGCGTTGCAGCGGATGAAGCCGGAGGCCATCCTGATCAACTCCAGCCGGGGCGGCCTGGTCGACACCGGCGCCCTGGTGGAGGCGCTGCGCACGGGCCGCCTGGGCGGCGTCGGCCTGGACGTCTACGAGGAGGAGACCGGCCTGTTCTTCTTCGACAAGTCGCTGGAGGTGGTCACCGACGACACCCTGGCCCGGCTGATGACCTTCCCGCAGGTACTGGTGACCTCGCACCAGGCGTACTTCACCCGGACGGCGGTCACCCAGATCGTCGAGGCCACCGCCCGCAACATCGACGACTTCCTGAACGGGCGGACGAGCGAGAACACGCTGGTCCCGCGCGAGTGAGCCGCCGGCTGACCGCCGGCCGACCGCCGACCCGGGGGGCGGGGTGCGGGGTGCGAACCGGACAGTTCTAGTCTGTTCCGGGCGGTGTGCTGTGAACGCCGCCGCGCACCGTCTCCAGGAAAGCGGGAACCGCCGATGGGCAGCATGCCGGGCATGACGCAGGATCTGCGGCCATGGACGCTGGGCCGGGTGCTCGCCTTCCACCCCACCGACAACCTGCCGTTCCTGATCGGCTGCGTGCTGCTGCTCGGCCTCTACCTGACCGGCGTGGTCCGGCTGCGGCGACGCGGCGACGCCTGGCCGCTCGGGCGGACCATCGCCTGGGTGCTGGGCGTGATCACGGTCGCCCTGGCCACCTGCACCGGCCTGGAGCAGTACGGCATGCAGATGCTCAGCGCGCACATGCTGCAACACATGGTGCTGTCGATGCTGTCGCCGATCATCCTGCTGATGGGCGCGCCGATCACGCTGGCCCTGCGGGCGCTGCCGACCGGCAAGGGCCACCGCGGTCCGCGCGACCTGCTGGTGGCGCTGCTGCACTCGCGCTTCATGAAGGTGATCTCGCACCCGGCGTTCACCCTGCCGCTGTTCATCGCCAGCCTGTACGGGCTCTACTTCACCCCGCTGTTCGACTTCCTGATGCGCAGCACCCTCGGCCACGAGCTGATGATGGTGCACTTCCTCGGCGTGGGACTGCTCTTCTTCTGGCCGATCATGGGCGTCGACCCGGGCCCGCACCGGCCCGGGCACCTGATGCGGATGCTGGAGCTGTTCATCGGGATGCCGTTCCACGCCTTCTTCGGCATCGCGATCATGATGTCGTCCGGCCTGATGGTGACCACCTTCGCGCACCCGGCCGCCTCGCTCGGGGTGCACCCGCTCGGCGACCAGCACCTGGCCGGCGGGCTGGCCTGGGCCTTCAGCGAGGTCCCCACCCTGATCGTGCTGATCGCGCTGACCTTCCAGTGGGCCAAGTCGGAGGAGCGGCTGTCCCGGCGCAAGGACCGCACCGCGGACCGCGACGGCGACAAGGAGCTCAACGACTACAACGCCTACCTGGCCAACCTCCAGCGCCGCTCGGGCACCGGCGCCCAGCAGCGGGGCTAGCGCCCCGGCGGCTCCGGCTGGGCCTGGGCGACCAGGCCGCCCAGGATCACGTCCAGGCCGAAGTCGAAGCGCTCATCCCCCTCGTTGCGGGTCATCGGCTCGATCATCGAGATCAGCACCGGGTAGCGGTCGGTCGGCAGTGAGCCGAAGTACTCGCGCACGCCCCGCAGGTACTCCTCGGCGTGCTCCGGGCCGACGACGCCGCCGCGGTGGCGCTGACTGAGCTCGTGCGCCGAGGCGACCAGGTAGAGCCCGATCAGGTCCACCCCGTACCCGGCCACCCGGTCCGTCAGGCCGCCGGCGCGCAGCAGCGCCAGTACGGTCTCGGCGCAGTCCAGCTGGTTGGGCTTGGTCGGGATGTTGGACGCCAGCGCCGCCCGGGCGAGGTCGTTGTGGGAGACCAGGCGGTCCCGGGCCTGCCGCAGGAAGTCCTTGACCTGCTCGCGCCAGTGCTCGGGGTCGGGAGCCGGGTGCACCAGGTCCCGGTAGGCCAGGTCGAGCACCAGCTCGACCAGCTCCTCCTTGCCGCTGACATGCGCGTACAGCGAGGCGGCTCCGGTGTTCAGCTCCTGCGCGACCCGGCGCATGCTCAGCGCGTCCAAGCCCTCGGCGTCCACGATGCCGAGGGCCGTCTCGACGATGGTGTCCCGGCCCAGTGCGCGCCGCCGAACCGGGCGCGCCTCGGCGGAGCCCCACGGGGCCGGCCGTACCGGCTTGGCTGCTGCTGGGGCCACTGGTCACTCCTCACGCGGGGCCGGACCAGGGGTCCGGGCTGATCATGCGGATCACACTGTAGTTGACACGAACGCCGTTCGTAAGTAGTACAGTGTTCGTCAGAGCGAACACCGTTCGTTCCCATCGCGCCTCAATCCGGAGGCGCCCTTGTCCCAGGGGGACCCCATGAGCGACCTCACCGCCGAACAGGCATCCAATCCGGTCACCGTCATCGGATCCGCCTCCGAATCCGCCTCCGAATCCGCCGCCGAATCCGCCGCCGGATCGGCCGCCGAAGCTGTCACCGAATCGAAGCCGCCCGGCTACCGCTGGCGATGGCAGATCCTCGCCGTCGTCCTGATCGCGGAGATCATGGATCTCCTGGACACCACTATCGTCAACGTCGCGGCGCCCGCGATCCATGCCGCCCTCGGCGGCGGCAGTACCCAGATCCAGTGGATCACCGCCGGGTACACGCTGCCGTTCGCGGTGCTGCTGATAACCGGCGCGCGGCTGGGCGACCTGGTCGGCCGCAAGCGGATGTTCCTGATCGGGGCGACCGGCTTCACCCTGTGCTCGGCGGCGTGCGCGCTGGCCGCCGATCCGGGCATGCTGATCACCTCCCGCGCGCTCCAGGGCGGCTTCGCGGCCATGATGATCCCGCAGGGCCTCGGCATCCTGCGCTCGGTCTTCCCGCCCGAGGAGGCCGGCGGGGCCTTCGCTGCCTTCGGCCCGGTGATGGGGTTGTCCTCGGTGATCGGGCCGACCCTGGGCGGTTTCCTGGTCACCGCGAACCTGTTCGGCACCGGCTGGCGCATGATCTTCCTGATCAACGTCCCGCTCGGACTGGCCGCGGTGCTGCTGGCCTCCCGGCTGGTGCCCCGGGACGTCCGCAGCACCACCGCCACCCGGCTGGACCTGCCGGGAATGGCGCTGGTCAGCGCCGCCGTGCTGCTGCTGGTGTACCCGCTGGTACAGGGCCGCGAGCTGGGCTGGCCCGGCTGGACCTACGCCGCCATGGCCGCCTCGCTGCCGCTGCTGGCCCTCTTCGTCCTGCACCAGCGGCGGGTGTCCCGGGTCAGCGGCTCCCCGCTGGTCGAGCCAAGCCTGTTCGGCAACCGCGCCTTCGTCGCGGCGCTCGGCACCGGGCTGGTCTTCTTCGCCGCGATGTCCGGACTGATGCTGGCGCTGACCTTGATGATGCAGCTCGGCTGCGGCTGGACCGCGCTGCACGCGGGCGCGACGATGATCCCGTTCTCGGTGGGCATCGTCCCCGGCGCGATCCTCGGCGCCGGCGTGCTCGGACCCCGCTACGGCCGCCGAGTGCTCCAGGGCGGCATGCTGCTCGCCGCCCTCGGCAGCCTCGGACTGTGGGCCACCTTCGCCCACGGGGGGCTGGGGACCAGCAGCTGGGAGCTGATCCCCGGAATGCTGGTGACCGG
>Ga0302314_10005206_pt1 | contig 23752 bp, 21 predicted proteins | sample III_Palsa_N2_3_FD_200533 | JGI IMG/M metagenome (GOLD analysis project Ga0302314, IMG submission 200533) | Peat permafrost microbial communities from Stordalen Mire near Abisko, Sweden - III_Palsa_N2_3 | ecosystem: Environmental > Terrestrial > Soil > Palsa > Peat permafrost | place: Sweden... | reverse complement strand
GGAGCGCGCCTTGGCCATGGCGCACCGCCCGGGGCTCAGACCTTCAGGGGATCCGGGTGCACCCAAGGGTCCCGGTAGGGTCGGGCGAGCAAGTCGGTCGCCTCGGCATCGCCCGGGACCGTCCGGGACTTCGGATCATATGCCACGGTGCGGCCCAGCTGGAGCGAAACGTTCGCGAGCTCACAGCAGGCCGTCGAGATATGCCCCTCCTCGATGTCGGAGATCGGGCGGGTCCCGGTCGCCCGGGCATGCATGAAGTTGCGCACATGGCGGTCCTGCACCGCGTCATAGGCCTGGCCGTCGTGCGAGAAATCCAGGTTCTCGAGGTTGCCGGTCTTGGAGAGCATGTGCACGCCCTCGCGGGGGCCGCCTCCCGCCGGGGTGAAGACATACTCGAGCATCGTCAGGTTGAGGGTGCCCTGGTCCCCGATGAAGCGCGCCCCCCACTGGTCGCTCCAGTGGCGCGCGGGGATCCGGGAGCCGCCCCAGGTCCGGTACTCCCAGCTGACGTCGAGGCCCGGGTACCGGAACTCGCTGCGGAGCGTGTCGGAGGTGTTGGAGGAGGACTGCTTGTCGACCAGGATGCCGCCCGCCGAGTAGATGGAGTCCGGCCAGCCGAGGCCGAGGAGCCAGCGCACCTGGTCAAACATGTGCACGCCGAGGTTTCCAATGGAGCCGTTCCCGAACTCCATGAACGGTCGCCATTCCTTGTCATCCATCCCCTTCTTGAAGGGCAGCTTCGGCGCCGGCCCCGCCCACATCTCATAGTCGAGGTGGGCGGGCACCGGGGCATCGGGAATCAGGCCCGGCGGGCGGTCATGAATGTAGCTGTACGTCTCCACCACGCCGATCTTCCCGATCCGTCCGCTGGTGATGTACTTGTCGCGGGCCTCCTCATAGAGGGGGTTGCTCCGGCGCTGGGTGTTCACCTGGACCGTCCGGCCGTACTTGCGCGCGGCCGCCACCAGGGCCTCGCCCTCGATGACGTCGACGCTGATCGGCTTCTCGAGGTAGAGGTCCGCGCCCGCCTGCAGGGCCGCGACGCCCGGGAGCGCGTGCCAGTGATCCGGCGTCGCCACGATCACGATGTCGCATTTGACCGCCGACAGCATCTCGCGGTAGTCCCCGAAGGTCCGGGGCACTGCCGCCTGGTACTTGGCGACAAGCGCCAGCGTCTTCTTTAGGAAGAGCCCGTTCACGTCGCAGAGGGCGACCACGTCGACCCCGACCGCCCGGCCGAAGGAATCAAGGATCACGCCGCCGTACCAGCCGCAGCCGATCAGGCCCACCTTGGGCCTCGGGGATGAGCCGTCGGCAAAGAGGCGGGAGCCCGTCGCGAGGGCCGCTCCGGTCATCGCGAGGGAAGACACGAACGTGCGCCGATTCATGCCACCCTTGTGGCGGGGAAGGCGCGCGGTGGCGAGCCTGCATTCCCCGGCGACCGGGTCGCCTCCGGCCTATTCGCCCCCAGCCGCCGCGTCGCTGACCAGCACGCCCCGATTGGGAATCCCAACGCTCAACAGCAGGCAAACCAGGTTGACGATCAGCATGGCGAGCACGACATCCTGCATCGAGAGGACGCCGACCTCGGTCCGGTCGTACCCCTCCATCGTCAGGCGCACCGTGCTGGTCGCGGCCACGATGCCGAAGATGGCGACCGCAAAGGAGGCCCCGAGCTGGCGGAAGGTGGTGACGGCGCTGGCCGCGTCGCTGATCCGCTCGTGGGGCACCTCCTGGAGCGAGGCGGTGTTGAGCTGCGCCCCCGAGAGGCCGGAGCCGAAGCCGAAGAGTCCAAAGGGTCCGACCAGCTGCCAGGTCGTCAGGTGCGGGGCCATGAGGAACCAGACCCAGCCAATGCCGGCCGCCTGGCAGACGAGGCCGATCTGGATGGCCCGGGTCACCCCGATCCGGTTGGCAACCCAGCCGCCGAAGGGGCCGGCGACGATGCCGGCCAGGGCATTCGGAACCGAGACAACCGCGGCGTGCATCGCCGGGACGCCCTCGTCGAGCTGGAGGTAGAGGGTGACGCAGTAATTGACCGTGAACTGGGCCAGGTACCGCAGCATCGAGATGATGCCGCCCCACCGGAAGCTGGGGAGCCGGAAGAGCTTCACGTCGAAGACCGGCTCCCGGCCGTGGCGGCTGAGGTCGATTTCGCGGAGGACGTAGACGGCCATGACCGCCAATCCGGCGACCAGCGCCAGCGGAGCCAGCGACACGGGAAGGGCGTGGCCCAGGACCGCCACCGGCACCTTGCTGCGGCCCCAGCCGAGCGTCTGGGCCTCGCTGAGGCCGAAGATGATGAGTCCCAAACCGACGAGACTCTGCACCGCGCCGTAGACGTCCAACGGGCCTGACGTGGCCGCCCGCGAGGTCAGCGGGACGAACTTCAGGGCGCCCGCCACCGCCACCGCGCAGATCGGCAGGTTGACGTAGAAGGCCCAGCGCCAGTCGAAATACTGCGCGCAGGCGGCGCCGAGGACATACCCCAGGGCCACGCCGATGCTGCCTGCCATGCCATTGATGCCGTAGGCCAGCGGCCGGTCGTTGGGCCCGAAGAGGAACCCGATGAGGGCGATGGCCGCGGGATTGAACATGGCGGCCCCCACCCCCTGCACCGCCCGCATGGCGATCATGAGCCCGATGTTCGGGGCCCACCCCACCAGGGCCGAGCCGGTCGCGAACAGCAGGCTGCCGAAGATGAAGAGCCGGCGGTGGCCGAAGATCGCGCCCAGCTTGCCCCAAAGCAGCATGGTGGCGCCGAAGAAGAGCGAATAGATCGTGGTCGTCCACTCGACGACCGGCAGCGAGGCGTGGAAGCTGCGCGAGATCGTGGGCGTCACGACCGTCATCACCGAGCTGTCCACCACGCTGGTGAGCACGGCCAGGGTGAGAAAGCCGAGGCCCACCCAATGGGTGGACGGCGACGGCGGATGGTCGCGCTGCGCGGGGTCGATCACGGGATCCCGTTTCCATCCCGCTCCGGCGTCACCGCCGCGGCCATGAGCCCGTCAGGTGAGCGCCCGGGCCGGGGTAAAAGGTGCGGCAGCATCGATCGTCCCTCCGATAGTCCGTGCTCCCGGGGGGCGGTTCCCTCCCCGGGCCGTGGGACCGGCGGCCGGGGTCAGGCCTCGGTCCAGCCGCCGTCGCAGCGGTGCAGGCGCGGAATCGGGGCGATGGTCCGCACCCGCTCCGGCCAGGTCGGCTCGATGCCGCGCAGGAGGGCCTTCCAATCCGTGCCCTCGACGAACGGGGCCACCAGGCCCACGACGAGGGCGCCGGCCAGGTTCAGCAGCGTGATCGCGGCGGAGGCCGATCCGCCCGTCGCCACCACATCGTCGACGATCAGCGCCCGCTGGCCGCGGACCCGGTCGAGCAGCGAGGGGTCGAGGTAGAGGCGCTTCTTCGCCCCCGGGCTCGTGATCGAGCTGATCGGGACGGACAGGGCGTCGTCATACCAGAACTTGCGGGAGTTCCCGAAGGCGACGTAGTGCGGGAAGGCGAGCAGCGAGGCCACCTGGCGCGCGTAGTCGAGACCCATCGTCGGGACCCCGACGATCACCTGCGGCGCGAACGGCACCGCCAGCGCCGCCAGGCGGCTCGACAGGGCCTGCTCCACCACGAACGGCGTCTGGTTCGACATCAGGAGCACGATGGCCTCCTCCGTCCCCGGCAGGGGCTCGATCGGCAGGTTCAGCTGGACGCCGTCGCCGATCGGCACCGGGTAATAGTCGCGGTACGGGGCGCAGGGGACGAGCGCCGGGGCGAGGTTGGTGAGGAAGGCGTGATAGGCGGGACGACTCATGGCTTATCTCCGGGTAAGGTGTCCGGCTCAGCCGACGGGATTCGATTGGGCGGGGGGAGCGTCCGAGCGGTCCTCCGCCCCATCGCCGCCGCTTTTCCGGTAGGTCCAGCCCTTGGTGGGGAGGCTGACGCCTGCGCCGGGGGTCGCCACGTCGTCGGCGCTGAACTTTCCGCGGTTCATGAGATTGTAGGGATCCATCGCCCGCTTGAAGGCAAGCTCCGCGGCATCAATGGTCTTCATCCCGTTCTCGCGGACGTGGAGGGTGTGGACATTGGCCCCCTCGTACCCCAGCGCCTGGAACTCCTCGACCTTGCGGGCGAAGTTCTGGGCGTCGATGAACGGGAAGAGCGGCGAGCCCTGGGCGCAGAGCCGGCCGTCCTTGCGCTTAAAGTCGATGTGGAACGGCGCCCCGGCAAAGCGCTCGTGGATCCGCTGGACGCAACCGATGGGGTCGGGCGCCGGGAAGATCCCGAAATTGGCGATCAGGTCCGGGTCCACCTTGTCGATGTACCGGCGCACGTGCCCGAAGCTGAATTCATAAAGCGGGATGCCGAAGGGTCCCTGGCCCTCCAGCCCCTCGTAGGCCACCCGGCCCCCGAAGTCCTCGACCATGGAGTGGAAGATCTCCCGGAACTCGTCCGCCACCATCACGTGCGCGGTGCTGCGGCCCGGGTTCACGTACTTGGCCAGCGGATGGAAGAAACTCGGCAGCGGCCAGCCGTTGCCGGAAGCGAGCTTGATCACCATCCCGTGCTCCTCGCAGAGGTCCGCCAGAAAACGCACCACCTTCATGAAGGTCTCGAATTCCACGATCACCTCGAGCCAGCGGTAGGCCGGCGCCAGGGGCATCTCCAGTTCCGTGATGATGCCGTTGGTGCCGTAGGCATGGTGCAGGCGGTTCACGTCCCGGCCGCGGACCTCGACGATCCGCGGCTCCTCCTCGACGCTGACCGCCTCGATCGCGACCACGTTGCCGCGGTCGTGCAGGATGCCGTAGCGGCAGCTGCCCACGCCGACATGGCCGCCGGCCACATAGCCCCCGAGCGTGGCCGACTTCCGGGTGGAGGGGTGCATCCGGATCTCCTGCTGGTGGTCGCGCTTCAACTGGTCGTCCAGGTCGGAGAGGAGGATCCCCGGCTCGGCCCGGACCCGCCGGTCCTTCACCCAGAGGATCCGCTCCAGCTTCGTCATGTCGAGGACGATGCCTCCCTCGAGCGGGATGCCCTGCCCGAAGTTGGCCGTGCCGCCGCCGCGGGCGAGGACCGGGACGCGGTGCCGCGCACAGGCGCTGGCGACCCGGAGGACGTCCGCCTTGGTGCGAGGCGTCACCAGGAGGTCGGCGGTCTTCCCGGCGGCCTCCTCGCGCAGGATCGGGCTGTTGGTGAAGTCCCGGCTCTTGCGCCGGACCTGGACCGGGTCGTCGGTGAGGGGGATGTCGCCGAGGTCGGCGCGGAAGGCGGCGTGTTTCATGGGAAGGGGCTCAGGTCGCCGGACCAGAAAAGATCGGGTCGAGCACGCGGTGGTCCGGCAGAGTGGCATCGATCGGCTCGCCGGCGCGGACCACGCGCCGGTCGGACTGGGGCCGCGCCAGGAGCTCGCTCAGGGTCCGGGCCCGAAAAAGGACCAGGTCGGCCGGCGCGCCCGCCCGGATGACGCCGCGGTGCCCGAGGCCCATCATCCGTGCCGGCACCGCCGTGGCGGCGGCGGGCCAGGGCCCGAAGGGCAGGTCCAGGTGCGCAATCCGGACCGACTGGGTGAAGACCTCCAGCATGTCGTGGTCGCCGTAGGCGAAGAAGGGATCGCGGCAGTTGTCGCTCGCGACCGCCACCGGGACGCCGCGGCGGGCGAGCTCGTGCACCAGGGTGATGCCCCGCCACCGCGGCGTCGCCCCCGCGGCGCGGTCCTGGAGATACTGGTTGATCATCGGGAGCGTGACCACCTGCAGACGGGCTTCGGCGCAGAGGGCCAGCACGGCCTCGGCCTGTGCCGCCGGCTGGACGGCCAGGCTGCAGCAGTGCCCGCAGGTCACCCGGCCCGCAAAGCCCGACCGCCGGACCGCCTGGGCGACCTGGCCCAGCGAGGACGCCGCCGGGTCGCCGCTCTCGTCCACGTGGAGGTCGACGTCGAGGCGGTGTTGGGCGGCCAGCCGGAACAGGGCGTCGAGGGCGGCGTCCAGGGCCGGGGCGACCTCCGCCGGATTTCCCGGCAGGCGGGTGACGCCACCCAGGACGCCGCCGTGCTCCGCGACCATCGCCGCGAAGGAGGCGCCCGCGGCCAGGGAATAAAGTTGCATCGGCAGCTTGCCGACCCCCTGCAGCTCGATGCGGTCGCGCCAACGGTCCCGCAGGGAGGCAAACACGGGCCACGTGATCGCGGCCTGGGGCGGCTCGCAGTCCAGATGGGTGCGGATCGCGGCGGTGCCGTGCGCGTAGGCGCACTGCAAGCCGAACTCGAACCGCCGCGCGACATCCTCCGCCGACCAGTTCCGGGTGCGGTCGGCCTCGACGGACCGGACGGCGCCCAGCACCGTGCCGTCCGGATTTACCGCCCGCGGCAGGATGTGGCCCTTGTCGAGGTGGGTGTGGACGTCGACGAAGGCCGGCCAGACCTGGCCCAAGTCCAGGTCCTCGGCCCCGGGCGGAGCGGCGCCGACCGACTCCGCCACCAGCGCGATGGTCGGCCCGTCGAGCTCGATGTCCACGGTCGCGAGACCGTCGGCGGTGAGGCGCGGGCTGGGAACGCCCTCCAGGAGCCCGGCCGGGACGCGGGCCCGCGCCAGGCGTCGGCGCGCGCCGCCGCGCAGGGGAAGGGGGGCCGGCGCGCTCACCGGTCCCCCCGGACGGCGCTCTCGTGCCAGCGGCGCAGCAGCCGGTGGGAGAGATAGGTGAGCCCGACGTGGATCGCCAGGCCCGTGACCGAGATGAGGGCCAGGGCCGCGAACATGCGCGGGATGTTCATCGTGTAGCCGGCCTCGAGGATGCGGAAAGCCAGGCCCGAGCCCTGGCCGCCCGTGCCAGCCACGAATTCCGCGGCCACGGCCCCGACCAGGGCCAGGCTACCCGAGATGCGCAGGCCTGCGAGGAAGTACGGGAGGGCGCCGGGCATCCGCAGGTAGCGAAACCGCTGCCAACGGGAGGCCCGGTAGAGGGTGAACAGGTCCTCCAGCCCGCGGTCCGCGCTTTTCAGACCCTGGGTGGTGTTGGAGACGATGGGGAAGAACGCGATCAGCCAGGCGCAGAGCAGGAGGCCCGCCTTGAGGTTGTTCATCCAGAGGATGATGAGCGGTGCGATCGCGATGATCGGCGTCACCTGCATGACCACCATGTAGGGAAAGAGCGTGGTCTCGAGCCACTCCGACTGGCTCATGATGACGGCCAGGAGAACCCCGAGAACCACGGCGGTGGCGAGCGCCAGCGCGGTCACCTGCAGGGTCACCGCCAGCCCGTGGGACAGGAGCGGCCAGTCGGCGACCAGCGCGCGGAGGATCGCGAGCGGGCCCGGCATGACGAAGGGCGGGACGTGGTAGTAGCGCACCCCGCCCTCCCAGAGGCCGAGGACGGCCACCGCGGCGGCGGCTGCCCCGGCTCGGCGGGCCGCCTGGTTCACAGGCCCACCTTCCGGTTCACGAACTTGAGGGTGTAGGCCTTCTTGATGTCGAGGCCCTGGGGGACCACCCCCGCCGCGACCAGCGACTGGTAGAAGCTCGCCCACCGCTCGTCGTTCATGGCGCCGATCCCGAGCTGCTTGGCATCGCCCGAGTCCACCATCCCCTGCTCGCGCATGGTCCGGATGGAATAGGATATCAGGGCCTCCGACAAATCGGGATTGTTCTCGCGAATGAAGCGGTTGCCCGGGGTCGGATCCTGGTAAAGATAGCTGTACCAACCTTCGATGGAAGCGTCGACGAAGCGCTGCACGAAGTCGGGGCGCTGCTCCACGGTCTCGCGGTTGGTCGTGATCGCCATGGCATACTCCTGGTAGCCGTAGTCGGAGAGCAGCAGGACCACCGGGTGGTCGACACCCAGCTGGGTCAGGGTGAACGGCTCCTCGGTGACGTACCCCTCCTGGATCGCGTCCTCGTTCCGCAGGAAGGGGGCCTCATTGAAGGTGTACGGCCGGATCTGGTCGTCGGTGAACCCGAAATGCGCCTTGAGGAAGGGCCAGACGGTGGTCAGGGCCTGGGCGCCGATCAGGATCGGCTTGCCCCGCATCTGCTCCAGGGTGTCGTTGCCCCGGTGGGCGTGGGCGATCAGGACCCGCGGCGACTTCTGGAACATCGCCGCCACGGTGACGAGGGGGATGTCCTGCTGGAGGGAGTTGACCGCGTCACCACTGCTGCCCTCGATGAAGTCGGCCTTGTGCAGCGAGAGGATGATCTGCGAGTTGGTCTGGGGGCTGCCGACCTTGATCTCGACGTCGAGGCCGTGCTGGCGGTACAGCCCGGTGTTGAGCGCCTGGAAGAAGCCTCCGAATTCCGGCTCCGCCCTCCAGCCGAGGTAGAACACGGCCTTCTCGAGGTCGTCCGCCCGGGCCGCCGGACCGGCGCCGCAGCCGACCGCGAGGACGCAGAGGGTCGGGAGGAGCCGTCGACCGGAACGGGGAAACCCACAATGCATGTGAATCACATGCATTTTCCTTGCCAACTTGTCAGGCCATTTCTTGGATTATTTCTGCGCCCGTGCCCCGATGAAAAATCCCGCCCCCACCCTCAGCCGCCAGGACCGCAAGGCCCTTGAGACCCGCACGTTTTTCATCTCCCGGGTGAGCACGCTCAATGTCCTGCTCAAGCGCCGGGCCGCGATCTATGCCAAGCGCGCCTTCGGCTTCACCCTGATCGAGTGGCGGATCATCACGCTCCTGCCCACCGTCCAGCCGCTCTCGATCCGGGATCTGGCCCTGCACGCCCTGGTCGACGCCGCCCAGGTCAGCCGGGGCATCGCCCAACTGGAGAAAAAGGGTTACCTCCGACGCGAACGCAGCCCGGTCGACAGCCGCGAGGTCCTGGTGAGCCTGACCCCCGAGGGCTTCGCGCTCAGCGCCGAGATGTGCAAGGCCTCCCTGCGCCGCAACGAGCAGCTCCTGCGGGAGCACACGCCCACGGACGTCGAGTTCCTGAACAACGCGCTGGACGCCCTGATCGAGCGCGCCCAGGCGCTGCTCGCGGCCGACACCGCGGTCGAGACCGCGCGGCGGCGCGCCGGACCGCGGCGCCGCGCCCGGCCTGCGCCCGTCGCCGCCGGGGCCTGACCGGTCAGTTGGCGGGCTGGTAGTCCGGGTGGCCGGTCTGCCAGAGCATGAAGGCGTCCTGCCCGGAGAAGTTACGGAAGGTGACGCTCCGGTCCTCGGTGAAGTGACCGTCGTCGTAGTTGATCTTCATCATCACGGGACGGCCAGACGAGCTGGCGGCCTGTACCGCCGCCACAAACTTGCCCGGCTGCCAGGCCGGCACTCGCCGGTCGTTCCAGCCGGCGACGCCGAGCAGCGCCGGATACTTGACGCCCGCCTTCACGTGGGCGACCCCGTCCATCTCATAGAGGGCGGCGCAATCCGACTCATCCTTGACCGTGCCAAATTCCGGAATGTTGACCGGGCCGTTCGGAGTGAACTCGAGGCGCATGCTGTTGGCGCAGCCAACGTTGCAGACGGCGGCGGCGAACAGGTCCGGCCGCTCGGTGACCGCCCGGGAGATCAGGATGCCGCCCGCGCTCGTGCCGGTGCCGGCCAGCTTGGCCGGGCTCGTGTAGCCCTTGGCCACGAGGTATTCCGCGCAGGCGATGAAATCCTTCCAGGTGTTGGGCTTCGTCTGCTTGAAGCCGCCCCGATACCACTCCTCGCCTTTCTCGCCGCCGCCCCGCACGTGGGCGATGGCAAAGACGACGTTGTGCAGGGCCGGCGAGCGCAGCACGCTGAAGTAGGGCTCGTAGATGTAGCTGTAGGCGCCGTACCCTTCAAGGATGCAGCTGCAGCTGCCGTCGAGCGGTATCCCCTTCTTGTGGATAATGGAGAGCGGGATCAGGGCCCCATCAGCCGCCCTGACCTCGACCTCCTCGGAGACCAGGGCGTCAAAGCCCGGGTAGACCACGTCGGAATTGAAGACGCTCTTCACCGTCTGGTTGGTCTGTCCGTCGTAGTCGTAAAGGGTGGTCGGGAGCACCCAGGTAAGGAGGGTAAGGACGCACCGGTTCGACTGCCAGTCCGGGCACTCGACCGTGACGCTCCCACTCCGCGGCAGCGGGACCTCGGAGGTCTGGCCGGTCGCGAGGGCGTACTTCACGACCCGCCCGGTGATCCCGTTCGTGTAGGTGATGAAGAGAAAGTCCTTGCTCTTGCTAAGGGCCGAGATCGTGTCGGCGGCCTCCGGGACCACGGTCTCCGCGTGGGCCCAGTCGGGGTGGTCGAGCCGGGTGCGCACCAACTTGTTCTTCGGGGCGCCCGTGTGGGTCACCCCGTAGACAAAGTCGCCCGCAAAGGCCACGCCGATGATGTTGTCGGGAAGGTCGCAGACCATCCTCCAGTTGATCTTGGGTTGTCCCAGGGCCGCGATCGGCGCGTAATAGAGCTTGTGCTCGCGCTGCACCGTCTGGGCCGACCCAAAGATGTACTGGGGGTAGGCCTCGTCGACATAGGCATCGCAGAACTCCTTGGGAGTCAGACCCAGCTCCGGGTTCTTCTCGTCGCTGAAGATGTCGGGATCGCTCGCCACGTCGGTCCCGAGATGGTGCAGCCGGGTCTTGCGGTCCAGCTCGATGTCCTTGCTCTTGATGTCGGTGACCTTGCCGGCGTCGTAGAGAAAGGCGCGGTTGTCGCCCGTCCAGCTGAAGGGGCCGAAGGAGGGAAAGATCTTATCCGGCAGCAATTTCCCGGTCGCCACCTCGACCACCCGCAGTTCGGACCATTCCGCCCCACCGGAGGAGAGCCCGATCACGACGTGATTGCCGTCGTCGGACGGCACGATGGCCTGGAGCGTCGTCGTGACGCCGGGCTTGTAGCTGGTCGGATCGAACAGCAGCTTCTCCGCCCCGTCCCAGCTGTCGCGGTAGTAGAGCTTGCCGACCTTCTCCCCGCCCAGGGTCTTGCGGTAGAAGACCCGGCCCTGCTCGACATCGATGTCGCCATAGCGCGCCGGCCGGAGCTTGTCCAGGGCGGTCCATTCCCGAAAGAGGGCATCGCGCCCGGGGATTTTCGCCAGGGTCGAATCGGTCAGCTCGGCCTGGGCCTTGAACCATGCCGTGACGTCGTCGGCGTTCAGGTTCTCGAGCCACCGATAGGGGTCGGCATAGGTCTTGCCGAAATAGGTGTCCGTCACCGTGTCGGTCTTGGTCGCCGGATAGGCGTACTGGGCGGCGGCCCGGGGGGTCAAGAGGCCCAGCATCGCAATGCCGAGGCCGGTGAGGAGCAGGGACGCCTTCGCGAGGCGCCGGGCGGGATGAATCATGGGCGGGAAGGAATGAACGGAAGGTTATTTCCACCTTCCTCTGGCCCATCGGCGCTGGCAAGGCGTTTGGTCAGGCCGGATCCGCCGGCGCGCCGTTCGGTCAACCCACGAACTTGATTGTCGCCGGGTAATCGTAGTACACGCCGTTCGCCGCCTTGATGGCCGCGACGATCGAGCAAACGAGTCCCATCAGGGCGACGGCGATGAGAAGCGGAGCCCCGATCACGATCAGGCACAACGGGATGCAGCAGATGAAATAGAGCAGGATCGAGAGATGAAAGTTGAGCGCCTGCTTGGCGTGATGCATCACATACGGGGAGTCTGACCGCATCACGAGGTAGACCGTGAGCGGGAAAAGGAACGACAGCAGGGCGAAGCCAAAGAAGTAGGAGAGGTGGCAGAGGACGCTCCAGAGGCGGTCGCTCGAGGAATAGGCCGGAAGGGTCGGGGGGGTGGATTCGGCGAGGGTCATGGTGGTGGTGGGCTTGCCTCCAATAACCCCGCGCCACTGGCCAAAGTTGCAGGGAAGTCTCCCCGTCCGTTCCCCTACCCGGCCGCCAAGGCCGCCCGGAGGTCGGACGCCACGGCTTCCAGCGCCTCCCTGGCCGCCGGCACCACAGCGCCCATCCCGAAGAATTCGATGGTCACTCCCGGGTAATGGCGGTACCGCACCTCCGCGTTCGGGAGCGGAAAATCATTTCGTGCGCTCCGCACGCCCGGGGAACAAAGCCTCGGCAGGGGCCACAGTACTCGGAACCCGCAACCCTCATCCCCAACATGAATGCCCTCCGCAAATCCCAAGAACCGGCCCGCCGGGTGGCCATCCTCGTGACCGACGGATTCGAGCAGGTGGAACTCACCGGCCCCCGCGCCGCGCTCGAGAAGGCCGGCTTCGTCACCGAGGTGGTCTCCCCCAACCCGAAGCAAGTGAAGGCCGTGATCCACGACAAGCCCGGCAGGACCGTCGCGGTCGACGTGCCCCTCGACCGCGCCAAGGCGGCCCGCTACGACGCCCTGCTGCTGCCGGGCGGGGTGATGAACCCGGACTCGCTCCGGACGGAGCCGGCCGCGGTCAGATTCGTCCAGTCCTTCTTCACGGCCGGGAAGCCGGTCGGGGCGATCTGCCACGGGCCCATCATGCTGATCGAGGCCGGCGTCCTCAAGGGCCGCCGCCTCACCTCCTATCCCTCGATCCAGACGGATGCCCGCAACGCGGGCGCCACGTGGACCAACCAGGTGGTGGTCGTGGATGGCAACCTGGTCACGAGCCGCAAGCCCGATGATATCCCGATCTTCAACCGGCACATCCTGAAGGCGTTCGCCGGCGCCCGGGCCGCCGCCTGACGCCATGCGCGCGATCTGGAAGGGCTCGATCAGCTTCGGGCTGGTCAACATCCCGGTGTCGCTGCAGAACGCGAGCCGCACCGAGGAGCTGAAGTTCCGCCTCCTGCGGGGCAGCGACCTCAGCCCGGTGAACTACAAGCGGGTCGCCCAGGTGGACGGCAAGGAGGTGGCGTGGAACGAGATCGTCAAGGGCTACGAGTACGAGAAGGACAAGTTCGTGGTCCTCAAGGACGACGACTTCAAGCGGGTCGACCTCGAGGCGACGGACACGATCGACATCGTCGACTTCGTGGATGTGGCCCAGATCAACCCGATGTACTTCTACAAGCCGTACTACCTCGAGCCGCTGAAGGGCGGAGCCGGGGCCTACGAGCTCCTGCGGCAGGTCCTCTTTGACACCAAGAAGGTCGGCATCTCCAAGGTGATCATCAAGACCCGCCAGCACCTGGCGGCGGTGAAGGCGAACTCGGACCTGCTCGTGATCGAGCTTATGCGCTTCGCCGACGAGCTCGTGCCCGCGGCCGCAATCAAGGTGCCCCGCGAGAAGAAGCTCACCACGCGTGAACTGACGATGGCCAAGACGCTCGTGAACCAGATGAGCGAGGACTGGGACCCGCAGCGTTACACCGACGAATACCGGTCCGCGCTGATGAAGCTGATCGACAAGAAGGTGGCCAGCGGCGGGAGGGAGCTGCCCGCCTCCGGCAAGAAGGCGCCGCATGCGACCAATGTCATCGACCTGGCGGCGGTCCTCCAGCAGAGCCTGGCCGACGCGGGCGGCAAGAAAAAGGCCGCGAAGGCACCGGCCAAGCGCCCGAAGGTCCGGGCCGCGTAGGCACCCCTCCGCCATGGCCGCCCGCCAGCCGACCGCCCAGGTGAAGTTCACCCACGTGGAGAAGGTGTTCTTCCCTAAAGGGAAGTTCACCAAGGGCCAGCTGATCCAGTACTACATCGACGTTAAGGACTACATCCTGCCGCACCTGAGGGACCGGCCGGTGACCCTCATCCGCTTCCCCGACGGCGTCACCGGCGAGAAATTCTACGAGAAGAACGCCCCGCGGTTCGCGCCGCCCTGGGTCCGGACCTTCAAGGTTCCGCGCCACCGCGAGGCCGGCGACATCAACTACATCCTCATCAACGACGTGAACACGCTGGCGTGGTGCGCGAACATCGGGGCCATCGAGCTGCATCCCTTCCTGCACCGGGTGCCGAAGCTCGGGCAGCCGACCTGGGTCGCCTTCGATCTCGACCCGGGCGAGGCGGCGGACCTCGCGACCTGCGCGCGCGTCGCCTTCCTCGTGAAGGCGATCCTGGATCCCCTGAAACTCGCCGCCTTCCCCAAGGTGTCCGGCTCGAAGGGGCTGCAGCTGTTCGTGCCGCTCAACACTCCGGTCACGTACGCCGCCACGGGGGCCTTCGCCAAGGGCGTGGCCGAGCTGCTGGAGCAGCAGCATCCCGACCTGGTGGTGAGCACCATGGCCAAGGTGCGGCGCAAGGGCCGGGTGCTGATCGACTGGAGCCAGAACTCCGCCTCCAAGACGACCGTCGCCGCCTATTCCGTGCGGGGAAAGCACGATGAGCCCTTTGTTTCGATGCCGGTCACCTGGGAGGAGCTGCGGGCCAGCGCGCGGACCGGCCGCACCGCCGCGCTCTTCTTTGCCCCCGACGCCGCAGTCAAGCGGGTGCGCAAGCTGGGCGATCTCATGGGGCCGGCCCTGAAGCTGAGGCAGCGGCTGCCCAGGGCCTTCGCGGGACTGGCCGCCCCGCCGGTGCCCGCCCTCGGCCGCTACAGCGAGAAGCGCGACTTCACCCGGACGCGGGAACCCGCCCCGGAGCCGGCCGGCCGGAACCCCGCCAAGCCGGCCGCGACCGCTCGGTTCGTGGTCCAGAAGCATGCCGCCTCGCACCTGCACTATGATTTCCGCCTGGAGATGGATGGGACCCTGAAATCGTGGGCGGTGCCCAAGGGACTCTCAACCGCGGTGGGAATCAAGCGGTCGGCCTTCGCCGTCGAGGACCACCCCCTGGCGTACATGAAATTCGAGGGCACGATCCCGCAGGGCCAGTACGGCGGCGGGACCGTGATGGTGTGGGATATCGGCACCTACGACCTTCTGGGCGGCAGCTACGGTGAGGGTTCACTCAAGCTCCGGCTCCACGGCAAGAAGCTCCAGGGCGAGTGGCACATGTTCAAGATCCGCTCCGACCAGGGCAAGGACGTCTGGCTGATCGTGAAGTCGCAGGTGGCGGCGAAGGCGGTCAGCGCCCGCCGCGATGACCGATCCGTCCTCACCCAGCGCTCCATGGCCCGGATTGCGTCGGACAACGACGCCCAGTGGCAGAGCTCGGCCCGCCGGCGCTAGCCTGCGGCCTTCGCCGGTGGCTTCCCCCGCCTGGGCGCGACCGGCGATGCCTCGCGCCGAACCTCGGACGCGGCCTTGTCGGTCCGCAGGCCGAGGAATACGGGCTGCCGCAGGAGCCCCTCCTCGGTCCATTCGGCGAACTTGACCTGCGCGACGAGCTCCGGCCGGATCCAGGTCACCTTTCGCATCTCGGCCGCGCCCATGCCCCGGCCAAACCGGGACCGGCGCTCCGACGGCAGATCTGCAAACGGGCAGGCGTCCGTCCGCCGCTGGCTGAACTGGGCGTGCAGCGAGCTGAGGAGGGCGCGGTTGAAGCCGGTGCCGACCTTGCCGGCGTACCGGAGCTCGCCATCGCGGAAATACCCCACGAGCAGCGCGCCAAAGTGCTCCCGGCTGTTTTGGGGGGCGCTGAAGCCCCCGATCACGAATTCCTGCTCGGCCAGCACCTTGCACTTGAGCCAGGCGCCGCTGCGCCGGTCCGCCTCGTAGCGCGAGCCCGGGCGCTTGGCGATGATGCCTTCGAGGCCATGCCGCCGAGCCTCGGCGAAGAGCACCGCCGGCTCGACTTCGAAGGCAGGCGCCACCTGGAGGACCCCCTTGCGCTTGCCGACGAGGGCGCGGAGCCGCCGCCGCCGCTCTTCCAACGGGAGCGCGGCCAGCTCGGTGCCGTCAAGGAACATGAGGTCGAAGACATAAAAGACGAGTTTCGGCGCCGCCCCCCCGGCGGCGGCGTTCTGCAGGAGCTGGAAGCGCGAGCGCCCCTGCGGGTCCAGGGCCACCACCTCGCCATCCAGGACCGCGTTCCGGCACCGCAGCCCGGCCAGGGCCTCGTTGACCGCCGGGTAGTCGCCCAGCGGCTTGCGGTTCCGGGACCAGACGGTCGCCTCGCCACCATTCAGGACGGCGATCCCGCGGTACCCGTCATACTTGAGCTCGCAGTGCCATGTGCCGGTGGGCAGCTGCGCCGTCCCGAGGGCCTTCATCGGGGCGATGAACGACGCGGACGCCCGAGGGGGACGGCGGGGAGGCATGGTCAGGCGCGGACCCGGGCCGGCCGCTTTCGACGCACGGCGGGCCACCCCATCCGGGCCTCCTCCGTGCTCTCCGCCAGCGGATGCTCGGCGCCCTCCGGCACGGCGAGCCCGATCCGCCGGGCCAGGCTCCGGGCGTCAAACGGCGCATGGGTCTTTACGTCATTGTCAAAATAGACGAACACGTCGCGACCCGGGACGCGGGGGGCGGGACGGGTGATCCGGTGGGGGCTCGGAAGGCTGCGGCCCGCGAGCCACGCCTTCACCTTCGTCGCCCAGCCGGCCAGGGCGGCCGCGGTGTACCCGCTCACGTACAGTTCCGACTGCCCATGGAGCCGGACATAGACGAAGTCGGCGGTCACGTCCTCCAGGGCCGGCCATGTGTTGGCCGTATCCGCCACGACCAGCGCGACCTCGTGGCGCCGCAGCAGCTCGATGAAGGCCGGGACCGCGAAGGAGGGATGGCGAACCTCCAGGGCGTGGCGCAGCGGCCGGTCGTGATCGACCGTGAGCCAGGTGCCGTGCCGGACGTGGTCATCGTGGCGGCGCGCCAGGCGGGCGGCCGCCTCGGTCGTCCGCGGCAGGAGGCGGAAGAAAGCCTTCAACGGCTCCGGGTCGAAGGGCAGACTGGGGGGCAGCTGCCAGAGCAGCGGGCCCAGCTTCTCCTCCAGGCGAAGGAGCCCGGAAGCGAGAAAGTTGGCTAAGGGGGTCTCGACGTCCTTCAGGCGCCGCAGATGGGTGATGAACCGGGGGCACTTCACCGCGAAGACGAAATCCGCCGGGGTTTCGGCGTGCCAGAGGGCAAAGCTGGTCGGACGCTGCAGGGAATAGAAGGTGCCGTTGACCTCGATCGAGTTCACCTGCCGGGAGGCAAAGGCGAGTTCCTCCTTCTGCCGGAGACCGGCCGGGAAGAAGCTGCCGCGCCAGGGGGCATAGGTCCAGCCGGAGATACCGATGCGGGCGGCGGCTGGGCGCGGGCGAGGCATGGGGTGCAGACACCCCCTACGGGCCGGGGTTCGACCCGGCGGCGGGCACCGGCGCCCGAAAAGGGGGTCCCAGCCTAAAGCGGGAAAATCGTCTCCCGGGGGCGCATCCATCAGCACCTCTCCTCCGTCCTTCCACCTGATCTCCACTGCCTTAACCTGATCCTTCCCTCCCGCCATGAAAAAGTCCCTCCGCCCCACCCTTCTCATCGTTGCCGCCCTCCTGACGGCCGGCCCCGCCGCCCGGGCCCAGGCGCCCGCCCCGGCGGGCAAGACCTACACCCTTTTTGAGGGCGACAACATCTCCGTCGGCAAGGATGCCGACGTGAGCCCGGTGGTGGACGTGTCGGGCGGCGCCTGGGTCATCCGGGTGAACGGGACCGACACGGTGCTTTCCGGCAAAAGCGGCCCGGTCAACATGCGGGCCGTGGCTGCCCAGAAGCTGACGGAACTTTCCGCCTCGGTCGCGAACTTCAAGGCCACCGGCGCCTTCACCTGGGCGAACGATCCGGCGGTCAAGCTGACCCGCGCCCTCGCGAACTCGGCGGAGGTGAGCGCGGGCGCGAGCGCGGCCGCCAACCAGTCCGCGGCGGCCGCGGTGAGCGCCGAGATGGCGGCCTCTTCTGGCGGTTCCAGCGACTCGGGCGGCAAGGGCGGCGCCACCGGCACCTCCACCAACCTTTCCTCCGGGTCCAACTCCATGAACGCCACCGGTGCGGACAATGACCTCGGCCTGACCGCGAACCAGGCCAACACCGAGGGCTACGACACCCTCGAGGTCGCCTTCGACATCTCCTCCGCCCATCCGCTGCCCACCCCGTACCTCGTCACCTTCACCTGGTTCCGCGACCCCGGCGCCGGGGCTGGCCTGGAGCGCAAGCTGGTCTTTGCCAAGGCGCTCGAGCCGATCGGCACGACCCCGAGCAAGGTCAAGTTCACGATCGAGGGCTTCCCGGTCGGCTACGTCCTCGTCAACATGGAGATCCACCTCTACGACCGCGGCCAGGAGATCGCCACCAACGTGGCGCCGAAGCGCAAATCGATGACCCCCGACGAGGCCTTCAGCTATGTCCGGGAAAAATACATCGCCAGCCACAAGAATGCCACCCTCCCGGCCCAGCCGGTGATGGGCGACCTGCCCGCCGACCTCCCCACCCACGTGGCGCGCGGCGAGTATGCCTCGCCGGTCTACGTCAAGGTATCCAAGGACGGCCTGGCCGACGAAGCCTTCGCCGACCAGGCCTGCACGAAGAAGATCGACGACCCGTACCTGGCGACGGTGGTGCAGAGCATCCGCTTCAAGCCCGCGCTCGACCACGGAAACCCCGTGGACAGCGTGAGCCAGGTGGCGGTCGCCTCGCTGCGGATCTGAGCCCGCCGCCTCAGTAGCGGTAGTGCTCGGGCTTGTAGGGGCCGCCGACCGGCACGCCCAGGTACTTGGCCTGCTTCTCGGTCAGGACGGTCAGCTTCACGCCGATCCGCTCGAGGTGCAGGCGCGCCACCTCCTCGTCGAGGTGCTTCGGCAGCCGGGTGACGCCCGGCTTGTAGCTGTCCCGGTGCTCCCAGAGGTCGATCTGCGCCAGGGTCTGGTTGGTGAAGCTGTTCGACATCACGAACGAGGGGTGGCCGGTGGCGCAGCCCAGGTTGACCAGCCGGCCCTCGGCCAGGAGGTAGATGGTGCGGCCGCTCGGGAAGGTGAAGGCGTCGTACTGCGGCTTGATGTTCGTGCGCTTCACGCCCGCCGCGCGGTAGAGCTGGTCGACCTGGATCTCGTTGTCGAAGTGGCCGATGTTGCAGACGATGGCCTGGTCCTTCATCTGCTCCAGGTGCTGGTAGGTGATGACGTCGCAGTTGCCGGTGGTCGTCACGTAGATGTCGGCGGCCGCGAGCGCGCTCTCGATCGTGTTCACCTCGAAGCCCTCCATCGCCGCCTGGAGCGCGTTGATCGGGTCGACCTCGGTGACGATGACGCGGGCGCCGAAGCCCTTGAGGGAGTGGGCGCAGCCCTTGCCGACGTCGCCATAGCCGCAGACCAGCGCGACCTTGCCGGCGATCATGACGTCGGTGGCGCGCTTCAGGCCGTCGGCCAGCGACTCGCGGCAGCCGTAGAGGTTGTCGAACTTGGACTTGGTGACCGAGTCATTGACGTTGATCGCCGGGACGAGGAGCTGCCCTTTCTCGTGCAGCTGGTAGAGGCGGTGGACGCCGGTCGTGGTCTCCTCGGAGACGCCGCGCCACTCCTTCACCATCTCGTGGAAGACGAAGGGGGACTCGGCGTGGATGCGCTTGAGCAGCGCCTTGATGACGCCCTCCTCGTGGGAGTTGGACGGCAGGTTGACCCAGCCGCTGCCCTCCTCCAGCTCGTAGCCCTTGTGCAGGAGGAGCGTGACGTCGCCGCCGTCGTCGACCACCAGCTGGGGCCCCTGGCCGCCGTGGGAAAGCGCCTTCCAGGTGAGCTCCCAGTACTCCTCCAGGCTCTCGCCCTTCCAGGCGAAGACCGGCACGCCCGACTTCGCGATCGCCGCGGCGGCGTGGTCCTGGGTGGAGAAGATGTTGCAGGAGGCCCAGCGCACCGAGGCGCCGAGCTCGACCAGCGTCTCGATCAGCACGGCCGTCTGGATCGTCATGTGGAGCGAGCCGGTGATCCGGACGCCCTTCAGCGGCTTCTTCGTGCCGAACTTCTTGCGGACCGCCATCAGCCCGGGCATCTCGTGCTCGGCGATGGTGATTTCCTTGCGGCCCCAGTCGGCGAGCCCGAGGTCCTTGACGTGGTAGTCGGCGGTGGGAGTAATGGCGGTGGTCGTGGGCATGGTGAGCGGGATGGTGTTAAGGGATGGGGCTCAGCGGGCGGCGGCCAGGAGCTCCTGGGTGCGGTTGGTCTGCTCCCACGGCAGGTCGGCCTTGCCGAAGTGCCCGTAGTTGGTGGTGGAGCGGTAGATCGGGCGCAGCAGGTCGAGCTGCTTGATGATGTTGGCGGGCTTGAAGCTGAAGACCTTCTGGACGGCCTTGGTGATCTGCTGCTCCGGGACCTTGGCGGTGCCCATCGCGTCCACCCAGACGCTGACCGGCTCGGGGTAGCCGATGGCGTAGGCGACCTGCAGTTCGCAGATGTCGGCCAGGCCCGAGGCCACGATGTTCTTGGCCACCCAGCGGCACATGTAGGCGGCCGAGCGGTCGACCTTGGACGGGTCCTTGCCCGAGAAGGCGCCGCCGCCGTGGCGGCCCCAGCCGCCGTAGGTGTCGACGATGATCTTGCGGCCGGTCAGGCCGGAGTCGCCCTCGGGGCCGCCGACCACGAAGCGGCCGGTCGGGTTGATCAGGAACTGGGTCGAGGCGTCCATCATGTTTTCCGGGATCACCTTCTTGATCACGTACTCGATCAGGAACTCGCGGATGTCCGCGTGCTTCACGCTCGGGGTGTGCTGGGTCGAGATCACGACGTTCTCCACCTTGATCGGGCGGTCGTCCTCGTACCGGATCGAGACCTGGCTCTTGGCGTCCGGCCGCAGCCAGCCGACGACGCCGGCCTTGCGCAGCTTGGTCAGCTCGCGGCCGAGGCGGTGCGCGAACATGATCGCGGTCGGCATCATCTCGGGCGTCTCGTTGCAGGCATAGCCGAACATCAGGCCCTGGTCGCCGGCCCCCTGCTCGGCCGTGTCCTTGCCGTCGACCGCGCGGGCGTCGACGCCTTGGGCGATGTCGGGGGACTGGCGGGTCAGGAGGTTGTGGATGAAGACCTTGTCGCAGTGGAAGACGTCGTCGTCGTTCACGTAGCCGATGTCGCGGATGGCGTCGCGCACCACCGTCTCATAGTTGATCTTCGCACCGGTCGTGATCTCGCCGGCGATCACCACCTGGTTCGACTTCACCAGCGTCTCGCACGCCACCCGGCTGGCGGGGTCCTGGGCCAGGCAGGCATCCAGGACGCTATCCGACACCAGGTCGGCAACTTTGTCGGGGTGGCCCTCACCGACGGACTCGGAGGAGAAGACGAATGATTTGGACATGGGGGATCGCGGCGAGCGAACCGTCCCGGCAGGGGGTAACGCAAGCCTAATATCAACATATCGCGATTTTGTGATGCGATGCTCCGATTAGGTAGTTGCCCCCAAGGTATTTCGCTGGCTTGAAGTGCGAACGGCGTGATTTCATGTCTAGAGCCCTATAATGGAAGAACCTCTGATCAACCCGTCGATCGACCTGAAGGGCAGGCGGATCCTCGCCGTCGACGACGACCGCATCAACCTGCGGATTATCGGAGGCATCTTGCGCCACGAGGGTTACGAGATTTCCGAGGCCGATTCGGGCGAGGCCGCCCTGGAGGCCTACGCCACCTTCCAGCCCAACTTGGTGCTGCTCGACGTCATGATGCCGGGGATCGACGGCTTCACCACCTGCCGGACGCTCAAGAAGACCTACGGGGACAAGTGCGCGCCGGTGATCTTCGTGACCGCAAAGAGCGAGGCCGACGACGTCGTGATGGGCTTTGACGCCGGCGGCGTCGACTACCTGACGAAGCCCTTCCGGCCGAAGGAGGTCGTGGCCCGCATCCGCACCCACCTCACCAACCAGCAGCTGGCCGAGCAGCAGAAGCTGCTGGTCAACCAGCTGAGCAAGGCCAACGCCGACAAGGACCGCTTCCTCGGCATGTGCGCCCACGACCTGCGCAACCCCCTTTCCTCCATCCGCGGCCTGGCCGAGCTCATGGCCGAGGACGCGGTCGGCGGGATGACCGAGGAGCAGCGGGACATCATCCAGACGATCCACGGCGCCAGCCAGTCGATGCTCCAGCTGGTGAACGAGCTCCTCGACGTCGCCACGATCGAGGGCGGGCACCTGAAGCTCGACAAGCAGCCGACCAGCGTGGTCGAGATCGTCGAGCGCTCGGTCCACCTCTCGAACATGGAGGCGGCGAAGAAGGAGTCGCGGATCGAGATGGTGAAGACGGACGGCTTCCCGATGATCGACGTCGACCGCAACAAGATGCGCCAGGTGGTGGACAACATCATCAGCAACGCGGTCAAGTACTCCCCCAAGGGCTCGATCATCCACGTGGTGATCCACTCGAACGCCACCTCCGCCGGCTTCGCGGTCCGGGACTGCGGCCCGGGCATCCCGGAAAGCGAACGCCACATGCTCTTCAAGGACTTCGGCCGCCTCTCGGCCCGGCCCACCGCCGGGGAAAAGAGCACCGGCCTGGGGCTCGCCATCTGCCGCAAGATCGTCGAGGCCCACAAGGGCTCGATCGCGGTCGAGAACCTGCCCGAGGGCGGCGCCGAGTTCAGCGTCAGCGTCCCCCTCTTCAAGTGATCTTCGACGGCAGCATCCTCCTCGTCGATGACGAGGCCCACATCCGGAAGTTCATCTCGCTCCTGCTGCGCCACCTTGGGGTGACCCGGATCTTCGAGGCGCCGAACGGCCAGGAGGCGCTGGTGGTCTACCAGCGGGAGAAGCCCGACATGGTGATGCTGGACGTCAACATGCCGGTGATGGACGGGATCGAGACCCTGCGCGCGCTGAAGGAGCTGAACCCGGACGCGGTCGTCGTCATGCTGACCTCGCTCGCCAACCGGCAGACGATCGACGAGGCCGTGGCCCTCGGGGCCGCCAACTACATCCGCAAGGATGCGCCGCCGGAGGAGATCGGGCGCGCCCTGGCCGAGACCATCGACGCCTGCTTCGAGTCGGAGGACGACCCGCCGGCCCCCTGATGCACCCCGAGCCCGACAACCCCGAAGCCGGCCCCGCCCCGGCCGCGCCGAAGTCCGGCATGCTGGCCGAGGTGCGCTACTCGCTCCCGGAGATCCTGGCGGAGATCCAGGCCGAGAAGGGCTCCGCCTCCTTCGCGATGGAGAAACTCGACCAGGCCGAGATCGGCAAGCTGTTCAAGCCGAAGAAAGTCGTCCGTGCCAAGCCCCAGAGTTGAGACCTTCTTCGGCCGCCTGCGCTCGCTCCCCAAGTTCGGGAGCGAGGCCGAGCTGCAGTCGCTGTTCGAGCGCCACGGCGACACCCCCGAGCTGGTCCAGGGCGTGGTCGACGCCAAGATCGCGGTCAAGGACGAGGCCTGCCGGTTCTGGGCCGACGCCATGAACGTGGCCTACGTCGACCCCTTCGTCTCCGTCATCACCGACGAGGCGATCGATCGGATCCCGCTCGAGGTGGCCAAGAAGGTCCGGGCCGTCGGCCTCTACATCTTCAACGGGGTCATGACGGTGGCGATGGCCGCGCCGGACGAGGCCGAGACGGCCAAGCGCCTCGGCTCGATCGCCCGCATCCCGGTCTCCCCGGTCTTCGCCCTCCCCCGCGAGGTCGAGGACTCCATCGCCATCCACTATTCGAACGAGGAGCGCCTGGAGGACAGCCTGGGCCAGCTCGAGCGGTCCAGCCTCTTCGACAATCCCGACCTGGCCTCGGACAAGCTCGCCAACCTGGCGGAGAACAACGCCCTGGTCCAGATCCTGGACGAGATCGTCTACTATGCGATGCGCGAGCGCGCCACCGACATCCACATCGAGGCGCAGGAGATCCACTCCCGCATCCGCTTCCGCGTCGACGGCAACCTCCGCCAGATCCTCACCTACTCGCGCAAGCTCCACCGCGCGCTCATCTCCCGGATCAAGATCCTCTCCAACCTCGACATCTCCGAGAGCCGCCTCCCGCAGGACGGCCGCTTCTCGCTGCCGATCGGCAACCAGACGGCGAACTTCCGCGTCTCGACCATCCCCTCCGCCTACGGCGAGAAGGTGGTGATCCGCATCCTCGCGATGTCGGGCAAGAAGTCGATGATCACG
>Ga0302314_10005202_pt1 | contig 23759 bp, 8 predicted proteins | sample III_Palsa_N2_3_FD_200533 | JGI IMG/M metagenome (GOLD analysis project Ga0302314, IMG submission 200533) | Peat permafrost microbial communities from Stordalen Mire near Abisko, Sweden - III_Palsa_N2_3 | ecosystem: Environmental > Terrestrial > Soil > Palsa > Peat permafrost | place: Sweden... | reverse complement strand
GGCCAATGGGCAGGTGACCGTACAGGTCAAGCAGACCGCGCAGAAAGCGATCCTGACCTGGGACAGCTTCAACGTCGGTCGCAATACCACGCTCTATTTCAATCAAAGCGGCGGCAACCAGACCAACGGCTCCAACAACAATTGGATCGTGCTGAACCGCATCGTCGATCCCAGCGGCGTGCCCAGTCAGATCTTCGGTCAGATCAAGGCCGAAGGCACGGTCTATCTGCTCAATCGCAACGGCATCCTGTTCGGTGCCGGCAGCCAGGTGAATACGCAGTCGCTGATCGCCAGTTCGCTGGATCTTTTCAGCAGCGACCTTGCCACCAGCAACAGCGAATTTCTCAGTGGAGGCATCAACGCCATTTCGAACGCTACACCTTTCCTGGTCAACGGCGTTTTCACCGACGGCAAGAACCACGATGTGGTGGTGCAGAATGGCGCCTCCATCACCGGCGGCACGCAAGGTTTTGTGCTGCTGGCCGCGCCCAACGTCTCCAATGCCGGCAGCATCGTCGACGACCAGGGGCAGGTGATCCTGGCGGCGGGCGCAGAATTCGTAAACTTGAATGCGACCAAGACCACGCTGCCGTTGTCCGTGGTGCCCTCGGGGCCTGGGAGCCTGGCAACGATCTCGAGCTACCCGGAAGGCACCGCCACGAATACCGGCCTGCTGCAATCACGCCGCGGCGAAGTGGAAATGGACGGCTATAACGTGACCCAGGATGGCGTTGCACTGGCCTCCACCAGCCTCAACTACCCGGGCAGCATCGTTCTGAACGCCCAGGATGATTACTATGGCCAAGAATATCCTCGTAGCGGCACGCTGTTACTCGGCCCCAACTCCATCACTGCGGTATTGCCGGAAGAAGATGGCGCGACCACCACGTCCACCGCCGCGGCTACCGCCGCCTTCACCCGCAGCAGCCTCACCCTCAGCGGCAATATCATTGACTTCCAGTCTGGCTCGCTGCTGGAAGCGCCTGATGCCATTCTCACCATCAATGCCAAGGACGATCTCACTAATGGCTACACCGATCCGCTGGGTGGCCGCGTCTATGTCGACAATGGCGCGGTCATCGATGTCTCGGGGCTGGCCAATGTCGAATTGCCGATCTCGGCGCTACTGGTCACCATTCCACTGGTGGGCCAGAACGAGCTGGCCAACTCGCCCCTGCTGCGCGATAGCTTCCTCTACCATACCGAAAACCTCACGGTAGACAGCACCCAAAGCGGTACCACGGTCAACGGCCTCGCCTGGATAGGCAGCCCTGTCCTCAATCTTTCCGGCTATGTCGACGATGTACCGCGCACCGTCAACCAGCTGATGACCAATGGCGGCACCATCAACTTCAACGGTACCCAGGTCATCGTGCGCAGCGGCGCCGAACTGAACCTGGATGGCGGTTACGTTGCCTATCAGCCCGGCTGGATCACCACGCCCAATCTGCTGGCCTCCGATGGTCGCGTCTACAATATCGCCGACGCCGATCCCAATCTGGACTATGTGGGTTTCGCCGGCGAATACGATGTTATCGACAACCGCTGGGGCGTCAGCACCAACTTCAGCAATCCTTTGTTGACGGGCGCCACGCGCTGGGACAACGGCTTTGCCCAAGGCGGCAACGCCGGCACGCTCAATATCACGACGGGCTATGCCCTGACGCTGGATGGACAGATCAGCGCGCAGGCGTTTGCTGGCCGCAATCAGGTAGTACAGGGCGCGCAGCCCAACGGCGGCACGCTGGATATCAGCGTGGTCAATGGGACGAACACGGCTGGTCAGGCACTTGGGCTCAACATCCTGCTGCAGCAATCGGTAGCGCCGATTGAGCAGATCGACCCAGGCTTCCAGGTCGATACGCCGTGGTCGGTCGTGCTTGGCAACGACGATCTCGCCGGCACCAACCCATATGACCTGTCGCGCTGGGTGCCGGTCTCGGCCAATCTGGTGCAGCAGGGGGGCTTCAGCACGCTAGACCTAAGTTCCACTTCGAACGCTACTAACACTAGCGGCCCCTCAGTGGGCATCGGTGGCGAGATTCTGGAGCAGGCTGGCACCGTGCTCAGCGTGCGGCCGGGGGGGGCGGTTCAGCTTGCGGCAAACGCCATCACCATCCTGGGTGAAATCAGCGCACCCTCGGGCGCGATCACCTTGACGGGATCGGGTCAAGGTTACTTTGTCGATCCGACCAGCCTTGCTGGCACGCTCGTGCCCGGCGACATCACCATTGCCAGCGGCGCGGTGCTGAGTACCGACGGGCTATGGATCAACGATGCGCACGCTTCGGCCGGCAATTACATCGGCGATAGCTACATCAACGGCGGCAGCATCAGTCTCATTCAGGACCAATCTGATATCGCGTTTCGGGACCAACCTAGCAGTCCTGCAGTTCAAACCGATGAAACCGGTTCGATCGTGCTGCAGTCCGGCAGCCTGCTCGACGCATCGAGCGGCGGTTATGTCAATAGCACCGGTCAGTTGCAGTTGACCAATGGTGTACCCGATGGCAGTGGCGGCAGTATCAGTCTCATCGACTACGCCGATCAGGGGGGGCGTAGCTTCAACGCCGGAGATTCGTTCCTGCCTGCATCCCTCGGGCGGAGCAGCAAGCTTGTGCTGGACGGCAGCTTGCGCGCCTACGGTTTCAGCGGCGGTGGCACGCTCAGCTTGCAGGCCATCGATGTCCAGATCGGTGGCAATGCCAACGATCTGGCGCTGAGCAATGGCCTGTATCTGTCGCCCTCTTTCTTTGCGGGCCAGGGTTTCGACAACTACGCGATTACGTCATTGACCGACGCCAATATCGCGCCCGGCGCGATGGTGCAGATCAGCCGTGACAATCTGCTGCCCAATGTCAGTGCGCTGCTGGCCGCGCCCACCGGCACAGACATCTATGGCGAGAGTGTGTCGACCGATAGCGCCTATGTCAGCGTAGGACAGTTGGCGCCCTATCTGCGTTATCTCTCCCGCGACGCCAACGGCTCTGGCTTCTCATTGAACGCGGGCCTGTATCTGAATTACGAAACAAGCGGTGGTGTGAGGGTCCCCGCGATGTATTCCGGTGTCACCGGCGCGCTGACGATGGGCAATGGGGCGGTGATTTCCGCCGATGCGGCAGCCAACATCATGCTGGCGGGGGCTGCGTCCACCACAGTGGACGGCACGATTGATGCGCCTGGCGGCACCATCAATATCACTACTACGCCAGTGTCCGAGGATCCCAACGTGCCGCAGGTGTGGCTGGGATCGAATGCGGTCCTGAATACTGCCGGGATATCCCTGATCGATCCCCTGGCGGCGGTCGTGCCCGGCGACAATCAGGGCCTCGGACTGGCGACGCGTTATATCCCTCGCACCGGTCTGGTGCTGGACGGCGGCAGTGTCAGCCTGACCTCTGCCCAGGGCTATGTGGTTACCCAGCAGGGCAGTCTGATCGATGTGTCGGGCGGCGCCGATGTCTATGACCTGCCTGTCGCCAATGGCGCGTTCAACGCCGAAACCAGCTATGTACCCACGCCGGTATGGAGCGATGCCGGTTCGATCGTGCTGGGCGCTGGAACAGGTTTGTACGCGGATGGCAGCCTCTTGGCGCAGGCGGGTAGTTCCAGGGCCGAAGGCGGAAGTTTGCAAATCGTTGGTATGGGGGGGGCGCCGACCGACTATCAACCGATTGCCGCCACGGCCATCGTGTTGCAGCAATCTGGTCTGCTACTGCCCGGCTCCGGCCTGCAGCCGAGTGGCGAGATAGCGGGGACTGCCAATGCCGGCGTGCTGTATTTCGCGCTGCATCACCTGGATGGTTCGGGCATTACCAGCCTCAGCCTTGGTCCCAATGTTTTGGCGGGAGCAGCCATCAACAATGGCAATTTCTATTCCGTTGTACCAATCGGCTTTGCCGGCAATATCGCTCTCTCGCTGGGTAAAGGCTTTGAAGCGTATGCGTCGACATTTACCGCGTTACCAGCGGGCAGCAAGAACCTGTCCAACGTCAGCACCAGTGCCTACAACTCGGGCGATGGCACGGTACAGATCAGCGCGCCCTATGTAGAAGTTACCGGCCTTATAGGCGTAACGGTGGCCGAACACAGCCCGGTGGCGGGTGACGGCACCTTGGACATCCACGCCGATTTCATGGATCTTGGCGGTCAGATCAATTTGCAGGGCTGGGCCAACAGCAACCTCACCGCCAGCAACGCCATCCGCTTCTACGAACCCATCGACCTTGAATACGCCAACGCCAGCGTGTTTCCCGGTTCCCTCTTCAGCACCGGCAACATCACCTTGCAGGCGGCCGAGCTTTACCCGGTCACCAATTACGCCTTCGCAATCGACGCCAACCCTTCGGGCCTGACCAACGCCCAGGGCCAGGCGCTCAGCACCACGCTTACCATCCTCGGCAACGGCACCGCCAGCGCACCGCTGTCGGCGGGCGGCAGCCTGTTGCTGGATGCGAACAACATCGTCCAGAACGGTACGGTCTGGGTGCCTTCCGGCGACCTCATCATTGGGGTACAGAACCCCAGTGCCGCGCAGGCCGCCTTCGGCCTTGTTATTGACGGTCGGACGCTGGTCGCCACGCAAAGTGTCACGCTCGGCGCCGGCAGCCTCACGTCGGTGTCGCTCGATGGCGAAACGGTACCCTATGGCAGCACCACCGATGGCCTGGACTGGAACTATGCCGGCGCTCCCGGCTTTGCGGTTTCGCCACTGACCGCGCCGCCGCCCAAGTCCATCACCATTGCCGGTAACAACGTGTCGCTGAACAACGGCGCTACCATCGATATCAGTGGTGGTGGCACCTTGCAGGCATCGGAATGGGTGCCGGGCACGGGTGGCAGCGTCAACGTACTGACCCAATACGAAACCAGCTATGCCAACAGCACCGCCGGCGTGCAGGTGCCGCAATACGCCGACGGGCGGGCGATCTATGCGATCGTGCCTGGCTATAACGCACCGGTCAGCGCGCAGGATGCGGCCACGACCAACGCCCCGGATACAGGCGCCGGCCCGGCCGTAGGCGAATCGGTTTACCTGTCCGGCATCGCCGGCCTGGCTGCCGGCTATTACACCCTGCTGCCGGCCGGCTATGCGACCTTGCCGGGCGCCTACCGCGTGGTGCAGAACACCAGTTCGCAGAACAGCGTGCTGGGCCAGAATGCTGTGCTGCCCGATGGCACGCTAAGCATCACGGGTTATTTCGCGGATGCCCTGGACGGTGCGCATCAATCCACCAATACCACCTTCCTGGTGCAGTCGGCGCCGGTTTGGCAGCAGTACTCGCAGTACACCTTTACCAGCGCGGACAGCTACTTCACCAAGCAGGCCGCCGGCAACGGTACGGTCACGCCATCGCTGCCTGCCGATGGCGGGCATCTGGTGCTGAGCGCGACTCAGCAATTACAGTTGAACGCCACCCTGGATAATGCGCCCGCCAACGGTGGGCGCCCTGGCATGGTGGACATCGCGGCGCAGGCGATCCAGGTGACAGGGGCCGATTCCACATCACTGGGCAGCAACTATCTGCAGATCTCCGCCGATCAGTTGACTGCGCTGGGCGCGGGCAGCCTGATACTGGGCGGCACCCGTCAGCTCACCAGCGACGGTTACCAGCTCACCAGTATCGCCGACAGTGTGGTGTTGTCCAACGACAGCGCCGATCCGTTGCAAGGGCAGGAGATCCTGCTGGTCGTCAACGGCAATGGCGATCCGGGAGCGCAAGGCATCGTGCTGCAGCCGGGCAGTTACCTCGCTGCGACAGGGGCCGGCATACCCAATACCACGCCTCTGTTATTCGGCAGCGATGCGGGCACGAACAGCAGCGGCGCCAGTATTGCCGCCGTCAGCGGCAACGGTGCGCTGCTGCGTGTCTCGCAGAACGGCGTAGCCCCCATCACCCGCGATGATGTTTCAGGAACCACCCTGGGCAATCTCACCATTGAGGCGGGCGCCACCGTGCAGGGCGGCGGTTCGCTGACCATGGATACCACCGGCGCGACGAGTGTCGATCCGAACGCGATATTCACCGCACAGAATATCCAGGCCACCGCCAACCAGATCAGCTTTATCGGCAGCGGCGCGACGGCCGCTACTGGCGGCCTGGTGATCGGCCCAGACACCTTGAGCCTGTTCAACGATGCCAGCCAGGTCACCCTGAACAGTCGCGGCGCCATCGACTTTCTGGGCAATGTCAGCATCGATCTGCCGCAGACCCTCGACCTCAACGCCGATGCCTATGTCAGCGACGGCGGCACGGTCAGCATCAAGGCGGGCACCCTGGGTTTAGGCAATGCCGTCGGCACGGGAACCGTTGTGTCTGCAGCGGGCTCGGGCCAGTTGACGCTCAACGCGAACGAGCTGGATTTCACGGCTGGCAACAGTGTCATACAGGGCTTTGCCAGCGTAACCGCCAATGCCGGCCAGGGCATCACCGGCCAAGGCAACGGTGGCATGGATTTCGGCGCTGCCAATGTCAGCTTCAACACACCGATCCTGCTGGCCGAAAGTGGCGCCGATACCGCGCTGACCACGACGGGAAGCTTCGCCGTCAACAGCGCCAACGGTAGCGGTACTGCGCTGACCGACAATAATCTGGGCGGGACGCTGGCGCTCAGCGGCGGCACGCTTACCCTGGGCACGCACGTGGATGCGCTGGCGGGGAGAGTTGGTCTCACTGCCACCAGCGGCGACCTCACGCTTACCGGCGGCGCCAACGTCGACGCTGCTGGCGTGAATAAAACCTTTTACGACGTCACGACCTATGCGGCGGGTGGCAACCTTGCGCTCACCTCGAACCAGGGTTCTGTGATCGTGGATTCCGGTGCGGTGTTGAATTTCGCTGGCGCGCCGCTGGGCGGCACGGCCGGCAGCCTCAGCATTGCCGCGGATAATCTCGCGACGCTGAATGGTACGTTTGAGGGTGGCGCTGTCAGCGGCTATCGGGGCGGCGATTTCAGCTTGAGTAGCGGCGGCGCGCTGGATCTGGATCGACTGGCGCAATTAACGCGCAGCGCGGGCACCACCGGCGGCATCTCCATCACCAGCGGTGCCGGCAACTTGCTGCTCTCCGCCGGCCAAAGCCTGGTGGCGCAGGATGTATACCTGACCGCCAATGGCGGCAGCGGTGCCATCAACGCCAATGCCGGCGTGGTGGATATCGAAGGCACGGTCAACGTCTCCGGCAACGCCGCCGGTGAAATCGAGCTGTATGGTCGCAATGGCGTCACCGTCAACGGCAGTTTGCTCGCTACCAGCAGCGTGCCGGGGCAATTCGGTGGCATCGTGGAGATCGGCACGATCGGTACGCCGGATGGCACGCTCAACACCACGTATGGCTACGAAAACGTGCAGCCGGGCAGTGCAGGCAGCATTACGTTCGGACCCAATGCGATCGTCAATGTTGCCGGCAGCTCCGCCAATGTGGGCGGCATAGTGAGCCTGCGCGCGCCGCTGCTGGCCAATGGCGATGTGCCGGTCACCTTCGCCAACAATGCAACGATCACTGGCGCCGACAATGTGTCCATCGTGCCGTATGCGGCGTGGAGCACGGATGACACCAGCTCCAATGCCGCCCAACATTTCGATGGCCTGATCGATCCTGCCGGCTGGTACGCAAGCTTAGTTCCCGGCGCCCCGGTGCAAATGGTTGCAGGCACCTGGTACAACGCGGCGGGCGGTACGCTGACGGTGCCCACCACGGCCGCAATGTTGCAAACCTATCTGAGCAACGACTACTTCGTGCCGAATGCGGTCAACGCCGCGCATCAGGACTTCTACGGCTATGCCAGCGGCAACGCCGGCGATCCGGGCACGCTGATGAGCTATGTGGAGCAGCCGGGCTACAGTTTCGGCAATCGCTACACGGGCATTGCCAATCTGCAGATTAGCCCCGGCATCGAGCTGATCAATCCCGATGCGACCATCAACGGTGGCGACATCTCGGTACTTACCAATTGGAACCTGGGCGCCGGCGTTACCGCGGCCGATGGCACGATCCAGTTGGCCTATCGCTATGGCGCCAATCCTGCCGTTTCCGCCTCAGGCACTGCGCCCACGCTGACGGTGCTAGCTCTGCACAACGTGAATATCGATGCCAGCGTTACTGATGGTTTCTATCAGCAGAATGATGGGGCGTCGACTACGGTACCCATTCCAGAACCAGCAGGGGGCGGAAGCAATTCGTTGTATGCCACGGATTTAAATTTGTATGACGCCACGATCAATTATCTGGAAAACGATAGTCTGGAAGTTCAGTACGGATACGAATCTTCTTACAACCTGTGGAATGGCGGAGTGTCCTTTTTCTGGGACCCAGTTACCCTCGGCATAGACGGACCCAACAACGTAACCAATCTCAGCGCTGCCAACCCTAACATTCCTAATTTCTATGAGCCGATAACTGCTCCGCAGCCAAACCAATCCACGGCGTACTACGAAAACTACGAGACATACATCCAGGCCGTGGGTGCAGGTCAACCTGGCACCTGGTCGAATGCCTTCAACCAGGCGGATGTGGCCGCTTTCCTTCCTTATAACCTGCAAAACCTGTCCTGGCCGCAGATTGGTGCTTATTCGAGCTACGCCGCTTATGTGGCGGCCTATCAGCAATGGTTGACCGGCAACTTCAACGACAGCAATGACGATGCCAACCTCAACCTTCCGCTCTCACAGATCCAAACTCCCGCGCCTCTGTTGTCGCCTCTGAATGCGGAGGCGGTAAGCAGTTACGCGCAGTATTCGACGGATTACGGCACCTATATCAATGGATACGACGCCTACTACAACTATGTCGCCTCCGATCTGGGTCGTAGTGGCGGTTATGGTTCGCAGTTCTTCTATGCACCCTTCTCGCCCATAAGTGGCGCAATTTTCATACCTCAGGTGGCGAACAACTCGCCGTCCAACATGCCAAGCCTGGGCAATCCGGTTTCGCTGGCTTCGGCCACTTTGCTGGGCGGATCAAGCAGTACTTACCAATGGGTCGCTGGCGCCAATTTCTCCAGTGCGAACCCGCTTTCCGTCGTCGCGAACACCAGTGCTGGCAATGTCAATTTCAACGGTGATTTCGCCGTGCAATACACCGCTGCTGGCGGCAACGGCCAAACGCTGGAATTCCCGACGGTGGTGCGCACCGGTACCGGCTCCATCGATATCGTGGCGGCAGGCGATATCGACTGGCAGGATTCCACTGCGCCTGCTGCGGTCTACACGGCGGGCGCACCGGCGGCGGGAACCACGACAGGCACAGGGGTGACGGCAGTCGTCCCCTCTAACGATGGAGTCGTACCCGATTGGCTGGTCACTGGCCAGGTCAATCCCGCCAATGCGGGCAATGTTGTGCTTAGTGCCGGCGCCAATATCAACGGCATCGAGCAGGTCTACGACACCACCGGCAGCATCACCGGCACGACGGGCACGTTTATCGGCCAGTTCTGGTGGCCGTGGCTGGAAACCGGCAACAGCGCCACCAGCTCGTCGATCAATTTCGCCAATTTCGATCAGGGTGTGATGAGCGTGGGCGGCAATGTCACGGTTACCGCCGGCGGCAATATCAGCGATCTTTCGGTCTCGCTACCCACGACCTGGTACGCCAACGCTGCTGACACTGCGATCACCACCGTGGGCGGCGGCAATCTGACTGTCAGCGCGGGCGGCAGCATTCTTAGCGGTAGCTACTTCGTCGCCAATGGAACGGGCAGTCTGTCTGCCGGCGGCTCGATCGGATCCGATTTTTCTTATGTGCTACCGAGTGGTAGCACGGGTCCAAACGGCATTTCGCTCAGCGGCCTTACAACGCCAGTTTCCACCTTGCTTGCGTTGCAGAATGCGCAGTGGACTGTGCAAGCCCGCGATGGTGTGGATATCGCGGATATTCTCGACCCGTCCTATGCCTCCCCCAATAATATAATCCCGGATGAGCAAAGCTACAGCGCCAGTTCGGCGGTCAAGGCGATAACCGCCTCCGGCAACCTCACACTGGGCAGCCTCGCCTGGGAAGCCCAGGTACTGGGTGACAATGTGACCGACACTGACCTCGGCGTACTGCCCTCGACGCTTGATTTCACCGCGCTGAACGGGAATATCAATGTGCTCACGGCGGGCGGTCTGTATCCCTCTGCCGCCGGCAATCTGAGCCTGCTGGCTGCCGATTCGATCCAATTCACCGGGCAGAACTACGATATTGAGAGCAGCAGCAGCGGCAATCCGCGGAGCTTTGGCCTGATCGATGCGAATGCCTCAGTATTGCCTTCGCCGTTGCAGCCGCAAGGTTCCTCTGCTAATTACGCAAATGTATCCGCGCAGAGCTATCTGGATCAGGGAAGTGCCAGTTATTTATCGACCGAGCTGCATCAAGCCGGACTGCATGACGCCGATACGACGCCGGCACGCATCTATGCGCTCAATGGCAGCATCACCGACGGCACGGCGGCACCCAATGGCATCCAGATGGACGAAGTGCTTATCGAGCCGGACAAGCCGGCGCTGGTCTACGCGGGCCAGGATATCGTCGATCTTTCGTTTATCGGCCAGCAAACGCATGCATCGGATATCACTAGGATCGCGGCGGGCGGCAGTATCTACGATACCGAATACAACCCTAATGTGTTGAGTGTTTTCACTCCTACGGGCCTGAATTACCAGTTGCTACCTGTGCTTGAACTGAGTGGCGTAGGCACGCTGGATGTGGAGGCGGGCCACAATATCGGCCCGCTGACCAGTCAGGCCGATATTCTCAACGCAGGTGCAAGCGAGGGTTCAACCGGTATCGAAACCATTGGCAACGCGCTCAACCCCTATCTGCCGCACGATGGCGCCAGCATCGATGTGTTGTTCGGTGTGGGGCCTGGCATCGAAACCAGCAACTTCCTTACCCAGTACCTGAGTAACCCCAATGGCGTGGATGGTTTCGGCAACCTGCTGCCGGACCTGGTCACATTCACCGAACAGCAGGAAGACGGCAACGCGGTCGATACCGGTTTCGCCCAGGATCAGCTCAACGTGGTGTTGACCACGTCGCAGGCCGAGTCCGCCTTCCAGCAACTGCCCACCTATGTACAACAGCAATTCGTGCAGCAGGAGTTCTTTAAGCTGCTGGCCGAAGTAGGTGTGGATTACAACGACCCCACCAGTCCCTACTACCACCAATACGTGCGTGGCTATGCCGCCATCTCCAGCCTGTTTCCCGCTTCGCTCGGCTACACCGACAATGGTACGGGCGCGGGCGGCCTCAATGGCGAAGCGCAAACGGTGGATACGGGCGATCTGGATATTCGCAGTTCCACCATTCAGACCCAGCAGGGCGGCAACATCAACATCCTGGGTCCGGGCGGGCAGGCCTTGATCGGCAGTGTCGATGCGCCGCCCGTTATTACCAACTCCAACGGTGCTGTCGTCGCTGGCCCCAACAGCATGGGCGTGCTCACCCTGGAGCAGGGTGATGTAAATATCTTCACCGACCGCAGCCTGCTGCTGGCGCAAAGCCGCATCTTCACCGAGCAGGGCGGCAACATGGTGATCTGGAGCTCCAACGGCGACATCAATGCGGGCCAGGGTGCGAAAACAGTAGCGGTGGTACCGCCGCCCACGTACCTGTGCGACCTGGATGCTTTCTGCCTGATCGATGCCCAGGGCGAAGTCAGCGGTGCCGGTATTGCCACCTTGCAAACCATTCCGGGTGCAGCAGCGGGCAATGTTTACCTAGTCGCGCCGCGCGGCACGGTCGATGCCGGCGACGCGGGCATTCGTGTCTCCGGCAACATTTACGTGGCCGCTGCGCAAGTGCTGAACGCCGTCAACATCCAGGTGCAAGGCAGCAAGATTGGCGTGCCGGTAGCGCAGACGGTGAACATCAGCGGGCTGACCGCCGCCAGCGCCGCTGCTGGCGCGGTGAGCAAGGTGGCGCAGGACATGGTGAATCAGCAGCAGAACGATGCGCTCAGCAAATTGCCATCGATCATCTCGGTCGAGGTGCTTGGTTTCGGCGACAGCAGCTCAAGCATCATGGGTGGCGGCAGCGACTACGACCCAAACAGCCCTGTGCAAGTGCTTGGCGCGGGACATCTCAGCGATGCGCGCAAGCAATCGCTGACCGAAAGCGAACGTAAACGGCTCGCCGAATAGTCGTAGCCGTCGCTTTCACGGAAATCGACATCGAGGGAGGCGATGTGCTCCCTTCGCAGTGAACCGGTTCACAGCAATGGATTGAGGTGACTCACATTGAACCAGAGTGCGCTCCTGGAAACGCTCATCCAGCTTTCCAATTTCCGACAGTACGACAGGGCCGAGTCGGTGCTTGCCACCTGTGAAATGGAGCAGCTGCGTCAATTGCTTATCGTCTCGGATCGGGCTTTCAGCGCACGCCTGACGTATTCGCTGGAAAAGCAATGGCAACGCAGTCAGGACGCTGCATACAAAGGGAGGAAATCTCCATTGAAAGCCCTTGTCATCATTTTGAACACCTGGTGCGCCGAGGGCAGACGTAGCGCTGTTCGCTGCGTACTGAGCGAAATGCAGGAAAATGATCTCGCCGTATTGATGCAGCAGGCCAGTCTTGATCGCGAAATCTATTCCATGCTGCGCGAGTACATCATTCCGCAGTAGGCAAATCGCCAAAGCGATGCAAGGCGTGAGCACACGCCTCATTGGACGTGAGACGAAATTATTTGGATAGATGCCGATACATATAACTCCCCAAAGGATTATAAAATAATATTGATTGAAAAACGTGAAATTAGTCATAAAAATATAGTTTAATTCGAATATTCGTGCGAACTGGTACACGTTAAATATATTACTGAATATATGACATGTCAGATTTGTTCTATAAAAAATAGTGTAATTCAATTGGAATATTTGGCGACATTAATACTTAATGGCGTTGTCATTGCCGGGATGTACAAAGTGCTGGCCTCTAATTCGGAGGTATATGCGTAATTGGGGAAAGACCATGAGATTCGGACTTACTAAGTTCAGCACCCGCACCAAGTTTGTGGTTGGTGCTATCGCGTTGGTTCTAGCCGGACTTTCGCACGCTTCTGGCACGCTAGTGGGTGGCGGCGCGACGCTGCCATCGGTTGGCTATGTAGGTAGCAATGCTGCCACGGCCAATTTGCAATTTTTCGGTACCGGCACCGGCACCGGCATCGCTGCAGGTTCGCTCTTCGGCGTGTATGCGGCACAGACAGGCAACCCCGGTGTCTCCTACTGCCTGACCGGCAGTGGCGCGGGCAAGGATGTTCTGGCTGGAGGCACCATCGGAGCCAACACGTATGGCGTGCAGACTAACTGCGCGAAAAACACCAATGGTGTCGTCAACGGTTTCGGTGCTCCGGCGGTGAGCCGCACGGATCTGCTCCAGCCGAGCTTTGCGGCGGCAGATTCACCGCTGGCTGCTACGGATGTGGCCAATTACCAAACCGGTCATGGTTCCACTTCCGACTTTCCCACACAGTTTCCGGTCATTGCGGGCGCAGTAGGCATTGGCTTCAATTTGACGGACAGCACGGGCGCCCAGGTCACAGCCTCGGAAGCGAACTTCAGCACTGTGCAGGTCTGCCAAATTCTCTCGGGCACGATCACCTCCTGGAGTGACTCACGTTTGACCAGCGCCTTTACGTTGCCTTCGGGGCGCACGATTCCTGCCACCGCGATCAACGTGCAGTACCGCTCGGATGGCAGCGGCACCTCCTTCAGCCTCAGCAACTATCTGTCGAATAACTGCGGCAGCGCTGGGCTCAGCAACGTTTTTGAAACCAGCCAGAACTTCACCGGCACGGGTGGCGTAGTCTCCAATTTCACGTCGTTACCTTTGTCCAACTGGACCGGTTCCAGCGGCAACGCAAATGTATCCAAGGCTATTGCAAATACGGCCAGCAGTTTCGGTTACGTGGAAACAGCCAATGCCCTGGCACTGGCCTTGACGACCCTGCAGCTTGCCGATGTGGCCGGCAAGAGCCCGACAGCCAACTTCGGCACCCCGCTTGCCATCGCCAGCACTGATGTGGTCTACAACGAAGTCATTAACCCCACCAATGCCACCAACGGTACCGCCCAAGTCGAGGCACTCACCAGCCCCCCCAGCACGGAGTGCATTGCGTTGGTGCCGCCGACGGATTATGCGATTGCCGGTAGCCGCGGTGGCATCGTGCCGTCGACCAGCTATCCGATCGTCGCCGTTTCGTATTTCCTGGGTAACGCCCAGGGCAATATATCGACGGACCTGACCAACACGAAGAATCTGGTGGACGCTCCGTACAACGCCACCATCACCGGTAGCGTAACCACCGTCGGAGCGGGCACGGGCCTGGCATTCCTGAACATCACCAATGCCGGTACTAATTTCACCGCGACCTCCCCAGGTGCCTGCCTGCACTAAGTTCCACGTTTCATAAAGCTATAGGAGGGGAGAGCAAATGGCTCTCTCCTCTTTTTTCAGTGGTTTGAAAACGCGAAACGCAGCACGCGCAAAGATCATCAAACCGACGCCGTCATCGACATCTCAACGCCTATGGCAGATCTCGTCTGAGGCGTGCATGACAGATGACATCAATAACCAAGTTGCCAAGTGAAGGCATCTTCAACGATACGAATGCTGACGCAACACGATGGTTTCATGTCGGGCGCTACGCGGCGCCTATTACTTTCAATTGAGGAATTCCAAGATGACTGATCAACTTAAGTTAAAGACGCGTCCCTCTGGGCGCAGGGGATTTGCTTGCGTGAGCCGCTGCGTGCTTCCTCTGCTGATGGCAAGTGTTGCGGTGCCTGCCGCAGCCAAAAACAACAATGCTTATGTGGCCAATGAAACTGACAACACGGTCTCGGTGATCGATACGGCCAGCAACGGCGTGATGGCCACCGTGCCGGTAGGGACTAATCCTGCGGGCGTAGCGCTCAGCCCCAATGGCAAGCAAGTCTACGTGGCCAATCTCAGTTCCGACAATGTGTCCGTGATCAACGTCGCTACCAACACCGTGACGGCTACCGTGGCGGTAGGCAGCTCTCCTGCAGCCATCGTGATCACTCCCAATGGCGCAGAGGCTTATGTGGCCAACGCGAATGCCGGCGACGTCTCCGTCATCGACACGGCCACCAATACCGTGACCGCCACAGTAGCGGTGGGAGACAGCCCTTCCGGCATAGCGGTGAGCCATGATGGCGCACACGTCTACGTGACCAATGAACAAGACGGCACCGTCTCGGTGATCAATACGGCGACCAACACCGTGGCCGCCACGGTAGCGGTGGGGATTAATCCTTTTGGCGTAACAGTGGGACCCTTCGGCAAACAAGTGTATGTAGCCAATTTTGGTTCCAACGACGTCTCCGTGATCAACACCAACTCAAACACTGTGACTGCCACGTACCCGGCCGGGAATGGTGCCAACGCCGTAGCGGTAGGGCCCTTGGGCGTTCGTCTGTATGTGGCCAATTTCAACGACAACACCGTCTCCGTGATCAACGCCATCAATGGCAAGACGATTGCCACGGTGCCGGTAGGCACGGCTCCTCAAGCCGAAGCGGTAAGCCTTGATGGCAAGCGTCTCTACGTAGCCAATGTTAATTCCGCGAATTTGTCTGTGATCGACACGAGCAATGACACGGTGACCACGACGGTAACCGTTGGCAACTCTCCAGCATCCGTCGCAACCCAGCCAGGTTGCCCCTGATCACGAAACGGGTAGGGTGATTCGCTAAAAGCTCTAATGCCGTTATAGAGAAAAACAGACGGTCATCTCTCGAGATGGCCGTCTTTGCAGTTCATACGCTTATAGATTATCTCTCGACCGACAGAGATCTCATCGAAGTATTGTGTCGCGCTATTGCGGAAGTACAAACCAAATTAAGCGCCATCAATTGGTGTTGTACGGCTTACAGCAAGTTGCGCAACGGCCACAAGCTGGTCTCCTGCGACGCCTCCAGCTGTGGCTACGACGTGCGCTGCGACAACGAGTTCAAGGTGTTCACCAATATCGACTCCACCATCGTCGACCGCAACTACTGCACGAGAGTAAGCAGTGGAACGGACTTCTCCTGTCGGCATTCTGGATGAGATGTTGCGGTAAAGGTTTTAGTCAATGTGTCTCTAATGTCTATTAAGACGGCATTGACGTCGTCCCGTTTTTTGAATCATTTAAAAACGGAGTCACCACACTCTCCAAACTTTCTGAGTCTTGAATCTGACCATACGTTGATACACCACACTACGAAGTCTGAATCCCAACGGTTCACGTGATTTACCTTAGTTCGTGGCCAGAATCGGACTGCTTATCACACTTTGACTGAGCATTGCGATACGGTTTTTTCGTGTTGTATATACAACGCTAAGCGTGTCTAGTTACCTGTAGGTTTCTACAGTATCTGATTCTGGCGATAGGCCTTAAGAATGGTGATTCAAAGGGGCGGTTTGTTTGACCGAACACCCGTGGATGTCACAGGGAGCATTCATGATTCTTACTATGTATGGAAGCGGGGATGAAAAAACGAAGGTTGAAATTCCAGCCGGTCTTTCGGCTTCCATTATTGATGCTCGTTGGTGCAGGGAAATTCGCGGCCATGCTTGAGCAGTCCATCGCATCGGCAGCGTATTGCGCGATAGGTACTTCACTTCTACAGACCCGGACTAAGCTGGAATGACAAACCCTTTTGACGACAAAGATGCGACCTTTCATGTGCTTGTGAACGAGGAGGAGCAGTACTCGCTATGGCCTTCTTTTGTGCAAATTCCTAATGGCTGGACTTCTGCATTTGGTCCCTCAGAACGTCAGGCGTGTCTCGATTACGTCGATCAGAACTGGACCGATATGCGCCCTTTAAGCCTCAGGCGCGCGATGGCCGGTTCGCCTTGAGCAGATTTGAACGACGGGTGAGGACGTAGAGTTAAACCCCGCATTGGTGTTTGTCTGATAAGGAGCGTTGCCTTCAATGGTTCAGCAGTCTCGCGTCATCGCAACTGACAAGACAGCGCTATCGCTGACAACCTGGGGAGAAAAGCCGGCCATTGTACTTGTCCATGGTTTTGCAGATGGACGTTACATTTGGATGCCGTTCGCCAAGATGCTCGCCAAATATGCCGGCATCTTGTCGATGGATTTGCGTGGCCATGGTGATTCCGAGTGGGACCCCTCCGGTGCTTACAACATAAGTAAGTTTGTCGAGGATGCGCAAAGCATCGTCGACAATTCGTGTTCTGGCGAGATGGTGCTAATAGGGCATTCACTAGGTGCTGAAATCGCAGCTAGGTTGTGCGCTGCTTATGCAGGACGAGTCAAGGCACTCGTATTGATTGACGGAGGCCCAGGTTTGGTGTCAGACGGTATGATGCAGATGCGTGGCAATTTCAGCACCCGCCCACGGGATTATTCTAGCCAACGCGAATACTGCCGGGCATTGCGTGATTGGATGCCGTTGGCTGATGACGCCATGCTGGATTTGGCAGCGCAGCATGCGATTGCGCCGATCGATGGGGGATTCCGATTGAAGAGCGACCCAAGGCTTGCCGGCATGTTGCTGCCTTCCGGTGATGACGGGCTATGGTCGATCCTTGAATCATTGCCATGTAAAAGCTTACTGATCCGTGGCGAAGCCTCTGCCGTCCTCTCGCGCCGCGCCGCAGCGGATATGGTCCAACGTATCCCAAAGCTTTGCTGCGAAACTGTCACCATGGCCGGGCATGCGGTCATGGTGGACAATCCCTGCGAATTCGAATCGATTCTCGAAAGATTCGTCGCCGACATCTATCGCGAAACCGAACGGTCGAGTGAGGCCGTCAATGCAGTCGTGTTCGCTTGACACCGATGACTGCCGTAAGCACTAAAACGAGTACGACCAAGGCGTTTGTACTCAGTATTGTGTTTCTCAATGCGTTGGGCATGGGCTTGTTGATACCGGTGGTGCCGCGGCTGGTCGAGGAGCTAACCGGTCGTGGGCCGCAATCCGCGAGTTTCGAAAACGGTCTGCTGCTGTCGGTTTATGCAGCTGTCGCCTTTTTGCTTTCCCCATTTCTTGGCCGCTTGTCTGACCTATTCGGACGCAGACGAGTATTGTTGCTTGCGACTGCGGGCACCTTTTTCGACTACGCGTTGTGCGCAGTAGCCCATTCGTTTTCGATATTGCTCATTGCGCGCGTGCTCGCAGGAGCCTTTGGAGCCAGCACGTCGGTGGCGAGTGCTGCCTTGATTGACATCACCCCACCTGACGATCGCGCGCGGATGTTCGGACTCAGAAGCGCCGTGATGGGCTGCGGCCTGATCTTTGGACCAGTGATTGGCGGAAGCTTCATGGATATTGGCCTACGTATGCCCTTTATTGTGGCCTGCGTGCTGGCGGTATGCGAGTTCCTATTCGGATTGATCTGGTTTCCAGAAACGCTGCATACCAGGTCGCAGGAACGATTGTCATTGGCTGACATAAATCCACTGTCTTCCATTCGCCGCATCCGTGAGCTTCCATTTTCTAAATATCTTCTGGTTGGCGTGGCCTTTTTCCAACTCGGCGGCACGGTGACGCAATCAGTACTCGTGCTTTTCACTCAGGCAAAATTCGGCTGGGATGGTGTCCAGGTGGGAGTGCTTATGACGACGCTTGCCTGTACCTCGGTAGTCATCCGATATGCTGGCGTAAGACTTGCTCTTTCAGTCCTTGGTGAAGGTGCATCGATCATCATCGGGCTTGGTGTATTCGCGCTTGGAACGCTCGCGCTTGCTTTCATCCAGACAGGCTGGCAGCTCTATGTCGCGCTTATTTTTGGACAATGCGGAACCATTGCTGCGCCGGTGATGCTGGGGCTAATGTCGCGTCCGGTGGCACCCGAGATGCAGGGCGAAGCCATGGGCTCGATCACCAGCGTAGCCGCACTTGCTGAAATGGCGGCGCCCTTAATCGGCGCGCTGGCCTTCGGTGGCTTGGGAGTGCTGGGAGCCATTCACGGTGGCGAACTGGTATTCGTGGTCAGCGCCGTGCTGCTCGCATTGGCGACCATCGCCATGGTTCAGGGCATTCTGGCCCAGTCGCGCACAACCGCTCCGATTACGTACGCGGCGGAGTGCGTGAACAAAGTCGATTGAGACTACATCCCAGCAGTGTCAACCATTACAACGGCACGATAAGGAATTTCGGCATGACCTCTCCATTTGGTAGCAAGCCCCACAAGGCGGGAAACACAGAGACTATGTTTCTTCGACCGGATACAAACATCGAATTGCTGAGCTGCAGATGGCATGCATGGCAACACACGATGTCACCCGTGCAACACGCGCTGAATCTCGCCTACCGACAGATGCCGCTGCTCGAATCGTTCGTCGCCAATCCGGCTATCCACGTCGCTTCTTCCGCCGACCCTGCATTGCTTGGCGGCCCGTTCGTGGATCTGCCGACATCAAAGGTTATGGAAGTCACTGCGTTGATCGCCGCGATCAAAGAACGCTGCGCGAACCAGCTTGAACTGGCAAAGGTCATTCGCGACCTGTTTGCCCTGCTGGCGAACAAGGGCAAAGGCTATTCGCTCGATGCGGCCTACGAGACGCTGCCGCAATCGCTGCGAGGAATTGTCGAGCTTGCCTACGACGTGCAGAACGCACCGACGGTCAAGATCCGCGAGGAACTGTTGAATGACGATTCGTATTTCAAGTGCAGCTTCCGCGAAGTTGCCTTGACTCGGACACCGGACGTGCAGAGAAATTTCTTCATCAACACGCCGAAGATGCCGGAGCCTGAGGATGTGCTGTTGCCTCTCGACTTCAATAGCAAAGCACTACAGTCGCTGACCATGGCGCGCCTGCATCCGGTGGACCTTACCAAGTTGAGCCATGAACTTGGACTTGATGGCGACACTAAGCGCCTGGCGCCGTTCTTCACTTCTGAGGCTCCTGAGCGGATGGAGCCGGACTACCAGGGCAACGGAGTCCGCGTACGCTATTTCGGGCACGCCTGCGTCATGCTGCAGTCGGCCTCGACCTCGGTGCTTATCGATCCTCGCTTTGCCTTCGAAAGGACCGACGATCTAGCGAAATTCACCTTCTACGATCTGCCCGACAGGGTCGATTACGTGTTCGTGTCACATGCGCATCAGGATCATTTTTGTCCGGAGACGCTGGGTCAGTTGCGCAGCAGGGTCGGGCGCGTCCTGGTGCCGCGAAACAATCGTGGCTCGGTATGCGATCCATCCATGAAGCTGACTCTCAACGAACTGGACTTCAGCGATGTCGAGGCGATGGATGACCTGCAACGTGTCGATATCCCGGGCGGATATATTGTCAGCATTCCGTTCCCCGGCGAGCATGGTGGACTGGAGATTCTCAGCAAACATTGTGCGCTGGTCGTACTCGAGGGCCTGCGCTTCCTGTTCTTGGTCGATTCCGATGCGGTCGATCCCGGGCTGTATGCGCGGCTCAAGAAGCATATAGGCCATATCGACGCGTTGTTCATCGGCATGGAATGCCATGGCGCACCGGTGACTTGGCTGTATGGTCCATTGCTGCCCAAGGCCGTGCTGCGACGCGATGACGAGTCTCGCCGCGGTAACGGCTCGAACTGCGATCGTGCCTGGCGCGTCGTAGAGGAGCTGGGCTGCACCAACATCTACGTGTATGCGATGGGCATGGAACCGTGGAATAACCACCTGCTCGGCCTCGAATACTCGCCGGACAGCGTGCAGATTATGGAATCGAATGCCTTCATTGAACGCTGCCGTGCGGCGGGCCTACATGCCGAGCGCTTCAAGGGCTGTCGCCAATTCATATACGAAGCACCGACCACTGTGGCGGCGGACATCGCCGGCAGGGTTCTGGAAGAAGCCTGATCGCCAGGTGCAGTCCGTGTGTCTCGATCCATCGGCCACGGCAAACCACGGGGGCGGCAGACGTGTCTGCCGCGATTGCGGACATGGCCACAAATTCGCGCCGTCAGATGCAACGCTTACATGATTGAAGAGGCGATATGAGCAGCAGTCGGGATGCAAGCGAAGCGATTGCTCTGGCCAGGGCAGCGACGGACACGGATCGGCGCGTCGGCGAGACGTCGTCGTTGAGCGTTGTTGAGCGCGAGCAATTGCTGGTGCATTGGAATGCGACGACTCGTGCCTACCCGCAGGATCGCTGCGTGCACGAACTATATGCCGAGCAGGCGCAACGTACGCCCGAAGCGACCGCGGTGACTTATGAAGATCAGTCGCTGACCTACTGGCAGCTTGAAGAACGGGCCAACCAGCTGGCGCACCGGCTGCAAGCCATGGGAGTAGGCCCTGAGGTCATCGTGGCGCTATGCCTGCCGCGTTCGCTGCAACTGGTGATCGCCATACTCGGCGTACTCAAGGCCGGCGGGGCTTATCTGCCGGTAGATCCTGAGTACCCCGGCGAGCGGATCGCCTTCATGCTGGAGGATGCTGCCGCACCGGTTCTGCTGACCGATGCCGTGATGGGTGACCAGTTGGCCGGAAGTCTGCCCGATGTGGTCGCGATCGTACGCCTCGATACCGAATGGCCAGCCATCGCCCGGTATCCTACGACAATCCCGCATTCCGGCCTGCGAACGGAAAACCTGGCCTATTTCATCTACACCTCTGGCTCTACCGGCAAGCCCAAAGGGGTGATGAACTTTCATCGTGCGCTGACCAATCGGCTGCACTGGATGCAGCAGACCTATCGTCTTAGCGCCGCGGATCGGGTGCTGCAGAAAACTCCTTATACCTTCGATGTTTCGGTGTGGGAATTCCTGTGGCCGTTGATGTACGGCGCGACCCTGGTGATCGCGCGCCCGGAGGGCCACAAGGACCCGGCTTATCTGATCGAGCTGATCCGTCAATCGGCGATCACCACGCTGCACTTCGTGCCGTCCATGCTAGAGGTTTTCCTTGCGACACCGGGGGCCACCGAGTGCGCAAGCATTCGTCAGGTGATTTGTAGCGGAGAGGCCTTGCCGGATTCACTGCGAGCACGCTTTTTCGAAACCTTGTCGACCGAACTGCACAATCTCTATGGCCCTACCGAGGCGGCTATCGATGTCACCTCCTGGCAATGCAGCCGGGCGGAAGATCGCGGCTATGTCCCTATCGGTCGGCCCATTTCGAACATCAGAGTCTACGTGCTTGATCGGTGCCTGGCGCCGGTTCCGGTCGATGCGGACGGTGATCTGTATCTGGGCGGTATCGGTCTCGCACGGGGATATCTACGCCGGCCAGGGCTTACAGCGGAACGCTTCGTGGCAGACCCATTCACGCCAGACCAGCGGCTCTATCGAACCGGCGACCTTGCGCGCTGGCGGTCGGATGGCGTGCTGGAATTCCTCGGGCGCGCCGACCATCAGGTCAAGCTGCGTGGCTTCCGCATCGAGCTGGGCGAGATCGAGGCGCTCCTGCGCAGTCATCCGCAGGTCCGCGAAGCAGTGGTGCTGGCACGTGAAGACCATCCGGGCGACAAGCAACTGGTGGCCTATGTGGTGCCGGCATGGAAGACCGGCCGCACCGGTATAGAGCGGCGCCGGTTGTCCGGCAGAAAAAACATCTTCCAGCGCAGCAGCAGCGAAACCGACTTTATCTGCCGCGAAATCTACGGGCAGAAGATCTATCGACGACACGGTCTGGCGCTGCCCGAGGATGCTTGCGTATTCGACGTGGGCGCCGGAGTCGGCTTGTTCGCGCTATACGCCGGCGAACAAGCCCCACGGGGCAGGATCTACGCATTCGAGCCGTTGTCGGCAGCCTTCGAAGCCTTGTGCAACAACGCCTCGATTTGCGATGCAGATGTCGTGGCTTTGCCGCTTGCGCTGATTGGCGAAGAGCACGCCGATGGGAATGGCGATACCGCCGCGGAGCAGCAGGCAGGTTTCGGTAGACGGCGGCGATTGTCGAATGTCATGCGCGAGCAAGGCGTCGCCCATATCGATTTACTGAAGATCGACACGGATGGCGCCAGCTGGGATGTCTTGCAGGGCATCAATGCCACAGACTGGCGAAAGATCGACAGCATCGTGCTGAAGGCGCGAGATGGCATTCGCGGCGATCAGGCCGGCGGTGCCACGCAGATCGTCGACTTGCTGAAGTTGAAGGGTTACCAGGTAAATGCTGAGCGAGCCGTGGACATCTACGGCAACGATGCGCGCAATATCTATGCCGTCCGCCCTGCGCATGAGCGCGTGCCGCGACCCAGCACGTGTTTCGAAGTGCAGCCCGGAAGTGCGGACGCCATCGTCACTTCGCGGCGACTGCGCAACTATGCGCAGAGCAAGTTGCCTGAGCATATGGTGCCGGCCGTAGTCGTCTTGCTCGACGCGATGCCGCTGAGTGCCAACGGCAAGACGGATCGCTCGGTCCTGCCCGTGCCGGACTGGAGCGAACTGCAGCGACGCTATGTCGCTCCGCGCACGCCAGTCGAACAGGCGTTGGCGCAGATCTGGGCCGAACTGCTGCGCCTGGAGCGGGTCGGTGTGGACGACAGTTTCTTCGATCTCGGCGGTCACTCTCTGCAGGCGACGCGGTTCTTGTCCCGCCTGCAATCCGCTTTTGGCGTCTCGCTGCCGTTAGCCGCACTCTTTGCCCGGCCAACGCTTTCGGCGATCGCCGAACTGGTGGTCCGTTCGGAACGCCAAGCTTGGTCCACCATCGCACGGGTTTCGCGCGAATCCCCGCTTACGCTGTCTTTTGCGCAACAGCGTTTGTGGTTCCTGTCCCAGCTGGATGGAAGCGGCACCACCTACCACATACCGTCGGCGATTCGTCTGACCGGTCTTCTCGACCGAGCGGCGTTGCGGCGTAGCCTAGATCGGC
>Ga0302314_10005201_pt1 | contig 23762 bp, 22 predicted proteins | sample III_Palsa_N2_3_FD_200533 | JGI IMG/M metagenome (GOLD analysis project Ga0302314, IMG submission 200533) | Peat permafrost microbial communities from Stordalen Mire near Abisko, Sweden - III_Palsa_N2_3 | ecosystem: Environmental > Terrestrial > Soil > Palsa > Peat permafrost | place: Sweden... | reverse complement strand
CAGTGGTGGATCTGGCGCATCAGCAGGCCGCCGCGCACGTCGAACGAGATGTTCAGCGTGGAGGCGTAGGCCTCGGACATCCGGATGCCGTCCAGCGGCGTGTACGAGCCGTTGTACGTCACGTCGTTCATCGACGGCTGGAAGAACAGCGTCAGGAAGATCCCCGACAGCAGCAGCACGATGAAGCTGTAGAGGCAGATCTCGCCCAGCATGAAGGACCAGTGGTCCGGGAAGATCTTGCGCAGGTTCTTCTTGGCCGCGCCGGCGATGCCGAGACGCTGGTCGAGATAGTCCGCGGCTTTCCCGCCGAGCGTGGTGGGGACGATCTCTTCGTCCGCAGTATGCGTACTCATCCGCGTTCCCAGAAGCTCGGACCGACCGGCTGGCTGAAGCCGCTCTTGGCGACCAGGTAGCCGTCGGCGTTGACAGTGATCGGAAGCTGCGGCAGCGAGCGCGCCGCCGGGCCGAAGATGACCCTGCCGTCATCGGACAGGTCGAACGTCGACTGGTGGCAGGGGCAGAGCATGTGGTGGGTCTGCTGCTCGTAGAGCTGCACCGGGCAGCCGACGTGCGTGCAGATCTTCGAGAAGGCCACGATGCCCTGGTAGCCCCAGTCGATCTCCTGCTGCGACTTGATGTCCGCCGGGTTCATCCGGACCAGCAGGATCGCGGACAGCGACATCATGTCGTTGGTGTTGTCGCCGGCCGTGAGCACGGCCGCCGGACTCGCGCTGACCATCGTGCCGACCAGCAGGTCCTCGGGCCGGATGCCGCTGCCCTCGGTGCCGTCCAGCGAGATCGAGTTGTCGTTGATGATCAGCTCGTTCGCGGTCCACGCGGTCTGCCGCTGGCTGGTGCCGGGCAGCGGGCCGAGGTCGCGCAGGATCCAGATCGCCGGCAGCGGCAGCACCGCCATCGCGCCGATCAGGGTCCGGCGGATCAGCGGACGCTGCTTCCAGCCGGAGTCGTCCACGCCGCGCTGGAACTCGGAGACCGCGACGACCTTGTCCTGCGCCGTGGACTCGAGCTCGTGCCGCTCCTGCGGCACCTCCACGTCGGTCATCAGGGTGCGCGCCCAGTAGATGGCGCCCGCGCCCATCGAGAACAGCGCCACGCCGAGGGTCACGCCCAACGCGAAGTTGGACGCCGACATCGCGCCGAGCGGGAAGAAGTTCACGATCGACGAGGTGTTGTTGGGCACCTCGGTGTAGCAGACCATGAACGCGATCGTGGAGATGGCGGACAGCAGGAACAGCCCGGCCACGATGCGCTCGGACCGCTTGGCCGCCTTCTCGTCGATGTCGGTCAGCCGGGGCTGGTGCTCCGGCAGGCCCGGGTCGGCGAAGGGGTTGCCCTCGGCGACCACGCCATGGCCGTGGCCGTGCTCCTGCGCAGCGACCGCGCCGTGTTCCTCGTGTGTCATGTCACCGCTCATGGGTTACTCCTTGCCCCCCTTCGCATCCGCCGCCGCCTTGGCCTGGGCGATGCGCTCGGCGGAGGCCTTCGTGGTGTGGGCCGCGATCCAGACCGCGAACAGCAGCAGCGCGATCAGGCCGAAGGTCCAGATGAACAGGCCCTCGGCGGTCGGGCCGAGTCGGCCGAGGCCGGCCCCGCCGTAGTTCGGCGCGTTCCGGATCGTGACGATGTAGGAGATGATCGCCTGCTTCTCCAGCGGGGTCATCACCGTGTTCGGGAAGCTCGGCATGTTCTGCGGGCCGGTCAGCATGGCCTCGTAGATCGCCCGCGGGTTGGTCTGGGTCAGCGCCGGGGCGTACTTGCCGTCCGTCAGCACGCCGCCCTGGGCGGTGATGCTGTGGCAGGCCGAGCAGGTGGTGCGGAACAGCACGCCGCCGAGCTGCACCAGGTTGTCGTCGACCTGGTACTGGCTGGCGTCGGGGATCGCCGGGCCGCCGCCGAGGGTCGCGACGTACGCCGCCATCTCGTCGACCTGCTCCTGGGTGTAGAGCACTTCCTTCTTCTGGATCTGCGCGCCCGGCTGCTGGGCGGGCATGCGACCCGTGGAGACCTGGAAGTCGACCGCCGCGGCGCCGGTGCCCACCAGGCTCGGACCGTAGCTCGAACCCTCGCCGTTGATTCCGTGGCAGCTGGAGCAGGAGGTGATGTACAGCGCCTTGCCGTTCTCAATGGCCTGGCTGCTGCTTGTCCCGCTGTCCGCGGACGCGGAGTCCGGCGAGAGGAACGCGGCGAAGAGGGTGCCCGCGAAAGCCAGTGCGAGCGCCAGGACGACGAACGCTGCCAGCGGGTGGCGTCGCCGTGTGGAGAGCGATTTCACGACTAGTGTCCCTAATGGAGCTTATCGTCCGGAGTTACTTGAGCACGTAGATAACGAAGAACAGACCGATCCACACCACGTCGACGAAGTGCCAGTAGTACGACACGACGATCGCGGAGATCTCTTGGTCGTGGGTGAAGCGCTTCGCCTTGTATGTGCGCATCAGCACCATCAGGAAGGCGAACAGACCGCCCGTCACGTGCAGTCCGTGGAAGCCGGTGGCCAGGTAGAACGCACTGGTCCACTGGTTCTCGGAGATCGGGTGGCCGTCGCGCACCAGCGAGGAGTACTCGAACACCTGCAGCGAGATGAACACGGCGCCGAGGATGAAGGCGAGGATGTACCACTCGCGCATCCCGTAGCGCCGGAAGTTGAGGATCGAGCCGGTGCGCTTGACCTGGTGGCGCTCCGCCGCGAACACGCCGAACTGGCAGGGGAACGAGGAGGAAACGAGGATGATCGTGTTGACCGTCGACAGTTTCACGTCCAGGTTGGCCGCGTTCGCCTTGAAGAACGCGTCCCCGGAGACCGAGCGCAGGGTGAAGTAGATCGCGAACAGGGCCGCGAAGAACATCAGCTCGGAGGCCAGCCAGATGATCGTCCCGACGCTGACCAGGTTGGGCCTATTGGGCACCCGGTGCGCGGGTGCGGCTTGGGTTGCAGTTGCTGTCGCCACGGCGGCCATTATTGCCTCATGACGCTGCGCGGCTGACGCCGGGGTCCCCCTTTCGCGCGGGTGTCGCTGACGATCCATCGAATGGCGGGTCGGAAACCGGGGATGATTAGTCCAAACGGGGACTGAACTGCCCACCGCGACCGGCTCTGACCTTCCGTCAATCACCCCGGGCCCGACGTGTCCGGGCGCTCCCTGCCGCGTTATCAGATCGTTAGGGCTGGTCTCAGCGCGGGCCCGGTCCTACGCTGGTCCATGTTCACCCGCCGCGATCGTCGGGTGACTGGGCAACAAAGCACGTGCGCGCGTACCGGTTGGTCCTCGAAGTGGAGGCGTGTCCATGTCCGCAGCAGCATTAGCCGGAACGGCCGATACCGAAGGGTCCGGAGTGAGCGGGTCGACCGCACCCGGAGCCCCCAGGCAGAGCGCCGTCAAGCACCTGAAGGTCCTGCTCTACAGCGACGACGCCAAGGTCAGGGAGAGTCTGCGGCTGGCCCTCGGCACCCGGCCCGACGCGGCGCTGCCCGAGCTCTCGATCGAGGAGTTCGCCACCGCCCCCGCGCTGATCGCCCGGATGGACGCGTCGCTCAAGGGGCAGCGGGTGGACCTGGTGCTGCTCGACGGCGAGGCGGTCCCGGCCGGCGGGATGGGCCTGGCCAGGCAGCTCAAGGACGAGATCTACCAGTGCCCGCCGCTGCTGGTGATCACCGGCCGCGCGCAGGACGGCTGGCTGGCCACCTGGGCCCGCGCCGACGCGGTCGTCTCGCACCCGATCGACCCCGTTCGGCTCGCGGACGTGGCTGTGGGACTGCTGCGGGGCCGCCTGACGTGACTGGCCGCGCGGACCCGGTCCGGCTCTCGGACGTAACTGTACGTCTGCTGCGCGCCCGCCTAGCCTGGCTGCCCGCGCGGACCCCGTTCGGCTCACGGACGTAGCTGTGGGACTGCCCCGCGCCCGCGTAGGCTGATCCCCGCACGGACCGACCGGTCCGGCGGAGTAGGCAGACGCGGAAGGAGGGTCGGGATCTTATGACGGCAGTGGAGGGAACCCATTCCTGGCCCCTGGTCCTCGGCGCCCTGATTCGCCGTGAGGATCTGTCCGCCGAGGCCACCGCCTGGGCGATGAACGAGATCATGACCGGCGCGGCCACCTCGGCGCAGGTGGCCGCCTTCGCGGTGGCGATGCGCGCCAAGGGCGAGACCGTGGCCGAGATCGAGGGCCTGGTCGCGGCCATGCTCGCGCACGCCAACCTGATCGAGGTGCCCGGGCCCACGGTGGACGTGGTCGGCACCGGCGGCGACGGCGCGAAGACGGTGAACATCTCGACGATGTCCGCGATCGTGGCCGCGGGCGCCGGCGCGAAGGTGGTCAAGCACGGCAACCGGGCCGCCTCCTCGTCCTCGGGCGCGGCCGACGTGCTCGAGGAGCTCGGCGTGCGGCTGAGCCTGACCCCGCGGCGGGTCGCCGAGGTGGCGGACGAGGCGGGCATCACCTTCTGCTTCGCCCAGGCCTTCCACCCCGCTTTCCGGCACGCGGGCCCCGCGCGCAGGGAGATCGGCGTGCCGACCGCGTTCAACATGCTCGGCCCGCTGACCAACCCGGCCCAGGTGAAGGCGCAGGCCGTGGGCGTGGCCGACCAGCGTGCGGCCGTCGTGATCGCCGGGGTGCTGGCGCGGCGCGGCAACAGCGCGCTGGTCTTCCGCGGCCAGGACGGCCTGGACGAGCTGACCATCACCACGTCCTCCACGGTGTGGACCGCGCACGCCGGATCGGTGACCGAAGAGGTCTTCGACCCGCGCGAGGTCGGCATCGAACTGGCCCCGATCGAGGCTCTACGCGGCGCGGACGCGGTCTACAACGCGGCCGTGGCACGCAAGCTGCTGGCGGGCGAGCACGGTCCGGTGCGGGACGCGGTGCTGCTCAACACCGGGGCCACACTCGCCGCCCTGGAGGCACTGGACGTGCCGGAGGGCAAGCTCGCGCCGCTGGCCGAGCGCTTGTCCGAGGGCATCGCGCGCGCTGCCGAGTCGCTGGACTCGGGAGCCGCGGCGGCCGCCCTGGAGCGTTGGTCGGCGGCCACCCAGGCCGACTGAACCGCGGTCAGATCAGGTAAAGACACGAGAAATCCCCGTCGGCCCCCGGTGCGAAACCGGGGGCCGATTCTTGTCATCTTCTCGGTCCTAGTGGATCGAGCGTGCGAGTAGGGCGCGGCTGGCTGCCACGTCTCCTCCCGCGTCTGAGCACTCCTTGCGGGGTGCCGGGACGCGTGACTCACGCCCCGCTGCCCACGCGTCTTCGCCTCGTTGGGCGATCACGCGGGGAGCGTTGAGGTCCGCGTGCGCAACGACGCCGCACGACCTGCACACGAACACGGCCTGAGACGGCCGGTTGCGTCTATCGACGTAATGGCACTCGGCGCACTCCTGGCTGGTGTACGCCGGGTTGACGTGCACCACCGGCACCCCGGCGTACCGCGCCTTATAGACGGCGAACCCGCCGAGTTGACGGAAGGCCCAGGAGTGGAGCGTGACCCGTTGGGGCTTGCGAAACCGTGCCCGCTCGCGGATACCGCCCCGATCCTCCAGGGCGAGGCCACGACCGGTGCGTTGAGCCTCGGCCACGATCTTTTTCGAAATACAGTGATTCACGTCCGCCGCGTGCCGGGCCTCTCTGCGCCGACGCTTCTTGAGCAGCCGCTTGGCGCCCTTGCTCCCCTTCGCCTGCAGCTTCGCCCGCAGATCCTGCTGACGCTTGCGGTACCGGTTCAGCCCCCGACCCGCCATCACCACACCGTCGCTGGTCGTGGCAATGTTCACGATCCCCAGATCCACCCAGAGAAACCCCGACGGCTCGTCGTTCAACGCGGTCTCGGGCAGTTCCACGGCGGCGTGCAGAAACCACATCCCGGCCCGGCACACGAGATCCGACTCGCCCCTGCGGAACTCGGCGATCTCCTTAAGGTGGCCCGGCTCCCCGGTGAACGTCGCGTCTTTCAGCCGCCCGGACACCGTCCAGATCGAGACGGTGCGCGCGTCATGACGCCACGACAGCATCCGGTCATCAAAAGGCTGTGCGGAGTGCGGCCCGAACGCGATCGGCTTGCCCAGCACTCTAGCCCGCCGCGCGCTGCTTTCTTTCCCGAGCACGCCCCCCTTGGCCTGCGCGTGTGGCGCCGCGGACCGAGCAGGTTGCACCAGTCAGCTCAGCCCGTCAGCACCGCGCGCAGCCCGTCGAGCCGCTCCTCGACCGCCGTGCGCTGGTCCGTGGTCGCCCACAGGTCCATCCACTCGCTGTCCGGGCCGCTGACCTTGTCCAGCGCGGCCAGCGCGATGCGCGCCGAGTCCTGGTCGGTGGCCGGCCGGTGCACGATCAGCCACTCGTCCACCGAGGCGTTCCCGGTGGCGGCGCTGCGCGAGCGCCCGGCCGCCACCAATCCCGCCGCGGCCACCGCGAGGTGACCCTCGTGCAGCTCAACCCGGCCTGGCCGCTCGGCCACCGCCGAGAGCACCGAGCTCAGCTTCTTCAGCACCTGCTCGTCCGGGGTCTCCTCGATCTCATCGAAGAAGTCCATCGCGACGTCGTTGTCGAACGGCCCGACCTGCCAGGTCCCCATAGCGCTCGCCTACCTCCCGACCTTCGCCTGCGCGGCGTGAACAGCCTCTAGACGCAAGGTAACCGGGAATGGATCGGCCCGCTACGCGGAGACGGGTTTGCCGTTCAGCGTGGGGCCATAGGCGGAGCCCTTGACCACATCGGCCCAGTCGAGGGTGAAGGTGCAGATGCCGTTGTCCACCGCGACCGTCCGGGTGTTGCTGCCGTTGACCGTCACCACGTCGCCGTCGATGACGAGTCCGTAGAACCACTCGGCGTCCACGGTGCGGCAGTGGATGCAGCCGTGCGAGTCGTCGTTGGCCGAACCGATGTCCGAGTCCCACGGCGCCGCGTGCACGTACGTGCCGCTCCAGGTGATCTGCGTGGCCCAGTTCACGAAGTCGTCGTACGTGTCGCCGGGTCCGTAGTTGCCCTTCATCTCGACCGGGTTGCCCTTGCCGAGCACGGCCATCGTGCCGGTGTAGGTCACGAAGGTCTCGGCCGTGGTCATCCCGGTGTCGATCGGGAAGGTACGGATGACCTTGCCGTCCTGGTACGCGGTTGCCCGGAAGGTGTCCTTGTCCACGATCAGCCGCAGATCGCGGGAGCTGATGGTGAAGTCGTGCGTCGGCCGGTAGTTCTCGACGCCGTACTGGTGCTCGCCGAGCTTGACGCCGTCGAGGTTGAAGGCGACGGACACGCTCGTGTTCACGGGCCAGAAGTTCTCCGGCCGCCAGTCCAGCACGGCCCCGTCCTCGCTGTTGGACACCCAGTACCAGGCGCCCTTGACCGCCGGGCTCGTGGTCACCACACAGGCCTTCTCGAGCGCGGCCCGGTACGCGGAGGGGACGTAGTTGGAGAAGGTGACGCGGATGGGCTGCCCGACCCCGACCGTGGACCCGCGCGGCGGCACCACCGAGGAGACGCCGAAGGTCATCGAGGGCGCGAGCGTGCGGAAGGAGATCGTGGAGGTGGCGACCTTGCCCACGGAGTTCTTCGCGCTGATGGTGATCAAGTAGTTCGTGTCCACGCTCAGGGCGTTGGCGGACGTCCAGGTACTGCCGTCGGTCGAGAGCGTGCCATTGGTCTGGCCCTGCCCGGAGAGCGCGACCGACTCGATCGTGCCGTTCAGCACCTGCACGGTGATCGGCTTCGACGGATCCACGCTGGTCGCCCCGTTGGCCGGCACGGTCGTTATCGTCGGCAGCGGGACGGTCGGCGTCGGCGAGGCACTGGCCGACGCCGAGGTCTTCACGGATCCGGCGGTGCCGGTGGAGCCGTCGTGCTGCGACGAGGCGGAGTTCTGCGACCCCGAGCCGGAGGCGGCGAACGCCGCCACGGCCCCGCCGGCCACCAGGACCCCGGCGCCGCCGAGGAGCAGCGCCCTGCGCCGGTCGAGGAAGCGGTGCGCCTCGGGCTCGGGCGCTGTCTCCGGCTCCGGCTCCGGCTCCGGCTCCGGCTCCGGCTCCGGCTCCGGCTCCGGCTCCGGCTCCGAACTGACTATCGCAGCGGCTACGACGGCCTCCTGCGCGCTTTCCGAAGGCGTTTCAGCGGCTTCGGCGGCTTCTTCGGCAGCCGGTTCTGGTTCTCCGGCGGGCTCGGCTTCGGGTTCCGGCTCGACCTCCGCGACCGGCTCCTCTGGCTCCGCCGGCTCCCCGGGCTCTTCGCTCTCCACACCGTCCGCCATACCCAGCGTCCTCCCACTACATCCCGCAGCAGCCAATGCCCCCAGCAGGCACAGCGTATGCAGCAAGGGCCGGTACGGAAATCCGTACCGGCCCTTGCTGAGCTTTTGTTACCAAGCTAAAACCTGTTTTTCGGGCGAAGCCCGGAGCGCGCAGCGCTCTAATAGTGCTTGTTCTCGCCGCGGTAGTACTCGAACACGAATCCGTACACGCCGAACGCCACGAACGGGAGCGCGAAGTAGCACAGCCAGAAGCCGATCGCCACGCCGAGGAACAGGGTGGCCAGACCGAGGACCATGACCAGCGGCCAGTAGCTCGTCGGCGAGAAGAAGCCCTGCTCGCCGGCTCCCTCGTGCGGCTCGGCGTCGTCCCGGTCGTCCGGGCCAGGGCCGATGCGCCGCGCGGTGAAGTACAGGTAGTACGCGATCATGCCGGAAAGGCCGGTGGCCATGACGAGCGCCGCGGTGCCCGTCGGGTCGTGCGAGGTCCACCAGTAGACCCCGTCCATCAGGATCAGGAACAGGCAGATGTAGAAGAACATCTTCGCCGTGACCTTCATCGGATCACTCCTCCCCGGACTTCTCGGAGTCCGCCGACGGAGCGGACGGCTTCGGCTTCCGGCCGGCGCCGGCGGCCTGCCGGGCGGCGCGGCGCGCGGCCTTGGCCTCGGCGGCCTGGGCCTCGCGCTCCTTCATCAGCGCCTTCTTCGCGGAGTGCCCGCGCTCGCCGTTCTCGATCTCCATCAGCGCCACCTCGGGGTGGTGCAGGTCGAAGGCCGGGGACTCGGAGCGCACCCGCGGCAGCGAGTTGAAGTTGTGCCGCGGCGGCGGGCAGGAGGTCGCCCACTCCAGCGAGCGTCCCCAGCCCCACGGGTCGTCCACGGTGACGCGCTTGCCCGACTTCGCCGTCTTGTACACGTTGTACAGGAAGGGGAACATCGACAGCGCCAGCAGGTACGAGCCGATCGTCGAGATCGTGTTCAGCGTGGTCCAGTCGTTCGAGGCCAGGTACGTCGCGTAACGACGCGGCATACCCTCGGCACCGAGCCAGTGCTGCACCAGGAACGTGGTGTGGAAGCCGATGAACAGCGTCCAGAAGTGGACCTTGCCGAGCCGCTCGTCGAGCATCTTGCCGGTCCACTTGGGCCACCAGAAGTAGAACCCGGCGAACATCGCGAAGACCACGGTGCCGAAGAGCACGTAGTGGAAGTGCGCGACGACGAAGTACGAGTCCTGCACCGCGAAGTCGATCGGCGGGGAGGCGAGCATGACGCCCGTCAGACCGCCGAAGAGGAACGTCACCAGGAAGCCGACGGACCACAGCAGCGGCGTGTCGAAGCTCAGCGAGCCCCGCCACATCGTGCCGACCCAGTTGAAGAACTTCACCCCGGTGGGCACCGCGATCAGGTACGTCATGAAGGCGAAGAACGGCAGCATGACCGCGCCGGTGGTGAACATGTGGTGCGCCCACACGGTCACCGAGAGGCCTGCGATGGACAGCGTCGCGAAGACCAGGCCGGAGTAGCCGAAGACGGGCTTGCGGCTGAAGACCGGGATGACCTCGGAGATGATGCCGAAGAACGGCAGCGCGACGATGTACACCTCGGGATGCCCGAAGAACCAGAACAGGTGCTGCCAGAGGATCGCGCCGCCGTTGGAGGCGTCGAAGATGTGCGCGCCGAGCCGGCGGTCGGCCTCCAGCGCGAACAGCGCCGCGGCCAGCACCGGGAAGGCGAGCAGCACCAGCACCGAGGTCAGCAGGATGTTCCAGGTGAAGATCGGCATCCGGAACATCGTCATGCCGGGCATGCGCATGGTGATGATCGTGGTGATGAAGTTCACCGCGCCGAGGATGGTGCCGAAGCCGGACAGCGCAAGGCCCATGATCCACATGTCACCGCCGGCGCCGGGCGAGTGCACGGCGTTGGACAGCGGCGAGTAGGCGAACCAGCCGAAGTCGGCCGCGCCCTGCGGGGTCAGGAAGCCGCCGACGGCGATCAGCGAGCCGCACAGGAACAGCCAGTAGGCCACCATGTTCAGCCGCGGGAACGCGACGTCGGGCGAGCCGATCTGCAGCGGCATGATCGCGTTCGCGAAGCCCGCGAACAGCGGGGTCGCGAACATCAGCAGCATGATCGTGCCGTGCATCGTGAAGGCCTGGTTGTACTGCTCCGGGGAGAGCACGTCCAGACCCGGCCGGGCCAGCTGCGTGCGGATCAGCAGCGCGAGCAGACCGCCGAAGCCGAAGAAGATGCACGAGGTGATCAGGTACAGGAAGCCGATGACCTTGTGGTCGGTGGAGGTGATCCACTTGATGAAGGTCGTTCCGGGCGTCCTGGCGCGGTACGCCGTCACCGTGGGGACGGAGGCGACCGCGGGGTCGTTGACTGCGGTCATGACGCGTAGCCTCCCACAGCGTTCTGGCCCTTGACGCTGGTCATCGGGCCGACGACGCAGCGGATTCCGGAGCCGGTGGTGGTCAGGTCGGTGCCGACCTCGGTCGTGTTGTCACCGCAGCCGGAGGTGAGCGTGCCACCCTGCTTGTCGGCGATCAGCTGCTGGAGGTGCGCCTGGTACTCGGCCGGGGTGACGACCTTGACGTTGAACAGCATCCGGGAGTGCTCGACGCCGCACAGTTCGGCGCACTCGCCGATGTAGGTGCCGAGCTTGTCCGGGGTGACCTCGTACATGTTGACGCGGCCGGGCACGACGTCCAGCTTGAACAGGAAGTTCGGGATCCAGAAGGAGTGGATCACGTCCGGAGAGGTCAGGGTGAACTTGACCTCTTCGTTGTCGGGCAGCCACAGCGTCGGCGGCTGGCCGGCGGTGCCGATGTCGTACGCGGTGACGGAACTGGTCGCGGCGCCCTCGCCGTTGTTGACCGAGGCGTCGTAGTTGTAGTTGAACGTCCAGCTCCACTGGCGTCCGACGACGTTGATCGACGTGTACTGCTGGTTGTTGATCTGCAGCAGCGAGGTCTCGTCCTTGGCCGTGAAGTAGAAGATCACTCCGACCATGATGAGCGGGATCGCCGTGTAGAGCAGTTCCAGCGGCAGGTTGTACCGGGTCTGCGGGGGCACCTCGATGCCGTGCCGCTTGCGGCGGTAGGCGAAGCAGCACCACAGGATCAGACCCCACATGAGGGCACCTACCGCGAAGGCGGTGATCCACTGGCCCTGCCACAGGTGCAGGGTGGTGGGGGCTTCCTTGGAGGCCGGGTCGGGCAAGCCGAGCCGGGTGAAGGCATTGTCGGCGCAGCCCGAGGCCGTCACCAGGACGACGCCGAACAGCGTCGTGCGGGCGACCAGGCGCCGCTTTCTTGACGCGTCGACGCGCGCCCGCCCCGTGCTCTCACGCGGCGGGAGAGGTCTGCGTTCAGAGCCGTGCTGACTCAACGTACCCTTCCCGATCTCTCGCCCCGTTCCACCGCGCCGCGCTCGGTGGGTCGCGCTCGCGGTGGCGCCCGGCTGTGCGGGCGGGGGATCACTGATTCAATGCTGCGGCCAAACCCTACTCCAGCCACGAGGACCACCTGCGGGCAGGTACCCCCCTTTCGGGGGGCGGCCCCACGGAGCTCATGCATACGGTCTAATGACTGGCCACAAGGGGCTATTCGGACAGGAATGACGGGCGCGCGTTGACCGTTGTCGGCCAATCATCCCGCGCGTGATCATCCGTCAGGTGCCAGACACGCACGGAGCGTGATCTACGCTCCTTCCCATGGTCTATTTCGACGCCGCGAACGGTGAACCGCTCGATCCGGCGGGCCGCGAAGCCTATCTGGCCGCCCTGGACGAGGGCTGGGCCGGACCCGATCGGCTCTACCGCGAGGGGCGCCGGGCACGGATGCTGCTCGACGCCGCCCGCGAGGCGGTCGCCGAGGTGCTCGGCTGCCGCGCGGACGAGCTGGTTTTCACGACTTCGGGCACGTCGGCGGCGCATCAAGGGGTCCTCGGGCTGGCGAAGGGCCGCGCGCGGGCCGGGCGGACGCTGGTCCTCAGCGCGGTCGAGCACTCCTCTGTATTGCACGCGGCGGAGTCGGCGGCGCGGCGTATCGAGGGCGAGCGGGTCCTGGTTCCGGTCGACGCGCACGGCCGGATCCGCCTGGAATCCTTGATTGAATCGTTAGCGCGGGCCCGCGTGGGCGGCGTGTCCATCGGCCTGCTCGCGGTCCAGTCGGCCAACCACGAGGTCGGCACGCGCCAGCCGCTCGCCGAGGTCGGGGACCTGGCCGCGGAGCACGGCGTGCCGCTGCTGGTGGACGCCGCCGCCTCGATCGGACGTGAACCGGTGCCCGCCGGCTGGTCGGTGCTGGCCGGCTCGGCCCGGAAGTGGGGCGGCCCGGCGGGGGTCGGGGTGCTGGCCGTGCGCAAGGGAACCCGCTTCGCGGCCGACTGGCCCGAGGACGAGCGGGAACGCGGCTGGTCCCCCGGCCCGGTCAACGTCCCGGCGATCCTGGCGGCGGCCACCGCGCTGCGGGCGCGCGGCGCGGAAGCTCAGGAGGTGGGGCTGAACCATCGGGAACTCACTGCTCTATTGCGCGCGCGAATTCCCGAAGCGGTGCCGGACGTCGAAGTGGTCGGCGACCCGGACGACCGTCTGCCGCACATCCTCACGTTCTCGTGCCTCTACGCGTCAGGCGAGGCCCTACTCCTTGAACTCGACCGGGCCGGGTTCTCGGTCTCCTCGGGATCGTCCTGCACCGCATCCACATTGACACCGAGTCACGTACTCGAAGCGATGGGCGTTCTATCCCAGGGAAACATTCGAGTCTCACTGCCATGGGACGTGAGGAGAGCGGACGTCGAGCGATTCCTCGACGTACTTCCCGGCGCCGTCCGCGCTGCTCGCCCAGACGCCGAACCCGTTGGTCACGTGGAAGAAGAGTCCTCCGCCGCCCTGGAGATCGACGCCCTCGGCAAGCTCTGCCCGCTGCCCGTCATCGAACTCGGCAGGCGGATCGGCTCGGTCCCGGTCGGCGCGGTCGTGCGGGTGCTGGCCGACGACCCGGCCGCGCGGCTGGACATCCCCGCCTGGTGCCGGATGACCGGGCAGGATTACCTCGGCGCCGAATCCGGGTCCGCGCACCTGGTCCGACGGGTGCGCTGAGGTCCGGAAGAACCGGCGTGAATCCGAGGGGAACCCGGGACGGAGCCCGCGCGTCACAGGAGAGCCACAAGCACGGGGCCTCCTCGGACGGCCCCTTGTCGACGAAGGGACCCAGCAGATGCCAGGCAGGACGCAATCGGCCGCGCGAGGAAGGATCGGCTCGCTGCTGACCGCGGGCGCGATCGGAGCGCTGGTGCTGGCGGGAGCCACGGCCTGCGCCTCCTCGGCCCAGACCGCCAGTTCGAGCGACACGTCCACGGTCCCGGTCAGCACGGGCTCCTCCGCCGCGGCGAGCAGCGCCGCGTCGTCGTCGGCCAGCGCGTCGGCCTCCGCGGCGGCGTCGGCGTCTACGTCGGCCGGCGCGACCTCGAGCAACCACCCGATGATCCCGACCACCGGCGGCATCGTGGTGACCCCGCAGGCGCAGGTCTCGACGATGCCGACGGGCAAGCTCACCGGCTTCACCACCGCCGCGCACAGCGCGGACGGGCTCACGCTGTATCTGGGCATCGAGTCCCAGGGCGGCGCGTGCGGACAGTACGACGTCGTGCTGCAGCAGACGAGCAGCTCGGTGAGCGTCGGCCTGGTGCACCTGCCCTCGGGCGGCCGCATGTGCCCGATGTACGTCGCGCACATGCTGGTCCAGGCCAAGCTCGCCGCGCCGCTGGACGGCCGCCGGGTGATCGACCTGGCGAACGGTCAGACGGTCAACTCGCCGCAGGTCGGGTAGCCGCCCTTGTCAGGGCCGCTCAGTGAAATCCAGGTGTTGCTTAACGTCTGCTGAGAAACCCACAGGAAAGAATCAGCAGGAAAAGGGGAACCTTTCACGCCTCCCGACCGTCATATCTGGTGTAGTAGTACTGAGCACCGGGGAACCGGAGCTCGAGCACCGAATCCCGAGTGGAACCCGAGGGGGTTACGACTTCATCACTTTGAGTGATGGATCGTCTCCGATCCGGGTACAACTATGGGGTAGGGACAACTAAAGCCTGCGCCCGCGCCGCTCTCCCCCCGGCGACGTGGACGCTGTGGCGGGCCGTATCGGAGGGCAGCCACCCGCTGAATTCTCGCGGGTGCTCCGGGTCCGCAGGAGGCAGGGCCTCCGTCGTCATTTGTGGGTAGTGACGCCGGAGGCCCTGCCGTTCCTACGTCTAGAGCGGTTCAGCACCGGCCGCGGAGCTCAGCCGCCCGGCCTTCGCCCGCCCATGCCTCACTCGCGCGGGCCATCGTTCCCCGCGCCACCGCACCCGAACGGCCTAACTTGTCCGCCTCGCCCCCACCTTCGAAAAGAATCTTTCGAAAGACTTCTTTCGATGCTACGGTCTCGGCATGGACGAGGAAGCAACGCAGCCGACCGGGCCGGAACCGCGCACCGGGTCCATGCGCGAGATCTCCGATGCCCGGGAGCTGCGCGCGCTGGCGCATCCGGTGCGGATGCAGCTCTATGAGGTGCTCGCGCTGCACGAGAGGCTGACGGCCACTCAGGCCTCCAAGCTGGTCGGCGGCTCTCCCAGCTCCGTCGCGTACCACCTGCGCACGCTGGCGAAGTACGGCTACGTCGAGGAGGCCAACGACGGGACCGGACGCGAGCGGCCGTGGCGGATGGCGGAGGTCGGGTTCAGCTACAGCGAGGAGAAGAGCTCCGACCCGGAGGCCAAGGCCGCCGCGCGGGCGCTGTCCCGTCAGCTGTTCAAGCGCTGGCTGGACCGCCGCGAGAACTACCAGCGCAACCGCGACCAGTGGCCCGAGGAGGTGCGCGAGGCCGTCGCGGACTGGAACACGATCCTGTTCGGCACGGTCGAGGAGTACCGCGAACTGCAGGAAGCCTTCTTCAAGCTCGCCGTGAAGTATCACGACCGGATCAAGAATCCCGAGCTGCGGCCCGAAGGCTGGCGGATCTTCGAGCTCCAGCTCCACACGCACCCCATCGATACGGCGCCCCACGTCCTCGCCGACGAGACCGAGGACGGCGAGGACGGCGAGGACTCCGCGCAAGAAGAGAACTGACAGGAAGCAGGACACGCAACGGGAGGGGCTCGCGATGCGCGAGTTGTTCAAGCTCAGAAACTTCCGCGTCTACTTCATCGGCAGCACCGTGGACACGATCGGCGACATGGCCTTCTGGCTGGCCGCGGCGATCTGGGTCAAGGAGCTGACGGGTTCGACCGCGCAGGCGGGTCTCGGCATCCTGTTCGTCAACGCGGGCACGCTGCTCTCCCCGCTCACCGGGATCGTGGTGGACCGGCTGCCGCGCAAGCGGACGTTGATGGTGACCAACGCGGCCACCGCGCTCGTCGTGCTCAGCCTGGTCACCGTGCACAACGCGAGCCGGGTCTGGCTGATCTACCTGGTGATGTTCCTCTACGGGCTGAGCGCGACGATCACCACCGCCGCGTTCAACGGGCTCAAGGAACAGCTGATGTCCAAGGAGCTGTTCGGCGAGGCCAGCGGACTGAGCCAGGCCGCGCAGCAGGGCACCCGGCTGATCACGCCGGCGCTCGGCCTCGGCATCCTCGCCGCGTTCGGCGGACCCGCGCTGGCGGTCATGGATGCGGCCACCTTCGTCATCGGCCTGATCTGCTGGTCGCTGATCCGCATCGACGACCCGAAGCCGCAGCGCTCGGAGAAGGCTGAGAGCTGGTGGCAGGAGAGCACGGCCGGCTTCCGCTACCTGTTCGGCACACCCGTGCTGCGCCAACTCACGATCGCGCTGGGGGTCGCCTGCTTCGGCATGGGGTTCTTCGAGACGCTGGGGATCGCGATCGCGACCGTCGGCCTGCACCACTCCCCCACCTGGGTGGGCGTGCTCGTCACGGTGATGGGCGTGAGCGGCCTGGTCGGCGGGCTGACCGCGGGGGCCGTGATGAAGCGGATCGGCCCCGGCTTCCTGACCGCGCTCGGTCTGACCATCTGCGCGGCGTCTGCGGCCGTCGTGGCGGTGCCGAACGTGGACGTGGTCCTCGCCGGGGCCGTCCTGTTCGGCCTCAGCCTGCCCTACGCGATCGTGGGCTCGATCACCGCGGTCCAGATGTTCACGCCGAACGAGCTGATGGGCCGAGTCAGCGGCGTGAACAACCTGATCGTCACCGGACTCCAGGTTCTCGGCATCGGCACCGGGGCCGCGCTGATCAGCGTCGTGTTCTACCGCGACCTCTGCTACTTCGTGGCCGCCACGATGGGTCTGAGCGCGCTCTTCATATTCACCCGCAAGAACCAGCGCAGATCCAACCTGCCCGGGCGCTTCGCGCCAGAGGGCTTCGCCCTCACAACGAACGCCGAAGGCCCGGAGCCTGCCTACGACGGCGTCGTAGCGGCAGCCGAGCCTTCGGCGGGCTGAACCAATCGGCCCTTCGAGGGCGAAGCCCTCTGGCGCGAAGTGCCTAGTTGAAGCTCTCGCCGCAGGCGCAGGAGCCGGTGGCGTTCGGGTTGTCGATGGTGAAGCCCTGCTTCTCGATGGTGTCGACGAAGTCCACGGTCGCGCCGACCAGGTACGGGGCGCTCATCCGGTCGGTGACGACCTTCACGCCGCCGAACTCGGAGACCACGTCGCCGTCCAGCGAACGGTCGTCGAAGTACAGCTGGTAGCGCAGACCTGAGCAGCCACCGGGCTGGACCTGGACCCGCAGCGAGAGGTCGTCGCGGCCCTCCTGCTCCAGCAGGTTCTTGACCTTGGACGCGGCCTCACCCGTCAGGATGATTCCGTCGACCTTGGTGCTGCTGATCTCAACCTCTACCGACATCTGCCAACCCCTTATCTCAGTACGGTCCGTCGGGTCGTTGCCTTCACGGATCAACGCCGCTACGACGGCTTGGTATTCCGAGCGTTCGGTGCCAGCCGTCCTTCGCTTCCTATCGTCGCACATCCGGGCCTGGACCGTATATCACGAGGCGTCCGGACCCGCCCGATTCCCGCCCTCCGCCAGCTTTGCTACACCCCGGCTTAAGCACCCCTTCGTTGCCCGCGGCGGACGCCGCCGGGAGAGTGGACAGCGGACCGGAACCGAGAAAAGGGGTGGTGGGACCGTGGATTTCAAGAGGGCGTTCAAGCCCGGCGGGGGCGGCGTACGCGGCGAGCTGACCGGTCGGAACGCGACCGAGGACGAGGTCGCGGAGCTCACTGAATCCCTGTGCGAAATCGTGGACCGGGGGAAGTACGACAAGGCCTGCCGCCGGATGGTCGCCTGGATCAACGACGCCGGCCTCTCCGGCGCGGGCCTGCTCACCACGTACCTGGCCATCAGCGTCGCGCAGGCGTGCGTCGACCGCGGCGTACCGGTGGACGGCCTCGAACGCCGCGTCCCGCAGTTCTCCGGGATCCCGCTACCCGATGCGATCTCCGCCACAACGCACGCGCAGGACCTGATCACGAGGATGCTCGACCGGGCCGCGCGCGGCGAGAACGAGCAGCCGACCCTCGACGAGCTGACCGCGGTCTGGAAGACACCCCGGTTCGGTGGCCTTGTCCTCTTCTACTACCTGCAGTGCCTGGCCAACGCCGTGCGCCTGCCCCGCCTCGTCGCCGTGCTGCCGGCGGCCGTCGACGTCGACCGGTAAGCCTCGCGTACCCACTTCGCCCCTCGGGAATATCCGTGGGATAAGATGCCTTAACGTCAGTTAGACGAAAAGGGGGTCGGTCCCGGGGGCCGATCCGATCGAGGAGCACGCCGACGTGACGACCATCGATACCAGCGGCGCGGCCGCGGGCTCCGCCTTCGCCGAGCCGGGCGGCACCCCGCTAGCGCTGCTGCTGCTCGGAAAGGCCGCCGACCCGCGCAGCGAGCGCGGCGTGGAATGCCCCGGCGACCTGCCCGCGCCGAGCGACCCCGACCTCGTGGCCCGCGCGCACGCGGCGAAGCAGGCGCTCGGCGAGCGGGTGTTCATCCTCGGCCACCACTACCAGCGCGACGAGGTCGTCCAGTTCGCCGACGTCACCGGCGACTCGTTCAAGCTGGCCCGGGACGCGGCCAACCGTCCGGACGCCGAGTACATCGTCTTCTGCGGCGTGCACTTCATGGCCGAGTCCGCCGACATCCTGACCTCCGACGACCAGCAGGTGCTGCTGCCGGACCTGGCCGCGGGCTGCTCGATGGCGGACATGGCGACGGCCGAGCAGGTCGAGCAGTGCTGGGACACGCTGGCCGACCTGGGCATAGCCGAGCGGGTGATCCCCGTCTCGTACATGAACTCCTCCGCCGACATCAAGGCCTTCACCGGCAAGCACGGCGGCACGATCTGCACCTCGTCCAACGCCGAACGCGCCCTGACCTGGGCCTTCGAGCAGGGCGAGCAGGTGCTGTTCCTGCCCGACCAGCACCTCGGCCGCAACACGGCGGTCCGGCAGCTGGGCCTGAGCCTCGACGACTGCGTGCTCTACAACCCCTACAAGCCGATGGGCGGCCTGACCGCGGACGAGCTGCGCGATGCCAAGATGATCCTCTGGCGGGGCCACTGCTCGGTGCACGGCCGGTTCACCAAGGAGTGCGTGGCGGAGGTGCGCGAGCGCGTTCCCGGCGTGAACGTGCTGGTCCACCCGGAATGCCGCTACGAGGTCGTGGAGAACGCCGACTTCGTGGGCTCGACCGAGTACATCATCAAGACACTCGATGCCGCCGAGCCCGGCAGCAAGTGGGCGGTCGGCACCGAACTGAACCTCGTCCGCCGCCTCGCCAACGCGCACCCGGACAAGGAGATCGTCTTCCTCGACAAGTCGGTCTGCTACTGCTCCACGATGAACCGCATCGACCTGCCGCACCTGGTCTGGACGCTCGAGTCGCTGGTCGCGGGCAAGCCCGTCAACCGGATCACCGTCGCCCCGGACACCGCCGCGCTGGCCCAGGCCGCCCTCGAGCAGATGCTCGCGCTGCCGTAGCCGACGGCGCCAGGCGGTCCTAGTAGTCCAGATCCACCTGGATCGGCAGGTGGGTCTGGCCCTTGGCGATCGACGGGAGCACCACCGAGCGCAGCGGCTTGAGGCCGCGGGTCAGCACGTCGTCGAGGCGCACGATCGGGAACTCGGCGGGCCAGGTGAAGCCGAAGCCGCTGCCCGCCGCCTGCTGGGCGCTGGTCAGTCCGTCGTCGCGGGTCAGCTGGGCGAACTGGCGGTCGGTGGCGGCGACGTTGATGTCGCCGATGACCGCGAGGCGGGCCGAGTGGTCGGTCTCGAGCATCTTCACGAACTGGGTCAACGCCTGGTCGCGGGCCTTGGCGAAGCCCTGGTCGCCGAGCACCGGCTGCGGCAGGTGCACAAGGTAGACGACGAGCGGGCCGGCCGGCGTGGTCAGCGTGGCCTTGAGGGCGCCGATGACCGGCACGGCGGACGCGGAGGCGAGACCGGCGTCGTCCGAGCCGACGGAGAGGGATTCGGAGGACTGGGTCGTGCCGAGCGTGATCGGCTGGACGTTCGTGATCGGGTAGTTGCTCCAGAGCCCGAACTCGTACTCGGTGATGTGGTTCTGGTAGGCGGTGTTGAGCGCGTTGACGGCGTCGGAGTCGTAGACCGAGGAGTACATGTCCTCGAGCGCGACGATCCCGGCGTGCTCGGTCAGGGCCATGGCGCCGGATGCCGTGGCCTCCTGGGCGTCGCCGTTCACGTCCTCGCTGAAGATCCGCAGCTGGGCGGGCGCCGAACTCCCGCGCGGCAGCAGCGTCGGCCCGTAGAGCGCGGTCCAGACGAGGGCGGCGGAGAACGCGACGATCAGCGCGGTCTTCGTATGCACCACGGCGGCGGCGAGCAGCAGGACCAGCACCGGCACGCCGACCCACGGCAGCCAGGTTTCGAGCAGCGAGCCGATGCCTCCCGCGTCGGGCAGGAAGCGGTGCAGCACCAGGAAGGTGACGGCGAGACAGGAGAGCACGACGACGCCGGCCGAGGTCTGCCGCCGCATCCGGGACCGGTGCGAGTGCCGATCGGAGCGGAGCTTGCGCCGCTTGATCTCCGCACTGGTCTCCGCGGCCGTCTCGGGCGGCGCGGGGAAGGTCTCGATCTCGGGCTCGGCGAGCGGAGCGGCGTCGACCACCGGCACCGAGGCGAACGCGGATGCGACCTCGGACGCGGACTGTCCGGGGATGGCCTGCCCGGGGACGAAGGGGGCTCTCGGTGCGGCAGGCACGGACTGCCCGGGGACGAACGGGGTCGCCAGCGCATCAGAGGTGGACTGTCCGGAGACGAACGGGCCCGTCGTCGGCGCGCCAGAGGTGGACTGCCCGGAGGCGAACGGGCTCGATGGCGTCGAGGTACCGGGGGCTGGAGGCAGTTCGGGGCGTGCGCCGATCGGGGGTACTGCGGCGGTGAACGGAGAGCTCGACGGTGACGCCGCGTCGTCCGGGCCACCGGTGGGCGCCGATTCGTCCAGCGCGCCGGGGTTGAAGTAGCCGTCGGCGGGGGCGATCTGACGGGGCATCCGGCTCGGCGTCAGCGCCCGCGGATTGGCGCTCGGAGCCTGGGCCTCCGGCTCCGGATCACCGTCCGGCGTCATCGCCGAGGGGGTTTCGTCAGCCCGCTGCGCGGGGATGCCGAAGTCCGGCCACGTCCGCAGATCGGGCAACTCCCGACCTGCCTGTTCGCCACCCTCGGCACCGGTCACCGACCCAGCCACCATCGCTTCGTATTCCTCCACGGCCCCGCACAACCGCGTTGAGGCACCGCAAGATCCAAACGACCTTCCGCCTGCCCCGGACGGTCCCCGAGCCTAGCGGTACGAAAGCCGGGACAGGCAACTCGGAAGCGGAATCGTGGCAGAGGTGTGACGTGTGTGACGCCGGTCTGAAGCGAGGCTGAGCCGCCTCGGCCGAGAACGCCGTCAGACTCCTGACGAAACGGCGAACGCGAGGCGACGCCGCCCGGATCTACAGCCCGGGGGCTCCCCAGACCGGGAACCAGCGAGAGAGGTCCTTCTCCAGCCGCAGGTCGTTGCCGAGCTGCGACTTGATCAGCATCTCCAGCGGGTTGTCCCGCTGCGGCTCGGTCAGCGGCGCGAAGGGGTAGAACGTCCCCTGCTTGTAGAGGTAGATCAGCGCCAGCTTCCGGCCGCGGTCGTCCTGGAAGCTGACCAGGGTGCACAGCAGGTACGGGCCGAAGCCGTTGTCCTGCAGCGCCGAGTTGACTGCGTGGACGTCCGTCACCAGGCTCGTCATGTCGTCCTGCGCGCGCTGGCAGAGCACCCAGGTGTAGCCGTACTTGTCCTTGCTGACCTGCAGCTTGGGGCCGTCGATGCCCTCGAGCAGCTCCTCGACGTCCGACTCGACCTGGTTGAAGGCCGCGCCCTCGGCCTTGCGGTAGCACACCGCGCCGTAGCCGGTGGGCCGGAAGGTGCCGTTGACCTCCAGCGTCATCGCCGCCGAGGGCAGGCCGAAGAGCTGGTCGAGGTTCGGCTGCACCGGCTTGCTGCGGCCGAGGAGCGTGTCGAGAAGACCCATGGAAAGCAGCCTATCCACTTGAAGGGGCTAAGAGCAGCCGCTCCCCGCTTACGAGAGCCGACCGTACAACCGTCTCGGAACCCGGCCCCGGCCCGCCGCAGCCGATCGCGCAGCGGGCCTGCGAGAGCTCAAGAACTGCCGATCTGGCCGAGCTCGTTGGAGATCTTCACCAGCTGCTCGACCCGCTTCTCCGTGCTCGGGTGCGTGGCCAGCAGCGACATCACCGACTGGCCGGTGAGCGCCGGGGCGAAGTAGAAGGCGTTGTAGGGCTCGGCGGCACGCAGGTCCTGCTGCGGGATCTTGCCCATGTCGCCGGTGATCTTCTGCAGCGCAGAGGCCAGCGCCATCGGATTGCCCGTCAGGTGCGCCCCGGCCCGGTCGGCGGCCAGCTCGCGGTACCGGGACAGCGCCCGGACCAGCAGGAAGGAGATCGCGTAGGTGACCACCGACAGCAGCATGATCACCAGCTCGGCGATCGCGGCGTTGTCGTCCCGGCGGCCACGACCGCCGCCGCCGAAGAGGCCGGCGTAGAAGGCCATCCGCCCGATCATGCCGGCCAGGATGCCGAGGAACGAGGCGATGGTGATCACCAGCACGTCGCGGTGCGCCACGTGCGAGAGCTCGTGCGCCAGGACGCCCTCGACCTCCTCGTTGGTGAGGTTCCGGTTGCGCATCAGGCCGGTGGTCACGCAGATCACCGCGTTGTTCGGGTTGCGGCCCGTGGCGAAGGCGTTGGGCACCGAGGTCTCGGCGATGGCGACGCGCGGCTTGGGCATGTTCGCCATCGCGCACAGCCGGTCCACCATCGCGTGCAGCTCGGGCGCCTGCTCCGGCGTCACCTCGCGCGCGCCCATGGCGAAGGTGGCGATCTTGTCCGAGAAGAAGAACTGCGCGCCGAGGATCAGCGCGGCGATGACGAGCACGATCGGCAGGCTCTGCGGGGGCACGAACGCGATCAGCGCCGCGACGAACGCCACCGCGAGCAAGCCGATGAGGAACATCACGAGCACCATCCGGGAGGTGAGCCCCCGGTCCGGAGCGAACCTCGTCTTGGTGGCCACTGCTGCCGCCCTTCCCATCCCTGCTGTCTGAATTCCTGGTCTGTCCTGCCGCGGGTGCGCGGTCGGTCTGGCTGAGGCCGTACCCCACAGCCTCATCCCCACCAACGATCAGCATCGGGGGCCGGTTCCCCCAGCCTGCCCGATTCCGGCTGAAGAACTCCCAAGAAAGCACCGCGACCCGCCGAACTCTCCGTGAAGGCCCCGACAACCGCGAACGTCCCCCCGGCGCCGAAGCGCGGAGGGGACGCACACGAGGGGGTTCGGCCGACGGGGCCGCGTGCTCAGCCCGGGATCAGGCCGTCCGAGGAGAGCAGGTCGCGCACCTCGTCCAGGCTGGAGTGCGCGCTGGGCAGGATGAAGTCGCTGGGCTTGAGCTCGTCCACCGGCAACGGCGAGCCGAGCTCCCTGACCTTGTCGAGCAGGGCCTCCATGGCCGCCTCGAAAGGTGCCTGCTCCCCCGTCTCCACCGCCGCCAGGAGCGCGTTGTCCAGCTCGTTCAACGCGCCGAGGGACTCTTTCTCGAGGACCAGCTGGCCCTCGCCCAGGATGCGCACGATCATGCAGCGCCACCGTCCTTGAGCACGTCCGCGTCGTTGATCTCGTCGTTCTTGTTCGCGTACGAGGTGCCGGCGCCGGGGCCGAGCTCCTTCTTGCCGCCGGAAAGCTCGAGCTTCATCTGGGAGAGCTGGTCGTCCACCGCGCCGCCCGAGGACAGCGCCTCGAGCTGCCGGGTGATGTCGTCCTTGGACAGGCCGGTCGGGTCGTCCAGAGCTCCGGATTGCATCAGCTCGTCCACCGCCGAGGCACGGGCCTGCAGCTGCGCGGTCTTGTCCTGGGCGCGCTGGATCGCCATGCCGACGTCGCCCATCTCCTCCGAGATGCCGGAGAAGGCCTCGCCGATCTGCGCCTGGGCCTGGGCCGCGGTGTAGGTCGCC
>Ga0302314_10005200_pt1 | contig 23763 bp, 24 predicted proteins | sample III_Palsa_N2_3_FD_200533 | JGI IMG/M metagenome (GOLD analysis project Ga0302314, IMG submission 200533) | Peat permafrost microbial communities from Stordalen Mire near Abisko, Sweden - III_Palsa_N2_3 | ecosystem: Environmental > Terrestrial > Soil > Palsa > Peat permafrost | place: Sweden... | reverse complement strand
ATCGCCAGCCGGCGATGGCGCTGCAGCAGGCGCACCTGGCCCTCCACCGGAGGCGGCACGAAGGCCGAGCGGGCCTTGCCCTTGGCCGGACGCAGGCGGATGACGCTCATGGGCGGGGGCCTGCGGAAGAAGACACGAGCGTGGACATCACTGCTGCTGGCCGATGGTCACGACCAGCGTGCCGTTGTAGCCGTCGCCGGCGCGCGTCAGCGACGCCTCGACCGGGCGCGCGCGCGCGCCGCCGCGCGCCTTGATCAGCCATTGGCGCAGGTCTTCGCCGTTGATGCCGGTGACCGACAGCGTCGCGCGATCGCCCTGCACCACGATCTTGGCCTTGCCGCCCATGTCGTCGGTGGCCGATTTCAGCACCTGCTCGGCCACCGCGGACGGCACCGGCGGCAGCGCGCGCAGCTGCTTGGCCTCGGCGGCGATGGCCTGCATCTGCAGCATCTGGGCGTCGGCCTGCGCGCGCAGCGCCGGCGCGTTGTCCAGCGTCGTCCAGGCCGGCCGCACCAGCAGCAGCCAGACGACGAGGAAGGCCAGCGCGGCGCCGATGATGGTGACCATCTGGCGCTCGCGCGCGTCGAGCTTGGCGTAGCGCGCCTGCAGTTGCTCGCGGGTATCGGTGATGGCGCTCATGGCTTGCTCCGTGCCGACGGCTGGCGATGGCTCAGCACCAGCTTGCCGCCGGCCGACTGCGCATCGACGTTGGCGGCGCGCAGTTGCGTGGTGAAGCGCTCGATCTCCTGCGGCGTCCAGCCGTCGGCCGGCAGCGTCAGGCGGCCCGGCTCGAACTTCAGGTTGGCGATCGGCGAGTGGCTTTGCGGCCAGGCCGATTCGGCGGCCTGCATCAGGGTCTCGATGTCGCCGTCGCCGGGACGGCCGGCGGCGGCGCGCAGCGTGTCGATCTCGCGCTGCGCCTGCGCGGCCGGGTCGTAGATCGTCTTCAGGTTCGGGAAGGCCTCGGCCACGGCGGCGGTGAGCGCGGCCTTCTTCTGCGCGATGCGGTGGTTCTCCTGCAGCGCGCAGATGTTCAGGCCCAGCAGCGTCACCGCCACCAGCGCGACCAGGCCGCGGCGCGTGACGCGCCAGGCGGGATCGAACGCGAAGCGGGCGGCGAGGTCGCGCACCAGCTTGACGCCGCGGCGCTGCGGCTGCAGGTCGAACTGCAGCAGGTTCCAGCCGGCGCGCGCGGCGCGCAGGCCTTGTTCCTCGTCGGTGACCGAGGCCACCGGCATGCCGACGAACTCGCTCGCGTCGAGCGCGGTCTCGGGCGTGGCTGTCCAGCGCACGACGGTGTCCTCGGGCAGCGCGGTCAGCAGCGCGCGCGACACGGGGCTGGCGAGCGGCACGCACAGCACGCCGGCGTCGTCGCGCCAGGCGAGCTGCGCGGGCTCGTCGGGGCCGCCTTCGCGGAAGGTGTGGCCGGCGACGCCCTGGTCGGGCCACCACGACGGCACCGCGCGGTCGAGCGCGACGTTGCCGGCCTCCAGCGCGCCGAGCTGCGCGCGCAGCCACGGCTTGTTGACCACCGCCACCCAGTGCTCCGCGCCCGGCTTGGCGTCGGGCGCCAGCGCCAGATGGACGTCGTCGTCGTCCTCCAGCAGGCCTTCCTCCATCACGCCGCTGAGCGCGGCGCGCATGCGCGCGGCCGGCGCCTTGGGGATGGCGACCCGCTGGTACGCCACGTCGCTCGGCCGCAGCACCGCGGCCACCAGCGCGGCGCGCGGCAGCGCCGCCGGCGTGGCCCGCCCGTGCTCGGTCACGCGCGTGCCGTCCACGCTCAGCACGTAGTCGAACTCGGCGGGCGCGACATGGCCGGCGGTCGTCGGGGCAGCGAGCCGGGGCTGGGCTGCGAGCAGGATGATCAGCGTGGACATGGGTGGGAAGCGAATTTACAGCCTGCGTGTGAAGGCAGGATGCCGCCCGGAGCGCGGCGGCGGGGCTGCCGTCGCGCGGCGGGGCTGCGCTGGGGCAAAGCGGCGTATTGTGGCCTGTGACGATGACGGTTCCGCCGACTTTGTGTCAGGCGGGGCTGCGGGAAAACGCCAACGCGCAAAGCGGGCCGGCGGCAACAATCCCTCGTTCGCGGTATCGCGGCGATCCGGATCATGTCGCGTCGGGCGGCAGCCGCTCGCGGCGCAGGACCTGGACCGGCGTGAACTGATCCTTGCGGTAGATCACCGAACGCTCGCGGATGACGTGCTGCTCGTAGCGCAGCTGGCCGAAGATCTCGAAGTATTGCGACTTGAAGCCGAGGATGCTAGGGGGCGCACCGGGCGTGCCGCCCGTCGCCGGAGTCAGCGAGCAGACATTTCCCGCGTTCGCACTCCCGATGCCGAATCCGCTCAGGATGCCGGCGTATGTGATGTACGGCCCCTGCTGCCGCTTGACGACCGCCGCTTCGGCCTGCGCGCGCGTGATCGCCGGCATGCCGCAGCCCGCCATCAGCACCTCGGCCGGCGCCGTGTTGGCGTTGATCGTCATCGCCGCGGTGCCGCCGATCGGGATGATCTGCACGAACGGCGCCATCTGCTTGATCACCTTCGGATCGATGCCGTACCAGGCGAGGTCGGCCAGCTCGATGGGCATCAGCACGCTGCCGGTGGAGTCGGCCTGGCCCGGCTGGTCGACCAGCTGCTGCTGCGCCGAATAGCTGGCGCGCATGCCGGCGGCGATGGTCTCGGCGACGTCCGCGGGGACGCCGATCGCGGAGAACAGGATCTGCAGGCGCTGCACCTCGGTGGTCTTGCCAGCACCGTTGATCGGGATCACGAGGTTGTACAGGTTGTACTTGGACTGCGCATCGGTGATCTGGCCGGACAGGTAGGCCTCCGGGCCGCTGTCTTCCGAATGGCTGCCGTCGGCCGACAGGAAGCTCGAGAGCTTGGTCTCCTCGAGCGGCGTGGCCCAGGGCTGGCCGAGGTCGTCGTCGGGATCGCCGTTGCGGATCGAGGACTTCAGGATCAGGTTGCCCCAGTCGAGCGACGCGTTCAGCAGCCAGTCGGCCTGCGCGCGCGCGCGCTCGGCGGTTTCCACCTCGATGCCGCGCCACTGCAGCCACACCATGCCGGCGGCGAGCGTGGCGACGAGCGTCATGATCAGCAGCGCGAGCAGCAGCGCGGCGCCGCGCTGGCGGCGTTCGGATTTCAGGCGGGTCATGTGATTGGAATCCCTCCGAAGCGCGGCAGCTCGCGTTCGCGCGTGATCTCGCCCTCGGGCACCTTCAGCAGGATGCGGATGCCGTTCGGCTGCGTCGTCGTGACGGGCGTGGCCGCTGCGCCGGACACCACTACCGGGGGCGGCGTGGCGGCCGTCGCGCCTTGCGTCGACTGCACGTTGTTCCAGCTGCAGCCCGAGGTCGCGATGGTGGCCGGGTTGCACACGTAGACCTGGAAGTCGTCGACGTTCTCCAGCACCGTCACCGCGCTGCCGCTGATCGCGCCCCATTGCTGGCTGCGCATCCACGCGTCGGTGAGGTCGGTCATGTGGATGTAGGGCGGACTGGCCCAGCGTTGCCAGCGGCGATCCTGCAGCGTCCACAGCACCAGCTGGATGCCCGCGGGCGAACGGCGCGCGACGCGCAGCGTGGCGCCGTCGAACATGATGGGCCGCGGCAGCACCTTGCTGTCCACCACCTGCGACATGTCGTACTCGAACTGCGACATGCCCGTGTTCATCTTGAGCGTGCGGTCGGTCGAGGCCAGCGCCGCGTCCTTGGCGCGCGCCAGCGCGTCGATGCCGCGGAAGGCCAGCGCCGCCAGGATCGCCATGATGAGCAGCGCCACCATCACCTCGACGAGGGTGAAGCCGCCGGCGCGGTCGCGGGTGCGGCTCATAGGTGCGACATCACGGTGGAGATCGTCACGAGCTGGCGGCCGTCGCTGTTGGAGACGACGGCGTCGACGCGGCGGAAGCTCGGGTTGGGCGTGGGCTGCACGTTGATCGAGCCCTGGTACTCGCGGCCCAGCTGCGTGCAGCTGAACGGCGTCTTGCCGACCGCGGGCAACTGGTCGATGAGGCGCAGCTCGGTCAGCTGGTTGTCCGCGCACCACTGCGCGAGCACCACGTCGTTCAGGCGCTGCGAGGTGTCGACGACGGAGCTCGCCGCGCGCGAGCCGGCGGCCAGCGCGATGGCGACGACGGCCAGCGCCACCATCACCTCGATCAGCGTGAAACCGCCGTCATGGCGCCCCTCCCGCGCCGAGTACGGCGCTCCGTCCCCCGCGGGGACTGCGGGCCTCCTCGGGGCGGCCCGGCGCACGGCCCGCGAGCGCGCTGCACGTGTCATTGCGCGGCCACCGTGGCGTTCGGGTCGACGATCTGGAACGGCGACAGCCCGTCGGTGCCGACGGCGATCTCGCGCTCGTCCAGGTGCAGCACGACGCGCTGCGCCGGCAGCAGCGGCTCGGGGCCGAGCAGCAGCTGCGGCGCGCCGACGATGGTCGCGGTGGTGCCGCTGTCGAGCCAGTGCGACGGCAGTTCCTTGGCGGCCTGCGGCGGCAGGCCGATGAACTCGAAGCCGCCGGTCGTCAGCGGCGCCCAGCGCACGTCGGTGCCGACGATGCGCGATTGCGTGCGCGCGGTCTCGAGCAGCGCGGACAGGCGCGCGCCTTCCTCCTCGAGCTTGCTCTGCGAGCGATCGCGCAACACCACGGCGACGGCGGCGCTGGCGATGGCCACGATGACGACGACGACCATCAGCTCCAGCAGCGTGAAGCCGGCCGCCGGGCGGCGCGGCTTACTGCCAGGAGCCGATGTCCGCGTCGTCACCTTCACCGCCGGGCTGCCCGTCGGCACCATAGCTGAACACATCGACTTCTCCGTGCACGCCCGGGTTGGCGTACTGATAGGGGTTGTGCCACGGATCGGTGGGCAGCTTGTCCAGGTAGCTCTTCCAGTTGCTGGGGATCGTGCCGGTCGTCGGCTTGGCCACCAGCGCCTGCAGGCCCTGGTCCTGGCTGGGGTAGCGGCCATTGTCCAGCTTGTAGATCTTGAGCTGGTTCATGATGGTGGCGATGTCGGCCTGCGCCGCCGTGACCTTGGCCTCGCCGACGTGGCGCAGCACGGCCGGCGCGATCAGCGCGGCCAGCACCCCGATGATGACGATCACGACCATCAGTTCGAGCAGCGTGAAGCCGCGCGAGAAGCGCCGTGCGATGAGGGCTTGATTCATGAAAGATTCCAAAGAGCCGGTTGCCAGCAAGTCTTGAATCATAATCCGCGCATGAGTTCCCGCTGGACTGGCTTTTTCATCTGGGCCCTGGTGGCGGCTAGCGCCGCGTTCTGGGGGATCAAGGTCTTCGCCTCCCCGCGACCCGTGCCCGTCGGGGCACTGGCGCCGCAAGGGGGAGGAACGGCCAATGGGCCCATGGATCGCCTGTTCGGCGTCGTCGTCCAGCCCACGGTGGCCACGCCGGTGACGCCGCCCGAGAGCTCGCGTTACCAGCTGGTGGGCGTCATCGCGCCGCGCGACGGCAGCGCGCGGGGCGGCTTCGCCGTCATCTCGCTCGACGGCCAGCCGGCGCGCGCATGGCACGTCGGCGCCACCATCGATGGCAACACTTCGTTGCTGTCGGTGAGCAAACGTGGCGCCGAGTTCGGGCCGCCGGGCGGTCCCAGCGCGTTCTCGCTGCAACTGCCCGAGCCGGCCAGCGCCGAGACGGGCACGCTGGCGCCCGCGGTGTCGCAGCCCGATCCCGCGCAATTGCAGCAGGGCTCGCCCCAACGCGAGAACGCCTCGCATGTCGCGCAGCCGCCGTTCCCCGCACCCGGCGGATTCCCCGGCGCCGCGCCCGGCCTCAACGGCCCGCAGCCCGTCGGCCGCGCCGCCCGCCAGCACGGCCCGTTTGTTCCCCGCGTGTCCAACAGCACGCCGACCGACCCGCCGCCGCAGGGCGACAACGGCGCCGCGCCGCAGCGGCAGTAAGCCGCGGCGTTTCAACGACCGACAGCCGGCTTCGCGCCGGCTGTTGCGTTTCAGGCGCCGAGCGCCGTCGCCACGTCCAGCAGGGTCGCGAACCGGTGCGCGCCCGCGCGCGGCGCCGCGCTCGCGTGCGCGCCGTCGGGCCGGCAGATCCAGCCGGCGTGCAGGCCGGCGGCGAGCGCGCCGCCGACGTCGGCGTCGAGATCGTCGCCCAGGTGCAGCACCTGGTGCGGCGGCGCGCCGGCGGCCGCGCAGGCCGCGCGGAAGATCGACGGGTCGGGCTTGGCCACGCCGTGCAGCCGCGCCGACACCGAGCCCGCGAAGAAGCGATCGAGGCCGACGCGATGCAGTTCGGCGTTGCCGTTGCTCACCGCGACGAGCCGGAAGCGCGCGGCCAGCCGCTCGAGGCCGGGCAGCACGTCGTCGTACAGCGTGACGGCGTGGCGGGCCTCGAAGAACACGTCGAACGCGACCTCGGCCAACGCCGGATCGTCGCCGCTGCGGCCCAGCGCGCGGCGGATCGTCTCGAGCCGGATCGCGCTGAGATCGTGCGCCCAGTGCGGATGTTCGGCGGCCACCTCGGCGCGCAGCGCGAGCATCGCCGAAGGCGGCGTGCCCTGCGCGGTCGCCGGCGCGTTCGCGCGCAGCCATTCGGCCAGCACCTTCTCGGCGGCGACCAGCGTCGGGCGCACGGGCCACAGCGTGTCGTCGAGATCCAGCGTGATGGCGCTGACCCGTTGCAGCGACGACGTCATGCCGGCCGGTCCGGATCGCGCGCGAGCGCCGCGAGGCAGCGCTCGCAAAGACAGTCCGACCACTTCGCGCGCAGCTCCGCGAGGCGCGCGGCGCCGAGCGCGACCGACACGCAGAAGCACGGCGTCGCGCGATCGGCGTCGACGCCGCACGCGAACGCGTCGCCGCAGCGCGGGCAGGTCGCCGCGCGATGGCCCGGCGCCAGCGCGCCGCTCATGCGAACAGCGTCGCGAGTTCTTCGCGCAGCAGCTTCTTCTGCACCTTGCCCATCGCGTTGCGCGGCAGCGCGTCGACGAGGCGCACGTGCTTGGGCACCTTGAAGTGCGCGATGGTGGAGCGCAGTTCCGCGATGACGGCCGCCGGCACCGGCGTCGCGCCCGGACGCGCCACCACCACCGCGACGACGGCCTCGCCGAAGTCGGGATGCGGCACGCCGACGACGGCCGATTCGGCCACGCCGGCGAGGTCGTTGATGCGGCCTTCGATCTCGGCCGGGTAGACGTTGAAGCCGCCGCTGATGATCAGGTCCTTGCTGCGCCCGATCAGCGTCAGCACGCCGTCGGCGTCGAGGTGCCCGACGTCCCCGGTGCGGAACCAGCCGTCGGCGGTGAACTCCTCGCGCGTCTTCTCGGGCATCTGCCAGTAGCCCGCGAACACGCTCGGGCCCTTGACCTCGATGCCGCCGATCTCGCCCGTGGCGCAGGCCCGGCCCTGGTCGTCGTGCACGCGAACCTGCACGCCCGGCAACGCGCGGCCGACGGTGCCGGCCAGGCGCGCGCTTTCCGGACGATACGGGTTGGACGTGATCATCGCCGTCTCGCTCATGCCGTAGCGCTCGAGGATCGTGTGGCCGGTGCGGTCGCGCCAGGCGGCGAAGGTGTCGGCCAGCAGCGGCGCCGAGCCGCTGATGAACAGCCGCATCGACTTGCAGGCCCCGGCGTCCAGCGCGGGCTGCGCGAGCATGCGCACGTACAGCGTCGGCACGCCCATGAGCATGCTGGCGTCGGGCAGGCGCGCGATCGTCGCGAGCGGATTGAAATGGTGGAACCAGATCGTCCGCGCGCCGGCGCGCAGCGCGCCGTGCAGCGCCACGAACAGGCCGTGGATGTGGAAGATCGGCAGCGCGTGGATCAGCACGTCCTTGTCGGCGCCTTCGCGCCAGCCCCAGCACGAATGCAGCACGTCGGCGTTGGCGAACAGGTTGCCGTGCGTCAACTGCGCGCCCTTGCTGCGGCCCGTGGTGCCGCTGGTGTAGATGATGGCGGCGACGTCGTCGGCCGCGCGCGCCACCGTGTCGAACTCGTCGCCCATCTGCGCGGCGCGATCGAGCAGGCTGCCGCTGCGGTCGTCGCCCAGCGTGAGCACCATGCGCGTGCCGCGCGCGAATGCGAGGCGGCTGATCCAGGGGAAGTTGCGCGGCGCGCACACCACCAGCGCGGGCTGCGCGTTCTCGATGAAGTACTCGACCTCGCTCGCCTGGTAGGCGGCGTTCAGCGGCACGTGGACCAGCCCGGCGCGCAGCGTGGCCAGGTACAGCATCGCGGCCTCGACCGACTTGTCCGCGTGCACCAGCACGCGCGCGCCGGCGGGCAGCGCCAGGTCGGCGAACAGGTTGGCGATGCGCGCGCTGCCGCGCTCCAGGTCGCGCCATGTGTAGTGCAGCGGCGCGAACGGATGGCCGTCGTGGCCGCCGGGCGCGTCCGCGGTCTCGATCGCGACGTCGTCGAGGCGATCGGGAAAGAACCTTCGAAGCTTGGCGTAGAGGTTGGCGTTCTGGGTCATGTCGTTCGAGCGGCGCTGCGGCGCCGACATTGTGCAGCGGCGGCAGGTTCTCAGCGCGGCATCGGCGCGTTCATCGTGACGACCAGCCCGATCCAGAACACGATGAAGAAGGGGCCGGCGGCCGCCATCAGCTTGATGGTGCGCGCGGACTTGGGCGCCCGGCCGCGATCGCCGAACATCGAGCTCACGCCGTACTCGACCATCTTCGCGGCGCCGTCGAACGCGAACACGAAGACGGCGAACGCCAACGACACCCCGAAGATGGCGGCCAGCCACGCCAGCACGAACGGATTGCCGTCCTGCGGCCGGAAGTAGTTCCAGACGCCGGGGACGCCGCCGAGCAGCACGCCCACGCCCATCACGAGCCATGGCAAGGCGTTGAATGTCGCGAACAGTCGCAGCAGCCGCTCGGCCGCGGCGCCGCGCTGCGGGTCGCCGGCAAACCTGACTCGCGCCTCGCCGCTGGCGCGCCGGTAGTTGAACAGCCCGAACAGGAGGCACAGGAGCCAGAACCAATGGCCGATGAGGTTGAAGAGAGTCACGCGGCCTCGTCGATGCTCAGAACTTCGCCGGCCGCTTCTCGATGAAGGCGGCCAGCCCTTCGCGGTGCTCGTCCGAGTCGGCGTACGCGTAGTGCGCCGCGCGATCCGCGGGCTCGCTGAACGACGGCCGCGCGAACGCGCGCAGCACGCGCTTGTTCAGGCGCATCGCCTGCGGCGACAGGCCGGCGATGTGCGCGGCCACGCGGGCGACCTCGGCCTCCAGCTTGTCGACGTCCACCACGCGCGTGACGATGCCGCGCTCGTGCGCCTCGGCCGCGCCGATCAGCCGCGCCTCGATCAGCAACTCGCGCAGCAGCGTCTGGCCGACGATGTGCGAGACGATCTCGACCTCGGCCGGCGCCATCGGGAAGCCGAGCCGCGCGATCGGCACGCCGAAGCGGCTGTTGGGCTCGCACAGCCGCAGGTCGCAGCAGGCGGCGATCTCGAGGCCGCCGCCGACGCACGCGCCCTCGATGTGCGCGACCAGCGGCACGTCGCAATCGAGCATCGCGTGCAGCGCCGGCGCGACGACGTCGTCGTGGTACGCGGCGAGCGACTCGGGCTCGAAGCGGAACTGCGGGAACTCCTCGATGTCCGCGCCGGCGACGAATTCGCGGTCGGCGCCGCGCACGACGATCACGCGCGGCGGCGTGTCGGCGTGCTGCAGGGCGTCGAACACCGCGCGCAGCTCGCGCCACATCGCGAGGTTCAGCGCGTTCATCTTGCCGGGGTTGGAGATGCGCAGCGTGGCGACGCCTTCCGCGCTGGCGGGCTCGAGGCGGATGTGGGCGTCGGACATGGCGGGCTCCTGCTCTGGCGAAGGACGGGTCAGTTGTCCTGGTTGATCACGATCTGCGGAGCGGTCGAATCGCCGTAGACGAGGATCGTGTAGACGTCGCCGCTCGTGAACGTCTGGTCGGTCAGGGCCGTCTGGGGCACGCCGCCGATCGTCACGTTCAGCGACGCCGTGCCGGTGAAGGCCGTGATCGCGGTGTACGCCGAGGCGCTGCCGAACGCGACGTTGCTGCCGATCTGCTTGCCGCCGGCATTGACGGTCACCGTGGTGGCGCCGTTCACGCCGCTGAGCACGCGCGCCTCGACCGGCAGCGACGTGCTGGTGGACGGCGTGTTGTCGTCCTGGATCAGCGTGATGGTCGGCGCAGAGATCGTGCCCCCTATGAACAGCGTGTAGTCGGAACCCGCGGCGAGGTTCGGCAGCGTGATGCCGCTGATGGTCGTGTCGTTGATGGCGTAGGTGCCGGTCACCGGGCCCGACGGAACGGCGATGTAGTCGTTGATGGACGGCGACACGGCGTCGCCGGACAAAGAGATGCCGTTGACGGTCGCGGTGACGGTGCCCTGGGCCGCGGCATCGGCGATGACGCGCACGCGGGCGATCGAGTTCGCGAACGGCGTCAGTGCGCCCTGCTGGTCGAGCAGGGACGCGTTCAGCAGCACGCCGCCGGTGGTGCGCGTCAGGATCAGCGTGGCGATCTCCTGGTTCTTCAACGTGAACGTCGGAAGGTCGAGGAGGATGTTGCTCTTGTCGCCGCTCGCGGTGACGCAGAGGTTCCAGGTCGTGCCGGCCGATGCCGCCGTCACCTGGCTGTAGGCCGCGGTGAAGGCTTGCCCGGGGGTGGGGCCGGCGACTGCGGACGCGAACGCCGTGTCCGTGGTGGACAGCGCGTCGCACGCATTCTGCGACAGGTAGACGTCGACGTTGCCCGCCTCCGTCGACGCGCCGTTGAGGATGCGCAGCTTGGCGTTGCCGGAACTCGGGTTCTTCTCCTCGTCGCTGAGGAACACGGTGTCCAGCGTGTTGCCGGTGATGTAGCTGACGAGCGTGAACTCGTCGTCGGTCGTGATCGTGCCCGTCGCCGAGGACGCGTTGCCTGCGGAAGTTCCGCTCTTGATCTCGAAGGTCGTCGAGCCCCGGTGGACCGTGGTGTAGGCGCTGACCGTGCCGGCGGCGGTACCGCTGACGACGAGGGTGTCGTTGCCGTCGCTGTCCTGCGTGTAGAGATCGATCGAGGCGTAGTCGGTGGTTGCGTTCACCACCCGGACCTGGCCGTCGTTCGCGTCATCGTTGCCGCAGCCGCTCAGCAGCGGCAAGGTGATTGCGGCCGCAATGGCGGCCCAGGTCTTCAAACGCATCGTCTGCTCCGTGAATGTCGTTGTGCGGCCGTCGGCATCGCGCCGCCACAGTGTGCGCGTGCGACCCTGCGGGTTTGTTGCTCGAACGTGACGCCACGGACAGGCAACGGCGCCGCACGCCGGTCGGTGCCGCAGTGTAGTGCCGTCGCGCGCCGGGCTCCGCGGGCAGCTCGGCAGTGCCGTTCACGGCCGGGTTTCGGCGCTTCGTCGCAATCGGGCTGCGGCGCGCGCCGCGCTGCATGACGATGGCCGCTTCACGAGGAGACCCGGATGAACGCCCTGCATCGTGTCGTTGCGTGCGCCCTCGGCGCGTGGGCCGTCGTGGCGGCGGCCGAGCCCGCGCCGGAGATCTTCGAGCCCGGGGTGATCTCCGGGCCGTCCAACGACGCCGCCGCCGCGTTCACGCCGGACGGCACGACGCTCGTGTTCTCGCGCGACGGCGCGGTCCTGCTGGCCAGCCGCACGCCCGCTGGCTGGTCGACACCACGCATCGCGCCGTTCTCCGGCCGCTGGATGGACGCCCAACCGACGCTGGCGCCGGACGGCTCGGCGCTGGTCTTCGTCTCCAACCGGCCGCTGGCCGAGGGCGACGCGAAGCATCCGGGCGGCAACCTGTGGCGCGTCGAACGACACGGCGATGGCTGGGGCGAGCCGGTGCACCTGCCGGCGCTGGTCAACCGCGGCGCGAGCATCTGGGGGCCGAGCATCGCGGCCGACGGCAGCCTGTACTTCATGGATCGCGTCGACGGCAAGGGGCCGTTCAAGCTGTGGCGCGCGCAGCGGCGCGACGGCGCGTGGCTGGAGCCGGTGCTGCAGCGGCTGGGCGATCCGGCGATGCAGCAGGTCGACCCGGCCGTCGCGCCCGACGAGTCCTTCATCGTGTTCAGCGCCAAGCATCCCGACACCGACGAGCATGAGCGCCTCTACATCGCGTTCCGCGAGGGCACGGGCTGGGGCGCGGCGATCGACCTCGGTGCGCCGGTCAACCTCGACGGCTGCGACAGCAACGAGTCGCGCCTCGCGCCCGACGGCCGCACGCTGTACTTCGCGAGCGACCGCCAGACGCCGATCCGCTACCCGCGCACGGCGGCGCAGGCCGAGGCCGACCTCGCGCGCATCGCGGCGTGGGACGACGGCAACCAGAACATCTGGCGCGTGTCGCTGGCGCCGTGGCTGGACGCCCGCAGGCGGGCCGGCTGACTCAGACGTCGGCGAAATTGGTCGGCAGCCCCGGCACGTCGACGCGGCATTGCAGCACCTGCCCGGCCAACGGCTGCGCCGCGAGCTCGGCGTCGGGCCGCTTCTCGCGCGACGTCGTCACGTAGAGCGTGCGCAGGTCGTCGCCGCCGAAGCACGGCATCGTCGGGCAGCGCACCGGCAGCGGCACCGATTGCAGCAGCGTGCCGTCGGGCGCGAAGCGGGCCAGGCGCTGGCCCTCGAAGCAGGCCGCCCAGTAGCAGCCTTCGCTGTCGACGGCGCCGCCGTCGGGGCGGCCGCCGTAGATCTCGAGCGGCTGGCCCTCCTGCTTGGGCGGGAAGCTCGCGAACACGCGGCGGCGCGACAGGTTGCCGCCCTGCGGATCGAAGTCGAACGCGAACACGGTGCTGAGCTTGGTGTCGGTCCAGTACATCGTGCCGCCGTCGGGGCTCCACGCGAGGCCGTTGCTGTTGGCCACGTCGTCGAGGATGCGGTCGAGGCTGTGCGGCGTCAGGCAATACAGCGAGCCGCGCGGCAGGCGCTCGTCGTGGATCGTGCCGACCCAGAAGCGGCCTTGCGGATCGGCCTTGCCGTCGTTGAAGCGCAGCTTGCGCGGGTCGTACGGCGCCGCGAGGATGCGCCGGCTCTCGCCGGTCTGCGTGTCGACGTGGAACAGGCCGTCGCGCCGGGCCATCAGCACGCCGCCGTCGGGGCGCGGCGCGATGCTGCAGACGTCGGTGGGAAACGCCCACTGGTCGTGCTTGCCGGTCGCGACCACGAAGCGGTTGAGCTTGTGGCCTGGGATGTCGACCCAGTACAGCGCCTGCTCGCGCGGATGCCAGAACGGCGACTCGCCGCCGATGGAGGCGGGCACGGGCAGCGGGGAGAACTCGAACGTGGACATGGCATCACCTGCGCGCATGGGGGACGGTCCCGATCGTAACGGCGTACCGGCCTGTAATCGACGCGACTGCGCTATCGTCGGCGCCTGGCCGACCCCTGTGAGCAAGCGATGATCCCGATCTCGAACTACGCCCGCGTCCTCGACACCGAACTGCACTACATGGAATGGGGCGCGGGCTGCGCGGAGACCGTGATCGCGTGGCATGGCCTCGCGCGCACCGGGCGCGACATGGACGACATCGCCGCGCACCTGTCGCGGCGCTATCGCGTGATCTGCCCCGACACCATCGGCCGCGGCCTGTCGCAATGGAGCCGCGCGCCGGAGCGCGAGTACTGCTTCGCGCACTACGAGAAGCTCGCGGCGGCGCTGCTCGATCGCCTCGGCCTCGATCGCGTGCACTGGCTGGGCACGTCGATGGGCGGCGCGCTGGGATTGCACGCGGCCGCGGGCGCGCTGCGCGGCCGCATCGCGAAGCTCGTCCTCAACGACATCGGCCCGGAGGTGGCGGCCTCGGCGATCGCGCGCATCCGCAACTACGCGGGCAGCCCGCCGGCGTTCGACACGGTCGGCGAGCTGGAGGCCTACTTCCGCACCGTCTACAAGCCGTACGGCGCGATCACCGATCCGCAATGGCGGCGCCTCGCCGAGTCGTCCGTGCGCCGCTTGCCCGACGGCCGCGTGACGCCGCACTACGATCCCGCGATGGTGATGCAGTTCGTGCACCACCCGCACGACTACGACCAGTGGGCCGCGTGGGATCGCCTCGCGATTCCCGTGCTGGTGCTGCGCGGCGTCGACTCCGACCTGCTCGAGCCGGCCGTCGCGCAGGCGATGACCGAACGCGGCCCGCGCGCGACGCTGGTCACGGTGCCCGGCTGCGGCCACGCGCCGGCGCTCAACACGCCGCAGCACTTCGCGTGGGTCGACGATTTCTTCGCAGGACGCTGACATCATGACCCTCACGCCCGAACAACGGCAGGCGCTGCGCAGGCGCTGCACGCTGATCGTCCCCGGCTTCGACATCCCTGACGCCGCCGGCGAGTTCCGCCAGCTGGCCGACTGGTGCGCCGCGAACGACGTCGCCCACGACACCTATGGCAAGGGCGAGCTCGTCGAAGGCTTCGAGCGCAAGATCGCCGACCTGCTCGGCAAGCCCGCGGCCACCTTCATGCCGAGCGGCACGATGGCGCAGCTGGCGAGCGTGCGCCTCTGGACGGAGTCGGCGCGCGTGCCGCGCTTCGGCCTGCATCCCACCTCGCACCTCGCGCACCACGAGGAGCAGGCCTTCGCCGCGCTGATGGGGCTGCACGCGGTGCCCGTCGGCGACCGGCTGCGTCCGATGACGGTCGCCGACCTCGAGGCGATCGCCCAGCCGCTCGCCTGCGCGATCGTGGAGCTGCCCATCCGCGAGGCCGGCGGCCAGTTGCCGACCTGGGACGAGCTCGAGGCGCTGAAGGCCGCCGCCCGCGCGCGCGGCGTCGCGCTGCACATGGACGGCGCACGGCTGTGGGAGAGCGCGGCGTTCTACGCGAAGCCGTACGCCGAGATCGCGGCGGGCTTCGATTCGGTGTACGTGTCGCTGTACAAGGGCATCGGCGCGTTCGCCGGCGCGATGCTCGCCGGCGACGCGGCCTTCGTCGAGCACGCGCGGCTGTGGCGCAAGCGCATGGGTGGCACGCTGTACCACATGAGCCCGATGGTGGCCGCCGCCGCGATGCGCTTCGACGCGCGCATCGCGCTGATGCCGGCGCTCTACCGGCGCGCACTGTCGTTCGCGTCCGAATTGGCTCGCGTTCCGCGATTGCGCATCCACCCGACGGTGCCGCAGGCCAACATGCTGCACGTCCACTTCGACGCGCCGGCCGAGGACGTGCTGCAGGCGCGCGACGCGCTGGCCCAGGAGTCCGGCCACTGGCTGTTCGACAACGTGCGGCCGACCGACGTGCCGGGGTGGTGCGCCACGGAGATCTACGTCGGCGATCGATTGCTGCAGATCGACGACGCGCGCGTCGGCGCGTTGTTCGAGCGGCTCTGCGCGTCGCTGGGCGGCGGACGGTCGTGAACATGGGCCGCGCCCTGCAGGCGCGTCCTGCCCGCGATTCGGGTAGGGAAATTCGCGCCTTGCCGCGCTAAGCTGTGGCCATGGTCAACCCACGCGAGCGCGGTCGCCCGGCGCATCCGGATGTCTTGACGCCCGCCGAGTGGCGCGTGGTCGAGGCGGTGCGCCACGGCCTGCGCAATCGCGAGATCGCGGCGCGCCAGGGCGTGAGCCCGGACGCCGTGAAGTACCACGTCGCCAATGCGTTGCAGAAGCTCGGCATGTCGAGTCGCCACGAGCTGCGGCGCTGGAGCGGCGTGCGGCGCGACAGCCATCTCTTCGCCAAGGAGCCCTCGATGGAACAGGATGTCAAGCTCGGCCCGCTGGGCCAGATTTCCCGCACGGTGCGCGACGTCGCCGCCGCGCGCGCCTGGTACGGCGAGAAGCTGGGCCTGACGCACCTCTACTCGTTCGGCAACCTCGCGTTCTTCGACTGCGGTGGCGTGCGGCTGTTCCTGTCCGAAGGCGAGGGCGCGGCCACGGAGACCATCCTGTACTTCCTGGTCGACGACGTGCGCGCGGCGCATGCGTCGCTGTCGGCGCGCGGGCTGGAGTTCACGCACGCGCCGCACCTGATCCATCGGCATGCGGACGGCACCGAGGAGTGGATGGCGTTCCTGAAGGACAACGAGGATCGGCCGCTGGCGATCATGTCGCGCGCGGCACCCGCCGCGGCGTGAGCGCCGGCGCCGCGCTTCAGGCGATCTTGGCGGGCTGCAGCATCACGTAGTGCGCGTAGCTGTCGGCGTTGTCCAGCAGTTGCAGCGACGTGAACGGCTTCATCTTCTTCGTGAACGCGTCGTCCTGCATCATTTCCTCGACCGTCTTCGGCGAGCCCGCCGTACGCAGCAGCTCGCAGGTCGCCCGCAGCCGCGTCCGTTCCGCGCAGCGATCGATGCCGTCGAAGTAGGCCGTCTGGCCGCCGCTGTCGGCATCGACGGTCAGCGCGAACTTGTGGCCGGCCTCGTGCGTCCAGTACCAGGCCAGCATGTCGGTCTTGTCGGCGAGCTTCAGCACGACCGGGTTGGCGAGCGGCTTGACCGCCGAGAGGTCGTGGCCGTAGGAGCGCAGCCCTTGGGCGATCGATTCTCCGAAGGTCTTGGCGACGTAGCCGTGCGCCGTCGGATTGGCCTCCAGCACGGACGCCTCGATGTCGGCGATCTCGACCCGGTCGGCATGCAGCGCCTCGCTGATCAGCGCGACCGTATCGAGGATGCGGCGCAGCGCCGGCCCGTAGATCCGGGACGCGTCGGCCGCGTCCGGGGGCGGCAGGTTGAACGAGGTGCGCAGGAGGTCGATGTAGCCCGGCGCCAGGCTCGCGAGGTAGCCGCGCACCGACGAGAAGGCGTAGGCCTTGGTGGTGTTGACGGTCGATTGCAGGAGCGCGGTCTGCGCGGCGCGCAGCGCCGAGGCGATCTTTTCGGCATCGATCGGGTCGCTGTGCTCGACCACGATGGCCTGCTTGTTGAGGGCAATCCGGGTTTGCGGCATGACGGTTCCTGCCTCGGCGTAGGGGCTGCGTTCGAATCGCGGCTGCGCGGCGCGCGGCCAGCGTGAGAAATCTCCTGTCGAGAATCTCATGCCATGGCGGCACGAAGCCCGCAGGCCGAGAGCCCCCCCTAGTTCGAGGAGCGACCGGGACGAACCTCGTCAGCCCGCCGACCGCCCGAACGCCTTCCACGTGAACGGCAGCGCCGCGACCGCGCACGCGCCCAGCGCGAGTCCGCAGCCGAGACCGCCCAGCTGCGTGAGCGCCGTGCCCGCCAGCGCGGTGCCGATGAACGCCGCCACGAAGGTGATGACGATGCTGCGCGAGAGCAGCGAGCCGTCGGCGTCGAGGCTGGAGATGCGCGACGTGAGGAAGGGCGTGACCGCGTAGTACGCGAACGAGACGAACAGCTGCGCGGCGAAGAAGTCGGCGCCGCCGCGCACGAGGAAGAACCACAGCGCGGCGCCGCCCATCAGCAGTTCCGCGGCCCACAGGATGGGCAGGCGCAGCTCGTGGCTGCGCCGATGCGACGCGGCGAGCGCGCCGATCGTGCCCAGCAGCGAGACGAGCGCCAGCAGCGGCCCGATGCGCTCGGGCGGCAGGCCGATCCGGTGGCCGACGACGTCGGCCAGCGCCCATTGCGCCGACAGCACGCTGTAGACGAGGATCATCACGGCCCAGATCGGCACCAGCACGTTCCAGCGGATCCTGACCTTGGGCATCGCGGACGCGGACTCGGCGACCGGCTGCGCCGCATCGCCGCCGGCCGCCGCCGACGGCCAGGCGATCAGCGCGAACGCGACGGCGAAGATGACGAACAGCCACTGGCTGACGAAGTCCGGCGGCAGTGCATAGGCGCCCACCAGCAGCGCGCAGTCGATCACGCCCGAGACCAGGATGATCACGCCCCACGCGCGCTCGGCCGCCGCGCGGTTGGACAGGCTCGCCGCCACGACGACGAACAGCACGCCCTCGAACAGCCCCGTGACGAGCCGTGCGATGCCGACCGCCGCGAGGCTGGGCATCCACGCGCCCGCGGCCTGCGCGAGCAGCGTGCCGATCATCGCGATCCACGCGAGGCGGCGCGGCATGCGCGCGATCCAGCGCGGAAAGATCGCGCAGCTGACGGCGATGCCGGCGATCTCGAGCGCGGCGAAGCCGGTGGCCGCGTCCTCGCCGGCGCCGAAGCGGCGCATCAGCGCGCCGACGATCAGCGGCATCAGGATGGTGCCGTTGGTGGCCACCGCGTAGGCGCAGGCGAGCCGCAGCAGCGCGGTCGGCGACAGGTCGGGGCGGCTGGCGGGCGTCGGGGTGTCCGTCATGGCAGGGCTTGAACGTGAGCGTTGATCACAATATAATGTGATCATTGATCATGTGTCAATGATGAGCAACCCTACCGAAACCCTCTCCGCGCCGCCGCGCGCCAGCACCGCCGAGGCCGGCCGCCAGCCGCGCCAGGAGCGCAGCCGCAACCGTGTCGAGACCATCCTCGAAGTGGCGCTCGAGCTCGTCGTCGAACAGGGCGCGGAGGCGCTCGCGATGCGCGAGGTCGCGCGCCGCGCGGACGTGCAGATCAGCTCGATCTACCAGTACTTCCCGTCCAAGGCGCACATCATTCGCGAGCTCGCCAAGCGCAACCTGGCGCGCGTGCGCCTGCTGCTGCAGGAGGAGGTGCTGCGCCTGCTCAGCGAGTTCGACGGCGCGCCCCCGGTGACCCAAGCAGTCAACCGGCTGGTCGACGCCTACTTCGCGCACTACCGCGACCAGCCCGACGCGCTGGCCGTGTGGGCCGGCGCGCAGAGCGACCACGGCCTGCGCGAGCTCGATCTCGAGGACACCCGCAGCACCGCCGAATTCCTGGTGACGCCGCTGCAGCGCATCCTGGGCCGCGACGAGCGCGACGTGCTCTATCCGCTCGCGCTGCTCGTCGCCGAGGTCACCGGCGCCGCCGCGCGCCTCGCGCTGGCGCTCGAGTCGCCGCTGCGCGAACAGCTGATCGCCCGCCACAAGGCCATGCTGGTGGCCACGCTCGAGGCCCACAGGACATGACGACGACGCCCGGCTACGACTTCTACAGGAACGCGCTGGCCGGGCACCGGTTGCCCGCCGCGTTCATCGATCTCGACGCGCTCCACGCGAACCTGGCCGACCTGCGCGCGCGTGCGGGGGCGCTGCCGATCCGGCTCGTGACGAAGTCGGTTCGCTCGGTGGCGATCCTGCGCCGCGTGCTGGCCAGCGGCGCGCCGTTCCGTGGCCTGATGTGCTACTCGCCGGCCGAGGCCGCGTGGCTGGCGTCGCAGGGCTTCGACGACCTGCTGGTGGCCTATCCGTCGGTCGAGCCTGGCGACCTGCGCGCCGTCGCCGCGCAGCTGCGCGCGGGCCGCACGATCGTGCTGATGGTGGACTCCGCGGCGCAGGTGCAGCGCATCGCGGCGATCGCGAAGCTCGAAGGCGCGGTGCAGCCGCTGGCCATCGACCTCGACATGTCGTCCGACTTCCCCGGCCTGCACTTCGGCGTGTTCCGTTCGCCGATCGACGGCCCGCGGGCCGCGCTTGCGCTGGCCGCGGAGATCGCGCGTCATCCGTCGCTGCGGCTCGACGGCCTGATGGGCTACGAGAGCCAGATCGCCGGCCTGATGGACGAGGTGCCGGGACAGGGCGCGAAGAACGCGGTGATCCGGCTGCTGAAGCGCCGGTCGATCCCCGAGGTCAACGAACGCCGCCGCGCGACGGTCGCCGCGCTGGCCGCGGCCGGCCACGCGCTGCGCTTCGTCAATGGCGGCGGCACCGGCAGCTTCGAGAGCACGCGCAACGACGCCAGCGTCACCGAGCTCGCGGCCGGCTCGGGCCTCTATGTGCCGACGCTGTTCGACCACTACCGCGCGTTCCGCGGCCGGCCCGCCGCCGGCTTCGCCGTCGCGGTCACGCGCTCGCCCGCGCCGGGCCTCGTCACCTGCGCCGGCGGCGGCTATCCCGCGTCCGGCCCGGGCGGCACCGATCGCTTGCCCAAGCCGTGGCTGCCCGAAGGCTGCTCGCTGATCGGCACCGAAGGCGCCGGCGAGGTGCAGACGCCCGTGCGCGTGCCCGCGGGCGTGGCGCTCGCGCCCGGCGACCCGCTGCTGTTCCGCCACGCGAAGGCCGGCGAACTGTGCGAGCGCTTCAACGACTTGCTGCTGATCGAAGGCGGTGCGGTGGTCGACAAGGTCGCCACGTATCGCGGCGACGGCAAGTGTTTCTTCTGAACCGGACGCGAGGCTGAAACGACGATGTGGAAGAACTGGTCGGGGTATGTCGAATGTCCGCGGACGCCGGTGCTCGCGCCGGACAGCGGCGCGCAGCTGGCGCAGGTGCTGGCCGACGCGGCGCGTGACGGCAAGGCGGTGCGCATGGCCGGCGCGGGCCACTCGTTCAGTCCCCTGGTGGCCAGCGACGGCGTGATCGTCTCGCTGGACAAGCTGCAGGGCGTGATCGACGTCGACGCCGCGACCCACGTCGCGCGCGTGCACGCCGGCACGCGGCTCTACGCGCTCGGCGCCGCGCTCGCGGAACGCGGGCTCGCGATGGAGAACCTGGGCGACATCAACGTGCAGTCCATCGCCGGCGCCACCAGCACCGGCACCCACGGCACCGGCATCGGCTTCGGCAACCTGGCCACGCAGATCGCCGCGCTGAAGTTCGTCACCGCCGACGGCCGCGAGGTGGTCGCATCGCCCGCCGAGAACCCCGACCTGTTCGCCGGCGGCCGCATCGGCCTGGGCAGCCTGGGCGTGCTGACCGAGGTCAGCCTGCGGCTCGTGCCGGCGTTCCGGCTGCGGCTGGAGCGCGACAAGATGGACCTGGAGGAATGCCTCGCGCAGGCCGACGCGCTCGTCGCGGCCAACCGGTCGTTCGAGTTCTACTGGCTGCCGCACACCGAGTCGGTGCTGACGAAGAGGTGGAACACCACCGACGCGCCGGTCGACCAGATGGGCCTCGGCCGCTGGGTGAGCGACGTGCTGCTGGAGAACAAGGCGTTCGGGCTGCTGTGCGACATCGGCAAGGCGGTGCCGGCGTGGTGTCCGTCGTTGAGTCGCTTGTGCGCGTCGTTGATCTCGCATGGCGAGCAGGTGGATGCGAGCTGGTCGATGCTGTCGACGGTGCGGCAGGTGCGCTTCAACGAGATGGAGTGGTCGGTGCCTGCGGCGCGCGGCGCCGATGCGTTGCGCGAGATCAAGGCGCTGATCGCGCGGCGCGACTTTCCGCTGATGTTTCCGCTCGAGTATCGGTGGGTTCGCGGGGACGACATCTGGCTGAGTCCCAACCATGGGCGCGACAGCGTGCACATCTCCGTGCACCAGTACCGGGGCATGCCGTTCGAGGCGTACTTCGAGGCGGTGCAGGCGATCTGCCTGAACCATGGAGGGCGGCCGCATTGGGGGAAGGTGCATTCGCTGCGTTCATCGCAGCTGGCCTCGCTTTATCCGCGGTGGGATGACTTTCTTGCCTTGCGCGAGAAGATGGATCCTTCGGGGCGGTTCTTGACGCCGTATTTGCGGGGGCTCTTCGGCGTTTGAGCGGTTGAACGTTGTCTGCGGCGCTTGGGCCCGCCGCTGCGCGGCAGGCGCGAAAGCGGCTGGCAAAAGCGCCCCGATAGCCACGACCATCGAGAACGCACGGAAGATGCGGCCTTCGCACGCAATTTCAACAACATCCGATACAAACCAAGGCCAATAAAAGATGACAGGCATCGCCAGCCCACGCCCCTAGAATCTTCCGCCTACCCTCCAAAGGACGCACATGAGCGGGCTCATCCGCATCCGCGGCGCGCGGCAGCACAACCTGAAGAATCTCGACCTCGACATCCGCACCGGCGAGCTCACCGTCGTCACGGGCCCGAGCGGGTCGGGCAAGTCGAGCCTCGTGTTCGACACGCTGTACGCGGAAGGCCAGCGGCGCTACGTCGAGACGTTCTCGGCCTATGCGCGGCAGTTCCTGGATCGCATGGATCGCCCCGCCGTCGACCACGTGGAAGGCGTACCCCCGGCGATCGCCATCGACCAGACCAACCCGGTGCGCAGCTCGCGCTCGACGGTCGGCACGATGACGGAGCTCAACGATCACCTGAAGCTGCTGTTCGGCCGCGCCGCCGCGCTGTTCGACAAGGTCACCGCGCTGCCGGTGCGTCACGACAACGCCGACACGATCTACGCCGATCTCGTGGCGCGCGCCGCGGCGCAGGGCGATCCGCGCGTCGCGGTCACGTTCCCGGTCGAACTGCCGGCCAACACGACGGCCGAGGAAGTGACGCAGTGGCTGTCCACCAGCGGCTTCACGCGGGTGCACGGCGAGCGCACGATCAAGGACGAGAAGGGCGAGCGCAAGCTGCTCGATGTCGTGGCCGATCGCTTCCGCGTCGGCAACGTCGAGAAGGTGCGCGTGGTCGAGGCGATCGAACTCGCGTTGAAGCGCGGGCAGGGGCGCCTCAACGTCGACGTGCTGCCCGAAAGCGCCGAGGCCGAGGATCCCGGCATCCGCTGGCGCTGGTCGACGGGCCTGCACTGCCCCGAGAGCGACCTGCGCTACGACGATCCGCAGCCCGCGCTGTTCTCGTTCAACTCGGCCTTCGGCGCCTGCGAGACCTGCCGCGGCTTCGGTCGCGTGATCGGCGTCGACTGGGGACTCGTCGTTCCGGACGAGAAGAAGACGCTGCGCAACGGCGCGGTCAAGACGATCCAGACGCCCGCGTGGAAGGAGCAGCAGGACGACCTGATGAAGTACGCCGGCGACGCCGGCATTCCGCGCGACACCGCGTGGAACATGCTCACCGACGCGCAGCGCAAGTGGGTCATCGAAGGTTCGCCGAACTGGAACGGCAACTGGCACAAGCAGTGGTACGGCATCAAGCGCTTCTTCGAGTACCTCGAGTCGAAGGCCTACAAGATGCACATCCGCGTGCTGCTGTCGAAGTACCGCAGCTACACGAAGTGCCCCGCCTGCGACGGCGCGCGCCTGAAGCTGGAGGCGCAGCTGTGGCGCGTCGGCACGAAGGAGCAGGCCGACGCGGTGCTGCCGCCGTCGCTGCGCCACATGCCGCACGGCGTCGACTGGACGCGCGACCAACTCGAGGCGCTGCCGGGCCTCGGGCTGCACGACATGATGCTGCTGTCGATAGCCCGTCTTCGACGCTTCTTCGACATGCAGCACACGCCCGGCAACCTGCCCGACGACGCGCTGAAGCTGCTGCTCGACGAGATCTGCACGCGCCTGAAGTACCTCAACGACGTCGGCATCGGCTATCTCACGCTGGATCGCCAGAGCCGCACGCTGTCGGGCGGCGAGGTGCAGCGCATCAACCTCACCACGGCGCTGGGCACGTCGCTGGTCAACACGCTGTTCGTGCTGGACGAGCCGTCCATCGGCCTGCACCCGCGCGACATGCACCGCATCGTCGAGGCGATGCAGCGCCTGCGCGACGCGGGCAACACGCTGGTGGTGGTGGAGCACGACCCCGCCGTGATGCTGGCCGCCGACCGCCTGATCGACATGGGCCCCGGCCCGGGCGAGCGCGGTGGCCAGATCGTGTTCGACGGCGACCCCGACGGCGCGAAGCTGGCCGACACGCTCACCGGCGCCTACCTCGGCGCGCGCAAGCAGGTCGGCATGGGCATCCGCCGCGCGGTCGTCGATGCGACGCCGCGGTTGATCGTGCAGGGCGCGACCGAGCACAACCTGCGTAACGTGACGGTGGAGTTTCCGCTGCAGCGGCTCGTGGTCGTGACGGGCGTCAGCGGCTCCGGCAAGAGCACCCTGATGCAGGACGTGCTGTACCCGGCGCTCGAGCGCCACTTCGGCAAGCCGACCGAGACGCCCGGCAAGCACGAGGCGCTGCTGGGCGCGGACTGGCTGTCGGAGGCGGTGTTCGTCGACCAGAGCCCGATC